>Ga0308001_10000147_pt1 | contig 34599 bp, 31 predicted proteins | sample Neamet5_FD_203167 | JGI IMG/M metagenome (GOLD analysis project Ga0308001, IMG submission 203167) | Marine microbial communities from water near the shore, Antarctic Ocean - #5 | ecosystem: Environmental > Aquatic > Marine > Unclassified | place: Southern Ocean | collected 2014-06-04
AAAGTCTGATTCTAGATTTTCTAAAAAATGTCCTCTATCAGGAAAAGATGCACCAATTATTGATTACAAAAATATAAAATTATTAAAAAGATATGTTTCGGATACAGATAAAATTATGCCTTCAAGAATTACTTCTGTTTCACAAAACAAGCAAAGAAAATTAGCAAGTGAAATTAAAAAAGCTAAAATTTTGGGATTAATGTAATTATGCAAGTCATACTTTTAGAAAATATTTTGAAACTTGGAAAAATTGGAGAGCAAATTGAAGTTAAAAATGGTTTCGCTAGAAATTATTTGCTAAGACAAGGTAAGGCCTTAAGAGCAAGTAAAGAAAATGTTGAATTTGTAAGTAAAAAAAAAGTTGAGTTAAATAAAAAAAATGAAGAATCTAAAAGTCAGTTTAAAGTAATTGCCTCAAAAATTTCAAATAAAATTTTAAAATTTAATAAAGAATCTAAAGAAAATGGTGAACTTTACGGTTCAATAAAACCTAAAGAAGTCTCTAGTGCTTTTATGGCAATACTAAAAGTTGAAATTAACCCCTCACAAATTGATTTAAGACAAGAAATTACGCAAACTGGTAAATATAAAATCAACGTAAATCTCCATGCTGAAGTCACTGCAAGTGTAAATTTACACGTTGATAAAATAGACTCTATTTAAGTTTAAATCTCATTTTTCCACAGGTAAAAAAAAAAGTGTGTAACTTTTTATGTTTCTATTAATTTTTCTTCAATTATTATGTAGGCAATGGAAAAAGTAAATTTAAGCCTTACTTCAACAAATGAAAACAAATTACCTTCAAATATAGAGGCTGAACAATCTCTCATTGGTTCAGTTTTGGTCAACAATGATATAATTGACGAAATATCAAATATTGTAAATGCAGGTAAATTTTTTGACCCCATCCATAGAAAGATTTATGAGGTCATGGAAAACTTGAATAATAAAGGAATGATAGCAAATCCTATTACACTTAAAAATTATTTTGAAAATGATTCGGGCTTAAGCGAAGTTGGAGGCGTTGATTATTTGGTGAAATTAACAAGGTTTTCTTCTTCCGTAAAACAAGCAATTGATTATGCAAAAATTGTTCATGAAATGTATGTGAAAAGAGAATTAATATTTATTTCTGATGGCATCGAAGATCAGGCCAAAGATGATCAAGCAGAAAAGACTGGAGAAAATATAATCGAAGACGCAGAAAAATCATTATTTGATTTAGCCGAAAGAGGAAACTTTTCACAAACTTTTATGAAATTTAATCAAGCTGTTGATCAAACTATCGAAATGGCTACTTTAGCAATGAAGAGTGATCACGGTATAATTGGTGTTCCAACTGGTTTAACAGATTTAGATCAAAAATTAGGTGGGTTGCATAAGTCTGACCTTATTATTATAGCCGGTCGGCCCTCAATGGGTAAGACAGCTCTTGCAACTAATATAGCTTTTTACGCTGCTAAAAATATGCAGGAAAATAATGAAAAAGGATCTGTTGCATTTTTTTCATTAGAAATGTCATCAGAACAATTATCAACTCGTATTTTATCTGAACAAGCTAGAATTTCATCTCATGAAATAAGAACAGGTAAGGCATCTGAAGATACACTGAATAGGTATATAGAAACCTCTAGAAGTATATACGATTTACCTCTTTACATAGATGAAACTCCAGCAATTGCAATTTCGACTCTTAGCAATAGAGCAAGAAGAATTAAAAGATTATTTGGACTAAAATTAATTATCGTGGATTATATTCAGTTAATGAAAACTAATTCAAATAGAATGGACGGAAGAGTTCAGGAGATATCTGAAATCACACAAGGATTAAAAGCTTTAGCAAAAGAGCTTAATGTGCCAGTTGTTGCGTTGTCACAACTATCAAGAGCAGTTGAGCAAAGAGACGACAAGAAACCACAGCTTTCAGATCTTAGAGAATCAGGATCTATAGAGCAAGATGCAGATGTTGTTATATTTGTTTATAGAGAACAATATTATCTTGAAAGAAAAAAGCCCAAAGAAGGTTCAATAGAATTTGCTGAATGGCAGTCTAAAATGAGTGATATTCATGGTGGCGCAGAGCTTATACTTGGCAAACATAGACATGGGTCAACTGGCGTTGTCCATGTAGAATTTGAAGGCGAATTTACCAAATTCAAAGATTTACCCAAAAATTAATACTTTAGTTATTTTAAAATTAAGATATATCTGAATTAAAGTAATGTTTTCCAATATCTACAGAACTGTAATTATAGATTTCTCAAAAATTTCTATAGTTTTAATTTGTTCTTTGCTTGCTTATTTTCTTTATTTTTCAAAAGATTTTACCTTGGATGCATCTTCGGACTCTTTATTGCTTGAGAGCGATAAAGATTTAAAATATTTAAGAGAAGTCAATGAAAGATATGGTTCGAAAGAGTATCTTGTTTTAACCTATGAGCCAGTATCTAGTTTTACTGATGAAGAAACTATAATTAACCTCCAATTTCTTAAATCAAAAATAGAGAAATTAGATTGGGTAGATGGGGTAATAACTATAATAGATGTCCCGCTTCTAAAAAGCAGCGATGAGCCTTTAATGGAAAGGTTGCAAAATTATAAAACTTTATCCTACCCTGAGATAGATAAAGAGAGGGGATTTGAGGAAATAATTAATAGCCCTATTTACAAAAACTACATCATAAGTGCTGACGGTAAAACGTCCGGAATAGTAGTCTACATAAAGCAAGATAAAAAATTAAATGAATTTGTTAAAACCAAAAACAATTACTTTAATCTAGAATTAGAAGGAAATTTAAACAAATCTCAAAAAAAAGACCGTGGTTCTTTCAACGATGAATATGATGCTTACAGAAATATATATAATCAAAAAAACCATCAAAATATTAATGAAATTAGAGATGTTATAAAAAAATACAGCGTAAATGCCGAAGTCCATTTGGGTGGTCTACCAATGATTACGGACGATATGATGTCTTTTATTCGAAGTGACATTGTTGTTTTTGGTATTGGGGTTTTTATTTTTATCGTCATTACCTTGTGGTTGATTTTTAAAAAAATTAAATGGGTAGTTATTCCATTACTTGGCTGTGCATTTTCAGTTGGGGCGATGGTAGGAATTTTAGGTTTATTGAGTTGGAAGGTTACTGTAATTTCTTCAAATTTTATCGCGCTATTACTAATACTCAATATGGCGATGAATATTCATGTCACAGTTAGGTTTTTACAAATAAAGAAAGAAATAGAAAATATAAGTGTTAAAGATGCCGTCTATAAAGCCAGCAGTAAAATGTTTAGGCCAATTCTTTATACGGTCTTAACTACTATTTGTGCTTTTCTATCTTTAATATTTAGTGGCATTAAACCAATCATTGATTTCGGTTGGATGATGTCTCTTGGTCTTATCGTTTCTATTATTGTAACATTTACTCTCATCCCTGCTCTACTTAATCTATTTAGTAAAGAAGAAGATTCGATTAATCAAAATGAAGGTAAATCAAAAATTACAAACACTCTAAGTAATTTTTCTAAAGGAAATACATATGTAATTTTTAGCATTTCTTTAATAGTCATCTTTTTAAGTATCTATGGGATTTCAAAATTAAAAGTAGAAAATAGCTTTATTAATTATTTTGATCAAAAAACTGAAATTTATAAAGGTATGAAAAAAATTGATGATCAATTAGGGGGCACTACTCCTTTAGATATTATTTTAAAATTTCCAGTTAGTAAAAATAAAAAAGAAAAAGATGATGAGTTTTCTGAGTGGGATGAAGATGATAAAAATGAAAACGATGATTTATCGAAGTATTGGTTTACACGAAATAAAGTTGATAAAATTTTAAAAGTTCATGATTATTTAGATTCTCTTCCGGAAATAGGAAAGGTTATTTCTTTTGGTTCGATTATTAGAGTTGCAGAAGATTTAACAGGGAAAAAACTTGAAACATTAGAAACAGGTGTACTTTATAGTAAAATACCTGAGGAAATTAAGAAAGAAATTATATCTCCTTATATATCTGTAAAAGATAATGAGGCAAGAATTAGCGTTAGGATAAAAGATTCTTTAAAAGATTTGAGAAGAAATGACTTAATTAATAAAATTAATTATGACTTAAAATCAAAATTAGGCCTAGCAGAAGAAGAATATAAACTTGCTGGGGTTTTAATTTTATTTAATAATCTTCTGCAAAGTCTTTTTAAGTCTCAAATTTTAACTTTAGGTGTGGTCATGCTTGGTATTTCATTTATGTTTTTAATTCTTTTTAGAAATTTAACCTTATCTTTGATTGGTGTGGTTCCTAATTTTATGGCTGCTTTTTTTATTTTGGGTATTATCGGTCTTCTTGGCATCCCACTAGATATGATGACAATAACAATAGCGGCAATTACTATTGGTATAGCTGTAGATAATAGCATTCATTATATTTATCGATTTAAAGAAGAGTTTGAAAAAATAAAAAATTACAATGAAACAGTAGACAGGTGCCATAGTACAGTTGGCGTTGCTATACTGAATACATCAATCACTATTGTTTTTGGATTTTCTATTTTAATTTTGTCAAACTTTATACCTACAATATATTTTGGTGTATTTACAGGGATAGCAATGCTGCTAGCTTTAATTTCTGTTTTAACTCTTTTGCCAAAACTCATATTAGTTTTAAAACCTTTTGGTAATGAGTAATTTTATAGAATTTGCAAAAGAAGAAGTTCTTCTGTTTGATGTTATTTTTGTACTTATAGTTTTATATAATATTATAAAATGCTTCGCTGAAGGTTTCTCTTTGAGTTTTCTTTCTTCCCTAAAATGGATAGTTTCAACTATAACAACAATAATTTTGGTGCCTGTATTGCAACCTTGGGTAAGCAATTATATTGAGTCTGAGTTCATAAACAACGTAGGAATTGGAGTTGTTATTTTTATTGTCACTTTGTTTATTAGTGTTCTCCTAGGGAAATCAATCGGAAGAACCGTAACGTGGACTGGTCTTGGGTCTGTAGATAAATCATTTGGAATTCTATTTGGGCTATTTAAAGGTTATGTAGTAACAGTGTGTTTATTTTCTCTTTTAAATTGGTTTTATCCTTATGACAAATGGGGTATGTCAACGAATAATGCTTATTCTTTCAACTTTGTCAAAAAAGGAAGCGATTTACTTATTGAGGAATTTCCTGACTACGAAGATATAATAAACACTAAAGAAAAAATTGAAAAAATTTAAATTAGACAAACCTAGAGAAGAGTGTGGAGTTTTTGGTGTTTCAGATCATCAAGACGCGTCTGCTTTAGTTGCTCTTGGCTTGCATGCTCTACAACATAGAGGACAGGAAGGTTGTGGTATCGTTTCTTTCGATGGTGAAACTTTTCATTCAGAAAAGAGACAAGGGTTAGTTGGTGATCACTTTACCGACCCCACGGTAATAAAAAAGCTACCTGGTAAATCAGCTATTGGGCATAATAGATATTCTACAACTGGTGAGGTTTCTTTTAGAAATATTCAACCTTTTTTTGCGGACCTTTACAGCGGTGGTGTTAGCTTGGCACATAATGGAAACTTAACTAACGCTATACAACTTAGAAATAATCTAGTTCAAGATGGTGCTATTTTTAGAACTACTAGTGATACCGAAACTATAGTTCAATTAATTGCAAAATCGAAAAGAGCAAAAATGATAGATAAAATTATCGATACCCTTTTTCAAATAGAGGGGGGGTACGCTCTAGTTATGCTGACAAATAAAAAGCTTATTGGATTGAGGGATCCTTTTGGTATTAGACCTCTTGTTTTAGGTAAGTTAAATAATTGTTATATTTTTGCTTCTGAAACTTGTGCACTGGATATTATAGGAGCTAAATTTATTAGAGAAGTACAAAATGGAGAAATTATTGTAATAGAAAATGGAAAATTGAAAAGTATTAAGCCCTTTCCTTTAATAAAAGCTAGGCCTTGTGCTTTTGAATATATTTATTTTGCTAGACCAGATAGCTTGCTTAACGGCAAATGTGCCTATGAATTCAGAAAACAAATGGGTGAAGAGCTTGCAAAAGAATCAGATTTAGATGCTGACTTAGTTGTTCCTGTGCCAGATTCAGGTGTGCCAGCAGCTTTAGGTTACAGCCAATACACGAAAAAAAGTTTTGAATTAGGACTAATAAGAAATCACTATGTAGGTAGAACTTTTATTGAACCAACACAAAGTATTAGAAGCTTTGGTGTAAAGTTAAAATTAAATGCCACACATACAATGGTTGAGAATAAAAAAATTATTTTAGTCGATGATTCTTTAGTAAGAGGCACGACATGCCATAAAATAGTTAAAATGCTTTATGATGCCGGAGCCAAAGAAGTTCACGTAAGAATTGCTTGCCCTGAAATTCTTTTTCCTGACTTTTACGGTGTAGATATGCCGACAAAAAAAGAATTGCTTGCTAACGGGAGAACCAATCAGGAGATATGTGATTACATAAATGCTAAATCTTTAAAATTTTTGAGCCTAGCAGGATTGTATAAAGCTCTTGGTTTTGAGAAGAGAAATATATTGTACCCCCAACTAAGTGATCACTATTTTACTGGAGATTATCCTGTAAAACCAAAAGATTTACTAGGTGAGGGAAAAGTAACCCAACTATCCTTGTTAAGTGGCAAATCAATTAATTAAAATTTAACAATCTATTAGCCATATCAATAAACAACATATTATTGTTTAAAAATACTATTTCAGAATTAATGCCCTTTTTACTAATTCTGCCTAGATAATTTAAATTTCCGTTGCTAGGATTAAAGGATAACAAATATCCATATTTAGAATAGATGTTAATTTTACTATTTACTATTTTAAAATCAATAACTGCATCAAATTTATCTTTTATGTTTTTATTTTTTATATTTGTAAAAATATTTTTAGACCACACAACTTTACCGTTTTTATTATCTAAACAGATTAAAAGATCATTTTTTAAAATAACATAAATATAATTTGAAGTAACTATTGGTTTAAAAATTGAAATAGCTGGTAAAGCCCAATTTTTTGACGATGTTAAAACATCATAACTTAGTACTGCATTATCTGTAGTTACAATTAAATTATTATTTTGGATTACCAAAGGTTGGCTTAAGAATAATTCCGCATCTTCGTCCAGAGAATTATTTTTAAAATTTAATATCCAGTTAATTTTTTGTGTTACATAATTAATAGAATAAAGTTCACCGCTAGTATTCATAAAAAGAAGATTTTTATTTATTAAATCTAGAGCAAAATTATTTTCAAAATCGGACTTTAAAAAAGTAAGAGTTGTTGCAAATTGCCAGTTTTTATTTCCTGTTTTTGAGTCAATGGAATAGATAACATTATCCTGATTGGCTAGAAAAATTTGACCATTTGTAAATTTCAGATTTGATCGAAAAGGAACTCCATAGTTTTTAGCCCAAATAACAAGATTATTATTTAAATTAATTGCATATAGATAACCAAGATTATCAGATGCATATAAAATATTTTCATTTATTATAAGGTTAATTTTTTTATCAAATTTTTTAAATTTTTTTTTGTAAAAATTATATTCAAATATTTTTTTATTTGCACTTAATGAATAAATAAAAATCGTGCCCTTATGGTCATAAGAAATTAAATTTTTTTTATAAAAAACAATTTTTTTCCCAAAGTAGTTTTCACTGGGCGTAGATCTGCTTAACTTAGAACTTTTAGACAATAATATTTTATAATCGCTGTAAGAAAAATTAGAAATATTATTAGTAGGTACAGCATATTGCTCGAACCAATTGATAATTTTTATAGGCTCACTGTTTTTAAAATTGAAAAGACTAGTTGCTTGTTTTTCTTCATTATACGTTTTATTTTTAGTAAAAACTTCTTCATATTTTGTGCTAAGTTTATTATCTTTGATAGATTTTGTGTTTTGATTATCTACGGGGGTATTTGAGGCATCTTTCCATATGCCAGTTTTATTGTCAAATGAGCAGGAGGTTAATACTATAGCAATAAAGACTAGTGATAATCTTTTCATTATAAATTATTTTTTAGTCTTGCTTAATAGTTGAATGTACTCATCAGCTTTTTTACTTTCGTCTTTTGATAAAAAATAATCTGATATTAATTTAATAGCTATATTTCTCCAAACCGAGTCAGAGTTGATGATAGGATTTAACGTTTTTATTATTAACTCTTCATCATCTAAGCTAAACAAAAAAATAGCTTTTTTAATTTTAATTAAATTTAAATTCTCTTTTTCCATAAAACCGATTGACAAAATCTTATCAAAAAAAATAATTATTTTTGCAGGGTTTGTTTCTAAATTATTATCAATAATGAAGTAGAGAGAAAGAGGGGAATAAAATTTGTGGTTTTTGTTAATAATATTTTCTAATAAATTCTTGGAAACATTTATTTTTTTTTCTTTAAATTGAATGATCGCTTGAGTATATTGTTGTGAAAGTTTTAATTCGTTTTTTTTTTGTAAATTATTATAAAAAAAATAACTAAATAAGGTTAAGATCAGAAATATTGATAAAATAATTAAATTCTTTAAATTTTTTTTTATAAAGTTTGTTGCTTTATTCTGAAATGAGTTATTTAATATTTCGTTGGACATAATTTAGAACGTATTTTCCTTGCTGGGAAATTTTTTTGTCAATACCGCTTTATTGTATTTTTGAACTCCCTTTTCAATAATATTATTTAATTTTGCAAATTTTTTGACAAATTTTGGATAAAATCCGCTTAACCCTAACATATCATCAGTAACTAAAATTTGTCCATCGCAATGAATAGAGGCTCCTATCCCTATAGTTGGAATTTTTAAAGATCTTGTAATTTCTTTTGCTATTAGATCAGTAACACACTCTAGAACTATACAAAATACACCTGCTTTTTCATTCAATTTTGCTTCATTTATTAATTTAAAACGATCTTTTCTTAATAAACCATGAACTCTAAATTTTTTATAGTATTGAGGTGTAAATCCTATGTGGCCCATCACGGGAATACCTGCCAAAACTACGCTTTCAATAACTTTGAAATTTTTTCCATTGCATTCCATTTTAACTGCATCGCATTTAGTTTTCTTAATAATTAATTTGGCATTTTTTTTAGCCTCTGTAATGTTTCTGTAGGTATTGTTTGGCATATCCACAACGCAGAGTGCTTTGGTTAAGTTAGATTTGACACTAACACCATGCTGTATCATCGTTTCAAGGGTAACTAGATGAGTGTTTTTCATTCCATACATAGCTGTAGCTACGGAGTCTCCTACTAAAACGATATCACAATATTTATCTAAAATTTTTGCTATAGGCTTAGAATAAGCAGTGAGACAAACCAAGGGTTTTTTATTTTTGGTATTTATAATTTTTAAAATTTTTTTTTTCATTTATTACTCAAGTTCAATAGTGCTAGGTGGTTTTGAAGTTATATCATAAACTACTCTGTTTATACCCTTTACACCGTTTATGATTTTATTTGAAATATCATCTAAAAAATATTTAGGGAAATTAAAATAATCTGCTGTCATACCATCTTCTGAAACAACCGCTCTTATTAAGCAAATATACTCATAGGTTCTTGAATCACCCATTACACCAACTGTTTTTACCGGCAATAAAGCTGCGTAGGCTTGCCAAATTTTATCATATAAATTATTTTTAATAAGTTCTTGGATAAAAATATAATCAGCTTCTTGTAAAATTTTAACTTTCTTAGGAGTAACGTTGCCAACTATTCTTATGGCCAGGCCCGGGCCAGGAAAGGGATGTTTGCTTGATATGGCCTTAACTAAGCCGACTGCACCACCAAGCTCTCTCACTTCATCTTTAAAAAATTCTTTTAAAGGTTCAATTAATTTTAAATTCATTTTTTTTGGTAAACCGCCGACATTATGATGTGATTTTATTTTAGATGTTTTGCTGCCCGTAACCGATCGACTTTCGATAATATCAGGATATAAGGTGCCTTGAGCTAAAAATTTGACACCTTTTAATAATTTAGCTTCTGCCTCAAATAATTTAATAAATAAATTACCTATAATTTTTCTTTTTTTTTCTGGATCAATAATATTTTTAAGTTTTTTAAAATAGATTTTTGACGCATTAACAATTTTTACATTTAATTTATATTTATTAATAAAAATTTTATAACTCTGCTTAAACTCATCTTTTCTCATGAGGCCTGTATCAACCATAATACACTTTAAATTTTTTCCTATGGCTTTTTGAATTAATAAAGCTACAACACTACTGTCAACACCTCCTGATAGAGCGCAGATAACTTTATCTGCTTTTACTATCTGCTTGATTTCCTCTATAATTCTTTTTTTTTCAGATTTTAACTTCCATTGTTTTTTTGCTTTACAAATTTCAAAAATAAAATTTTTAAAGATAATATCTCCATTATTTGTGTGAGTGGCTTCAGGATGAAATTGTATTCCGTAAATCTTTTTTTCTTTATTTTCTATAATAGTCATTGCGGATTGAGACGTAGAAGCAATTTTTGAAAATCCTGGAGGTAATTTAGAGACAGAATCTTGATGACTCATCCAAACAACAGTTTTATTTGTATTAAAAAATTTTTTTGTTAATAGTGAATTTTTTTTTTTAATTAAAGTAACTCTTCCAAATTCTCGTTTTTTAATATTTGCCTTAACTTTTCCATTGAATTGTTTGACGATAAGTTGGAGGCCGTAACAAATTCCTAGAATAGGTATGTTTAAGTTAAAAATTCTATTCGGTATTTTAGGAAATATGCTTTTGGTAACAGTTGAAGGTCCACCAGATAAGATGATGCCTTTAACATTGTGAAATAATTTTTTTTTTTTTAAATCTTTTAAAGTTAAGATTTCTGACAGAACAGAATATTCTCTAATTCTTCTTGTAATTAATTTTGTGACCTGAGAACCAAAATCTATAACGAGTATTTTATCTTTGTTTAAACGTAAGTTCATTCACTTTTTAATGAACTGTCTAATTTAGATTGTAGTTCTAATTTTGATGAACACATCTTTTGACAAACTGAAGTCAATGTAGCTATGAGCTCTTTAGCGTTTGAAAAGTTTGAATTTTTAATATTAAGCAATGTTAATAAATAAATCGCTTCTTCATTCTTAGGGTTAAGCAATAAAGTAGTATTTAAATTATTTTCTTCTAGGCTATAATTTTCTTCTTTTTTAAAAATCTTCGCTAAATATAGATAGGAATTTTCACTTTTAGGGTTAAAAACTATATCTTTTTCAAAGTAAAACTTTGAGTCTTTATAATTCTTACTATCAAACAGTTTTTTTCCTTCGTCAAAATACGAATTTTTTGCATTAAGTGTTGTGTAGCTAAAACTAAATGAAATTACGAAAGTAAATATAATTAAAAAAAAATTTTTCATAATTTATAATTTTTTTCTTCTTTAGTCATCTCTACGCTATGTACCATACTTTCATAGAATCCTGCTTTAGTGATTTTTACAAATCGTGCTTTTTTTTGAATTTCTTTAATCATTTTTGCCCCTATATAGCCCATCGAAGATCTAAGACCACCTTGTAGTTGATATAATATTTCACCTACTAAGCCCTTGTAAGAAACTCTTGCTTCTACACCCTCTGGGACAAATTTTGATTTATCTTTATAGTTTTTTTGAAAGTATCTGTTAGAAGATCCTGCCGACATTGCACCTATTGAGCCCATGCCCCTGTAAGCTTTATAAAATTTATTTTTATACTTAAATTTTTTTCCAGGACTTTCTTTGGTACCTGCAAAAACTGAACCCATCATTATAGCATCGGCACCTGCTGCTAGACCTTTTACAATGTCTCCAGAAAATTTTATTCCTCCGTCAGAAATAATTTTAATTTTTTTATTTTTCATGCTTTTTTTTACATTCATTATGGCCGTAATTTGCGGCACACCAATACCTGCTATCATTCTAGTGGTGCAAATTGAACCAGGGCCAATACCAACTTTTAAAATATCTGCTCCTTCATTGTATAACTTAAGAGCCGCTTCACCTGTGGCAATATTTCCAACACAAACTGGGGTCTTGGAGCTAATTTTTTTTATTTTACTAAGTATTTTTATGACTTTTTCACTATGCCCATGTGCTGTATCTATTACTATTAGATCTACTCCCGCATCTAGAATTGATTTTGTTCTTAATAAATCTTCATTAGCTGTTCCAACAGCTGCACCAGTTATTAAGTTTTTACTTTTGACTTTTTTGATTTCTTTAAATTGTTTTGCTATAGATAAGTTGCGATGTATGATGCCCAAACCACCCATCTGTGCAATAGCTGTTGCCATCCTAGATTCTGTTACAGTATCCATGGCAGATGATAAAAAAGGAATCTTTAAATTTAAATTATTTCCTAGATTTATATTTAAATTTGTTTCCGAAGGAAGAACAGAAGAGTATTTTGGGACGAGCAGTATGTCATCAAATGTTAAAGCTTCTTTGATATCTTCCATATTCACTTATAAACGATTCTAATAATTTATAAAGCCTTTAGTGCAGAACAGATAATATAAGTTTCTTTTGATTCGTTTCGACTTGATTCTGGTTTAAAAAAATCTACTTTTTTGAAATTATTCTTTGCTAAATTCTTTACTTCTAAAAAATCTTCGCCCATAAATAATTTACATACTAAAGTTCCCTTTGGATTCAACATTTTTAAGGAAAAGTTAATAACTTCACTGCAAAGATTGTTGGTTCTTATTGAGTCAACACTTTTGTTGCCCGTTGTATTTTCGGCCATATCAGAAATAATAATATCAATTTTTGCATTAAATACATTCAGTATCTTTTTTTGAGTCTCTTTTTCTAAAAAGTCATTGTTTAAAAATATTACATTATCTATTTTTTCCATTGGTGTTATATCTACCGCAAGAATCTTCCCGTTAGTTATAATTTTTGATGCTATCTGGGACCACCCTCCAGGTGTAGACCCAATATCCAATAAATATGAATTTTTTTTTATAAAATTAAATTTTTTATTTAATTCAATTAATTTAAAAGCTGCTCTTGATTTGTAGCCGAGTACCTTAGCTTTTTTAAAGAACTGGTCTCGATGTTGCTTGATAACCCAAGTTCTGCTTTTTTTTGCTCTCTTTGTTTTTTTCATTAAAGAATATCTTCATGCTCTTCTTCTCTTGGATCTTTTTTTAATTTTTTACTTGTTTTTTTGTATAAGATGAAACTTGCTGGGATTGAGATTAAGTACAATAAGCCTAGTACCAGAAGTGCCTTAAATGTAAAAAAAATCAATGAAACAAAAATTACTACAATTCCAAACAGCAGAAAGATTGTTAGTTGACTTGATGTTTTAATTTTTTTTAAAGAAAATGTTGGAATATTACTAATCAAGAGTATGGCAACTATTATTACTAAGTAAGGTGTAAATTTTTTTATATCTAAATCGAATTGTAACGCTGAAAGCTCATAAATTAATGGTAATAATATTAAGATTGCTCCTGCAGGCGAAGGCACACCTTCAAAATAATTGCGTTTCCATTCAGCCTCTTCAGAAATTTTGGTTAGATTAAATCTTGCAAGTCTCAACACACAGCATACAGAAAAAATTAAAGTTAGAGCCCATCCTATTTTTCCATAATTTTTTAATTCCCAAAAGTATAATATAAAAGCAGGGGCAATACCAAAGCTAACAAAGTCTGTGAGCGAATCTAATTCTTTTCCAAATTCAGAAGTTCCTTTAATTAACCTAGCTATTCTTCCGTCTAACGTATCCAGAATAGCAGCAAAAATTAAAAAAATTACTGCTACGCTATAATTTTGATCTAGGGCAAATTTTATTGAACTAATACCGAGACAAACACCGATTAAGGTTAATAGGTTGGGTAAAATAAATCTAGATTTTTTTGATGCAACTAATTTAAAAGGGTTTTTTTCTTCCATTTTATTTAACTGCTAGTAAACTTTCACCAGCAACTACATTTTGTCCTAATCTAGCTAATAATTTTCTGTTGTTAAAATAAACATCTACTCTACTTCCAAACCTTATCATTCCAATTCGTTCACCTTGTTCAATCGATTGATTAACATCAACTTCTGTTACTATTCTTCTGGCTATTAATCCAGCTATCTGAACAATTACAATTTCTTCTCCGTCTTTTAATTTTAGCTTATAATAATTTCTTTCATTTTCTTCACTAGATTTATCAAGTGAGGCATTCAAGAATTTTCCTGGCTTGTAAAGTATTTCTTCTACTTTTGCGGAGACGGGCGTTCGATTAACGTGACAATTAAAAACATTCATAAAAATACTAATTTTTGTAAATTTTTTATTTTCTAAAGAAAGTTCTGCAGGTCCGTCTACTTCTGAAATGTTAGAAATTAAACCATCTGCAGGACTTACTAAAAAATTATCATCCTGAATAGAGATTCTATCAGGATCTCTAAAGAAGTAGTAAACCCAGACTGTTAATAAAATTGCAATTAAACCTAAGGCTTTAGAAACTAACAGGCAAATGAAAGTGATTCCTATGGCTATAGCCATAAAACGGTAACCCTCTTTGTGTATTTTCGGTAAAACTGTATTTAACATATTTTTAAATTTGATAATGATGCTTAATATGTATAAAAAATCGTTTTAATCAATTCATATTTGCAAAAAATATCTATGTCTAAAATTAAGGTAAAAAACCCAGTAGTCGAGTTAGATGGCGACGAAATGACAAGAATTATTTGGTCATTTATTAAAGAAAAACTTATTTCTCCCTATTTAGACTTAGATATAAAATATTTTGATTTAGGTGTAGAAAGTAGGGACAAAACTTCGGATCAAATAACTATAGATTCTGCAAATGCAATAAATAAATATGGCGTAGGTATCAAATGTGCAACGATTACTCCTGATGAAGAAAGGGTAAAAGAGTTTAGTCTTAAAAAAATGTGGAGGTCTCCTAATGGAACAATACGAAATATATTAGGTGGGACAGTTTTTAGAGAGCCTATTATATGTAAAAATATTCCTAAATTAGTTCCTACATGGACAAAACCTATTGTGATTGGAAGGCATGCTTTTGGAGATCAATATAGAGCAACAGATTTCTTAGTTCCAGGAAAAGGAAAAATGGAAATTAAATGGATTTCTGAAGATGGTAAAGAAAAAAAAGAATTTGAAGTGTTTAATTTTCCAGGACCTGGTGTTGCAATGTCAATGTACAACCTGGATGATTCAATTAGAGATTTTGCTAGATCCTGCATGAACTATGGTCTGCAAAGAAAATGGCCAGTTTATCTTTCAACTAAGAATACTATTTTAAAAGCTTACGATGGGAGATTTAAAGATTTATTTGAAGAAGTTTTTCAAAAGGAATTTTCTGAAAGATTTAAAACTTCAAATATAACTTACGAACATAGATTAATTGATGACATGGTTGCGTGCGCGATGAAATGGAACGGGGCATATATTTGGGCTTGTAAAAATTACGATGGAGATGTTCAGTCCGATACAGTTGCTCAAGGTTTTGGGTCGTTGGGTTTAATGACCAGTGTTTTAATGTCGCCTGACGGAAAGACAGTTGAAGCAGAAGCTGCGCATGGTACGGTAACAAGACATTATAGAATGCATCAACAAGGAAAAGAAACCTCCACTAATCCAATTGCATCTATTTTTGCTTGGACTAGAGGTTTGGCTCATAGAGGTAAATTAGATGGTAACAGTGATTTGATTAAGTTTTCAGAAACATTGGAACGTGTTTGTATTGAGACTGTAGAGAGTGGATCTATGACAAAAGATCTTGCTATATTAATTGATAAGTCAGCTAAGTATTTAACCACTAATGAGTTTCTTGAACAAATAAATTCTAACTTAAAAAAAAAACTTAACTAATTTTTTTATTTAAAACTTCAAATGCTTCTTTAATTTTATTTTGATCTTTTCCACCTGCTTGTGCAAAATCTGTTTTTCCACCACCCCCCGTACCACCTAATATTCCAGCAGCTTGTTTGACAAGAGATATAGCATCAAATTTTTCTGTTAATTTTTTAGTAACTCCAACTGCTACCCCAACTTTTCCCTCATAAATACTGAATACAATAATAACACCTTCGTTAATTTCTTTTTTTCCTTGATCTACTATATTTCTCAATTCTTTTGAGGGTAAATCAGTAATTATTTGGTTTCTTAATACAAAATTATTTATCTTTTTATCTTTGACTACATTTTTGGTTTGGTCGTTAATTATTTTTTTAATCTTAATTTTCTCAATTTGTTTTGTTAAATTCTTTAAATTTTCACCTGACTTAATATTTTCATTATAATTTGGTATGACTCTCGATAGCTTTAATTCTTTTTTAATAGAATTAATTTCTTCAATTATGTTTTTTTCTTTATTAGATTTACTCTCTTTTATATGTTTTTCATGAATTTCAAGCTGTTTGTCTCTAAGGGCTTCTACTCTTCTTATGCCTGAACCTATAGATGATTGGTTTATAATTTTGAATTTACCGATATCTTTTATATTTTTAACATGTGTCCCACCGCATAGTTCTGTAGAAAAAAAAGAATTTCCCTCTTTTCCCATTGAAAGAACTCTAACTTCATCTCCGTATTTTTCTCCAAATAAAGCTAAGGCACCATTTTCCACCGCTTCTTTAGGTGTCATTATTCGCGTTGTTACCTCACTGGATGCCAAAACCATATCATTTACAAATTTCTCAATTTTATGAATCTCATTGCTTTCAACAGGTTTGTTATGACTAAAATCAAATCTTAGTTTTTCTGGGCTCACTAAAGAGCCTTTTTGAGTAACGTGTTTGCCAAGGGTTCTTCTTAATGCTTCATGCAGTAAGTGAGTGGCTGAATGATATGCTCTAGCATTATTTCTTTTTTTTTTATCTATCTCAAGATTTACTGTCTCGCCCACTTTAATAGAACCAGAATCTATTTTTCCTAAATGGACATGTAGATCCCCCATTTTTTTTAAAGTATCTTTAATGGTAATTTTAGATTTATTTGTGCTGATAATACCTTGGTCACCAACTTGACCTCCTGACTCGCCATAAAAAGGGGTTTGGTTAGTTATTATTTCAATCTCATCACCAGTTTTAGCTTCTTCAACAAATATATTATCTTTTAATATTTTTAAAATAACTCCTTCGGCTCTGTCGTGCTCGTAACCTAGAAATTCTGTTGCACTCAACTCTTCTCTAACTTTAAACCATTTTTCTTCAACTGATTTATCACCAGAACCTCTCCAGTTAGCTCTTGCTAATTGTTTGCTCTTCTCCATAGATTTTTCAAAACCTACATTGTCCACAGTAATATTTTTTCCTCTTAAAATATCTGCAGTTAAATCTAATGGGAAACCATAGGTGTCATAAAGTTTAAAAGCTATTTCACCAGGTAAAGTTTTATTTTTAACTTTTTCTAAATTTTCTTCTAAAATTTTTATTCCACGCTCTAATAATAACGAAAATTTTTCTTCTTCGTTTTTAAGTGTTTCTTCAATTAAATCTTTTCCTCTTTTAAGTTCAGGATAACTCTCTGACATTTCGTTTAAAAGAGTTTCAAAAAGTTTAAAGAAGATTGGATTTTTACTACCTAGCGTGTGAGCATGCCGCATTCCTCTTCTCATAATTCTTCTAAGCACGTAACCACGTCCTTCGTTAGATGGAAGTATACCTTCTGCTATTAAAAAACTACTTGCTCTTAGGTGGTCAGCTATCACTCTATGGCTAGCAACTGTTTTGCTGTTGATAGGAGTTTTAGTAATATCTGCAGAGGCATTTATAATTTTTTTAAAGTGATCAATGTTATAATTATCATGTGTGCCTTGAAGTACTGCAGTCATTCTTTCTAGCCCCATACCTGTATCAACAGATGGTCTAGGTAGATCAATTCTTTTGTCTTTTGAAATTTGTTCATATTGCATAAAGACTAAATTCCAGATTTCAATAAATCTATCTCCATCCTCATCTACACTTCCTGGAGGTCCTCCTTTTAATTTATCACCATGATCATAAAAAATTTCAGAACACGGTCCGCACGGTCCGGTATCTCCCATCGACCAGAAGTTATCAGATGTAGATATTCTGATAATTTTATCATCACTAAAACCAGCAATTTTTTTCCAAAGATTGTAAGATTCATTGTCTTCTGAATAAATTGTTACTAATAATTTTTCTTTAGGTAGTTTGAATTCTTTAGTTAGTAAGTTCCACGCATGTTGAATAGCTTGTTCTTTAAAATAATCTCCAAATGAAAAATTTCCCAACATTTCAAAAAAGGTATGGTGTCTTGGGGTATACCCTACATTTTCTAAATCATTATGTTTGCCTCCAGCACGAACACATTTTTGAGCTGTAGTAGCTAATTTAAAAGGTTTTTTTTCAAGACCCGTAAAAACATTCTTAAACTGAACCATGCCTGAGTTGGTGAACATTAATGTTGGGTCATTACTAGGAACCAAATTACTAGACTCCACAATCTGATGATTATTTTTTTTAAAGTATTCTAGGAATATTTTTCTTACATCAGTTAATAAAATCTGGCTCATAACTCAATAAATACAGATATTTTTTAAGTTGTCTATAAGTCTAAATACTGATTTTTTAATTTTTATCGTCTTCTACCAAACAAACATCTGATCTAGTGAGAAACCGTCGACCTGTTCCATTATCTAGTGAAAACATGCCACCCAAGCCATTAATGGCATCAATAGTAAGATCTGTGTGCTTCCAGGTCTTGTATTGGTCTTCATTCATATAAAACGGTGTGCCATCAATTTCACCTAATTTTATATCACTATCACCTATTTGATATTCTTTTGCGGTAAAACACATCGGTGCACTTCCGTCGCAACATCCACCTGACTGATGAAATAAAAGATCATTTCCATGAACTTTTTTTAAGTCATTAAGTAATTTTTTTGCAGATAACGTTGCAGTAACTTTCATTTTTATATGGCCCGCAATGAGCACGGACCATTATAATATATTTTTTAAAAGAAACCTAGCTTACTTTCGCTATAGGACACATGTAAATTTTTCACTTGCCTATAATGATTCAACATCATTTTATGAGTTTCTCTGCCGATACCAGATTGTTTGTATCCTCCGAATGCAGCATGAGCAGGATAAGCGTGGTAACAGTTTGTCCAAACTCTACCTGCTTGTATTCCTCTACCCATTCTATATGCAATGTTTCCATTCCTAGTCCAAACACCTGCTCCTAAACCATAGAGAGTATCATTTGCAATTTTAAGTGCATCCGCCTCATCTTTAAATGTAGTAACCGAAACTACCGGTCCAAAGATTTCCTCTTGGAATACACGCATGTCATTTTTTCCTTCAAAGACAGTTGCTTCAATATAGTTTCCTTTTTCTAAACCACTGTTCATTTTAGTAACATTTCCTCCAGCTAGAACTTTGGCTCCTTCTTTCTTGCCTAAATCTAAGTAAGATTTTATTTTTTCCATTTGTTCTAGAGAACATTGCGCTCCTAACATAGTGTCCATTTGTAAAGGATTACCCTGCTTGACTGCTTTCACTCTTTCTAAAGCTCTTTTCATGAATTTATCATAAATAGATTCTTGAACTAAAGCTCTACTAGGACAAGTACAAACTTCTCCGTTGTTAAGGGCAAACATAGTAAAACCTTCTAAACATTTATCAAAGAAGGCATCATCTTTATCCATGACATCTTCAAAGAATACGTTCGGAGATTTCCCTCCTAATTCTAATGTTATTGGGATTATGTTTTGTGCAGCATATTGCATTATTAAACGTCCAGTAGTTGTTTCACCTGTAAAAGCAATCTTTCTAATTCTTTTAGAAGACGCTAAAGGTTTTCCTGCTTCTAAACCATAACCGCTAACAATATTTAAAACACCTGGTGGTAATAAATCACCAATTAGTTCCATTAAAAGTAGAATAGATGCTGGTGTTTGTTCGGCTGGTTTTAATACAACACAGTTGCCTGCCGCCAAAGCTGGAGCAAGTTTCCATGTAGCCATTAAAAGTGGAAAGTTCCACGGTATAATTTGTGCAACTACGCCAAGTGGCTCCGGTACATGATAAGAATACTCATCATTGCTTATCTCACCTATTGAACCTTCTTCAGCTCTAATTACACCTGCAAAATATCTCCAATGATCAACTACTAATGGTAAATCAGCAGCCATACACTCTCTAATAGGCTTACCGTTATCAAGACACTCTGCTGCTGCTAATAGGTTTAAGTTTTTTTCAATTACTTCGGCTATCTTTAAAAGAATATTAGATCTTTCGCTGATAGAAGTTTTTCCCCATGCAGGAAAAGCTGCGTGAGCTGCGTCTAATGCAAACTCGACATCTTTTTCATTTGATCTTGGCACCTGACAGATAACTTCATTTGTAATTGGTGTTGTATTATCAAAATATTTTCCTGATTTTGGTTCTACAAATTTTCCACCAATAAAATTTCCATATTTAGATTTAAATGGAAACTTTACTTTTAAATGTGAAGTATCTATGGAAGATGACATCTTCGGGCTTTTTGTTTGTGCACTCATTCTTCCTCCTTTTGTTTTATTTTTCAATCTAACTACAAACAATATTTGTATTATACTGTAAATTTTACCTGTTTGTAATTACAGGTTGTGTTTTAATTTTATAAAAGAATTTGCAAAAGGGACACGAAAGGCCTATTAAGGCCTTTCGTTGAGATAACAACTATAATTTTATTTTTTTTCCGTATCAGTTGATTCTTTTTTATTTTCAGCTATTTCTTTTGAATCTACTGCTGTATCTTTTTTCTCAGCCAATTTACTTTCAGAATCTTTTTCTTTGGCAACAGGATTTCCATCAAGAGCTTCTCGTATTGCAGAAGCTTGGTCTCGTATCGTTTTTTCAATTTCTTCTGCGGCTTTAGGATTTTGTTCTAAGAAAATTTTAGCATTTTCTCTACCTTGTCCAATTTTTTCTCCATTATAAGCATACCATGCGCCTGCTTTTTCTACGACGCCAGCTTTAACTCCAAGATCCACGAGTTCGCCGGTCTTGCTTATTCCTTTGCCATACATAAGGTCAAATTCTACTACTTTAAATGGTGGGGCTACTTTATTTTTAACTACCTTAACTCTAGTTGAGTTACCAATAATTTCATCTTTGTCTTTTATCGCACCTATTCTTCTGATGTCTAATCTTACAGATGAATAGAATTTTAAAGCATTTCCACCCGATGTTGTTTCTGGGTTTCCAAACATAACACCAATTTTCATTCTTATTTGGTTTATGAAAATAACCATTGTGTTTGATTTAGAAACAGATCCAGTTATTTTTCTTAACGCCTGGCTCATTAATCTCGATTGAAGGCCAACATGATGATCTCCCATTTCACCCTCTAACTCAGCTTTTGGTGTAAGAGCAGCTACTGAGTCAATAACAAGTACTGATATTGATCCTGATTTAATTAATGTATCTGCTATTTCTAAAGCTTGTTCACCTGTGTCTGGCTGAGAAATTAATAGCTCGCTAGTTTTTACACCTAATTTTTTTGCATAAATAGGATCCAATGCGTGCTCAGCATCAACAAATGCACATATTCCACCTTTTTTTTGAGCTTCAGCTAATACTTGAAGTGCTAATGTTGTTTTTCCAGAAGATTCTGGTCCATAAACTTCTATAATTCTACCTTTTGGTAAGCCTCCAATTCCAAGCGCTAAATCTAAGCTAAGAGAACCCGTCGACACTGATTCAATGTCTAGTGCTTGTTGTTGGCCAAGTTTCATTACTGAACCTTTTCCAAAATTTTGGTCTATTTGGCTAATAGCGGCTTCTAAGGCTTTATTTTTTTCTTTTAGTTCTTGCTCTTTTTTACTGTCTGATTTTACTACTTTTAAGTTATTTTTTATCATTTTTTATCCTTTTATTTGTTCGAATCGTTTAATTTAATGTACACACTTTGTTCTTTTTATACAAGCACTAATAATTATGGCGAAGAATTCAGAATATTTAAGATTTTTTTAGATTTTTTAGAGTTAGTTTCCCGACTACAGCTAATAACTCGAATTGAGATATAGCAAAATTTCTTTCTGCTATTGCATCACTTATTCTTGCCTCCAAAAGCAGGCTCCTAGATTGTATAACCTCAAGAGTTGTTCTTGTGTTTCCAGAGTCATATTCTAGGGTAATTCCTTCATTCGCAATTTCTGCAGCTTTAACTTGTGCTTGAGTAGATTTTAAAACACTTCTAGATGATTGGTAGGTTGACCATGAGTTTGCTGTGTCTGTTTTTACTTCATTGACCGTGTCTTGTAGGATTAAGCTATTTTGTTTTCTTTTAAATCTTGCTTTTTTAAGGGAAGAATAATTTTTGCCTCCTTTAAAAATTGGGATAGTCATTGTTGCTTTGAGAGACTCTTGATCTGTTTTATCAACAGATGAACTAAAATCTTTGCTTTGAGATTGTGTGTAGTTAACTGAAGCAGATGGAGAAAATTTAGATTTTTCAATATTAACATTTTTTTTTGATATTTCATAATCTAGTTTAGCAAGAAGTAATTTAGGATTATTTTTTTCTGAAAAGCGTAAGGCTGTATTTAAATCTGTTGGAAAATTTAAACTTATATTTTTTACAAAGTTATTTTTCTTCCACTTTTCTGGTGCAGGTGTTCTAATTATTCTTTCGAAATTACTTTTAGCTGTTAAAAGTTCAGTTTCTGCTCCAATAAATTTTGCATTTGCACCAGCAAGAGAGGATTCAGACTGGGCTAAATCTGTTAAAGTGATTTCACCTTTTTGTAAACGCGATCTATCTGTTTCGACTTGTCTTTCAAATAAATCAACATTAGCTAAATTAAATTGAGTATTTTTAGTTTTATAAATTAAATCATAATAAGCAGTAGCAGATTTTAGCAAAATTTGTTGCTCGATGTTTTTAAGTTTAAGTGCTGCCTGCTCTGACTCTAGCACAGATTTTTTTAAAGAGTTGTATCCTTGAAAGCCTTGAAAAATTTTTTGGTCAACAGAAACAGATTGCGTTTCAGAAGTGTTACTAGTATTGGGAAGAGTAGTTCCTGATTGATTGGTTCTTCCAGAGCTTTGTTGGCTTTTTTGGCTTCCCGAAATAGAGACGCTAGGTAAAAATTCACTTATTGAAATATTTATATTTTCTTTAACAGATTTATAGTTCTCTCTTTCCGCGTTTAAGGTTGGGTTATTTTTATAAGCATTCTCTAAATAAGTTAAAAATTCTGCAGCGCTAAGGAGATTTGTATTAATAATGAAAAATATAAAGATAAAAATGAATTTCATATTAATTAAACTTAATTTTATTAAATCTATGGTGCTTGTCTAAATAGAGAACTGCATAAGCTTTGTTTGGTAGATCTTTAAGCATTTGCATGGTAATTCTTTCGTAATACATGATAAATTCACGTACATGTAGTGGAGACATAATTTTTTTTCCCCTAGAAGTCAATTGAAGTTTTTTTTCTTGTAAAAGTCGCCATTTATAAACACAGTCAAAATTAGGTACTTTTAAAAAAATTAACATATCTATTTTGCTAAAGATTTTTTTATATGCGTTTTTTAACTCATTATTAACTCTTGATCTCCATTTTAAATCTAAATCTTTTTTTTTTTCTAAAATATTAATTGATTTTAACAAATCTTTATGCCGTTGAGGTCTAGCACCTACACACCAGCCTTCAAAAATAATTATCTTAGGTTGTTGCTTTATTTTTTGCCAATATTTTTTTGCAAAACGGTCATCTTTCGACTTGTCAAAACGAGGAATAAGTATTGGTTTAAATCTTTTTTTAGTTAGATTAGTGAATATTTTTTTTATTAAATTAGTATCGTGTGTACCAGGCACACCTCGCGTTTGAAATAATTTATTTACATTTTTTGAAAGACTGGTTCTTTCACCTAAAGTTTTATAAAAATCATCGATCGAAAAACAAACTACTCTTAAATTATATTTAATTTCTAATATTAATTTTAGAACTTGGGTTATGGTGCTTTTTCCTGCGCCCTGTCCTCCTGTTAGTCCTATGATTTTAATTTTTTTATTCTTTTTATAATCTTGATAAATTTTTTTACAAACAGGTAAATAAAAATTATTTAGTTGAGCGATCTTATTGTGGAAAGGTTTACTTGGTATTTCTTGAGTAGATAAAAAATATAAATATTTTTTTTCTAAAATATTAGCAGGTGCGTATTTTAACATCTTAGAATTTTTTCAAAGCTCTTTCTAAAAACTCCAACCTATCTTGCCCCCAAAATAATTCATTATTAAAAATATAAGTTGGTGCTCCAAAAACATTTTTTTGAATAGCTTCTTCGGTGTTGTCTGTGTAAATTTTTGAAACCTTTTCTGATTTGGCTAATAAAGAAAGATCTTTAAAATCTACTTTGAACTGTTTACTAATTAATTCAATATTTGCTTCGTTGGATATGTCTTTTTCCTCCACCCACAATTTTTTTAAGAGCTCGTGCCCAAAAAATATTTTAACACCAGATAAATTTGCAGCTATTGTATATTTTGCTGGGAGGTGTGGATCTTTTGGGGGGAAAAAAATTGGTTTTATATTAATTTTAATATCTAAAAATTCGCTCCATCTTTTTAATTCATCCAATCTATATTTTTGTCTCTGCGGGGATCTTTGTGGAACGGGTACGCCGCCAGTTTTGGAGAATATCCCTCCTACTAAATCACACGGTTTTTCAATTATTTCTACGTTATATTTTTTTGCAATTGCTTGAAATTTTTCAGACCCAAGAAAAGTAAATGGGGATGCTAGACTGTAAAAGTATTCAATTTTCATAATTGTAGTTGGATTAAATCTTTTTTTATTATTTTATCAAACGTTTATAAGAATGCATATTATTATATTTATCCACATTTAATCTAAGTACAAACTGGATGTTCACGTTTTGATTCACCTTTGATTCTAGTCTGGACTCATTTTACAACCCTTTAGTGTGTAAGGTTCTCTATCCTGCCAATATCAAATTTGCTGTTTTCAAGTTCTTTTTCACTTTCCCTAAAAGAGACAATAAAAACTAAAATATTAAATAGAACTATTAATATTTGAAAAAATAAAAAACTAAATTTTATAAAAATTCCCAAATAATGAAATGAAGCTAATAACACAAGTGATATAAAAAATGCTCTGTACTTAAATACAGCTATAATAGAGAAAGAGTGAATAACAAGTTTAAATAAAGACATTTGAGTTGGGCCAAAATATCTTATTCCTCTTATCGAATTAATTTCGTTGTAGTTTTTTACATTACTTTTAAATGAGCCCGAATAGCTACTCCACAAACTTGCTTTGATGGATAGATTTTTTAAGTCATGCTTTGTTAAACAACTATAATTACCGAAATTAATAAGTTTGCCCGTTGTTAAAAAAGTTAGGCCTTTGTGAAGCCTATAAAGCATTTGAAACAAAGGACCTTCTGATCTTTTAATGCGTTTTGCCACCACAGATTTATTCGGTTCATGTAAAATTTTATCTACTAGTAATTTTATTTCTTCAGGCCTGTCTTCGCCATCGCCATCCATTAAAATAAGGTAATCAAAGTCTGAACTCGCCGATAAGTGCTTTATGCCAAAAGCATTGCACCTAGCGTGACCTTTGTTTTTACTCATATGAATAATTTTTGCTGACTTAATTTGAGATGGAATTCTAATTTTTGGATTAATTATTGTTGAGCAGTCATTAACTATAACGCAATCGAACTGGGCCCCTTGTATATTCTTTATACTCTCGCCAATATTACTTAGAAGCTTTGTTAGAGACTTCCAGTCATTATAAATGGGAATTAATATTATAAATTTTTTCATCTTATTCCAATCATGCAGATTCCTTGAGTTTTAATACTTCCGAAATCTCCGGGACAAACTGACTTCAAGATATTCGCATTACCAACATAGATTACGCCACCATTTAAATTTAGATCCATTATTCTTGGTTCCAAATTATTAAACCATTGCGGTCTAGACTTAAGGTGATAAGATAAATTTCCAGCTACCCACTCATCCCCAACTATGATCGCTATATTATTAACAAAATTATTATCCCACCTGTTCTGTACTAAGCCAGCAATTTCTTTGCCTGGATAATCTGTTCTTTTGTCATCTTTTGAAATTGAAACATATAAATAAGCTGCTGGCGAAAGAATAAAAATAAATAAAAAAATAAACATAAATTTTTTTAAAAAATTTAAATTAATACTAGTTTTTAAATGGTAAATAAAAAATAAACCAAAAAATAAATAAAAAGGTGTCATCCACATCGTACGAATATTAGCGGCCAAAATTAAAGAAGTTAGGAACATTAATAAAATCGGCACAAAAGTAACAAAAATTAGAAAAATTGATTTTTCGTCACTTTTGTTGAATTTAAATTTAAAGTTTTTAAGAATTAGACTTAGAAGTATAAAAAAAGGCAAAAGGATACCTAGTTGCTTGAAAATAAATTTTAGCGGATAAATAAAATGATTTAAAAAAGTGCTACCGTCAAGGCTTGTCCTTTTCAGTCCATAAACAATCGTTTTATAGTCATTATCTATTAGCCATCTAAAATGGGGACTTAAGATTAATAAAAAAACTATGATTGGAATAAAATATCTAAAATTGAATTTTTTATTTTTTTTTAAATAATAAATAAAAAAAAGCTTTATGCCAATTAATAAATATATAAATAAATATTTAGACAAAACTCCTAGCCCGGCAAATAATCCAAACAACATCCAGTTGTAAAGTTTATTATTTTTAAAACTTTGCCAACTATAATAAACTGTCAATGACCAAAAAGGGATTTGACATATATTGACGTTAAACTCTGGGGTGGTAAAGTTATAAAAATAAATTCCCTCAAGTAAAAGAACGGAAATAAATGCGTAAGTTTCATTTTTTAAAAATTCTTTTGCTAATTTAAAAATAGCAACAAATGAAAAAATAATAAACATTTGGCTTAATAAATAATAAGCCCAATCTTGATTTCCAAATAATTGATAAAAAATTTCTGGAAAAAAAATACTTAGAGGTGGATGCTTGTCCCATCCCCAATCTAAGTGAGTGCCCCAAGCCAAAGCTTCGATTACATCTAAGGGTAAATTTTTATTTGAAAAAAAAGGCACAAGAGTCCAGATCAATAAATGTGTCAGAAGAAATAGATTAAATATAAAAGTAATATTTTTTTTCATTATTCGTAGCAAATTAATACAATTTAAAGTCTATTGACACGCATAATTTGAAACATATACTCCCCTCTTTTTAAAATATGATTAAAAAACCTGCAAATAAGCCAATAGCTAAAATTGTAAAAAAACTTACAAAAAAAGGTTATGTGCCAAGCCATAAAGAAAAGTATATGTGCTCTAAGCACAAACAGTTCTTTACAGCAGAACTGTTACGTTGGAAAAAAGATATAATTAAATCAAATTCTTTAACCAATCTACTAAACTCTTCGGATGATAGTGTTTCATCGGCTGATATGGTTGATCAAGCTTCTTCGTACACGGATAAATCAGTTGAAATGAAAGCTTTAGATAGAAGTCGAAAACTTATTGAGAAAATTGATGCTGCGTTACGTAGAATTAAAGATGATACTTACGGATATTGTGAGGAAACATCTGAACCTATAGGATTAAAAAGACTTATGGCAAGACCAATTGCTATTCTTTCAATCGAAGCTCAAGAAAAACATGAGCGTGATGAAAAAATTTTTATTGAAAATTAGACCCTGGGAATTTTTTCTCCTTTTTCTAGCAGATCATATCCTTTTCGAACCGCTTCTCTTTCTGAGATAAGTTCATACCATCGTGTTAGATTTTTATATTTTTTTAATCCAATATCATGCCATTCATGTCTTGCGATCCAAGGAAAGGTTGCAATATCAGCTATGGAGTAAAAATTGCCGGCTAAATAAACTGTCTCTGCAAGTCTCACATCTAATTCTTTGTAAATTCTGGTGCAAATTTTAAAATATCTTTCTTCTCCAAAATCACTTTTTCCAGAATTATAGTGGTGAAACTGATGGTGCTGACCAAGCATAGGACCAATATAAGATACTTGACCCATTAACCATTGGTTAATAACTATTCTTTTATCTTGATCATAAAACTTTCCGCTTTGTTCACCCAAGTAAATTAAGATAGCGCCAGACTCAAAAATACTAATATTATTTTTATGATCTTTAATAACGGGTATTTTACTAAAAGGACTTATTTTTTTAAAATCAGTTGTAAATTGCTCATCTTTAAAAATATTTATTTTAGTTACTTTATAATCATACTTTATCTCCTCAAGCATAATGGAAATTTTTTTTCCATTAGGAGTGTCAGCGGTAAAAAGTTCAATCATTTTTTTAAACCTAATCTACCATGAATAGATTTTGAGCCAGTAGTAAACTCAAATCTATAAGTCTCGTTAGGTCTGGCTCTTTTAAAACAACCTCTAGCAGCTAAAGCAGCTTCGTGAAAACCCGAGAGAATAAGTTTTAATTTTCCAGGATAGGTGCAAATATCTCCTATAGCAAAAATTCCTTCTTTATTTGTTTGAAAACTCTCCGTGCTAACAGGAATAGTTTTGTTACTTATATTTAAACCCCAATCTACGATAGGTCCAAGTTTCATAATAAGTCCAAAAAAACCTAAAATATAATCACTTTTAATTTTTTCTAACTTTCCGTCCTCATTTTCAATTTCAATTCCTGTTATAATTTTATCGCTCTCAATAGATTTTAAACTGTAAGGTGTTTTTATTATTATTTTTCCTTCTTTTTCTTTTTTCTTTATTTCACCTAAAGTATGTGCAGCACCTCTAAACTCGTTTCTCCTATGAATTAAAGTAATTTTATTTAATTTTGAGAGCTCTAAAGCCCAGTCTAAAGCAGAGTCACCTCCACCAAATATAGATATTTTTTTATTTTTAAATAGAGTTTTGTTTGTTACTGAGTAAAATATTTGGCTACCTTCAAATTTTTCTGCTTCGTTTAAGGAAAGTTTTCTAGGCTCAAACGAACCTACCCCTCCAGCAATAATTATATTAGGTGCAGAAAAAAGATTTCCTTTGTTTGTTTTTAAAATCCATAACCCATTTTCTTTTTTTATTTCTTCTACTCGCTGAGATAAGTGAAAATTAGATTTAAAAGGTTCTATTTGTTTTAATAAGCCGTCAGTTAATTCTTTTCCTGTGCATTCTGGAATAGCCGGAATATCATAAATTGGTTTATCGGGGTAAAGTTCTATGCATTGCCCGCCTGGACGATCTAAATTATCCACGACTTCACATTTGAGTCCAATAATACCCAGCTGATGAACTGCGAACAAGCCGGTTGGACCTGATCCAATTATAATTACATCTGTTTTTATCATTTAAGTTTGTTTTATTGGCATTGTCACTATCAAACCATCAATTTCGTTTGAGACAATAATCTGACAACTTAACCTGCTATTTTTTTTTGGCTCATATGCCATATCAATCATATCTTGTTCCGCATCTGGCGCTTTCTCCAATTTATTAAGCCAATTTTCTGGCACATAAACATGGCAAGTTGCACAGGCCATCGAGCCACCACAATCAGCATCGATTCCTTGAATATTATTTTGTAAGGCCCCTTCCATAACTGTAAGCCCCACAGGAATTTCTACTGTATTTTTTTTTCCATCATGTGAAACATATGTAATTTTAGGCATCCTTCTAAATATAGGTATAAAAAAAAATAGGGCAAGTATATAAACTTGCGACACTTTCAATGGCTAAAACCATTTTTTACTTAAAATTAGCATTAAATGATTGTGTAAATTTTATTAGATTTTTTACTTTATATGTTGATAATTAAAATAGGTAATAATTAAAACTAAGGAGCAAGTTAATTTGTCTAATAATTATAAAGAAATTTATCATTCGTCGATAAAAAACAAAGAAGAATTTTGGCAAAAGGTTTCTGAAGAAATTTTTTGGTATTCAAAGCCAACTAAAATTTTAAACACAGATAACCCTCCTTTTTATAAATGGTTTCAAGATGGTATAACAAATACTTGTTATAACGCTTTAGATATTCATATTGACAATGCATTAGGTGAAAAAGTAGCTTTAATTTGGGATAGTCCAATTACTAACTCTAAAGCAACTTATACTTACAACCAGTTGAAAGAAAAAGTTGCTCTTTTTGCAGGTGCTTTAAAAAATCAAGGTGTCACCAAAGGTGACCGGGTCATTATTTACATGCCCATGATACCTGAGGCAGTTATAGCTATGTTGGCTTGTGCCAGAATTGGTGCAATACATTCAGTAGTTTTTGGTGGTTTTGCTTCAAATGAATTAGCAAATAGAATTGATGACTCTAAGGCAAAAATTATTATTTCTGCATCATGTGGTTATGAGCCTGGACGAACTGTTGAGTATAAACCTTTACTAGATAAAGCGATTGAAATTGCAAAACATAAACCAGAACGTTGTATTATTTTTCAAAGAAAAAATTTTAAAGCAAATTTAGATTCTAAATTAGATGTTGATTGGGAAGAAATACTAAAAGATGCAAAACCTGCCGAATGTGAAAAAATGAGAGGTAGTGATTACGCTTATATTTTATACACCTCAGGAACAACAGGTTTACCAAAAGGAATAGTCAGAGATATTGCGGGGCACATCGTGGCTTTAAAATGGACTATGAAATATGTCTATAATATTAATCAAGAAGATGTTTGGTGGTCCGCGAGTGATATTGGCTGGATTGTTGGACATTCATATATTGTCTACGCTCCATTATTTTACGGTTGCACTACAATTTTATACGAAGGTAAACCCGTGGGTACTCCAGATGCGGGGGCATTTTGGAGAGTGGTGTCGGAACATAAAGTTAAATCTCTTTTTACAGCGCCTACTGCTATTAGAGCAATTAAAAAAGAAGATCCTAATGGTGAATTTTTTAAAAAATACGATCTTACTAATTTTAAATATTTATACTTAGCTGGTGAAAGGGCTGATCCAGATACCATTAAATGGGCAGAAAAATTATTGAATGTTCCTGTGTTAGATCATTGGTGGCAAACCGAAACAAGTTGGGCAATTTCTGGGAATTGTACTGGGATTGAATCATTTCCAGTTAAATACGGCTCAGCTTTTAAACCTGTGCCAGGTTACGATATTAAAATATTAAACAGTGATGGAAAAGAGTTAGAACCAGGTACAATGGGCGATATAGTAATCAAGCTTCCTCTTCCACCTGGAACATTTCCAACGCTATGGAAGGCCGACGAAAGATATAAAGAAAATTATATGTCAAATTACCCTGGATACTATCAAACTTACGATGCGGGGCACATTGATGAAGATGGTTACGTTTGGATTATGTCACGTACTGACGATATTATTAACGTTGCAGGTCACCGATTATCAACTGGATCACTCGAAGAAGTTTTGGCTGAACATGTGGACGTAGCAGAGTGCGCAGTTATCGGTATTACAGATAAGTTGAAAGGACAGGTTCCAATTGGTTTGCTTGCTCTTAAAATAGGAGTAACAAAAGATAAAAAAAATATTATCTCAGAATGTGTTGCTATGGTCAGAGAAAGAGTTGGACCTGTTGCTTCCTTTAAATTAGCAATTGTCGTTAAAAGACTTCCTAAAACAAGATCTGGAAAAATTTTAAGAGGAACGGTAAGGAAGATTGCTGATAACGAACCGTATAAAATGCCAGCTACAATAGATGACCCAGCTATACTTGATGAAATAAAAAAAGATTTAATAGAAAATAATATTTTAAAACTCTAAAGGTTGGCCAAAGCCTTCTGTCACAACTTTACCGTTAGACATTACTATTTTGCCATTAATTATAGCTGCTACAGGAAAGCCTTTAACAACCATATTGTTAAATGGCGTCCAGCCACATTTACTAGCCATCATTTTATTATTGATAGTTTGTTCTTTATTCATGTCTATAATTGTTAGATCTGCATCAAAGCCTTCTTTAATATAACCTTTATTTTGAATGCCGAAAATTTTACACGGGTTTTCACACATCAGTTTAATTAATTGTTCTAAGCTTAATTTTTCATTGTTAATATGATTTAACATAATGGGTAAAATTGTTTGTACACCTGGCATACCTGAGGGTGATGCTGGATATTTTTTATTTTTATCCTCTTTTGAATGAGGAGCATGGTCAGAACCTAAAACGTCAACTATAGAATTTTTAACAGCTACCCATAATCTATCGTAATGTTCTTTAGTTCTAATAGGTGGGTTCATTTGAACAAAAGTTCCTAACTTATCGTAACAATCTGGTGCATATAAAGTTAAATGTTGAGGTGTTATTTCAAACGTTACATTTTTTTTATGCATTGCTAAAAAATCAACTTCTTCTTTTGTAGTAACATGTAATACATGAATTTGTTTGTTGTATCGTTCTGCTATTTTGACAACTCTACGTGTAGATGAAATAGCACACTCTGTATTTCTCCATTCTGGATGGGAATGAACATCTCCTTCTTTAATAAATTTTTTTCTTAAATTTAATATTGCTTCATCTTCCGAGTGAATAGAAACTATTCTATCACTTTGAGAAATTACTTTTTCAATGTCAGCTTCTTTATCAACTAATAATTTACCAGTTGAGGAACCAGCAAAAAGCTTGACTCCACAACAACCTTTTAAACCTTTTAATTTCGAAAGTTGGTCAACATTTTCAGGAGTGGCACCAAAATAAAAAGCATAGTTACAATGCATTCTATTTTTTGCTAAATTTAGTTTTTTTTCAAACTCAATTAAATTAGAAGTTGGTGGATTAGTGTTAGGCATTTCAAATACCGATGTAACGCCACCGAGCACTGCTGCTCTGCTGCCGCTTTCTAAGTCCTCTCTATCAGTTGAACCAGGTTCTCTAAAATGTGTTTGAGTATCAATTATTCCAGGTAAAACTAATTTATTTGAAGCGTCTAATACTTTGCTTCCATTTACTTCTATTTTACCGATTTTTTTAATTTTATTATTTACTAAGGCAACATCGGTTTTCTCCAATTTACCATTAATATAACAAGATCCATTTTTAATAATAAGGCTATAATTTTCAGACATGATTACTTAAATATATTATACATTGTAAACTTGCAAATATGGAAAAAAATCAAATCATCATACTTGAAGATCAGGGTTTAATTTCCGTTGGAGGACCGGATGCCAAAGATTTTCTACAAAATATAATTAGTAATGATATAGAGAAAGTAAGTGAATCTAATTCAATATTTTCAGGGATTTTTACACCTCAAGGTAAATATCTATATGAATTTTTTATTATAAAAAATAATGAAAGCTATTTTTTAGATTGTGACAGTGCTTTTAAAGGGGAGCTTATTAAACACCTCTTAAAATATAAATTAAGATCTAATATTGAGATTAAAGATTTATCATCATCTTATGTAATAGGAATTATTAGTGAAGAAAAGTTTAAAGAAATTCAAAGTGAGATAGGTTCTGAGAAAAAAACCATATCGTATAGAGAAAGCCCTTGTTTTCTAGATACTCGTTCAGCAAAGTTAGGAGCTAGAATTCTATCAAGTTTAGAGAAATTACACCTTACGATAAAAAAATTAGGTTTAAAAATTGTGGATAAATCTAATTATTTAAAATCTGCTCACGCGGAAGGAATACCTATTCTGGGTATAAAAAATCTTCAGGGTAATTTGTTTAGTTTAGAATCTAATTTTGAAGAGTTAAACGCTATTGATTTTAAAAAAGGTTGCTATGTCGGCCAAGAAAATACTGCAAGAATGAAATTAAAAAATAAAGTTAGACGAAAACTTATTCCAATCATTGCAAAAGATAATTTAAAAATTTTGGATGAAATCAAGTTTAAAGACAAGGTAGTTGGAAAAGTACTAATTGATGGTGCCTACCCTTTTGCTTTAATAAAACTTTTTGATCCAACCTTTTCTGAATTTTACAAAGAAGATTTAAAAGTTAATGAAACTAATGCTCAAATATTAATCCCTTCTCATTTTAAGTTTTAAAATGGAGGTCAATCTTTTATTTTTTATTTGTGTAGTTCCTGCGATTATTATCTTTGGTATTGCTAAATCAGGATTGGGAGGATCTATTGCACTAATCTCTATTCCATTAATGACAGTTGTTATGCCTCTAGGGCAAGCTCTCGCAGTCATTTTACCAATACTTATTCTTTCAGACTTTATTGCTGTGTATAGATTTAGAAAAGAATTTGATCTTGATACGCTAAAGTTGATAGTTCCATTTTCAGCAATTGGAATTTTTGTAGGTTCCATAACATTTTCATATTTTTCAGAGGACTTGTTAAAATTCATTATCGCTTTAATGGGATTTCTTTTTTCAGCACAGTATTTTTTATTTAAAAAAAATAAAAATATTTCTACTAAAAAGTCATTTACAAAAGGGAGTATTTGTTCAACTTTTGCAGGATTTACAAGTTTCTGTGTTCACGCAGGAGGAACGCCAACAAGTATTTATCTTCTTCCTTTGAGAATGAAAAAAGAAATATATGTTGGAACAAGAGTTATCTTTTTTACATTTGTTAATTTAATTAAGTTTCCTTTTTATATAAGTCTCTCTATGATTAATCTTGAGAGTTTAAAACAATCGATGATGCTTTTTCCGTTATCTGTTATAGGAAT
>Ga0308001_10000152_pt1 | contig 34064 bp, 30 predicted proteins | sample Neamet5_FD_203167 | JGI IMG/M metagenome (GOLD analysis project Ga0308001, IMG submission 203167) | Marine microbial communities from water near the shore, Antarctic Ocean - #5 | ecosystem: Environmental > Aquatic > Marine > Unclassified | place: Southern Ocean | collected 2014-06-04
TTTTTCTGGATTCATTAATTTAAAAACTTGATACTCACCTAGCTTTCCTCTTCTAGATTGAGAAATTTTATTGATATCTTTTAGCGGTGAGGATGCTAAGTCTAATTGTTTTTCCCATCTATTAATATTTGCTTTAATTCCGCCACTTGCTCCTCCAAATGAAGTAATAGAGAGATCACCAATTCCATTTGAGAAAGGAACATTAAAACTAGCAATTCTCATGCTATGCCCTTGGACTTCAACCCAATCAGATGGCTTTTCCCATGAAAAGTTAGAATTATTTTCTTCTGAGATTTTAATTACCTCTTTTTGATTAAGGTTTTTTTCCTTTACTATTTTATATACACGAATATGATTTTCATTATTACAAGAAAATAAAAAGGCTAAACCGATTATTATTATATTTTTGATATCTATTATCCTTATTAAAAGTTTAATTGATGGACCTAAATATGGTTCTTTTTTATAATTAGCTTCAAAATGAATATTTTAAAAAAGTCATTTTCTTCTTTTTAGAAACAAACTACTTTTAATTAAAATATTTGTTTAATATCATTTTATACTCCTAAGCTCTTTTTGTAGATAAAGTTTGGAAAAATTGATACTTATACATTGCTTAAAATTAAATAATTTTATAAAATATTTTTATGATTGATTCAGTTATTAAAAAATTAAAAAAGTTTTCAAAAGAAGATTTTCCAGTTGCAGAAGTTTCTTCATATTTAACAAATCTTCAATTTGAGATTGGTGTTCTGAAAAGATATTGTTTTAATGTTAAAAAGCGATATACCCGAAATTTGATTCATCGAGATAATAATTTTGAAATTATGATTATTTGTTGGGCACCTAAAGTTTCAGCACCAATACATGGGCATGAAGGAGAAAAATGTTGGGCAAAGGTACTCAAGGGGACACTGCAAATATGTAATTATCAAGAAGTTTCTAAAAAAAAGAGAGAGATAGAATTGACTAAGAAAATCTTATGTGAACCCGGCTACTTAGATGGACCCGCTGATATTCATTCAGTAGAGAACCTTTCTGAAGAATTCGCAACAAGTTTTCACGTATATGCTAGACCATATGATGCTTGCGATATCTATGACCTAAATTCTGGTGATGTTAGACGTACTAAATTAGGCTACTATAGTAATCGGGGTATCATTTCTTAATCAAAATCTAAATCTAGCTTTTTTATTCTCCGAGTATGCCTTCCACCCGCAAAAGATTCTTCTAGCCATAAATCGATCACATTAATAATTTCAACTTGAGACATAAATCGAGCTCCCAGAGATAATAGATTTGCGTTATTATGTTCTCTAGATAACTTTACTATTTCCGTAGGACCATTATAAAAAACAGCAGCTCTGCAACCTTTTATTCTATTTGCAGCCATTGCCTCACCTTGACCCGATCCACCTAGAATTATCCCTCTACTCTTTTGATCTTTTGAGACAGCTTTGGCACAAGGAAAAATAAAGTCAGGGTAATCATCTAATGCATCATATTCAAATGCACCATGATCAACAATTTCATGGTTTTTAGTCAATAAATAATCTTTAATTATATTTTTTAATTCTAATCCTGCATGATCTGTTGCTAAATGAATTTTCACAATAGTTTACCTAGATGCTCTTCTATTTTAGTTTTTATTTTTTGTGGTGTAAAACCAAATTCCTCAGCGAGCACATTTCCAGGGGCAGAGGCACCATAATGATCCAATCCGATATTTAGACCTGTTCCTCCTGTATATTTTTCCCACCCTTGCGTTATTCCAGCTTCTATAGAGACTTTAAGACATCCACGCTTAGGTAATAGTCCTTCTTTGTACTCTTTCGATTGCTTTTCAAATAACTCGAGACAAGGAATACTAATTACCTGCACTTGTTTCTCATTCATTAATTTTGCTACATCTATTGCTAATGAGACCTCTGATCCGGTCGCTAAAATAATAATTTGGGGCTTACTTTTACATTCTTTTATGATATAAGCACCTTTTCTGACAGAGCTTTCTAGTCCTGTATAATTTATTTTTGAGACAGGAACTCCCTGCCTAGTTAATAATAATGCACTAGGGGTTATTTTATCTTCCAATGCTATTTGGAAACAAATAGCGGTTTCTTTTGCATCAGCAGGCCTATAAACATTAAAGTTGGGTATAGCTCTTAAAGCCATTGTATGCTCAACTGGTTGATGGGTGGGGCCATCTTCACCAACATAAAATGAATCATGTGTGAATTCATGTATAACTCTAATACTTTGAATCGCGGCAAGACGTAATGCAGGTCTCTCATAATCAGCAAATACTAAAAATGTACCTCCAAATGGTATGATACCTCCATGCAATGCCATACCATTCATCATTGCTGCCATCGGGAATTCTCTAACGCCAAATGGTATATTTCGACCAGAATGATCACTCGCCGTAAAGTCTGAATATTTTTCAGCAAAATTACTAGTATAATTAGAAGGTTCTAAATCTGCAGAGCCACCGATAAGATGAGGTACAGATTCAGCAAATTTATCTAAGGTCAGACCAAAAGCTTTTCTGGTTGCCATAAATTTATCTTCTTCAAAAATAGGTAATTCAACTTTTGGAAGTTGTTTTTTTAATACCATTTTAAGAAGTGGGCCAACTTTCTTATCTTCTTCAAATAGATTAACTTTATTTTCCCATTCTTTTGCATTCCCAATTAATTTCCCAAAACGTTTCTGAAAGTGCTCTCGTACTTCTTCCGGACAATAAAAATCCTGATTGGGTAAACCTAATTTTCTTTTACTAAGATCTATTTCATCTTGAGGAATTGGTGCTCCATGCGTATTATGATCTCCTTCCATATTCGCAGTACCTTTTGCCATAATGGTATTTCCAATAATAAGGCTCGGTCGATCACTGAGTTTTGCTTCCTTTATTGCTTCTATTAATTTTGTATGATCATGACCATCTATTTCTTGAACATGCCAATTAAAACCTTCAAAAACTTTAAAATAATTTGTTGAGTCTGCTCTATTTGTATGACCAGATATTTGTGCTTCATTTGCATCATAAAAAACTATCAATTTATCTAACCTTAAATGTCCGGCAATAGATGCAGATCCTAATGAAACTGGTTCTTGCAGATCTCCATCACTTGCAAGAACATAGGTAAAATGATCAACTATACCACTCGATGTTTCAGAGTTTTCGTTCAAAAGCTCATGCAGATAAGCTTCGGCATTTGCCATTCCTACACCCATTGCAAAACCCTGACCTAACGGACCTGTCGTGCATTCCACACCTGGAATTTGAACTTCAGGATGACCTGGAGTTCTACTTTTGAGCTGGCGAAAGTTTTTTAAATCATCCATGTCTAACCAACCGGTTAGATATAATAAGGAATATTGGAGCATTGACATATGCCCACCAGATAAAATAAACCTGTCTCTATTGAACCAATTTTCATCTTCAGGATTATAATTTAAAAAATCACTATACAATAAATATGCAAAATCAGCACAAGACATTGGTCCACCTGGATGACCGCTATTTGCTTTTCTAATTGCATCCATTACTAGACCTTTAATTACAGATACAGAAAAATGATCTTTTTCTTCTTTTGACCAGTTAGGGAACGTATTTAATTCTTTATGTGTTTTCATTATTTACCAATTCAATTTTATGTGGAGTGATTAGAGTAAGTAGTTTCAGTATTTTGAAAGTTTATAAAAGTCTTTGATAGTTTGAATTGGATTTTCAGACTTAAAGACTTCAGATCCAGCGACTAAAACATCTGCTCCAGAACTAATTATTTCTTTGGCATTATGTAGTTTGACTCCACCATCAACTTCAATAAGAACATTTGTTAAACAATTCTCATTTAAAAAATTTCGGACCCTTTTTATTCTGATATTAGAACCATCAATGTATCCTTGTCCTCCAAAACCAGGCTCAACAGTCATCAATAAAACAACATCTATTTTATCTAAAAGAGGAAATAAATCATCTAGGGGAGTCTTTGGTTTAATAGAAATACCCACTTTACATCCACACGATTTTATAAGGTCTATTACAGATTCAGGATCTTCAGTAGCTTCTAAATGGAAGGTTATATTGTCTGCACCAGCACGAGCAAATGGTTCGACAAGTTTTTCTGGATCAATGACCATCATATGAACATCCATGAACTTTTCAGTCTTACTTCTCAACGATTTTAAAACAGGAGGCCCTATCGTTAGATTCGGTACAAATTGATTATCCATTACATCAATATGAATCCAATGAGCGCCTCCATCTTTACATATTTCTAATGCAGATTGCAAGTTTGAAAAATCTGCGGATAGAATAGATGGTGCTAGTTTAAAATTATTGTTCATTTTTAATACCTTAACTTAGAAAAATAAATTTTCTTCATGGATAAATAAATTCTATAACTTCATTTAAATTTGAATTCAGGCTCATCGAAACCGGGCAAGTTTTAGCTGCTCTCTCTAATTTATCTCTATCCTTAATATTGATACTTTTTTTAAAAAGAATACGAATTTTAATCTCTTTAATTCTTCGAGGGTTTGAACCCATTATTTTTTCAACTTCAGCAGTAGTACCTAATATATCAAGTTTAGATCTCTTAGCAACTATTCCCATTATTGTCAGAAGACATGAAGCCAAGGCTGTTGCAACTAAATCAGTTGGAGAAAACGCCTCTCCTTTGCCTTCATTATCCTTTGGCGCATCAGTTATGATTGTTTTTCCAGAGGATAAATGGTGAGCTTCTGTTCTTAAGTTTCCATTGTATTTAACTTTTGATATCATATTAAAATTCTTTAATTATTTTTTAGGAAGAGTCTTATTTTTTAAAGAGGATCAAGTTTATTTATTATTTCATTATTTAATTTTGATTCTGAAAGTTTACCTGAAATAAAAGCATTAATTAGATCCGTTTGTATTTCGCCACGACGATAAACTTCTGAATAAGGTATTTCATTAAATGAAACCATTGAATATCTAGGAATAAATCTATTAGGAAATTTTTTTTCTAATAGAAGTTCCGTTGCTCTATATGTTTTATAATTCTTATCATTCACTGAATCTCGCATTTCAATATAGTTTTCAAGAGCCATATTTGCAATTGCGTGCCCATTAGAAACATGTTCAGAACTAAATGCTCTAAAGGCAGATCCTAAATCTCCACTATTTTTGTTTATTAAAGAACTTATCACCGTACAATCTTGAAATGAGGCATTCATACCTTGTCCAAAAAATGGTACTATTGCATGAGCAGCATCTCCCATTATAATAGCAAGGTCTTTATAGTTCCATTTCTCACAATAAATAGTTGCTAATTTCCCAACTGGGTTATTTTTAAACTCTTCAACTAAAGATGGTATCAACTTTAGTGTATCCGGAAAATCTCTTTTAAAAAGATTTATAATTTCATTTTCGGATTGAAACTCCTCAAAACTCTCATCACCTTTCAAAGGTGCAAAAAGAGTACAGGTAAAAGATTTATCCATATTCGGAAGGGCAATCAACATGAAATTACCTCGAGGCCAAATATGCAAAGCATTAGGCTCCATTAAATAAGTTCCAGAACTTGATGGAGGGATTGTTAATTCCTTATAGCCATGCCCGAGAGGTTTATTCTGAAATTGTATGTTTGTTTCTTTCATCATGCACCTTCGAAGCTGCGAATTGAAACCATCTGTACCAATTAATCTATTAAACGGAATATTTTTTTCACCAATGCTAATTACCTGGTTTTTAAAATCAACATTATTCAATTGATGATTAAATGAGATCGAAACATTTGGCTGCTTTTCTGCATGCTCTAATAATGCAATGTTTAAAGTAGCTCTAGATACAGAGTATAAAACTTCATTCTCTTTTTGACCGTATAATTGAAGGTGCCGACTACTATCTTTATCATGGATCATTCTACCTTTCATCATTATCAAGTGGCTTTTAATCTGATGAAATAAACCTATGTCTTTTAGAGCTCTTATACCTCTTTCAGAAAGAGCTAAGTTAATTGATCTTCCAGATTCTTGCTTATTTTCTCTCATATCAGACCTCCGCTCATAAAGATCTACTGAAAAGCCATTACTAGAAAGATAGCTTGCCATCAATGGTCCTGACAAGCCAGCACCAATTAGAGTTACATCTGGTTTATTCATCTAATACCTTTTTAATAAGCTGAACTGAATTAAATACTTCTTTGTAGGTGTTAAATAAAGGGTGTGGTGCTAGGCGAATAACATCGGGTTCTCTCCAATCACAAACCAGACCTTTTTCCATTAGAGTATCAAAAACTATTTTTCCTTTTTCAATGACTATGGATATTTGAGAGCCCTTTCTTTTGGGAGTTAAGATTAGAACATTGGATAGAAAATGATTTATAAGAAATTCAAGATACCCAGTTAAACGAACGCCTTTTTCTCTAATTTTTTTCATTCCAGCTAGATTATAAATATTTAAAGAAGCTATTATAGGAACCATCCCTAATATTGGAGCATTACTTATTTGCCAACCTTCTGCTGTTTTTATAGGATTAAAATCAGATGGCATCTGAAATCTAGTCTTTTTATCATGTCCCCACCATCCCGAAAAACGTGGACCTATCCATTTATGATGATCCTCATGAATAAAGACTCCAGATGGTGCACCTGGTCCCGCACACAAATACTTATAAGTGCACCAAGATGCAAAATCAACACCCCATTCATGTAATGAGAGTTCAACATTACCTGCACAATGGGCGAGGTTAAATCCAACAATTATATTATACTTTTTAGCGACTAAAGAAATTGACTTCATATCAAATAATTGTCCAGTATAATAGTTTATCCCTCCTAAATAAATTAAAGCAACTTCATCACCATGCTTTTTTATGGTATTGCTTATATCCTCTTCATTAATAATTTTTTCCCCAATTCGAGGTTCAATTTCAATTATAGCCTCTTTTTTATCAAAACCATGAAAATTGATTTGACTATCAATTGCGTATTGATCAGATGGGAAAGCATCTTTTTCAATAATTATTTTAAATCGTTTTTTAGTTGGACGATAAAAAGAAACTAATAATAAATGAATGTTAACGGTAAGTGCATTCATAATAACAACTTCTGATGGTTTTGCTCCAACAAGATTTGCAGAAGGTTCGGTCAATCTTTCATGATAATCTATCCAACGATTTTCTTGCCCTTTAACCCCATCATTCTCCCAAACTTGTAATTCCTTTTTTATTAGACTCGGTACTGATTTTGGTTGCAACCCTAAGGAGTTACCACAAAAATAAATTAAATTTTCGCCCTCAGAGTTTTTTGGATAAAAGAAGTCATTTCTGAATTCAGATAACTGATCATTCTCATCTTCTCTATTGGCAAAGGTCTTTAAAGGTGAATAATTCATTTGAAATGATTTTTCTTAATATTAAGCCAATCTAAAGCATTCTTATAAAGAATTTTTTCTTTTAAATCTTTACTTAATTCAGAATCTTCGATTAGTTCCCCCGGTTTTTTTTCTCCGAGTGGAAACGGATAGTCTGAACCTAATGCAATGCTAGTGCTACCTAGTTTTTTTATTAGAAACTCAAGAGAATCAATATCATGGACTAAAGAATCAACCCAAAATTTGCCTAAATATTCTTTAGGGTCAATAAAATTGTCAACAGCACAAAGATCCGGTCGAACATCATAACCATGCTGTATTCGTCCAAAAGTTGCGGGGAAGGATCCTCCTCCATGTGCAAAAGCAACTCTCAATTTTGGTAGTTTCTCAAATACACCACCAAAAATCATAGAGCAAATGGCCCTTGATGTTTCAGCTGGCATTCCAACCAGCCAAGGTAACCAATATTGATTCAATTGATCTTTTCCTAAAATATCCCAAGGGTGAATAAAAATAGAAGCCCCTAAATCTGATGCTGCTTCAAAAACAGGGAATAACGAGGGGTCGTTTAGGTTCATTCCATTAATATTTGATCCAATCTGTACGCCATGAAGACCTAAATCTTTGATACACCTTTCTAATTCCCAAATTGCAATTTCAGGACTTTGCATTGGTAATGTCCCAAGGCCAATAAATTTTTTTGGGTTTTGATTTACTGTTTTTGCTATATTATCATTTAAAATTTTTGAAAGAACAAGTGCATCATTTGGTTTTGCCCAATAACTAAACATAATTGGAACTGTGGATAGGACCTGAACATCGACATTACTATCATTACATTCTTTTAACCTAATTTTGGGATCCCAACAATTAGATTCAATTATTCGAAAAACTTCGTCTCCTTTTTTCATCTGAGCAGACCCCGAATGATGATGATCTATTGAAACCCAACCTTCATACCCAAATTGATCCTTCAAGTTTGGCCAATTTTCTGGCAGAATATGAGTATGAATATCTATTTTCATTTTAAGAATTAATACTTTTACTGTTTCTGAATTTCGCCACAGGATTTGCATGTTCTTGCTGGAATATTATCCCAATAAGAATTAAATATTGCAGGTAATTGAACCACTATATCTACCAATTCTATTTGGACCTCATGCAAGAGAGTATCACAGGTATCGCAATACCATTGAAAAGAATCTAAAACACCAGGGCTTCTTTTGTACTCTACAACTAGCCCAACTGTATTCTCAAATCTTTGAGGAGAGTGAGGTATATTTTTTGGTAATAAAAAAATCTCACCTTCTTTGATTTTTAAATCTACTTTCTTTCCATTTTCTATTATTTTTAAAAGCATATCACCTTCCAATTGATAAAAAAACTCTTCTATCGGATCGACATGATAATCTTTTCTTGAATTTGGGCCACCTACAATCATTATAATAAAATCACCATCATCATAGACTACTTTATTTCCAACAGGAGGTTTTAATAAATGTCGATTTTTAATAATCCATTTTTTAAAATTTATTGGTTTTTTCACACTCATATTATTTTCTAATCAAGAGTTGCTATACATTTTAATTCTATTGCGATAGGCGTTGGAAGAGAAGAAATCTCTACCGTTGTTCGACAAGGTTGGTTTTCTTTAAAATATTCACCATAGATACGGTTATATGTTTCAAAATCTCTCTGCATGTTGGTTAAAAAAACCGTTATATCCACTAATTTATTCCAATCACTTCCTGATTCTTCTAAAATAATTTTAATATTCTTAAAAACTGAATGACATTGTTGTTCTATATCATGAACCATAACGTTACCCTGCCCATCCATTAAAACACCAGGAATAACTTTTGTTCCGGGTTTTCTTGGACCAACACCAGAAAGAAATAAAAGATTCCCTACTTTTCTCGCATGAGGGTATTTTCCCACTGGAGCTGGTGCATTTCTAGAATTTATTTCTACACTCATAACATTCTCCTAAAGATTTCTGATTTATTCAAAAAAATATCTGTTTTTATTCTTAGCATTATAGTTCAATTCCGTTATTTCAAAAGTTTTTTCTAAATCATGAAGGTGTACAAATATTCTTTTTTTCAGTGAAAAACTCCAAAGCATCAGAACCACCTTCTTTACCTAACCCTGATTGCTTCAGACCTCCAAAAGGTGTTCGTAAATCTCTGACCATCCAACAGTTAATCCAAATAACTCCAGCATCAACTTTTTTTGCTACTCTTTGACTTTTATCTGAATTTTCAGTCCAGATTGTAGCTGATAGCCCATATTCCGTTTCATTTGAGATTTTAATAGCTTCCGCTTCTGAAGTAAACGGATGCAATGTAACAACTGGTCCAAAAATTTCTTCTTTAATTAGTTTACTATCAGGACTAAGACCTTCAATAATAGTTGGCTCTATAAACCAGCCATCCTGGCAACGTTGATTAATTTCTAAGCTTCTGCCACCTTTGAGAATATGACCTTTCCCTTTTTCTATAAGGTTTAAATAATAATTTATTTTATCAAAATGTTCCTTTGATGAGATTGCTCCAAATTGAGTTTTACTCTCTTTTGGATCCCCGATTACTAATTCAGAAGCTTTATTACAAAAATCAATTTTAAATTTCTCATAAATACTCTGTTCTATAATAATTCTGGAACTACATAAACAAATTTGACCTTGATTCGTGAATGAAGATTTAATAACAGTCTCAAGCATTTTATCATAATCACAATCAGCAAAAATTATTGCAGGATTTTTGCCTCCCATTTCAAGTGATATTTTTTTAAATGACTTAGCTGTAGCTTGAGATATTTTTTTTCCCGTACTTGTTCCTCCTGTAAACGAGATCGCTTTTATTTCAGGATGCTTTACTAATGGGTTTCCAACTGATTCACCATCTCCATTAAGAATATTAAGAACACCCGGAGGTAATTGAATCTTTTGACAAATTTCTGCTAATTTGAATGCTGAATAAGGAGTTATTTCTGAAGGTTTTGCGATTACGGTATTCCCAACAATAAGAGCAGGAACAATTTTCCATGTAAAAAGATATAACGGAAGATTCCATGGAGATATACAGGCAACAACTCCAAGAGCCTGCCTCTGGATGTAATTTTTAGAAATATTACTGTTTAAGTAATAATTAAATTTAAAACTATCTATAAAGTCTATAAAAAATGTGAAATTTGAAATTGATCTAGGGATATCTAATTTTTTTGCTAGACTAATAGGTTTACCAGTATCTCTAGACTCATATGCTGCGAAAGCTTCTAAGTTTAATTGAATTTCATCAGCAATTTTTTTTAAATAAATAGAACGTTCACCGATAGAAAACTCTGACCATAATGGAAAAGCATTTTTCGCTGCTTTTACAGCAAGATCTATATCTTGACTATTTGAATTCGGAACTTCTGCATAAGAATAACCAGTTGCTGGCTCAAAGACATCTAAATATTTATTAGATTTTGGTGCTTCAAAATTTCCATTAATAAAATTAGAGATTTTTTCTATCATTTAAATTCTAATTTAATATCAACAGGTGGAGCATTTGCAGTAATTGCACTCATAGACACTCCGTCAATACCAGTCCAAGCAAATGATTCTAACGTATTGTAATTAATTCCACCACTAGCTTCAATAAATAACAAATGTCCTTGCTCTTTTTTTCTAATTAACTGTACACATTTTTCCACAGTGAGAGGATCCATATTATCTAAAAGAAAACCATCAATATCAAAGAGTAGCCCTTCTTTTAATTGATCAATCGTATCGACTTCGAGTTCTATGGGTATTTTATTTTCGTTTATTGCTTGACTTTGTTTAATTGCATTCGATATTCCACCGGCAGCTTGGATATGATTATCTTTAATTAAAATTGCTGATGATAAATCTAATCGATGATTCCAACCTCCACCAACTGATACCGCATGTTTCTCAAACTTTCTAATCCCTGGAGTTGTTTTTCGAGTATCCATAACCTTAAACCCTTCTGGAAGATTCAGATTACAATACTTATTTGTTTCGGAACTTATTCCACATAGTCGCTGTACCAAGTTAAGAACAACTCTTTCATATGTGAGAATTACTTTTGCAGGACCACTTAGACGTAAAAGGACTTCTGATGAAGAAAATGCCTCTCCATCCGAAGCAAGATATTCTATCTTACAATCATCTGGAAAACAGAAGGGTAAATATTTTTCACCACAAAAAATCAAATCTTCCATTGCAATCATATTCGCTGTTATGTTAGTTGAATCTAAAACTGTAGCTTTTGTTGTAAGGTCTCCATGAGGAGCATCTTCTTTGATAAACTCACTAATTTTTGATCTAATCCATTTATTATCTAAGTTAGTTAATTGCTGAAAATTAATTTTTTTATTCATTAGACACCAATTCTACCACCATCAACAGATATATCTTGACCTGTTATATAACTTGATTCATCTGATGCTATAAAGGCAACTACGTTCGCTATCTCTTGCGGTGTACCTAAACGGTTTAACGAAGTATTGTTTTTCCATGATTTTTTAATTTCTTGAGTGCTAACGCCCAAAGCTTTTGATTTACTTTTAGCAAGGTTTTCTAAACGATTTGTTGTAGTGTAACCAGGTAAAATATTATTAACCAATATACCGTAAGGTCCTAGCTCTATTGCAAGAGTTTTAGCCCATTGCGAAACGCTTCCTCTTATAGTATTTGAAACACCCAAACCAGGAATAACCTGCTTAACTGAAGTTGAAATAATATTGATAATCTTGCCATATCTATTTTTTTTCATACTTGGAAAAACAGCTTTTACCATGAGATGATTTGCTATCAAAAGTCTTTCAAATGCCTGTTTAAACTCTTTTGGATCTGCTTCTATAAGAGCACCACCTTTAGGCCCACCTGAATTGTTTACTAATATTTGAGGTGGTTTATTAATATTCTTAATATGATTATTTATTGTTTTTTCTAAATATTTAGTATCGTCGAAGTCTATAACTAAATACGAATGATTTTGCCCACCGGAAGAAGATAATTCAGATAGAGTACGCTGCAATTTTATTTTATCTCTAGCTATTAAAGTTACCTCACATCCACTTTCTGCCAACCTAAGTGCACTCGCTTTCCCAATGCCATCGGTACTTCCACAAACAAAAGCATGTTTATTTTTAAAAGTAATATTCATGATTTAAAATGATACCCTAGGCTTTCTTTTATTTTTTTAGGCAATTCTGGGAGCGCAGAACGTTTAATAAAAAAAGTGGATAAGTCAGATAGATCCGAAAAAACTTTATGGTTGAGTGCTGCAGAGTTTAAATAGGAATGACCACTAGATCCTCCTGTTCCTATTTTACCACCTATCATTCGATGTACCATTATGGCATGTCGTTGTCTCCAATTAGTAAACAGCTCATCAACATCCATTAACCTTGAAAGCAGATTAAATGGAGAATGTAAAATAGGTTCATCGCGATATAAAAAGATTAAAAGTGCTCCTTTTGTCGCTTTATGAGATAATCGCTTATCTCCTTTTTTAACAAGTTCATTATGCTTTTCAGAATTAATTAGTGCTTCAAATGCATTGACTGTTCTTTGATGCGACTTTAAGTTAGAATCTAATTCATCAATTGTATGATTGGAATTGTTTTGAATTACAGATTTTTCTTTGTTTAGATGAAGTCTAATTGCATCACTATACTTTTCCCAAAAATCAAAACCTTCAAATGATAAAAAGGGTGTTCTTTCTAACCATTTTTCTAATAAGTTAAACATTGAATCCGCAGTCTCAGATTCTTTTACTTTCTTTTTTTCATTATTTTTTATTACTGATTTATAATTTTGGTTACCATAGTTAAGTCTCGTTTTTTGATGGAGTCCTAGCTTATTTTCAATTAGGCGAAATTGAGAACTTTGAAACCCTGATGAAGGGAAAAGATGATCTCGGAACTCTAAAAAATCCATTGCTGTCATAGTCTCTAAGACTCTTATTTGATCAATAAGAATTTTTTGTATTTCAATTATCCTGTTTAAACGTAAAACAGAGTGACTTATATCAGATTCTATAATTTTATTTTGTTTGAAGAGCTTTAATACTAAATCCAGTTCATGAATAATTTGCTTGAACCAGAGCTCATAAGTCTGATGAATTATAATGAACAGCATCTCATCATGAGCAACTTCTCCTTTTTTTTCACTCATCAAAGCTTGACAATCCAAAAGTTTGTCAAGCTTTAAGTAATCACTATAATTTAAAAGTTTATCATTTTTCATTAATTAATCCCATTCAAACCCCGATACACTATCGGTTGTTGTACTAATTTCTATTGTGTTATAATCTTGCATCTCAGAAATAAAATAATAAAGAAATTTTGTTGTTTCAATATCATCAAGCCAAACTGAATCTGGAAACCCAAAAGTTCCAACTACTTCATTTTCAGATGGTTTTTCTTTTAAAAATTCCCATATATCATATTCAGACATATAACCAAGAGAGTATATAGTCTTGTCTTGTTCAATCGTCACTTTTTTTTTTGTAGGAGGCATTTTAATTATTTTTGGTGGTGTAGAAACTGCACAAGAAGAAAAAAATAATAATCCAATTAATATTATGTGGTTGTGCATCCTCAAAATGTACCCTCATTATTTTCTTCTAATCAACAAATTATATTATAAAGAATCTTATCTTTGTATGAATAAAAAAATCCATTATTTTTCTTGATAACTAATAAGATAAAAAAAACAATGAAAAAGAATACTGATAAAGACCGTTTCTACTATAATACTGATTTTCTGTCAAGTGCACCTGGACGATCAATTAGAATATTATCTGAATACTACGGCCCATTAGAAAGACTGAAAAAAAACAGAATAAGTGATACTATCGTTTTCTTTGGATCAGCCAGAATTAAATCTAAGAAAGAAGCAATGGAAGAGTTAGAAAAAGGCAAAGGTAACCCTTCAAACCTAAAACGACTTAAGATGGACCTAAAAATGAGTCGTTATTATGAAGAGGCTCGTACTTTAGCAAATAAATTTACTCTATGGAGTAAGGAGATTAGCTCTAAAGAACAACATTACATTATCTGCTCTGGTGGTGGTCCTGGAATAATGGAAGCTGCAAATAGAGGAGCATCTGAAGCTGGAGGAACAAACTTGGGCTTAACAATTTCCTTGCCTTTTGAAGATTCTGGTAATGAGTGGATTTCAAAAGACTTGAATATGAAATTTCATTATTTTTTTATGCGTAAATTTTGGTTCTTATATTTAGCTAAAGCTATTATTGTTTGGCCTGGTGGTTTTGGAACATTAGATGAGTTGATGGAAGTTTTAACTTTAATTCAAACAGAGAAAATAACTAAACGACTTCCGATTGTGCTGTACGGTAAAGAATTTTGGAAAAAGATAGTTAATTGGGATTACTTGGTAGAAATAGGAACAATATCTAAAGAAGATTTAAATCTATTTTATTTTACGGATAGTGTAGATGAAGCATTTAATTATGTTACTAACTATATCAAAGAACACCAATTAACAGGACCTAACTTTTAATGTATTTAGCCTTAGCAAAGGTCTTCCTCCTATCCTTTATATTTTCCCAAACTAAACCGATAAAGAGCATTCATGAAAATAACCCAAGAGTTTGGGCATTAACGCATGCAATGGTCCATACAGAACCTGGAGACTCAATAAAAGATGCTACAATTGTAATAAGGGATGGAAAAATTGATAAGGTTGGTAGATATATCCAAATACCATTAGATGCGTATGAAATAGATATGAAAGGTTCAAAGATATATCCTGGTTTTATTGATGGATGGCTACAAGTAAAGAAAGATGAAAAGACGAAAAGCCCCGATGACCATTGGAATGAAAAAATAAATGCAGAATATCGTGCTAAAGATGATTTTAAGATTAAGGAAAAAGAGTTAAACACACTTTATTCATTAGGTATAATTGCAGCTCATGTTGTACCTGAAAAAGGTATAATTAAAGGGAATTCAGACTTAATAATTTTAAATCAAAGTTTTAATTCTCTGTCTGAAAATGTTGCACAGGTAATTGAATTTAAAACTCAGGGGTGGTCAGATCCTGCCTACCCAAATTCTTTACTTGGGGTAATTGCATTGCTCAGACAAACATTTATGGATGCAAAGTGGTATAAAAAATCACACGAGATTATAAAGCAATTCCCTGAAGAGAACGAGCCATTACATTTAAATCCTTCTTTAGAAGCCTTAGAAAAGAATGTTCTAGATAAAAAACCCGTCTTATTTATGACAGGTGAAGAACATGGAGCAATTAGATCATTAAAAATATCTGAAGAATTTAATTTAACTCCTTGGATTTTTGGTAGTGGGTATGAGTATCGAAGGTTAGATAGAATTAAACAACAAAACCCTTTTATTATAATCCCTGTAAATTTCCCAGGAAAACCAAAAGTTGAGAATCCTTATGATGCAATGCAATATTCGACAGAACAACTTCAGCATTGGGACATGGCTCCAGATAACATAAAGAGGATTCATGAAGTAGGACTAAATTTTAGCTTAACAACTTCTCTTCTCAAGAATAAAAAAGATTTCAGAAAGAATCTTCAAAAGATAATTGATCGTGGTTTATCTAAAGATATCGTTTTAGCAGCATTAACAACCTTTCCAGCAGAAGCGATGGGAGTAGGGAAAATTATTGGAAAAATACAACCTGGATATATCGCAAATCTTGTTGTTACTGATGGTGATTATTTTAATCCAAAGTCGAGAGTCAGCTCTATTTGGATTGCCGGTGAAGAAAAATTTCTTACAAATAAATTTAAATTTGAGATTGAAGGTAAATGGAAATTATCCTTCAATAAAAATGAAACCAATATTGAATTTTTTAGAGAAACAGATAGAAGTAAATCTAATTTTGGGAAAATTAAAGGGAAGGTAGAAAATGACCAAAATAGTATTGAAACTCTCAGTCTCGAAGTCCAAGAGGATCAAGTTTCTTTTTCTCTTCAAGGTTTTGGATTTGAAGAAGCTCTTTTTTTTAAAGGAAAAGCAAGTAACCAAAAAATTTCTGGAGAAGTATTTAATAAGGGAAAAAACAAATTTTCATTTACTTGTAAGCTTATTGAAAAGAAAAAAAATAAAATTCGAAAGAAAGAGATTGCAAGTGAAGCATCATTGTTTTATCCCGCTGGTAGTTATGGTCGGCTAAAAGAACCTCAAAACCCAAATGCAGTTTTAATTAATGATGCAACAATTTGGACATCTGGTCCGAAAGGTAAACTTGAAGATTGGGATATTTTATTTGTAAATGGAAAAATAGATAAAGTCGCACCTGACATTAGCGTTCCAAGGGGGAGTGCTTTAATAATCGATGGTTCTGGAAAACACGTTACAGCCGGTTTAATTGATTGCCATAGTCATTCTGCAGCATCATCTATAAATGAGGGATCTCAAGCGGTAACAGCCGAAGTTAGAATACAAGATGTCCTCTATTCTGATGATATCAATATATACCGTCAACTTGGTGGTGGACTAACAACAGCAAATATTCTCCATGGATCTGCAAACCCGATTGGTGGTCAAAATGCAGTCATAAAATTAAGATGGGGATCTAACCCAAGTGAGTTAATATTTAAAAATGCACCTCAAGGTATAAAGTTTGCTCTTGGTGAAAATGTAAAGCAAGCTAATTGGGAGGGTACAAACCGGTATCCTCAAACTAGAATGGGAGTAGAGCAAATTATTCGAGATGCTTTTAGAGCTGCTCAAGATTATATGCATCAACACAAAACCTATCAACGAAATTCAAAAGCGCAAAGAAAAATTAGACCTCCTAGGAAAGATCTAGAATTAGAAGCTCTTTCAGAAATTCTGGAAGGGAAACGATTAGTACATTGCCATTCATATAGGCAAGATGAGATTCTAATGTTGATAAGAGTCGCTGAAGACTTTGGCTTTAAAATTGCAACATTTCAACATGTTCTTGAAGGTTACAAAGTAGCAGAAATAATTGCTGAGCATGGAGCGGGAGCATCTACTTTCTCGGATTGGTGGCAATACAAATATGAGGTTATAGATGCTATCCCTTATAATGGTACTTTAATGGCAAAAAATGATGTTTTAGTATCTTTCAATTCCGATGACAGTGAGCTAGCTCGCAGATTAAACACCGAAGGTGCAAAGGCAATAAAATATGGGGACCTTTCTGAAGAAGAAGCTTTGAATTTTATTACGATAAATCCTGCAAAACAATTACGTATTGATGACTGGGTTGGCTCATTAGAAGAGGGAAAAGATGCTGATTTTGTTATATGGGATGGAAACCCATTATCTATCTATTCGAAAGTTATGGAAACATGGATTGATGGAAAAAAGCTTTGGTCTATCGATGAGAATTTGGGCTTAGAAGAAAGAGATCAAGAATTAAGAGAAAATTTAATTCAAAAAATAATTCTTTCAACCTCATCATTAGGTCAAAAAATGAAACCAAGCAATTCAAGTTTTCAAAGTGGTCATAATTGTAATGCCTCGGATCATCAATTATCTAATTGGGAGTCAAAATGAGAATATTAATGATACTCTTATTTATAGCTTTTTCCTTTGCAAATAATCAAATCCCTGGGGATATTCAAAAAAGACCGATTCTTTTAAGAGGCGGTACTCTTCATACAGTTTCAAATGGAATTTTGAAAGAATATGACCTTCTTTTTTCAGAAGGAAAAATCATAACAATTGATCAATTAATAAAACCTTCACCTGAAACAGACATCTATGATATATACGGTAAACATGTTGTACCGGGCTTCATTGCTGCCTACACTAGAATTGGACTAACTGAAATATCTGCGGTAAAACAAACGAATGATCACTCAGAGACAGGTAAATACAATCCTAATGTTCGATCAAATGTGAGTTATAACCCTGATTCAGATTTAATTCCAGTTACAAGATCAAATGGTATACTTACGGTAAATACTGTTCCATCATCAGGCATTATTTCGGGTCAATCTTCGGTAATGTCTTTAGATGGTTGGACTTGGGAAGACGCAACAATTAAACATCCTTCAGCATTACACTTAAATTGGCCTAAAATGAATATAGATTTTAATAAAAAATTAAAAAAAGGTGAAAAAAGTTCAAAATCTTTATACAAAGAATATCTACGTGAAATTGATTTACTAATTAGAAATGTTCGCGCATACCACCACAGGAGAAATGCTAAGGAAAGAAAAGCTGAACATAAGCAAAAATCAGACCTAAGATTAGAATCAATGATCCCTTATGTTATTTATCAAGAACCGATTCATATTAAAGCAAATGATATTCGACAAATAGAAGCGGCTATTTTATGGTCCAATAAACATGATTTAAATATTGTAATTGTTGGCGGTGATGATGCTTGGATAAACCCCAAGATACTAGTTGAAAATAATATCCCAGTAATTATTTTAGGAGTTCAAAAAACTCCACGCAGGAGATTTGAGCCAATTCATACTCCTTATAAATTACCATCGATGCTTTTCAAAGCGGGTGTTCGTTTTTGTATTTCACTTGAACCTGGATACCCAATGGATGGACATGTTAGAACCCTACCCGATGAAGCAATGAGAGCTTTTTCATGGGGTTTGCCTAAAGAAGAAGCATTAAGATCCATAACCTTATCAGCAGCTGAGATTCTTGGTGTTGATCAAAATATAGGATCTCTAGAGCCAGGTAAAGATGCGACTTTTTTTATTTCAGAAACCGAACCTTTATTACAAAAAACAAACCCAATTAAAGCATATATCCAAGGAAAAGAGATTGATTTATCAGATCGACAAAAAAATCTATATAAAAAATACAAAGAAAAGTATCGTCGCCTAGGAAGATTGGAAGATTAAATATATTTTAAATGTAATTCTTATCAATCAATTAAAAATGAGTTTAAGGATTGAAAAGACATTAGACGTGTTGCTATCATAGAGGTCTTTTTTTTGTACGTTTGGTATGTAGAAAAAAAAGAATAAATCAGTTTATGCACTTACCTTGATTCTGAATTGTGCCCTATTTTTTTAATTTATTACTTCTGTCGTTTTACCATCTTTATCAGTTTTAATAATTATTATGCTTGGAGTATTATTACTATTTGAATCACTAAAACCAGTTAGTACATACCCACCATCTAATGTTTGATGCCCATCTAAAGCACGATCATCACCATTTTCACCATAAGTTTTATCCCAAATTAAGTTCCCATTTTCATCAATTTTAATTAACCAAATATTAAAACTACTACTATTACCAAAAGAATCTGTATATCCTGTAATAATATATCCACCATCAACTACTTTGGATATAGAGCGACCAACATCCGTTCCATTTCCTCCATAAGTTTGACTCCATTGTTGCACTCCTGCTTGATCTACTTTAATAATGAAAATATCATTGTTCCCATTACCATACGAATTAGTATTCCCTGCCAGCAAATATCCATTACCGGTTAGAACGATTGATCTAATTATATCCGTTCCATTCCCGCCATACGATTGATTCCAAATTTCATTACCATCAGAATCTATTTTTATAAGCCATGCATCTCCATTCAGCTCACCTAAAGAACGAGTCATTCCAATTGCAAGATATGATCCATCACTCAAAGAAATCACAGAATAACCATAAGCATCACCATTCCCACCATACGATTGATTCCAAATTTCATCACCATCAGAATCTATTTTAAGAAGGTTCAACTTGTTAAATCCTGTATATGACTCTACGGATTGTCCACAGATTATGTATCCCCCATCAAGAGTGAGTTGAATAAAATCACCACTTTGATCGTTAAAAGAACCATAATTCTTAGACCATTCAACATGACCTGATTGATTCGTTTTTAGAATCAAAATATCTTCACTCCCATCTTCTAGTGACTGAGTTTTACCAACAATTATAAATCCTGTATTCGGTAATTCTAGGACCATATTTGCTCTGTCTGTTGGACTAAAAGTCAAATTATGAAACCATTCTTCTACTCCACTTTGGTTCACTTTTAGAAGTAAAAGGTTACTATAATTATTACCTATAGTACTTGTATTACCAACAACAACATATCCAGTGTCAGATGTTTCTACAATAGATCTACCATAATCATAACTAACCTTATTATATATATTATTAAAAAGGTACCAAGAAGTACCAATTTCAATATTACTGAGAGAGTATAATCCCCAATAGTCTTCTACCTTTATTTGATAATAATAATATTGATTTATTTCAATATTTTGATGATCAGTTGATGTTATGTTTTTTTGATTAAATTCAAAAATTTTTGAGCTCTCTGACATATCTTTATTTTGAGATTGATAAATTGAGTAAGATTCAAAATCTAGTTCATTATTAATAGTCCAAGAGATATTAAATATATTGTTATTAAAGTTTATTTTTTCCAAAGAAACTGGTTCCGGAGAACTATCTAATATATAATAACCTGGTCCAATTGTAGAATAACCGTAAATATCAGTTATTTTTAACCAATACCAGCTAGGTGATGAAGGGTTAAAATCAAATATCTGGATAAGGGTATCAGACCTATTACTAAACGTACCTAATGAGTTTTTAAGACCTTCTTCACTTTCAGAAAATAATAATTCATAATTATTAAAATCATCCTCTACAGAAGATTTATATAATATTTCCATAATAGTTTTTGAATATGATATTGAATTGATTTCTAACCCTACAGGGCTCGATAAGCTATTGTTAACAACAACTATTACAGGATCACTCTTGGATGTATTCTGACTCTGATCTTCTGCAAAAAGTGTGATTGAATGTAATGAACTATCTAAATAGATAGTTGTATTCCAAAAAAAATGATATGGAGATGTTGAATCGATAATTCCAGTAGCTAAACTATCAATCCAGAGTTCTACATATTTGACAGAATCATTATCACTTGCTATACCTTCCACTAAAACAACTTCTGAAACATTCCATAACTCCGTAGGAAAAGTCACAGCAACCAATGGTGGCGATGAATCTATTTCATCTTTACATCCTGTAAAGAAAAATCCAAAAAAAAAGATAAATATCGATATATATTTTCTCATGAACAAAAAATAATAATTTTATTTATAGTATTGTGCCAGAAAACTTTTTAGCACCTAAAAAAGAAAATATTAAATAATTTCAGGAACATAATTATAATTTGATCGAGATGGTCTCTCATAATTTTTTTGTTGAATTCTATCTGGCAAGATAACTTCCGGAGAATCTATTTCTTTGTAAGGTATGAGATTTAAAAAATGATTGATACAATTAATTCTTGCTTTCTTTTTATTATCAGATTCTACCACATACCATGGAGAAGATGGTGTGTCTGTATGCTCAAACATATTATCTTTTGCTTTTGAATATTCATCCCATCGTTTTACTGATTCTAAATCCATAGGGCTTAGCTTCCAACCTTTTGTTGGATCTTCAGCACGAGTCTTAAACCTTTTCATTTGTTCTTCAGCGCTAACAGAAAACCAATATTTTATGAGTTGCGTTCCTGAACTGATAATCATTCGTTCAAATTCTGGGCATGACTGTAAGAAATCGATGTACTGTTTTTCAGTACAAAACCCCATAACTTTTTCAACTCCTCCCCTGTTGTACCAACTTCTATCAAAAATAATAATCTCACCTGCAGAAGGAAGATATGGAACATATCTTTGGTAATACCATTGAGTTTTTTCTTTATCAGTTGGAGCAGCTAAAGCAATTACTTTGCAATGTCTTGGGTTTAAATTTTCCGTTATTCTTTTTATAGTTCCACCTTTACCAGCGGCATCTCTTCCTTCAAAGATTATTGCGATTTTTTTACCACTTTGAATAACCCAGTCTTGCAGTTTAACCAATTCAATTTGAAAATTCTTTAAATTATCTTCATATAGTTTTTTAAGCTCTTTTTTATCCGACATCTAAATCTCCTGTTTTGGTTCTTTATTTAAATAAGAAATTATTTAGCTAAAGCACCCATTGGATCCCAAGGTTTTAATGTTTCAGGATCGCTTTCTTCATATAGTTTTAAGACTCTTTCAGAAACATGCGATTTATGTACAACAACTTCATAATTAAACTCATCAAACCATTCATCTGTCATTATGTGATATCCTTTATTGCCACCTTTAATACCCCAGCTGTTTTCAACACGCCATTTTCGAGAATTATTCTTATTATCTAGATCAACACCCGTAAAAAGCATGGCATGTGTCATTTGACTATCACCGTATTCCAAACGAGTACCCTTATCCATATCAAAATCAATACCATAAAATGAATTAAAGTCAAATAATTTGGTATCCATAACTCCTAAATCACGATGAAAAAATTTGCCTACATCACATCCAAACCATACCGGCTCATTTTTTTTAATTGAAGATATCGCCGCTTTTTTCATGGTTTCACTATTTACATTTAAATATCTAATTGGCTTTCCTTCAATGACATTCCCAAGGAACTCAACAGTATACACTTTATCGTAATCTTTATCAGACATTGGACAATTTATTAAACAAATATAGTCATCTAAATTAAGACCAACATGTTTTTTGAAGAAAGTTTGTGGGGTCATATTTTCAAAACGGATAAACTTATTTTTTTTGTCACGTGTTTGCCAATCAAATTTTTCTGGAGGTGTTCCAAGATGGATTGTTAACATTCTATAAATTTCTTGTAACATTTCTTCTTTAGCTTTTTTTAAATCTTCTAATCCTAATCCACTTGTTTTTTTATTACGTAAGGTTTTTGCATGCTCCCTTAGCTTTCTAGTAATCATTCGATTCATTCTTGACGATTGACTCGATGAAAAAGATTCTGCCATTTCAGATTGAGGAACAACTCCATATTTATTAACTAAGTTAACCCACATGTCCCATTGTCCTCCATCTTGAATTGGGTCAGATAATAAATGCATTAGTATTCGACTATTCCACTTTTCATTAGCAGTTTTTAAAATTGATTCTAGAAAATAATTTGATTTTTCTAATTTATCCCAAAACATAAAATAGCTCTGTGAAAACTGAAAATCTTTTAAGTTATATTTTCTACCAAGATGAATACGAAATAAATTTAAACCAGCGAAACCCCAACAACGACCGCTAGATTTTTGGTTTGTAGCAGGCATTTCTCCTTCTACTAATTCTGAAAAAGAATGATCAATTTTTCTATATGCATCCCAATCCATTGCTAATTCCGTTACCTCATTTCGGACACCAGCGTTCCGAATAATTTTCAAATGTGAGTCTTGGTTAATATTTTGATTGAAACTCTGAATTGTTTTTAGCTCTAATTTTTTTGACATTTAATGTCCTCTTTAATTATTTGATAATAATATGAAAAAATTTCTAAACTAAAATTAATTCAAACTTTTAATATTAAATCAAAGTAATTATCCCTGATTTTTTATAAAAATAAAAAATACTCCACACATATTATAATTGCAATTGAGTCTCAATAACAATAACTTTAAATATGAAAATTAAGATTAAAGGATAATATATATGAAAACGATAGGCCTCTTTTGGGGAAGTAATACTGGAAATCAAGAAGAAGCAGCCGTTCTTTTAAAAGATTATATGGTTAGTGAAGGTTGTAATGTTGAAGAATATAATATTGCTGATACTGAACCAAGCAAAATGCTTGATTATGATATTTTAATCATAGGTTGTCCCACTTGGCATATTGGAGAATTACAGGATGATTGGGATTTTATATATTCAAAATATAAAGAATTAGACTTTACTGGAAAAACAGCAGCTTTTTTTGGATGTGGCGACCAAATTGGATATAGTGATAATTTTGTAGATGCAATAGGACTTTTAGCAAAACCATTTATTGAAAATGGTGGTTCATTAGTTGGTCGATGGCCAAACGAAGGATATGATTTTGATCTCTCACTTGCTCTAGATGGAGAAGAGTTTTTAGGCTTAGCTCTTGATAATGATAATCAAGATGATGAGACAGAAGAGCGAGTAATAATTTGGGCAGAATTAATAAAAGATGAATTTGGAATATAAGCGTATTTTTGATTAGCCCCATCAAGCTCTCTTAGAATAAACCCTCTATCCCAGGAAACATTTCTAAGCGATGGGGTTAAATCAATTTTAGGTCAATCTACCTTATTCACTGCAATTAAAATAAGGAGAACCATTTAGAATATCACTTAAGATAAGAAGATCAAAAGCATCAATCCTCTGATTAAAATCAAGGTCCCAACTACAATTTAGTGTTCCTAAAAGAAGATCCTCTAAAAGACACAGCAGCTCTGAGATATTATTAAGATTATGGGTATCACATGGTCTTGAATATTTGACATATAAATTAGGCTCACTGGTTATAATCAGATTGTAGTTATTGTCATAAAAAGCTAAACCCTCGTATTGAGAATCACCTTCTAAATCAAGTATACCATAAATATTACCTGATTCAGGATGAACATCTATAATTCTTTTAGAATCATCACTAAGGATTAAGACCCTTCCCGTTCTATGATCAAATGTTATGGAAGAAAGGTCTTCCATAATACCACTAAAAGCAACTTCTGCATTGAATGGGATTTCAGGATTAATCAGTGTGTCTAAATTCGTATTTGGCAATGTAAACTTAAAGAACCCCATGGGGTTCTTTTCTTTAACAATATATATAATTTCGTTAATGGGATCATATGTAACCCCCTCTGGACCACTATTATTATCTGAATTAAAAAATGTAATTTCTTGAAATGTATTTACATTCATTTCAACATCAGTTACTCCATTAAGGATATCACCTACATATAATTGTCCTGCTTCTGTAACAATACCATATTTAGTATTAGATAAGAAGGTAATATCCTCCGTATCTCCAAAATTTAGGCCTGTGATAGTTCTTAGGATATTTAGACTGGTATCGGCTTCCCAAAGAACTCCATATTCATCATTGATTAGGTACAGCTTATTATTCAAATAATTCCAGGTGACTCCTGATACTTCACCATCTACAATACCTTCTATATTGTTATTTGATGTAATTGTGTAAAAATCTAAGGGACTCTCTTGAGCTCTTACAAAAAAAGAAAACCATATTAGTAAAAAATATCTGATGATAAAGAAAAAATATTTACCTAATACAAATTAATAAGAAAAACTTACTTTGTAAAAGTGTTTAAAACTTTATTAAATAAAATCTGTCTGTTTTTAAGCATTATTATTTTACAGCAAAGCCTCTATTAATTATCTTCTCTTTAATTAAACTTTCATTGAAATTATTTCCAAATACTGAAACATCACCTGTTGTTATATTTACGGAGGTTTTTTCAACACCTTCACATCCAAGGACTGCAGTTTCAACACTTTCTTTACAATGACTACAAGTCATACCATCAACGATAATTGATATCGTTTGGGAAAATTCAAGTGTTTCTTTTTTATTTATACTTTTATTCATATCTCCTCCAAAAATAGAAAAATAAGAGTTTGCTAGAATTAATAAAAATGTAATTGTTAATAATAAGGTTCCAAAGCTCTTCATTTCATGATCGTGCAAATCAGCGGACATTAAAGGAGGAACAATCGCAGTAAAAGAATCTAACATAAAACCAAATACTACAGCCGTGATTGAGATTAATCCTAGATAGTAAAACATAGTTTTTTTACCTAGTATATTTCTTACTACATTTATTGAGGCAGCATTGGTAGCGGGTCCAGCCATTAAAAAAACAAAGACCGCTCCAGCTGAAACACCTTTCCCCATAAGAGCTAAACCAATAGGAATTGATGCTGTCGCACATACATAAATAGGAAGTGAAACAAGAAGCATAACGAATAACATTACATTGGAAGTAGAAGAAAAATATTGGGCTATAAAATCAGGAGGAATGAGGATAGAAATTATTGCAGCAATAATAACACCTTGAAATAAAGGTACAACAATATCTTTTGGTAGCGTATAGAAACCATATTTAACGCCTTTTTTTAACCGCTCTATGGCCGTGCCTTGTTTTATATCTTTATTATTATTTTCTTCGGGTAAATGGTTATGCTCATCATCATCAAACTTATTAATTATCATTCCACTTAAAATCCCTGAAGTGAATGCTGCTAAGGGTCTAAATAAAGCAAAAACTGGACCAAGCATACCATAGGTTAAAAAGATACTATCAACACCAGTTTGAGGCGTTGAGACAAGGAAAGAGATCGTAGCACCTTTTGAAGCACCAGCTTCTCTTAATGTTGCAGCTACAGGTATGACACCACAAGAGCATAACGGTATAGGAACCCCAAAGATGGTAGATTTAAAAATAGATGAAAAGTTTTTTGAGCCTATATGCTTTAAAACAAGTCTATTATCAATAAAAATAGAGAATAGTCCTGAAAATAGCATTCCAATTAAAAGAAATGGAGCCATCATTAAACATAAGGACCAAATTTCAAATATAATTAAACTTAGATATTTTAATATTATTTCTAGCATTCTTCTATTTAACTTATTTTAATTCAATAATTAGAACTTAAGTAAAATTATAATTATTTTATAATTCATCATATCTAAAAAAACATTATTTAAATCAACAATCTCTAAACCTAAAATGATATCTTAAATAGTCTAATGATCTAGTTTTAATTATTATTGATTTTGAAATTTTTCAATACCTTCATTAGCTAATTGATCAGCTTTCTCATTCCCAGGATGGCCGGAATGCCCTTTAACCCATTTCCATTTAATAGTACTTTTTTGTGCTAAAGCATCTAGTTCAATCCATAAATCCTTATTTTTAACCGGCTTTTTTGCTGCTGTTTTCCAACCATTTTTTTTCCAATTATTAATCCATTGATTAATCCCATTTTTTACATATTGAGAATCAGTTGTTAGTTCAATTCCTACATTCTCACCTATCTCTTTTAAGCCTTCTATGACTGCAATTAATTCCATTCTATTATTTGTAGTATTTGGTGAGAACCCATTGAACTCTGCCTCAAACCCAGTAGTTTGAATAAATGCACCCCAGCCACCTATTCCCGGATTTCCCTTACATGCACCATCGGTGTAAAGTTTAACTATGTCTTTAAACTTTCCCATTTTAAGTCCTAACCTTCTCGTAAAAGAAAAGCACGATGAACTCGATCAATTGCTACCATGAATGAAGCTATTCTCATTGGAACTTGTTTCTTCTTTTTAATTTCGAAGACTTGATTAAAAGCAGTAACCATCTTGTCCTCAAGTTTTTTATTTACATCTTCTTCGGACCATTTAAATTGCTGAAGGTTTTGTACCCATTCAAAATAAGAAACAGTTACACCTCCTGCATTGGTCAAAATATCCGGAATAATTGCTACTTTTTTCTCCCAAAGTTTTGTTGCAGCCTCACCAGTCACCGGACCGTTCGCAGCTTCAATGATAATTCTACAAGCTATGGAATCTACATTTTGAGCATTTATGGCACTTCCTAAAGCTGCCGGAATTAAAAAATCACATTCTAAAGCCAATAACTGATCATTCGTGATTTTATTTCCTTGACCAAACCCATCAATTGTTCTGTGCTTATAATTGTAATCAAAAAGAGCAGGGATATCTAAGCCTTCTGGATCATATAATCCTCCCGTAACGTCACTAACCGCAATGATTTTAGCTCCATATTCATGGAGAAACTTTGCTGCATATGAGCCCACATTTCCAAATCCTTGAATAACAATTTTAGCACCTTGCAAATCAATATTCCATTTTTTAGCTGTCTCACGGGTGATTATTGCAGTACCTCTTCCTGTGGCTGCTTCTCTACCTTCTGAACCACCAAGTTCTAATGGTTTGCCTGTTACTATGGCCGGTGTATATCCGTGTATTTGACTATACTCATCCATAAACCAACTCATAACTTGTGGTGTAGTATTTACATCTGGAGCGGGGATATCAATATTCGGACCAATAATTGGATCAATTGCGCGGAAAAACTTTCTAGACATTCTTTCTAACTCAGTTTTACTATAATTTGAGGGATTGACAGTAATTCCACCTTTTCCACCGCCGTATGGTATATCAACCAATGATGTTTTCCATGTCATTAATGTTGCGAGAGATCTAACTTCTTCAATATCAACATGATGGTGATAACGAATCCCTCCTTTAAAAGGCCCCCTAGTATTATTGTGCTGCACTCGATATCCCATAACACTCTCTAATTCTCCGTTATCTCTTCTAAATGGAACTTCAACTGATAATTCACGATCAGGTATTTCCAATGCTCGTGCAATATTGGGCTTTAATCCTAGTTTTTTTACTGCTTCTTCATACGCTGCTGAAGTTGGGTCTAGACTTGATGTGTTTTTTGACATTTTTTTTCCTTAAAATTAAATATTATGTATAGATTTTTTTATATTATCATTTCCAATAAAAAATTTGGTAGTTCCTTTTCCCGCAGAAGATTTACATTTTTCTGCATCATTTATCATTGCTAGGGCCAATGTGTCCACTCTGAGCCCAGCACCTCTTGATTCTGAAACATTTTCTATCCACGTCTGCTTTTTTTGTAACCTTAATAACATACCTGGTTTGAAAATGGATATATTTTTAAATGAAAATTTAGATAAAACAGATTGTTCTTTTTGTCCTATAGTTTTTATATAGAATAAAGGATAAATCCAATGCTTAGCCCAAATATTTGCGTTTGCACCCTTAGCTGATATCAATGAAACATGAGGTACTTTAGCTCTATGAGCCATTTTTGCGGCTTCATTGGATATACCAACCTCAACATCAACAAAATTTTCTGCATTACCAGCAATCGCCCTTGTTGTACCGATACAATTAAAAAATACATCATTCCCGGTCCAATATTTCTCAGTTGATTCTAAGTCAGATAGAGAAGATAATACAACATCCCTTACTTTTTTATTTTTTTGATTATTTAATGCCGGCTTCCTTCCTATTGAAGTAACTAATTCACAATTTTCATTATCTATTAATTTACTTAAAAGCTGCTTTCCTGTTGCTCCGGTGCTACCAATAATTATTGCTTTAAACATATAAAAGTCTTTTTTGAAGTTTACTTAAATATTATAATTACTAAAAAAATAAATAGGGTTATGCCCAAGTAAATATATACAGGCCAAATAGGTAATTTATTTTTAGTATTCATTATTATACATTCTACTCATTATAAAGATTTAGAATATAACCATTCCCAAAGCTTTTTTGAATTCCAAACATCTAACCAGACATCATGCCCTCTATTTTTTATTTCAGAGTATTTTGAAACCCCACCTGTTTTTTTTATAGCTGTATACATATCTCGAGATCTCTCTACACTGATAACACTATCTTGATCTCCATGCCAAGACCAGATTGGAATATGGGAAATTAATTTACTTTTACTAGTGTCTCCACCACCGCATATTGGAACTCCTGCTGCAAAGAAATTTGGCCTTCTTAGCAATGCATCCCAAACGCCATATCCTCCCATCGATACACCTAAAATATAAATTCTCTTTGTATCAATTTTATTATTTTCATTCTTAATCATTGTATCGATTAAATGAAACAACATTTTCATTGTTTTGGAAATAATTGGCATTTTATGATCTAATGTATCCCAATCAACATCAACCCATTTAGATTCTTTTGGCACCTGAGCTGCTAAAAAATAGGAATTATACTTAGAAAATATCTTTTGGTTAACAAATGCGTTAATACCACCCGCATCTAAAAGTTGATCTTTATTATTATCACCTCGCCCTCCGGCTCCATGAAGATAAATCAAAATCGGATGTTTCTTTTTTGAGTCTAAATTATTTGGCTTACGAAAACGATAGTTCAGTTTATCCATTTTAGAGTATTCTAAAACAAACTTTTTATACTTTCTCAACTCATTAATCATCTTTTTTTAATCTTTTATTTGAGGATTACTAATTAATGAACATTTATCAGAATCAGATAGAATGACTAAAATAAATCTATACTTTAAAGAGAATTGATATAATCAAAACAGGAATCAAAACCACCTCTATGAATAATATCCTCATCGCGAATTTTAAGTTTATGTTGATACATTGGATCATAATAATTCTCAAGAAGTTCATAAATCCATAACCTATGTTTTTCTGTAGAATTATCTTTAAAAGCATTTTTAATTAAATCATTTATTTTCTTATATAATTCACCGCCGAGTCTCTTTTGAATTTTTTCAAGAGCATTTAAATATTTATTCATTAGAAAATCTGAATCCTCATTTTCTTTAAGAGCTAACGTTATATATTCATCTATAATATTGGTTATTCGATCTTCAATATTAATATCCAAAACAATTAGGTTAGAGGATTGCATTTTATTGTACCAAAAATTTGGTAACGTTGCTTTACCGATTGTTCGACTTTCATCTTCGAGTAAGATATTAGAAGATTTATTGTTTATATAATTAAACATTAATTTGTTTTCAAAATTTGCACAGCTAGTCTGAATAGAACTAGTTCTTCCAAAAGCAGAACCTCGGTGATTTGCGATACCTTCAATATCAACAGATTGTTGAAATTTATTTAAAAGAATAGTCTTTCCTGATCCTGTGAGGCCTCCTAAGATAAACCACTCTTTTTTATAGAATTGATCATTAGAAAATTGTTCTAAAATTTCGTTTCTTACTTTTTTATATCCACCCGATATTCTATCGATACTTATCTTCTTTTCTAATAACCACTCCTGGGCTAATTTTGATCGTAGTCCTCCTCTAAAACAAAAAATTGAGCAACCATTATTTAAATTTATATGACTTTCCCAATTTCTGAGTCTTTGCTTTTTTAAATCACCAGTGACTAATTCGAGGCCTAGTTTTAAAGCGGCTTCTTGTCCATTATTTTTATATTTTTTTCCAACAGCTTGAAATTCATGATCATTTAAAATCGGAAGATTAACGCTATTAGGAATCGTACTTTTTTCAAATTCACCCTCGGACCTTAGATCAATATGACTAAACTGGGATATGTTTAATAAATTCAAAAATTTTAGTTATGTTTATAATAATTAGATTAACCTATTGATTCAAATTAAGGATCAATCTGATAAGAAAAAAACCATTCATTATCTCAATGGCACTTTCGTTGAAATCTAATCGGCTGTTTCATTACAGTTATACAAAGCACAAAAGCCTCATCTCTAATCAGAGAAACAAGGCTTTTAGATTGTCGGGGTAGAGAAATTTGAACTCCCGATCTCCTGCTCCCAAAGCAGGCTGAAAATCCTCTATATATGAACCTTTACCAGTGTATTTGTAGTGGGAATTGAACTATCTTTATCTTGAACTTAGATTAAAAAGTCTTCCTCAATAGCTTCGGAGCTTTTATTCCACAATAAATCTTTTGTCTCTTTATTATTGTAAAATTCCTCAAGACCAAATTTTATCACATCACCTTTCATTGCCATTTTCCCAGAGCCTGGACCATAAAAATCTCCAGACATCGCATCAGTATCAGCAATGCATTTTATTATACCAATCGCTCCATCTTCCATTGTTTGTCCTCCTCCCATCATTTTCCCTGTCATATAACTTCCCATTCCTCCATCTTTAACTGTAGTACTTTGGAGGTTAGTTACAGCAAGACCTGGATGAGCAATAAGTGCTTTGATATTTGAGTTTTTAGCTTGCAATTTTTCGTGTAAACAAGCAGTAAAAGCTGCATTCGCAAGTTTTGTTTGAGAATATCTATACCATCGTGCATTTACTAGCATCATCCCTAATAAAATATTATTTAATGTTTTTGATCCATCCCCACCTAAACTTCCACCTTTTTTTTCAAAATATTTAGACTCGAGCTTTTTAGCACCAAATCTTGATATACTAGTGTGGTTTACTATTCTAGCCTCACCTCTTTCTTGTTCTGCTTTTTGGAGTGATGGAAATAATTTTTTTGTAAGCAAAAAATGTGATAGATGATTTGTCTGCATTTGGATATCAAAGCCATCTATTGTTGCTTGGTCCTTAAGAGCCATCACTCCTGCATTATTACAAAGTACATCAAGACCATCTTTACATAGATCAAGAACTGTATCTGCTGCTTTTTTAACTGATTCAAAACTTTGCAGATCACATTCCACATTAAGAATATTTTCTCCTGGACAAGCCTCCTTTATTTGATCAAATGAACTCTCTGAACGATCAGATTTTCTATTTAACAATAATGTTCGAGCACCTTTTTTTGCTACTGTCTTCGCTGCAATGAAACCAGTGCCTGATGTTGTACCAGTAATTGCAATAGTTTTTCCATTAAGCGATGGTATTGCTTCCATTTCGTTATCATAGTATAAACTTTTTAAATCTGGTTTTTTATATCCATTATTCATTTATATTTTTCCTAAATGTTATTTTATTATTTAATATATTTAAACTAATCTACCCATCATCCCACAAACAAAAAACCTTTCGTAAATGACCAGTGTATTACCAGTGCGCTTAGTGCTTTTTAGGGCATTTTTGAAGAAAATAGGCTAAACTAGTCTAGAAAGAAAAAAGCCTCATTTCTACTCGAGAAACAAGGCTTTTAAAGTGTCGGGGTAGAGAGATTCGAACTCCCGATCTCCTGCTCCCAAAGCAGGCTCAGAATCGTCTATAAATCAAATTTTACCAGTGTAACTGTAGTAGAAATTGAGCCATTTTATAAACAAAAAAGCCCCGAGTATTCGAGGCTTTTCCATTGTTTATATAGTTAGATCTACTTTAGTAAAACCATTTTCTTTGTAGCTCTGTATTCACCAGCTTGGATCGTATAGATATACATTCCAGCAGAGACAGCTTCACCGATGTTATTAGTCGCATCCCATCGTAAGGAATGATACCCTGCAGACTGATTATTGTTAATTAATGACTTTACATATCTTCCTGTAATATCATAGATACTAACATTCACCAATCCATCTGAAGGTAAGTCATACTTAATCTGTGTTGTCGGATTAAACGGGTTTGGATAGTTCTGATGGATTGCAAACACATCTGGTGTTAGTTGATTATCTATGGCAAGAACCGCAACTTCTACTATCTCTGAGAACTCACTCTGGTTACCAGCATGATCTACTGCTGCAACTCTGTAAGAATGTAGTTCACTAGATATGTAATTCTCATCTACATAAAAAGCATCTGCTGTTTCTATTAATTCAACCATATCATCGGATGTCTTCTCTACAACAAAGTATTGAAAATCTTCATCCACACTCTCATTCCAGAAAAGTTCTACTGCATTATCAGCTACCATAGCCATAACGCCTCCAGGAACACCCGGTAAGATGTTATCTACTGAGTAACCTATCATAGGTTCTGAAGCAAAGATTCCATCATGCATAGAAGCAACAACCATATAGTTTGTAATTGCAGGACTATTTACAGATGAGTCCGCTAAGGTTGTGACTTCATAAATGTAGTGATCTTGACCAACAGCATCTCCAGATTGTACTAGTACCCATCCAGAAGTGTCTACAAATGTATCCCATCTAAAAACACTATAGGATTGACTTGTATTTTCTCCATTATCTTGAAAAGAAGAACTAAAAGCTAAATAAACTCTTCCACCTTGGTCATTTGGTATATCTGTAATCTGAACAATTGCGGGGTTAAAGTTCTCAACATGAAGGTAGAGCGTATCCACAACTGTAAGGTCTCCATCTGTTAATGACAGAGCAACTGGAACCATACCTAACTCGGTTGGGACTCCATGAAGTACGCCATCCATTAGGCTCAACCATTCCGGTG
>Ga0308001_10000159_pt1 | contig 33680 bp, 33 predicted proteins | sample Neamet5_FD_203167 | JGI IMG/M metagenome (GOLD analysis project Ga0308001, IMG submission 203167) | Marine microbial communities from water near the shore, Antarctic Ocean - #5 | ecosystem: Environmental > Aquatic > Marine > Unclassified | place: Southern Ocean | collected 2014-06-04
CGAGGGAGTGGGTTCAAAAGCAGCTGCGCTGGTAGACTTATCCACAGTTGCTGGTAACAAAATCAGCAATCCGCCCTGGGTCAAATTTCAATCGGCAGGGTGGGTCAATTTTCCATCAGCGCCAACATGTCTGGGGTTGCGCGGCAATTGTCGCGCGCGCGCGTTCAAGTTGCTCGCGGACCGGCGCCAGATACAGTTCACTGAAGCCCGCTTCACGGGGGGCCGCATCGAGGAACCACTCGGCGAAGCGGATACTGTCGACGCTCTCCACTGCTGGGAAGGCGTCACGCAGGTCAGCACGCGACTCCCATAACGCCAACGCCAGTGCCGTCAGGCTGATACCGCCCTTTTTGGAGTGCACAAGGCGATTGAGTACTTCATGGATGCGGGGACACTGTTTCTGGTCGAAGAAATCAATCCCTGCCAGTGCGTCGCTGGTACGAATCAGGCGTCGGGCGGCATCGGGCACCTTGGTGCCATCCGCAAAGTGACTGAATGCGTAGGGGAGGCTCTTGAAGCGTTCGATTCCATTGCGCGTCAGGGCATCTTCATACAGGGAGCACAGCTCCCTCAGTGGAGTCCCGCGTGGCCCCTTGTCGAAGCGACTCTGGTGCTTGCTGAGCGTCGTCGCTTCGATGGAGAAGCCGGAGAAGTGGAAGAAGGTAAGCGGCTTGCCATCAACATCGAAGCCACCATCGGCACGTTGTTCCAGACACCGATGATTCAGGTTCCAGTATGCGATGTTCCAGCTCGGATCGCGGTTGATATACACGCCTGCGAACATCGACGGCACCAGATCCATCCACTTCTGATCGACGAACAGGTTGCGCGGAAGGTCTACGACGCATTCCTTGTAGAGTTTGGCCTGCCACCATTTGACCAGTTTGCGCGTTTCTTCGCAGGTGCGAAGCGCGATGTAGCCAAGGTTATACGATCCCGCCTGGAGAATGCTGAGCTCGGTTGGCCACTTGCCATCATCCAGCAGATTGGTGAGGTGCGGGGTCAGCAACACATTGTGTTCGTCCAGCAGCCCGAGCATCGAGTCAAGGTTGTTGAAGATGCGAATGTCAGGGTCGAAATAGATGACCTTCTTGTAGCCGCGATTCATCAGCAGCTCGACCACGTAAGGCTTGATAGCCGTGTTCAGCTCCAGAATTGAATACTGATAGATGAATGTGCCAAGTTCAGGAATGTCGAGCTCATTGATTTCGACGATTTCAGCTGCCGGGCAATAAGTCTCCGGCGTCTTCCGGTCACACAGGCCCAGTACAAGATCAGCTTGGGGACAATGCGCCTGCAGGCTCTCGAAGAGGGTATTGGCATAGTGCAGGTAGTTGTTCGAGACAATTGTGAAAATACAAACGTCACTATTCAGATGCTGGGGCATACGATGCTCGTGCAGATTATTGGCAGATATTTATTAAGCTTTTGGCTGTATTTCTTTGGAAAGCCGATCATGCAACTCTCCCACTTCCCGATTTTTTTCATCGAATTCCTCCTTGAGGGCTTGATAGGCCTTAGCAGCATCGGCCAGGGCGACGTTCTTGTTCTCGAGGTGCTCCTGCAATAGTCGAAGTTCGGCTTCCTTGGCCCGGAACAACGCATGCAAAGCCTCGTAAGCAGCGGATGCCTCTACAAGCTCGGCTTCCTTCTGCCGGACGACATCCTTCAGTTGCTTGATCTGTTGAAGTGAGGCCTCGAGCGAGGCTTGCAGCTCCAGCTCTATACTCTGGAGCGCCATGTAGGCCTGGCTGGCATCGGCCAGTGCATTTTCCTTGGTGCGCAGAAATTCCAGGGCGTCCAGAAGATCCTTCTCTTTCGTGTCAAAAGCTGCCTGCAGGGACTCGTATGCCCGTTGAACCCTGGCAGTCTCTGCCTGGTAATCCGAAACAGCTTCGGCAGCCATCTCAAGCTGCCGATGCAGGTTCTGATCTGCAGACTGCAAGTCAGCATAAGCGCTGCTCGCGTCCTGAAGAGACTCATCCTTGAGGGTCAGTTGCGCGAGGCTCCCCTGGAGCTGATCCCTCAACGCCTGGTTCTCGATAGCAAGAGCCTCGTATGCCCGTTGAACCCTGGCAGTCTCTGTCTGGTAACCCGAGACAGCTTTGGCAGCCATCTCAAGCTGCCGGTGCTGGTTCTGATCTGCAGACTGCAAGTCAGCATAAGCGCTGCTCGCGTCCTGCAGAGCCTCATCCTTGAGGGTCAGTTGCGCAAGGCTCCCCTGGAGCTGATCCTTCAGCGCCTGGTTTTCGATAGCGAGAGCCTCGTATGCCCGTTGAACCCTGGCAGTCTCTGTCTGGTAATCCGAGACAGCTTTGGCAGCCATCTCAAGCTGCCGGTGCTGGTTCTGATCTTCAGACTGCAAGTCAGCATAAGCGCTGCTCGCGTCCTGCAGAGCCTCATCCTTGAGGGTCAGTTGCGCAAGGCTCCCCTGGAGCTGATCCTTCAGCGCTTGGTTCTCGATAGCGAGGGTCTCGTTTGCCCGCTCTAGCAGTACCTGGGGTAATACCTTGAACTGATCAAAGACATTTGGCGGGGTGCTGACAGTAGCCTTGTCCAGCGGATATCCCTTGCGGGAATAGAAGCGATTCAGACCATCGAAGTAGAAAAACTCGTAGTAATCGAGAATCAGTGCCTCCCATTGCTCGTAGCAAAGCTCCTGCGAGTTCGGGATTGTGGCTTCAATGACCAGGATCGTTGGAGCAACCTTGGAAAAGTCAGCACCAGACAGTACGTCCTGTTCAAATCCCTCAACGTCGATCTTCAGGAAATCGACCTGTCGACTACCTACGTGCTGGGACCAGATCTGATCCAGGCTGACCACGTCGACCGTCAGCTCCTCTTTGATGTTCAGGTCCCTGCGGTAGTTTTCCGCGATAGATTGCCTCAGCGTGGAAGTACCCACATCGCGCGTGATGTAGAGCGTTTCGCGTCCCTCTCGGGCGCCAACACAAATCTGGAGATTTGTGTCTCGCTCCCGTATCGCCTCAAGCTCGGAAAAAAGCCCTGGCTGCGGCTCAACGTTGATACCACTCCAGCCCTTCAGATAAAAGTGATAGGTAACGGAGTCATAGACTGGGTGGCACGCCCCTATGTCGACATAGAAGCCAGATTCCTTATCCTTGAATATGCGCTCCAGGATGACGTCTTCGAAGTTCTGAGCATAACTTATCATGCGGAAGTTCCGACCTTTTCTGGCGCGGGAGGGCAGATAATGCCCTTCTCGAAGGTAAGGACCGAGTCGGTCCACTTTTTAAGCTTTATTGGCGAGTGTGACACCAAGACCATGGCGCACCCCTGGTTGACGGCATGCATCACCGCTTTCTCGGACTTTTCCTGAAAGTCCTGGTCTCCCACAGAAAGGACTTCATCGATCAACAGAAGGTCAGCTTCCATTGCCAGGGCGACCGCGAAGCCAAGGCGGGCGCGCATGCCTGACGAATAGGTGCCGAGTACATCATTCATCTGATCGCCGAGTTCAGAGAACTCATGTATGCCTTTAAGGCGCAGCCTGACTTCCTTGGGACTCATCCCCATCAGCACGCCACTCAGCAGGGCGTTGTCCCAGCCGTTCAGACGAGGGTCGAAGCCGGCCTGCAGAGACAGGAGTGAAACGCGAGCGCCATGATTGGTTACGCGCCCACGATCAGGCGCGTAAATACCCGCCATGAGTCTTAGCAGGGTAGATTTGCCGGCACCGTTGTGCCCCATTATTCCGAGGCGCTGCCCTTGGTGAACCTTCAGACTGACGCCATTGATGACGGGATGATAGTCACTGCGAAACAGTGACTTGCGCAGGCGATAGGCAAGATGCACGTCGTGCATTTCCAACAGGCAAGTCATGCTCACTCCTGAATAATACGGGCGTATTGCCGATTGAAACGGCCAAACAGCGCAATGACGATAATATTGAAGAACAAGAGCGCTACCAGGAGGGTTGCGAGCATGTGCCAGTCGGGTTGTTGCTGCCTGATCAGAATATCCCTGTAGGCCTCCAGCAAGAGATATGCAGGGTTGAGGCTCAGTAACCAGTGAAAACTCTCCGGCACTAGATCACCGGAGAAGAAAACCCCTGATAGAAACATTGCAAGTTGCAGGCAGGCAGGCACAATTACGCGAAGATCCGGAATAAAAGGCATCAGCGCTGCAACGAGCCCCGCGCACGGGAGTGTCAGAAGAATCTGCAACAGAAAAATGAACGGATAAATGGTCCAATAAGCAGATGGTAGATACCCCATGACGCTGAGTATCAACAGCAAGATCACGACAACGATGATTTGCTTCATCAGGTCCCGGAAAATCTCGGCGAGCGGAAAGATTCCCGTATGAAGTGGTAGCTGAAGTATCAGGCCTCGTCCAACCAGAATCGACTGGCTCGCATTCATGATACTTTTGGAAAACCAGAGCCAATGCACGATGCCAACCAGGAGAAAGGCTACATAATCATCGCCACCATGCTTCAGAAGAACACCAAACGCGAGGTAATACACAGCCAAGTGCATTGCGGGCTCTATGATCCACCACAGATAACCAAGGCGCGTGCCCCGGGACTCTGCCTTCAAGCCCATCAATGCTCGCAGCCAGGATACCTGAAAGATTCGATAGACTGCGTCAAAGCTGCTTTTATTTCTGTGCATGTACTACTCGATTGCAAATTTAGACACGACCATACTGGTCATCAAGGCGAACAATGTCGTCTTCTCCAACATAGTCACCAGACTGAACTTCAATGATAACCAGATCAATGACACCAGGGTTTTCAAGGCGATGCACATGTCCTGCCGGGATAAAAGTCGACTCATTACTGTTTAGCATCAGTACTTGATCGCCATTCGTCACTTTTGCCATGCCACTCAAAACAACCCAGTGCTCGCTGCGATGGTGGTGCATCTGCAACGATAAAGAGGCGCCAGGCTTAACCATGATACGCTTGATCTTAAAGCGCTCGCCCTCTTCGAGCGTGGTGTAGGTGCCCCAAGGCCTGGATATGGTTCGGTGAGTTGAATGTGCCTCGTGATTCAGCCCTTTCAACTGACCAACGATGTGTTTAACATCCTGGGCCCTGTCTTTGTGGGTTACTAGCAAGGCATCGGGAGTATCAACCACAATAAGATCTTCTACGCCCACCAGCGCCGTCAGACGATCATTGCTGTGGATAAAGTTATTCTTGGCATCATGTTGAAAAAATTTGCCATTACACCGGTTGCCACTTTCATCAGCCGTGGTGAGTTCGCTGAAAGCGTTCCAAGAGCCGATATCACTCCAGCCGATATCGCAGGGCACCGTTGCTACCTTGCTGGAGCGCTCCATCAATGCATAGTCAATCGATATATCTGGAACTTCTTGAAAACATTCCGGATCGATGCTGGTGCAGTACGGGTCTCTTCCTTCCGGCATGATAGTGTTGAGCAAACCGGCCGATACACTGTGGAGTACATCCGGCGCGTGACAGTTCAACTCCTCAAGCAAGGTTCCCAGACGAAAGCAGAACATACCAGAGTTCCAAAGATAGTTACCTGACTCCAAGTAAGTTTGCGCAGTGGCAAGATCTGGCTTCTCCACAAAGCGATTCACTCTGAAGCCGGAACCAATCTTCGCAGAAAAATCTGCTTCGACATAACCATACCCTGTCTCCGGGTATTCAGGTTTAATTCCGAAAGTCACCAACCAACCTTGCGAAGCAAGCTCGACTGCATTCGCTACCGCTGCTTCAAACCGAACCTCCTGAGTGATGAGGTGGTCAGCGGGCATGACCAGCATGATAGTGTCAGGCTCCTCACGCGCGGCAAGGTTAAGTGCGGCGGCGGTGATTGCAGCGGCCGTGTTACGGCCGAATGGCTCTAGAATGAAGCTAGAGCGGCACATCGGAAAACCAGCCTTGCGGTACTCATCATCTGTCTTGAAGAAAAGATCACGATTAGTAACCGTTAGGACTTCGCTGACACCCTCCAAACTAGCAGCACGCTGAAAGGTTTTCTGAATCAGATTCCCTCCCCCAGGCAAGGTCATAAATGGCTTGGGGTGGCAAGTGCGCGAGACCGGCCAAAGACGACTGCCGGCTCCACCGCAAATTATTACAGGAATAAGATTCATTTCATTCGATCCCAAACAACCAGAGAAACTCATAAAAACACTACAACCTATAGAAGCTTCAAATTTTAAAAATACACATCACAAAAAACCAAACTCACACTACACACATATCAATTAAACATTCCAAATTACCCATCAACCCTACTTTCGGGCGACGGGCGCTATTTCACCAGAAACATTATGAACAAACCGCACCTCACCACATACTTAACCATTAGCACTTTTATAGCGACCGAGCAATTATCTTCTTTCAAACCCGAACCTCTGCCAATCGGTATAAATCGGGCACCAAGAGCCATCTGACCTTAAACATCCCAATTCTATCTGGACGCTCATTACATTCGGCCTCAGGTCCAGGAGCGAAAGCGCTCATCTGAAAGTATCAGCATCAATCAGAGACTTGCCATTTATATCCTTGGCAGACAACACGGGCTCCCCCTCAAAAGGCCACTGGATAGCAATGTCGCCATCATTCCAGACAATACTGCGCTCGTATTCCGGTGAGTAATAATCTGTAGTTTTGTAGAGAAATTCGGCCGTTTCCGAAAGAACGACAAAACCATGCGCAAAGCCTTCAGGCACCCAGAGTTGATGCTTGTTTTCAGCACTCAGGTGAGCACCCACCCACTGACCGAAGGTTGCGCTGCTTCTGCGCAGATCCACTGCGACATCGAATACTTCGCCCTGCACGACCCGTACCAGCTTTCCCTGCGGTTGCTGGATCTGATAGTGCAGGCCTCGCAATACGTTCTTCACCGAACGTGAGTGATTGTCCTGCACGAAGGTGACGGGCTTACCGACAGCCTCTTCAAAACGGCGGTGATTGAAGCTTTCGAAGAAGAACCCCCGATCATCACCAAATACCTTGGGCTCGAACAGAATCACATCGGGGATGGCTAAAGGCGTCGCTTTCATCAGTAAACGGTCTCGCTCAGAAGTCGTTTGAGGTATTGCCCGTAGCCGTTCTTGGCGAGCGGCGCGGCGAGTGTTTCAAGCTGGTCTGCCGTAATCCATTTCTGGCGATAGGCAATTTCTTCCGGGCAGGCGACTTTCAGGCCCTGGCGGTTTTCAAGGGTGGCGATGAACTGACTGGCCTCCAGCAGCGACTCATGGGTGCCGGTATCCAGCCAGGCGTATCCGCGCCCCATGATTTCAACACTGAGTTGGCCCTGCTCCAGGTAGAGGCGATTGAGGTCGGTGATTTCCAGTTCGCCACGCGGGGAGGGTTTGAGGCTTTTGGCCAGCTCCACGACCTGATTGTCATAGAAGTAGAGGCCAGTGACTGCATAACTGGATTTCGGCACTGCCGGTTTCTCTTCAAGGCTGATGGCCTTGCCCTGATCATCGAACTCGACCACGCCATAACGCTCGGGGTCATGTACGTGGTAAGCGAACACACTGGCGCCGTGCTCGCGCGACATCGCGCTCATCAGCAGCTCCTGGAAATGATGACCATGGTAGATGTTGTCACCCAGTACCAACGCCGCCAGATCGTTGCCAATGAACGCTTCACCGATCAGAAAAGCCTGGGCCAAGCCATCCGGCGATGCCTGTACAGCGTAGGAAAGACTGAGCCCCCACTTGCTACCGTCGCCCAATAGTTGTTCGAAACGCGGGGTGTCTTGCGGCGTGGATATGATCAGGATTTCACGAATGCCCGCCAGCATCAGGGTGGTCAGCGGGTAATAGATCATCGGTTTGTCATAAACCGGCAGGAGCTGCTTGGAGATCGCCAGCGTCGCGGGGTGCAGACGCGTGCCTGAACCACCTGCCAGGATGATGCCTTTACGTTTAATCATGGTCATTTCTCTAGTATTTCTGTGAGCATCCGTGCCACACCGACTTGCCACTCGGGCAAGTTCAGCGCAAAGGCCTTTTGCAGTTTCTGTGTATCGAGTCGTGAGTTGTTCGGCCGTTTGGCCGGGGTCGGATAAGCGCTGCTGGGGATAGCGGCAACCTGGTTGCCGTGCACCTTGAGGGCGACACCTTCGTCCGCTGCTCGCTCCAGAACGAAGCGCGCATAGGCATGCCAGTTGGTCTCACCGGACGCAGCAAGGTGATACAGCCCACCCAATTGGGGCTGTTTCAGGGTCGAACGAATGAGATGTGCGCTGACATCTGCCAGCAGTTCAGCCCCGGTCGGCGCACCGAACTGGTCAGCAATCACGCTGAGGCTATCGCGCTCACGGGCCAGACGCAGCATGGTCTTGGCGAAGTTGTTGCCACGCGCGGCGTATACCCAACTGGTGCGCAGGATCAAATGCAGGCAGCCACTTGCCTGGATTGCACGCTCGCCAGCCAGCTTGCTGGCACCGTATTGATTGAGGGGTGCAACAGCATCCGTTTCGCACCAGGGGCGTTCACCGTCGCCGGCAAACACGTAGTCGGTGGAGTAGTGCAGCAGCAAACTACCCAACTGCTTGGCCTCGCGAGCCAATACGGCAACGGCCTCGGCATTCACCCTAAAGGCCAGGTCAGTCTCGCTCTCGGCCTTGTCAACGGCGGTGTAGGCGGCTGCATTGACGATCACATCCGGCGCGAAACGCTGCACGGTCTCTGCCAGGCCGTCGAGGTCAGTCAGGTCACCGCAGTAGTCGCTGCTTTTGGAGTCAAGAGCCAGCACGCTGCCCAATGGAGCCAGGCTGCGTTGCAACTCCCAGCCAACCTGGCCATTTTTACCTAGCAGCAATATGTTCATGCACTGCGCCCGCGGTAGTTGGTTTCCATCCATTGGCGGTAATCGCCAGACAGCACGTTGTTCACCCAGGTTTGGTTATCCAGATACCACTGCACTGTCTTGCGAATACCGGTTTCAAAGGTTTCGGCGGGTTTCCAGCCCAGCTCAGCGGCCAGTTTGGTCGCATCGATCGCATAGCGCCGGTCATGCCCGGGGCGATCGGTAACGTAGGCAATCTGCTGCTGATACGGCTGACCGTCGGCGCGGGGACGCAGCTCGTCCAGCAGGGCACACACAGTGCGCACGATTTCCAGGTTGGGTTTCTCGTTCCAGCCACCCACGTTGTAGGTCTCACCCAGCACGCCTGCTTCAAGCACGCGGCGGATGGCACTGCAGTGATCCTTGACGTAAAGCCAGTCACGGATCTGCTGGCCGTCGCCATACACCGGCAGAGGTTTACCGGCCAGGGCGTTGACGATCATCAGCGGGATGAGCTTCTCGGGGAAGTGATACGGCCCATAGTTGTTCGAGCAATTGGTGGTGAGCACCGGCAGGCCGTAGGTGTGATGGTAGGCACGCACCAAATGGTCGCTGGCCGCCTTGCTGGCCGAATACGGGCTGTTGGGCTCGTACTGATGTTTTTCGGTGAACGCTGGCTCGGCTTTGCCCAAAGAGCCGTAGACTTCGTCTGTCGACACATGGAGGAAACGAAACGCCTGCTGCGCCTGCGGCTCGAGCGCGTTCCAATAGGTGCGTACCGCTTCCAGCAGACGGAAGGTGCCGACGATATTGGTCTCGATAAAATCTTCCGGCCCGTGGATGGATCGGTCGACATGAGACTCCGCAGCGAAATTTAGAATGGCCCGTGGCTGATGGTCAGCCAGCAGACGCGCCACCAGGGCGCTGTCACCAATATCGCCCTGAACGAATAGATGTCTGGCATCACCCTCCAGGCTGGCGAGGTTCTCCAGGTTGCCGGCATACGTCAGTTTATCCAGGTTGACCACCGGCTCATCGGACTGGGCCAGCCAGTCGAGCACGAAATTACTGCCGATGAAGCCGGCTCCGCCGGTTACAAGAATAGTCATGCGTCAGATTTTCCCGAGAATAGCCGCAGCGATCAGGCCAATATTGCCCAGCAGTGTTTGGCGGTAGATACCGCTGCGTTTGAGATGGATAAGGCGAGGAATAAGGCTCATACCTCGGGCGTCAGCAAAGCGCTGAAGTATTTCCCGGTTTTCGGGTGTGAGCCTGTGTTCTAGCGTAAGTAACGCTGAGATGTTGCAGTCATTCCAGTGCTTGAAGCGCCCCTGAAACAGCATACGGATACGTTTTAAACGGGCTGCCCAGTTGGAGTTGGTGCCCACCAGGTTACCGCCATGCTGGCGATAGCGCAGCGTGGGCTTGCTGTCATAGAACACGCGACCGCCACAGCCCGTCACAACCATGTAGGTCCACAAATCGTGGGTGATCACGGACTTGTTTTCCCGGTTTCGCGCAAGAGTTCTCGCGCAGCATTATTGAACAGTGGCGATACGCCGATTCCATTATTCTCAGCATCAACCAATCGGGTGCGTGAGCAATATAGTGCCGGTACATCGGCAGGCACGCTCTCCAGCCACTGGACAGCTCTTGCAAGCTTATCGGCTTCCCAGACATCGTCTTGGTCGGAATAGGCATAGAAATCTGCGTCGATGCTGGCGTTGCACGTTAGTGAAAGAAAATTGGCTGCAAAACCCTCGGCAGGCCCGAAGTGAATCGACAAACGGCCAACATCCCACCTGCTCTGGTAATCTGCCAGGATCGCGTGTGTATCGTCTTCTGATCCATCATCAGAAGCCCACACCTCCCAGTTTTCATGCGTTTGGGCCGCAAAGGAATCCAGTTGCTCGGCGAGGTAGTGCTGACCATGATAGGTACACAGGAGGATGGCAACTCGTGCAGTCGCCGCTGACTCCGACACCACTGAGGTAGGCACAGAGGTTTCACCACACTTGGCGCTGTGGCAGGACTCAGCTGTTTTAGCATTTCGAAAGGTGGGGGATAGCACTTCAAGTTGCTCCGTCAACATGCCCAGCATTCAGAGGCCTTAAACCCCACACACATTCCGTTGGATAGAGCATAAAAAAGCGCCAACAAGATCACATTTTCTAATTTTAACAACAAGCGAGGGGGGGGGAAGGATTCACCCATAACCGGACTAGCGGGATGGATTACTGGTGCAGCTTGGCTCACCGACAGGGCACCACCACGCGCCTAGCCTAGGCAACCCACAGAGGCCCCACTACCCCAAGCGCGCCCTGATTTGCTCCAGCGCGACCTGAACCTCCACTGCTTGCTGCTCGACAATGTCGAGTTCACGACACAACCCACGCCAGCCTGACAGCGCATCCAGCGTCTGCTCGATGTACTGATCCACTTTTAAAAAGCTGAACGGCTCACAGAGCTTACGCAACGCCTTGCGTGTCGGCAGCCCTGCTCCGGCAAAAGCTGTGGTGTGCTCATCAGCCATGCCACGCACGCGGGCAAAGGTCAGGTCATACGCCGGAGACAGCATCCAACGTCCTTGCTCAAAAAGGTACGCAAAGTTTTTTGAATGATCATCGTGGTTGTGCGCAAGCGCATTGAAAACCATCAGGCGCGCCATTCTCTCAACCTCGCCAGCATGCCCGGTGATAGCCCAGGTGGCGCGTAGCAGGTCGCCGTAATCAAGCGATGGCGCGCGGTGGTCGGCGTACAGGATGCCGCATGCGGTGAGCATGTGGATCTTGCGCTTCCCGTCACGATCAAAACGCTTCGCGGCGAAGAAGCGCTCTACCCCGCTCTTGGTCTGCACATTCAGAAGTGCGGACTCTGCCATTTCGACCCCGGCATCCCGAGCCATTTGTGAATAGGCATACTCGATGGCACCGGTGTCACGATGCTCTTCAGGCGAGCGAAACTTCACCAGCCAGTGCTCATGCCCCTCGGCCAGTGCTTTAAATGACGACGCACACCGCTGTTTATCCTGCGACAGCGCCACGACCACCTTGGGTCGAGCCCCCGCAGGCGAGCCACCCGCCAAGCGCAACGCATCCAACGTTGTTTCGGTATCGCCTTCGTAGACCTCAAGTGCAGCCTGGTACAAACGCTCAAGATCAAGCGCTGAGTCCGCCTTCGTTTTCTCCAGTACCGGGCGATATTCCAGGGCTCCCATGGCGCGGTCGCCCATGTAAGCCAGCCGATCCAGGGCCGTAATGGCGCGCCGATCAATGCCGCGCTCGCGCAGAAAGAACCGATCCATCAGCAGCATGCCCCAGCCATCCGGCAGGGAGTCAGCGAACACGCCCATCAACCCGCCGAACAGATGAGGATCAGGCGCAGCCTGCGGGGCGGATTTGAATTCCATGTTCAGCGGCGAGAGGTTGAAACCCGACGCCAACCACTGCTCGTCGTAGGCAAAAAACGTCCCGCGCCGAGGTACGGATACCAACTCACCTACCCGGATGCCCGCGAGCAGCACTTCGACCGAGGTCACGTTCTTCACTTGCGCCCCCGGGCTCGCCCGCCCTGCTTGAGTTCAGCCAGAGAAACGGGCTGCGCCTGCGTAAACAGCCCAGACAGTTGCTGCGCTACCCCCAGAGACGAGGCCAACAGCACCAACGCATCGAGGGTGATTTGCCCCGTCGTCTCAAAACGCTTGATGGTCGATTCTGAAATACCGGCCCGCTCGGCCAACGTCTTGCGCGAAAGGTTCTGCGCTAAACGCAGCGCGCGAGCATTCTCACCGACCTGCCGGGCCAGTTCACCTGGAGAGAAGAGCGTGTGGGTTAGCGCCATCGTGGATGCCTTGAGTAGAGCTAAGTACTCTCATAACAATAGACCATATTTAGGCCGTTAATCGCATAAATGAGAAATAAGGGGTCGTTTATGATCTCTACTCGTCATTTGACGCCGCCCCCTCCATCCGCCGCCCATAGAACTCGACCCAGTCGACGTCGCCGAACTCCTGCTGAAGCAGCCCTTTCAGAAAGTTGTGCCAACCGCTGAGCGCTTCGTCCTTTTCTTCGAAGTACGAATAGCGGTCGTAGATGGCGTCCACCGACAGGTCTTTGTGGCTGAGGATGCGACTACGAATGTCCTTGCCCAGCCCCTGGCGGGACATGTGGGTGGTGGCGGTACGACGCAGGTCATGCACAGTGGGACGCGGATAGCCGTCGGCGACACGCAACAGACCCTCTTCTTCAACCCGCTCCTTGTCCTTCACATAGTCGTCGTAGATGCGGCGCATCGCCCGGTTGAGCGAAGGCTGCGTCTGCGGTTTGGTGGGCCAGCGCCCCGGAAACACATATGGCCCGGGATTCGGTAGCACCCTGCTGTTCGCCCAACGCTCGGGGTCCTTGGCCATGATTTTCTGAATCTGCCGCTGCCGCAGGTATTTCAGAATGCTCAGCACATCCTCCGAGAGCGGGATCGCGACGGGGTTGTTGTTCTTCTCGAACTTGCCGCTGCGGTCCCACATGCGCTCTTCCAGATCGATATCGACCCAACGCATCTCCACGATGCGCCCGGAACGCTGCGCCAGCATCAGACTGAGCAGCAGCGCAAAGCGCGTGCCCTGAACGATCTCTGACCCTGCCAGCTGGTGCAAAAACCACACAATTTCGGGGCGGTTGAAACTGCGCTCGCGCGGGGCTTCCTTAGCGATCCGCTTGATCTGCACCAGCGGCGTGGCCTCGAGGATCTCCCGCTCGACGCAGAAGTTGAACATCTTGCGGATCACTGCCAGCAGGCGGTTCGCGCGCACGGGCGCGGTTTTGGCTTTGTGATCGAGCAGCGTGACAATCTGCTTGCGCTTGATGTCGCGGATCTTGGCGCGGCCCAGGTGCGGGATGAATTCAGCGCGCAGCATGCTCTCGTCCTCGCGCCAGCTTTTCTTGTTGACGCGGGCCCAGTCGAGGTAGCTCTCGACGGCCTCTTCAAAGGTTGCACTGGTGCGGTATTCGGTGAGTTCGACGAGCTTTTTCTGACCCGGATCGATGCCCTGCTTGAGCAGCTCAACTGCCTGTGTGGCTTTTGATCGGGCTTCGGCGAGAGAAAGGTCGGGGTAGGTCCCCAGGGTCAGGCGGCGCGGGTGGTTATGGAAGCTGTAAAACAAGATGAAACTTTTGCATGTTTTGTTCACCCGCACGCCGAAGGTGCCGTGTCCGGGCATGGGTGGATCAAGGTGGTCGACGCGCCCTTTTTTCGGATCGAACTTGAGCCGTTGGAGGGTGTGATCGTTCATCGCCGAGCGCATTTTCATGCCGAAATCCTGACCGGTTTTTGGGTAGGTTTGGGGTAGGAATATAGCAGGCGGGGTGGATTTGGGGTAGGGTTTTGACTAAATATTGATCAGCACATATACTTGGCTACAGAGGCCGATAAACCCGCTAAAAACCGCTATGAATTAGTGATTTACAAAGCGTCAATCGAGTACGGTATTTTCGCAATACCCTGTGGATAAGTACCAAAAAACCAGTCTTGTAATCAGTAGGTCCCGGGTTCGACTCCTGGTGCCGGCACCATCTAATATCAGGGCCTGCTTTCATGCAGGCCTTTTTTGTTTTTGCTCCTGCCCACATCCGTCGCTTGTTCATTGCACTTACCGCACTCGGCTCGTGGGTATGGCGAAAGGTTACATAGCGAGGTTATGAGCAGATGCGCATTCTTGTTACCGGCGGCGCCGGCTTCATCGGTTCGGCGCTGATTCGCCATCTGATCCAAAGTACCGAGCATGAAGTACTCAACCTCGACAAGTTGACCTACGCCGGCAACCTGGAATCGCTTGCCCCCGTTGATGACAATCCGCGTTACCGCTTCGTCCAGGCGGATATCGCCGACAGCCCTGTGGTCGCGCAGACGCTGGCCGAGTTCCAGCCCGACGCCATCATGCACCTGGCGGCCGAGTCCCACGTCGACCGCTCCATCGATGGCCCTGCGGCCTTTATCCAGACCAATATCGTCGGCACCTACAGCCTGCTGGAAAGCACCCGCGCCTATTGGCTTGGCCTGAGCGCAGAACGCAAAGCGGCCTTTCGCTTTCATCACATCTCGACCGACGAGGTGTATGGCGACCTGCACGGTGTCGATGACCTCTTCACCGAAACCACTCCCTACGCGCCCAGCTCGCCTTATTCGGCGAGCAAGGCGGCGTCCGACCATCTGGTGCGTGCCTGGCAGCGCACCTATGGCCTGCCGGTGCTGCTCACCAACTGCTCGAACAACTACGGCCCCTATCATTTCCCCGAAAAGCTGATCCCACTGATGATCCTCAACGCGCTGGCGGGCAAACCGCTGCCGGTGTATGGCAACGGTCAGCAGGTGCGCGACTGGCTGTATGTGGAAGACCACGCGCGCGCCCTGCTCAAGGTGGTCAGCGAAGGTCAGGTCGGCGAGACCTACAACATCGGCGGCCATAATGAACAGAAGAACCTGGATGTGGTACGCGCCATCTGCGCGCTGCTGGAGGAGCTGGCACCACAGAAGCCGGCCGGTATCGCGCGCTATGAAGACCTCATCACTTACGTGCAGGATCGCCCGGGCCATGACCTGCGCTACGCCATCGACGCCGGCAAGATCGAGCGCGAGTTGGGCTGGGTACCGCAGGAAACCTTCGAAACCGGGCTGCGCAAGACCGTGCAGTGGTACCTGGACAACCTCGACTGGTGCCGCCGCGTGCAGGATGGTAGCTATCAAGGTCAGCGACTCGGCGCACTCTAGAGCTCAAGACCTAGGGCGGGTGCAACCCGCCAGCCAGGCAGCGGCGGGTTGCACCCGCCCTACGCATCGACAAGGAACATAGAAAACATGAAAGGCATCATTCTTGCCGGCGGTTCCGGCACTCGCCTGCACCCCATTACCCTCGGCGTGTCCAAGCAACTGCTGCCGATTTATGACAAGCCGATGATCTACTATCCGCTGTCGGTGCTGATGCTGGCTGGCATTCGCGAGATTCTGATCATCTCCACCCCCGAAGATCTGCCCAACTTCCGCAAGATGCTCGGTGACGGCAGCCAGTTCGGCATCGAACTGCAGTATGCCGAGCAACCTTCTCCCGACGGCCTGGCGCAGGCTTTCCTGATCGGCGAGTCGTTCATTGGCAACGACTCGGTATGCCTGATCCTCGGCGACAACATCTTCCATGGTCAGCACTTCACCGAGAAGCTGCTGCGCGCGGCCACCCACAATAGCGGTGCCACGGTCTTCGGCTACTGGGTCAGCGACCCGGAGCGTTTCGGCGTGGTCGAGTTCGACGCCGCCGGCAATGCGCTGTCGATCGAGGAAAAGCCGGCAAAACCCAAGTCCAGCTTTGCCGTGACCGGCCTGTATTTCTACGACAATGACGTGGTGCAGATCGCCAAGGCGGTCAAACCCTCGCCACGCGGCGAGCTGGAAATCACCGATGTGAACAACGCCTATCTGGCCCGTGGTGACCTGCGCGTTGAGCGCTTCGGCCGCGGTTTCGCCTGGCTCGACACCGGAACCCACGACAGCCTGCTCGATGCCTCGCACTACGTGCAGACCGTGGAAAAGCGCCAGGGCCTGAAGGTCGCCTGCCTCGAAGAAATCGCCTATCAGCAGGGCTGGATCGACCGCGACAAACTGCTCGCGTGCGCCAAGGCGCTGGGCAAGACCGGCTACGGCCAGTACCTGTACAAGCTTGCCGAGGAACTCCCATGAAGGTGATTACCACTGCATTGCCGGAAGTGCTGATTCTCGAACCTCAGGTATTCGGTGACGAACGCGGCTTCTTCTACGAGAGTTTCAACGCACGGCGCTTTGCCGAAGCCACCGGGGTAACCCGCGAATTCGTCCAGGACAACCATTCGCGTTCCGCCCGCGGCGTGCTGCGCGGCCTGCACTATCAACTGCAGCAGGCCCAGGGCAAGCTGGTGCGCGTCAGTGCCGGCGAGGTCTATGACGTCGCGGTCGACGTACGCCGCAGCTCGGCGAATTTCGGCAAGTGGGTCGGCGTGCATCTGTCCGCCGAAAACAAACGCCAGCTGTGGGTGCCGGAAGGCTTCGCCCACGGCTTCCTGGTACTCAGCGAATATGCCGAGTGCCTCTACAAGACCACCGACTACTACACCCCCGCTCACGAACGCTGCATCCGCTGGGACGACCCACAGTTAGCCATCGACTGGCCGCTCGACGGTCTGTCGCCACAACTCTCGGCCAAGGACCAACAGGGCCTGAGCCTGACCGACGCCGAGACCTTCGCATGAAGATCCTGATCAGCGGCCACACCGGCCAGGTCGCTCGCGAACTGCAACTGGCCCTGCACGAGCACGAACTGATCAGTCTCGGCAGGCAGGCATTCGACCTGTCGCGCCCGGACAGCCTGCGCGAAACCATTCTGCGCGAGCGGCCGGAGCTGGTGATCAATGCCGCCGCCTACACTGCCGTCGACCAGGCCGAGCAGGAACGAGAGCTGGCCTTCGCCATCAATGCCGAGGCGCCAGGCGTCATGGCCGATGCCTGTTTCGAGCTGGATATCCCGCTGATCCATTACTCCACCGACTACGTATTCGACGGCAGCAAGGCCACCCCCTACCGTGAGGCCGATACGCCACACCCCTTGAGCGTCTACGGTGCCAGCAAGGCGGCCGGCGAACAGGCGCTGCGCATCAGCGGCTGCGACCACCTGATCCTGCGCACCAGTTGGGTCTACTCGCAGCACGGGCGCAACTTCCTGCTGACCATGCAGCGCCTGCTGCAGGAGCGCGAGGAGCTCAGCGTGGTCGACGACCAGATCGGCGCGCCGACCTGGGCCGGCAGCATCGCCAGCGCCACCGCCGAGTTGATCGACAAGTGGCAGCAGGGGCGCCATCACTGGGGCACCTACCACCTGACCTGCCAGGGCGAGACCAGTTGGTTCGGCTTCGCCAGCGCCATCGCCGAGCGCCTGCGTGCAGCCGGCAAACCCTGCGCCAGGCTGCGTCCCATTCCCAGCAGCGAGTACCCGACACCGGCGCAGCGCCCACTCAATTCGCGTCTGGATGGCGAGCGCCTGGAGCAGGACTGGCAGGTTCGTCTGCCGGACTGGCGCACGGCACTGGATGCCTGCCTGCAACGCATGAACTGAAGGCCCTGTGTTTCATCCGCGCGGCCGGCGCACATCACCGGCCGCGCGCTTAACGTGCATAATGCGCCGATCATTTCTGCACGGTTTGCCATGAGCACGAACACTGCCACTCCCCGTCGCCTGCGCTGGCGCAGCCTCGTGCTGTTGGCGCTGCTGCTTGCGCCACTGCTGTGGCCCGTTCACTTCCTGGCCGAGCGCTACTACCGCGAAGTGCTGATCGAACAGAACCGGCAAACCCTCGATCTGTATGTGGCCAACCTGCTCGGCACGCTGCGCCGCTACGAAGTACTGCCGCAGATTCTTGGCGATCTGCCGGGCCTGCGCGCCGCCCTGCATGCGCCCGAAGACCCGGCCGCGCTGGACAACGCCAACCGCCTGCTGGCCAGCGTGAAGAGCCAGACCGGCGCCGACGTGATCTACCTGATGAACCCGCGTGGCGTCACCCTGGCCGCCTCCAACTGGGACAAGCCCGACAGCTTCGTCGCCGGCAACTTCGCCTTTCGCCCGTATTTTCGTGAAGCGCTGGCCGGGCGTCTGGGACGCTTCTTCGGCCTGGGTACAACGTCCGGCAAGCGCGGTTACTACTTCGCCTACCCAGTGCGCGAGGACGACCACAATATCGGCGCACTGGCGGTCAAGGTCGACCTCGATCACACCGAAACGCTGTGGGGCAACACGCCTGAACAGTTGCTGGTGACCGATACCAACGGCGTGGTCATCCTTACCTCGCGGCCGGACTGGCGCTTTCATGCCAGCCGCCCGCTGGACCGTGTCGAGCAATCGGCCATCGCCGCCAACCAGCCCTACCCGACCCAGGCGCCGCCCCTGCTGGATATCGATCCCAACGCCTGGCTGACACAAAGCCGCGCCCTGGAAGAAACCGGCTGGACGGTAAGCATTCTCGCCCCACGCATCCTCCTCGACCGCCCCGTGCGCAGCGCCGTGGCCGTCGGGGCGGCCGCCCTGCTGGCGCTGCTGTTGTTGCTGGGCCTGCTGATCCTGCGTCGCCGTCATTACCTGGAACGCATTGCTCTGGACGCTCGCGCCAAGGCCGAACTGGAGCAGCGCGTCGCCGAACGCACGCAGGATCTGGAGCTGCTCAACAGCCGCCTCAAGCAGGAAGTGCTCGAGCGCGAACAGGCGCAGCAGGAGCTGGTGCGCGCTCAGGACGAGCTGGTCCAGGCCGGCAAACTGTCAGCGCTCGGCACCATGAGTGCCAGCATCAGCCACGAACTCAACCAGCCGCTGGGGGCGATCCGCAGCTATGCGGAGAACGCCAGCACCCTGCTCGATCACCAGCGCAGCGACGATGCTCGCGCCAACCTCAAGCTGATCAGCGAGCTGACCGAGCGCATGGCCTCGATCATCACCCATTTGCGCGCCTTTGCCCGCCGCGACCGCCACGCGCCGGAGCGGGTTGCCCTGCAGCCAGCGCTGGACGATGCCCTGGCGCTATTGGCCAAGCGCCGCCGGGCCATGGATGTAGAGCTGATTCGCGATCTGCCGGACGCCACCCTCTGGGTCCAGGCTGGCGAGACGCGGCTGCGTCAGGTGCTGGGCAATCTGCTCGGCAATGCGCTCGATGCGTTGATCGATAAGGCACCACCTAGACGCATCTGGATCAGCATCGAGCATCAAGCCGAGCACCTCCATCTACTGCTGCGTGACAATGGCCCCGGCTTCTCGCCCGAATCACTGGCGCGCGCGCGCGAGCCCTTCTTCACCACCAAGACCAGCGCTCAGGGCCTGGGGCTGGGCCTGGCCATCTGCGATAGTCTGGTGCGTGCGCTGGACGGCGAGCTACTGCTGGCCAATCATCCGGCCGGCGGCGCGCTGATCACCCTGCGCCTGCGCCTGGCCAGCCCCGGCGTCAACCTGCAACCCTCAGAGGATCCTTCGCCATGACCAGCGACAGCGCCATCGACAGCCGCATTCAGGTACTGCTGATCGACGACGACGCCCATCTGCGCCAGGCACTCAGCCAGACGCTCGACCTGGCCGGGCTCAAGGTCCTCAGCCTGGGCAACGCGCAGGGTCTGGCCGCGCGCATTCCCGCTGGCTGGCCAGGCGTGGTGGTCAGCGATATCCGCATGCCCGGCATCGATGGCCTGCAACTGCTGCAGCAATTGCGCGAGCGTGATGCCGAGCTGCCCGTACTGCTGATCACTGGCCATGGCGACGTGCCGCTGGCCGTGCAGGCGATGCGCGCCGGCGCCTACGACTTCCTGGAAAAACCCTTCGCCAACGATGAACTGCTCGACAGCGTACGCCGCGCGCTGGAGCTGCGCCGCCTGGTGCTGGACAACCGCAGCCTGCGTATGGCGCTCAATGACCGCCAGCAGCTGTCCAGTCGTCTGGTCGGCCAATCGCCGGCCATGCAGCGCCTGCGCGAACAGATCGATGCACTGGCCAGCATCGCCACCGATGTACTGATTCTCGGCGAGACCGGCGCCGGCAAAGAGGTGGTCGCACGCGCCCTGCACGATCTGTCCAACCGCCGCGAAGGGCCCTTCGTCGCCATCAACGCCGGTGCACTGGCCGAGTCGGTAGTGGAAAGCGAGCTGTTCGGCCATGAGGCCGGCGCCTTCACCGGCGCGCAGAAACGGCGTATCGGCAAGTTCGAGTTCGCCAACGGCGGCACCCTGTTCCTCGACGAGATCGAGAGCATGAGCCTGGACGTGCAGGTCAAATTGCTGCGTCTTCTGCAGGAGCGCGTGGTCGAACGCCTGGGTGGCAATCAGCTGATCCCGCTGGACATCCGTGTGATCGCCGCGACCAAGGAAGACCTGCGCCAGGCTGCCGACGCCGGGCGTTTCCGCGCCGACCTGTACTACCGCCTCAACGTCGCACCGCTGTCCATCCCGCCGCTGCGCGAGCGCGGCGAGGACGCCTTGCTGCTGTTCCAGCATTTCGCCGAAGGGGCGGCCGCCCGCCACGCCCTGGCGCCACGTGAACTGCAACCAGGGCAGCGTGCGCTGCTGCTGCGTCATCCATGGCCGGGCAACGTGCGCGAACTGCAGAACGCCGCCGAGCGCTTTGCGCTGGGCCTGGAGTTGGCACTCGACAGCAACGCGCCCAGTCTGCCGCCGGTCAATGGCGGGCTCAGCGAGCAGGTCGAAGCCTTCGAGCGCGCGCTGATCGCCGCCGAGTTGAGCCGTCCGCACGGCTCGCTACGCAGCCTGGCCGAAGCCCTGGGCGTACCGCGCAAGACCCTGCACGACAAACTGCGCAAACATGGCCTGACCTTCTCCGGCGCTGGCGGAAGCTCGCCAGAGGACTTCGACTGACTGGCGGCAAACCGCCAAATCCATCACCAAAGACTTGCCGGCGGCGGGTTCATGAACCCGCCAGCCCCTCGGCAAAGAGCCATCAAAGCCCTCAACCACGGGCTTTTCCCCGATGCGTGGAATCCAACGACAGCAGACTGGCACAAGGGTTGCTCTAGGCTAGCCTCAAGCGAACCCACAAGCACAAGTCCAGGCCTCGCTGATGCCACCGGCGTTTTTCTCCAAGCCGCCTAGACTTGCTCTTGTCCGTTCGTTAGCAGCGCCACTGGCGCCAATGCGATAAACACAACAAGAGGAAGCATCCGCATGTTCAAACTGACTGCCAAGGCGCTGGCTTGCGCCCTGTCCCTGTCCATCGCTGGCGTGGTTCACGCTGCCGACCCGATCGTCATCAAATTCTCCCACGTGGTTGCCGAGCACACCCCGAAAGGTCAGGGCGCCGTGCTGTTCAAGCAACTGGCTGAAGAGCGCCTGGGCGACAAGGTCAAGGTCGAGGTCTACCCGAACTCCTCGCTGTTCGGTGACGGCAAGGAAATGGAAGCGCTGCTGCTCGGTGACGTGCAGATGATCGCCCCGTCCCTGGCCAAGTTCGAGCATTACACCAAGCAACTGCAGGTATTCGACCTGCCGTTCCTGTTCGACAACATGGCCGCAGTCGATCGCTTCCAGAACAGCCCCGAAGGCCAGAAACTACTGACCTCCATGACCGACAAGGGCATCACCGGCCTGGCCTACTGGCACAACGGCCTGAAGCAGCTGTCGGCCAACAAGGCGCTGCTGGAGCCGAAGGACGCCCGTGGCCTGAAGTTCCGCGTACAGGCTTCCGCCGTACTGGAAGAGCAGTTCAAGGCCGTGCGCGCCAACCCGCGCAAGATGAGCTTCGCCGAGGTCTATCAGGGCCTGCAGACTGGCGTGGTCAACGGTGCCGAGAACCCCTACTCGAACATCTACAGCCAGAAGATGCACGAAGTGCAGAAGTACATCACCGAGTCCAACCATGGCCTGCTGGACTACATGCTGATCACCAACACCAAGTTCTGGGACGGGCTGCCGGCTGACGTACGCGACGAGCTGAACAAGATCATCGCCGAGGTCACCGTCGAGGTGAACAAACAGGCTGACGCCCTCAACGAAGGCGACAAGCAGCGCATCCTGGAAGCCGGCACCACCGAAATCCTGATCCTGACGCCTGAGCAGCGCGGCCAATGGCGCGACGCCATGCAGCCGGTATGGCAGAAGTTCGAAGGCGAGATCGGTACCGACCTGATCAAGGCCGCGCAAGCCGCCAACCAGCAATAAGGCCGGAGAGCCGGGTGGGCAGGGTGCAATTGCCCTGCTCCACCACGACGCCCGCAAAGGGCATCGAAACATGCAGCAACCGGTGAGCCGGCCCTCGGTTTGCCTTACGCCCTTTCCATTCGGGAGAACCGACCATGAACGCCTTGCGGCGCGTCTGGGAGCACTTCGAGGAAGGCTTTATCGCTTTCCTCCTGGCGGCCATGACGCTGATCACATTCGTCTACGTGATCCTCAACAACTTCTACACCCTGTTCTATTGGCTGGGTGACCATTTCGGCGGTAACGAGCTGCTGCTCGGTATCGGCGACGCCATTCTCGACATGGCCCAGGCGATGACCTGGAGCAATGCCCTGACCAAGGCCCTGTTCGGCTGGCTGATCTTCTTCGGCCTGGCCTATGGCGTGCGTACCGCCGGCCACATCGGCGTCGATGCCCTGGTCAAGCTTGCCCCGCGCCACATCCAGCGGGTCATCGGTGTGATCGCCTGTTCGGCCTGCCTGGGCTACGCCGGCCTCATCGCGGTCGGCAGCTACGACTGGGTATACACCCTGTTCAAGGCCGGTATCGGCGCCGAAGACCTCGGCCACTACGGCGTGCAGCAATGGCATATCGGCATGATCGTGCCCTTCGGCTACGCCATGGTGTTCATCCGCTTCCTGGAAATCCTCGTGCGCATTCTGCGTGACCAGCAGACCGGCCTCGGTCTGGCGGATGAAGCCGCTGACGCCCTGAAAATCAATGAGCATGAGGAGCCCAAGCAATGACCGTTCTGTTCCTCTTCCTGCTGCTTTTTTTGCTGATGTTCATCGGCGTGCCGATTGCAGCCTCGCTCGGCCTGGCCGGTTCGATCACCATCATGCTGTTCAGCCCCGACTCGGTGCGCTCGCTGGCGATCAAGCTGTTCGAGACCTCCGAACACTACACCCTGCTGGCCATTCCGTTCTTCCTGCTGTCCGGTGCCTTCATGACCACCGGCGGCGTGGCCAAGCGCCTGATCGACTTCGCCAACGCCTGCGTCGGCCACATCCGTGGCGGTCTGGCCATCGGTGCGGTACTGGCGTGCATGCTGTTCGCCGCCCTGTCCGGCTCGTCGCCGGCGACCGTGGCCGCAGTCGGCTCCATCGCCATCGCCGGCATGGTGCGTTCCGGTTACCCGCAGGCCTTCGGCGCCGGCATCGTGTGTAACGCCGGTACCCTGGGCATCCTGATTCCGCCGTCGATCGTGATGGTGGTGTACGCCGCTGCCACCGAGCAGTCGGTGGGCAAGCTATTCATGGCCGGTGTGATTCCGGGCGTGATGCTCGGCCTGGTGCTGATGATCGCGATCTACATCGTCGCGCGCATCAAGAAGCTGCCAGCCCTGCCGCGCGCCAGCTTCCGCGAGTGGCTGCGCGCCGCGCGTGAAGCGTTCTGGGGCCTGCTGCTGATGGTGATCATCCTCGGTGGTATCTACAGCGGCATGTTCACCCCGACCGAGGCTGCGGCCGTGGCGGCGGTGTACGCCGGCTTCGTCGCCCTGTTCGTGTACAAGGACCTGAAAATCCGCGAGTGCCCGAAGGTGCTGCTGGAGTCCGGCAAGCTGACCATCATGCTGATGTTCATCATCGCCAACGCCATGCTCTTCGCCCACGTGCTGACCACCGAGCAGATTCCGCAGCAGATCACCGCCTGGGTGGTGGAGCTGGGCCTGCAGCCCTGGCAGTTCCTGCTGGTGGTGAACATCGTGCTGCTGGTGGCCGGTGCCTTCATGGAGCCGTCGGCGATCATCCTGATCCTGGCGCCGATCCTGTTCCCGATCGCCATGCAGTTGGGTATCGACCCGATCCACCTGGGCATCATCATGGTGGTGAACATGGAGATCGGCTTGATCACGCCGCCGGTGGGCCTGAACCTGTTCGTCACCTCGGCGGTGACGGGGATGCCACTGACCGCGGTGATCCGCGCGGCGATGCCGTGGCTGATGCTGCTGCTGAGCTTCCTGGTGATCATCACCTATGTACCTGCGGTGTCCCTGGCCCTGCCAAATCTGCTTGGCATGTAAGGGTTCGACCGAACGCTACTACTTCGGTACCTTGTGTACCCACTACGCCCGGCCTTAGTGCCGGGCTTTTTTTGTTCGAAACAATCTGACGAAAAGTGCTGTAGCCATTTCGCCGACCACGCACACGGGCAAGACTGCACAGAATTGCCGCGCCTGGCGTAAAGTCACCGCCAAGATCGTCAAGGAAACCGATACATGCTCAGACGCAGCCTGAAATCCGTCGTTACCACCTGGCTGACCGGTCTACTCGCGCTACTGCCACTGGCGCTGACCCTGGCACTGCTTGCCTGGATATTCAGCCTGCTCAATCGTCTGGTCGGACCTTCGACCATGATCGGCCAAGTGTTCGCTGCCCTCGGCCAGCCCTTTTCCAGCAACAGCTACCTGGCCTACCTGCTGGGCAGTCTGGTACTGCTGGCCAGCCTCTACCCACTTGGCCTGGCGGTACAACTGGGCTTGCGCCGCCCGCTGTCCTGGCTGATCGACCGCACCCTGCGGCGTACGCCGCTGATCGGCAATTTCTACAACCTGGCTGATCGATTCGTTGGCCTGCTGGACAAGAGCAAGAACCCCGATATCACCACCATGGCGCCGGTCTGGTGCTTCTTCGGCGGCGACGGCGCCGCAGTGCTCGCCCTGCGCCCGAGTTCGGAAAGCGTCGAACTGGAAGGCCGCGCCTACTGCGCCATCCTCATCCCCACCGCGCCGATTCCGGTCGGTGGCGGCCTGCTCTACGTACCAGAAGAATGGATACGCCCCGCTGACATGGGCGTGGATCAACTGACCAGCATCTATGTGTCCATGGGGCTCACGCCGCCTGGCAAGCGTAATGTCGAGCAGTTGCCTCCGGTGGTGATCAAGCCTTAGGGATGTTCTGAAAAAGCCATTTATCGTCACTCCCGCGAAGGCGGGAGCCCAGGTGACTCGTAGGTTCTGGATACCCGCCTGCGCGGGCATGACGGCTTTCTCGGCGTTTCCTTAGGCAAGCGGCAAGCTGGTGGTGGACTTGATCTCCGACAGCGCGACGATGGAGTTCACCTCCTGGATTCCCGGCACCAGCGACAGCTTCTCGAAGAAGAAGCGCTCATACGCCTCGATATCACGGGTGACGATGCGCAGCATGAAATCCACCGCGCCCATCAGCACATGGCACTCCAGCACCTCGGGAAACTCGCGCATGGCCTCGGCGAACTCGGTCAGGTTGGAACGCCCATGGGCGTTGAGCTTGACCTGAGCGAACACCTGCGTATGCAGGCCGATGCGCTTGCGATCGAGCAGGGTGACCTGTTTGCGGATCACCCCCTCCTCCTTCAGCCGCTGGATACGGCGCCAGCACGGCGACTGCGACAGACCGATACGCTCGGCGATCTCCGCCGTGGAGAGACCCGCGTCCTCCTGTAGCAGAGCAAGAATGCGTTGATCGTAGGCATCCAGAGTAACGGACATAAAAAATCCCCACTAGCGACTAAACAAGGAAACTCTATCCATTAAACTCCCATAAACACAGAAAACCAGGCAGAACTTTTGCCGGAAGAAGGTGGAAACTTAGGCAAAACCTGCCCGAGCTGCCGTCATGCCTGATACCACTCCGTTCCCCGCCGCCCACAACCGCCGCGATCCCTGGCAGGATCGCCCCGATGCCTGTGTCGAATACCAACTGCGCACCGACGCCGAAGCCGATGTGCTGTGCCGGCTGCTCGGTCTGTTCGCCCAACTGCAGCTGTTACCCGAAGCCCTGCACATGCAGCGCCTGCAGGATGACCTGCATATCAGCCTGCGCCTGCCCGGTATCTCGCTGCATCGAGCCGGGGTGCTGGCGCAGAAACTGCGCGGCCTGGTGTGCGTATGGGAGGTGACCTGGCAACACCTGGATCACGGCCTGGTGACGGAGGTGGCCTGAAGCGGCTACTCGGTCACGTATGGGCCTTCGCCCTTGTGCCGCTTTTCGGGCATCCTAGCCAGGCTGAAAGGCCGTTGAAAAACGGCCTGCTAACCTTGTTCAGGCCGACCCCGAGGAGCCCGCATGTCCGCCTTCACCGCTACCGCCCCTGACCGTGTACTGGATCTTGGCGACCTGCTGCGCGAGCTGGTGGCCCAGGGCCGGGTCGATCAGGATGTGGCTGAGCAGTGCCTGGCGATCCGTCGCAGCTCGCTGAACAATAGCCAGCACCCGCTGGAGTTTCTTGCGCAGCAGCAGGTGGACGATCAGCAAAGGCCGGGCAAGAAACTCGACCTGGAAACCCTCACCACCTGGCTGGCCAACTTCGCCGGGCAACCTTACTTGCGCATCGACCCGCTGAAGATCGACGTACCGGCCATCACCCCGCTGATGTCCTACGCCTTCGCCCAACGCCACAAGATTCTCGCCGTGGCAGTGGACAGCGAGAGCGTCACCATTGCCAGCAGCCAGCCGCTGGTGCACAGCTGGGAAGCCAATCTGGTGCACGTGCTCAAGCGCCCGATCAGGCGCGTGGTAGCCAACCCCAGCGACATTCAGCGCTTCACCACCGAGTTCTATCGACTGGCCCGCTCGGTCAGCGGCGCCAATGCCACCGACCAGAAGATCAGCGGCGTCGGCAACTTCGAACAACTGCTCAGCCTCGGCGCCCAGGATCAGGAACCGGACGCCAACGATGCGCACATCGTCAACATCGTCGACTGGCTGTTCCAGTACGCCTTTCAGCAACGCGCCAGCGATATCCACATCGAACCGCGCCGCGAACAGGGCACCGTGCGCTTTCGCATCGACGGCGTGCTGCATACCGTCTACCAGTTCCCCGCCCAGGTCACCATGGCGGTGGTCAGCCGCCTGAAAAACCTCGGCCGCATGAACATCGCCGAGAAGCGCAAGCCGCAGGATGGCCGGGTCAAGACCAAGACCCCGGACGGCAACGAAGTGGAGTTGCGCCTGTCCACCCTGCCGACCGCTTTCGGCGAGAAGATGGTGATGCGTATCTTCGACCCCGATGTGCTGCTGAAAAGCCCGGATCAGCTTGGCTTCTCTCCTGACGATCTGCGCCGCTGGGCCAGCATGACCAGCCAGCCCAATGGCATCATCCTGGTCACCGGCCCCACCGGCTCGGGCAAGACCACCACGCTCTATACCACCCTCAAGCAGCTGGCGACCGAGGAGGTGAACGTCTGCACCATCGAAGACCCGATCGAGATGATCGAAGGCGCCTTCAACCAGATGCAGGTGCAGCACAACATCGACCTGAACTTCGCCAGTGGTGTGCGCGCGCTGATGCGTCAGGACCCGGACATCATCATGGTCGGTGAGATCCGCGACCTGGAAACCGCGGAGATGGCCATCCAGGCAGCGCTGACCGGCCACCTGGTGCTGTCCACCCTGCACACCAACGACGCGCCCAGCGCCATCACCCGCCTGCTGGAACTGGGCGTGCCGCACTACCTGCTCAAGGCCACCATTCTCGGCGTCATGGCGCAGCGTCTGGTGCGTACCCTGTGCCCGCACTGCAAGGCACCCGTGCAACTGGATGAAGACACCTGGAACGGTCTGACCCGGCCCTGGAGCTCGCCGCCGCCGAGTCAGGCGCATCACGCCGTCGGCTGCCTGGAATGCCGCGAAACCGGCTACCGGGGTCGCGCCGGCGTCTACGAGATCATGCTGATCAACGATGCCATCAAGCCACTGATCAACGCTGACACCGACCTTACCGCCCTGCGCCGCGCCGCGTTCAAGGACGGCATGCGCAGCCTGCGTCTGTCCGGCGCGCAGAAGGTCGCAGCTGGGCTGACCACCATCGAGGAAGTGCTACGCGTCACTCCACAGAGCGAGCAACGCTGAGGCGTGCGCAGCCCGCCAGCGGCGGGGCCAGGCGGACAGACACTGAGCCTCTTTGAGCTGCCGCACCAGCGCGGCAAGCACAAACCATTTCGATATGAACGGGTTCTCATCGCTCAACAGGCATGCGCCCACCCTGCGAAGGGGTCGGCGGCAACGGCCATGTGACTATGCTTAGATTGTTCGCCCTGGCACACCGTTGAACAACGTAGGCGAGACAGGCAAGACAAGGCAGGTAGTTGTTCAACAGCCTGCAAGCAAAGGAGCCCATGCAATGCTTGTTGAAGGGCGCGCAAGCAACACGCTCAGCCGGGGTCGTGCAGTACGTTCATGATCACCTATCTGCATAACCTGTCGTTCGAGCACTGGCTGGCCCTGGCTACCCTGCTGCTGATTTTCGAAGTGTTTGGTGCCGGCGGCTACCTGCTCTGGGTCGGCCTCATGGCTGTCGCTGTCGGCGCAGTGGTTTTCCTGCTTCCCGAGTTGCACTGGGCCTGGCAACTCATGCTGTTTGGCATGCTGGCGATACTGTCGGCATTGCTATGGCGGCAACACCAGCGCCGGACTGTCCGCTAGATAGACCACCAATGCGGGTAACCGGCCATCGCCTGCGAGGAACCATCGCTGACCTGCATCACTCATAGGGTCAGAGCCACCCCACAAGGAGTTCCATCATGCGTGTAACGCGTCATGCTGCACTGGCTTTCAGTGCCTGCCTGCTTGCCCAGACTGCCGCCGCCGATGGCCTGCTGCGCGACATTCTGTCCTCCGGCGCCACCACGGCCTCGACCTATCTGACCTTCAAGGATCGCAAGCTGGTTGCAGCGGCCGAAGAGGATGCCAGCAGCTTCGTTGCCAGCAATGGCGAAATCCGTGGCCCGCATCTGGAAGCTGCGATGCAGCAGCTGCGCAGCGACAACCCGCACTTGCAGGACGCCGACGATATGGCCCTGGCCAGCGCCATCCTTGCCACGTCGGCAGGCCCTGGCGATAACACGCCCGCACCATGAAAAAAACCCGCATCTTTCGATGCGGGCTTTTTCGTTACAGCTCGGGCGGGGAGTGAAGTCCCCACCAATACCGACTTAGAGCAGCGGCAGGGTGTAGCTGACGAACAGACGGTTCTGGTCAACGTCGGTTGCAGCATTGCCACGCAGCACGCCATAACGCCAGCCCAGACCCAGACCTTTCAGAGCGCCATCCTGGAATACATAGTCCAGAGCGATATCGCGCTCCCACTCTTTGGCATCACCAGCATTCCGCACCTGGATATTGGTGCCTTTGAGATAAGCAACCGAAGCCTTCAGACCCGGTACGCCAACACTGGCGAAGTCGTAGCTGTACTGGCCGAAGGTAGTGCGCTCACCGGCACGGGTGAAACTGTTGGCCAGACGGTCGGTCAGCAGATACGCGCTTGCACCACCAGCCCCTTCGTTAACAAGGTTGCCTTGGTTCAACTGAACAAAGTTGCTGTTCTCCGAAACACGCTGATAGCCGAGCATTACAGCATGGCCACCCAGGCTATAAGTGAAGGCAGCGCTCCAGGTGTTGTTGTCGATCTTGCCATCATTATTCTTGGTGTAGCCGCCGACCCCATAACCCGCTTCCTTGCCGTTCTTGCCGTCGGAAGTGGTACGGAAATAACGCAGGTCGGTCTTCAGGCTACCTTCGCCCAGCGCCAGGTTATGACCCAGGCCGGCAAAGTGCTGCTTGTAGTAGTCTTCGAGGTTGGCGTAGTAGTACTGCGCAGTCAGATCGCTGTTGATCTTCCAGTCACCGCCTGCAAAGTAGAACTTGTTGCTCTCTTGAGTACCGCCAAGCACCGACAGGCCCGTGCTGTTGCTGGAAGCACGGCCAACGGCATGCTCGATCTGGCCAGCGGTCAGAGTCAGGTTGTCGATTTCGTTGGAGGTGATCATGCCGCCTTCGAACAGCTGCGGCAGCATACGACCGTCGTTGGAGACCAGGATCGGCAGACGCGGAGTCAGGGTACCAATGCGAGCCTCAGTCTTGGAGACACGAACCTTACCGGTCAGGCCGCCCTTGCTGAACTCATCAACAGCGCTGCCATCGCTTTCCAGCGGGAACAGCTGACCCGGAGTACGATCACGATCAGTCTTACCGGCACGGCCACCACCGTCCAGACGCACGCCCAGCATGCCGACGGCATCAACGCCGAAGCCAACGGTACCCTCGGTGAAACCGGACTGATAGTTGAGAATAAAACCCTGACCCCATTAGCTGGCCTCACTATTATTGTCAGGGGTGTTCACGGTGTTCTGGTCGAAGTAGAAATTGCGCATGGTCAGGCTGGCTTTGCTGTCACCGATGAAATCGGCTACGGCGACTTGGCTCAGGCCCAGGGTGCTGGCGGCTACGGCCAGTGCCAGGGAGGTCTTTCTCATTATGTTTCTCTCCAGTGTGTTTAAGGTGACGCATCGCCCGGCACAGGCTTCGGCACGAAGAGGCAGGCCGGGGCGAATGGGGCATACGCCATCGCGAGCCAGGACACGGCTTAAACCGGGCTCGGATGAAGTGCGTAAAAACTCAGGAAGAACGGAACAACGGCGAACGCAGTGAGGCGGCCGAAATGAGGAGGGCAGAGTTATGCATGGTGGATACTCTCTCGTCGTTGTTGTTTTGCGCCGACATCCTGCGGCATCTGGCTGGGCCTATGCAGATAGCGCGCCAGCTACTTCACGCAAACGCGCGAGGCTTCTAGAACAGTAGGTTACAGTTTTTCTGCAGATCAGTGACCCGCCGATGACGACTATCGATCGGCAATTTCTCGCCCATGATAACTGCTTCTCAGGCGGAAAACCGCCACGTCACCCCAGGACTATACGGTTCTTGCCCTGACGTTTGGCTGTATACATGGCGGCATCGGCCCGCGCATAAAGCGCATCGAGGCTGGCGTCCGTCGCTCGCATCACGGTCAGCCCCTGACTGACCGTGATGCCGAAGTGCCGGCCCTCATGCTGGAAGCCGAGGCGCTGCACCTCACGCTGCAGCCGCTCTGCAATCTGCAGGGCTACATCCTGCTCACAGCCAGGAAACAGCGCCGCAAACTCCTCACCGCCAATACGCCCGAACAGGTCGCCACGGCGCAGTGCATGGCTGCCGCACTGAGCCAGGCGCTGCAACACCTGATCACCGACCTGATGGCCGTACTGATCATTGATTTTCTTGAAATCGTCGAGATCGAGCAGCAGGAAAGCCAGCGAGCTGCCGAACTGGCGCGCCTGTTCGAACTCACTGCGGGCACATTCGAAGAAATGCCGGCGATTGCTGCTCTGAGTCAGCACATCGGTGGTGGCCAGGCGATGCAGCTCACCTTCCAAACGCTTCTTCTCGGTGATGTCTTCGGCAATACCAACAATCACGCAGCCCTGCTCGGCGCTTCCCATGCGGGGGCTGACGAAACACTTGTCGCTGAGCCAGCGCAATTGGCCATCAGCGCGAATGATGCGGTACTCGCGAGACTCCACCGCACCGGCTTCCAGCACCTTGGCCAGGCTTTCGGCAGCGTAGTCGATATCGTCCGGATAGATGCTGTTGCGCCATTCGCCATAATCGGCCAAAAGCAGCGCGGCGGAACGACCGAAGATACGCTCATAGGCAGGGCTGACATAGATCATCCGCTGCTCGTTCCAGTCGAAGGCCCAGAGCACGGCATTGACGCTACCAAGCAGGCTGCTGAACAGTTGCTCACGCTCGCCCAGGCGCTCCACTTCGGCCCGACTGTGCAGTAGAGCCAAGGTCAGTTCTTCCAACTCGGAAACAGCGTTGCCTTGATCGTCCATTACAGCGGCCATCCGTCCTTCGCCTCGCATTGAAATGAACATAGTGCGAGCTGTTGGACATACACAAAGGCCCGCCAGTTCGGCGGGCCTTTGCTTGTAACGAGCGGCGATCAGGCAGTTGCGCTGGACGGTCGCAGCGAGTAGGTCTTGAGCTGCTCGGCAAACTCACGCAGCGACTGGATACCGCTGGCCTCGGCCTCGTGTACCCACTGCTTTATGGCTTCGAGCATGTCGTGGCCGTTGCTGCTGGTCTTGACCCAGATCTGCTGCAGCGCCAGACGCTTCTCGTAGATCACCTTGAGAGCCTGACTTTGCGCCAGCATATCGGCGATGTGCGCGTGATGCTGCTCTTCCAGCAGGCTCGGCTCACGCGAGAGCAGGCGCTTGGCGCGACGGAACAGGTGACGCACGGACTCGTCCGCCTTGGCCATTTCCTGCTTGACCAGCGGTACGATAACCAGCTTGCGGTACTGCGCCATGATCTGAAAGCGGTTGTTGAGGATGGCCATGGCGGTGTCCATGTCCAGATTGCGCTTGCCTTCGACGCGATGGGCGATGGGCGCTACACGCTGCACCTGAGCCAGGCCGAAGAAGCTGAACAGCTTGATCCAGGCCCAGCCCATGTCGAACTCCCACTTCTTCACCGACAGCTTGGCGCTGTTGGGGTAGGTGTGGTGGTTGTTGTGCAGTTCTTCACCGCCGATCAGGATGCCCCAGGGCACCAGATTGGTGGCAGCGTCGCGGCATTCGAAGTTGCGGTAGCCGACAGCATGGCCAAGACCGTTGATGACGCCCGCGGCCCATACCGGAATCCACATCATCTGGATCGCCCAGACGGTCATACCGAGCACACCGAACAGGGCCAGATCGATGATCGCCATCAACGTCACGCCGCCAATCGGATAGCGGCTGTAGACATTGCGCTCGATCCAGTCATCCGGGCAGTTCTTGCCGTAGATACGCAGGGTTTCCTGGTTCTTTGCCTCTTCCTGATAGAGTTCGGCACCTTTGCGCAGCACGGTGCTCAACCCCTTGATAACCGGACTGTGTGGGTCATCGACGGTTTCGCACTTGGCATGATGCTTGCGGTGGATGGCCGTCCACTCACGGGTGTTCTGCCCAGTGGTCAGCCACAGCCAGAAGCGGAAGAAATGCTTGAGTGCAGGATGCAGCTCCAGCGCACGGTGCGCGGAGTAGCGGTGCAGGTAGACGGTGACGCTGACGATGGTGACATGCGTCATCAGCAGAGTGACTGCCACCAATTGCCAGACCGACAGGTCGAGTAAACCGTTGTACCACATGGGCGCTGTTGTCTCTTGAAAGGGGGGAACGCGGCTTGTCCTGCAAGGACGAACCTGATCACATTATCCCTGACCCATGCCAGAAAACCAGGTGGTCTTTTAGATGAGAATGTTTCAGCAGTGAAGCATATATACTGGCCAGCATTGTGCGACACGTTGAACGGGTCGTGCTTGGTTTGGTTAATGCGCCTAGGCACCTTAATCCCTTGCTATCAGGGGGTTTGAAGCCCGAAAAAGCATTCAACAAACCGGCTCAGCCTGGTTAATC
>Ga0308001_10000169_pt1 | contig 32166 bp, 34 predicted proteins | sample Neamet5_FD_203167 | JGI IMG/M metagenome (GOLD analysis project Ga0308001, IMG submission 203167) | Marine microbial communities from water near the shore, Antarctic Ocean - #5 | ecosystem: Environmental > Aquatic > Marine > Unclassified | place: Southern Ocean | collected 2014-06-04
TCATCATGGCTCAAGGCTAACGCCTTATCAGAAGTCGAATATACGGAAGCAGTCGTACCTAGGTTCAGAGGCAGATTATTTCACTGGCAAAACGGGAGGAGTCCATATACGGATGCAATCCGGGGCCGATATCGACCCGGACTGCATCCGGGCTACGAACAGCTCAGTGTGTGGCGCCAGCAGCTACTGCATCGCTACGGCCGTACACGTCTTCCAGACGTTCGATATCGTCCTCACCGAGATAGGTGCCGGACTGCACCTCGATGATCTCCAGCGGGATCTTGCCCGGGTTGGAGAGACGGTGCACCGAGGTCATCGGGATGTAAGTGGACTGGTTCTCGGTAAGCAGGAACTCACGGTCGTCGCAGGTCACCTTGGCCGTACCGGACACCACGATCCAGTGCTCGGCACGGTGGTGGTGCATCTGCAAGGAGAGCTGCGCGCCCGGCTTGACGGTGATGTGCTTGACCTGGAAGCGGCCGCCCATGTCCACCGAGTCGTACGAGCCCCACGGGCGGTACACCTCGCAGTGGTTCTGGGTCTCGCAGCGGCCTTGCGCGTCCAGCTTGCTCACCAGTTTCTTGACGTCCTGCACGCGGTCCTTGTGCGCCACCATCATGGCGTCCTTGGTTTCCACCACGACTATGTCATCCAGGCCAAGCACCGAGACCAGCTTGCCATTGCCGTGGATCAGGCAGTTGCGGCTGTCCTCGATCACCACGTCGCCCTTGGTGACGTTGCCGGCGTCGTCCTTGTCGTGCACTTCCCAGATCGACGACCAGCTGCCGACATCGTTCCAGCCGGCGGTCAGCGGCACCACGCAGGCGCGGCTGGTCTTCTCCATCACGGCGTAGTCGATGGAGTTGTCCGGGCAGCAGGCGAAGGTGGCCGGGTCGATGGCGATCTGCGTGCCCTCGCGCTGGCTGCGCTCCAGGGCCAGCAGGCAGGTGTCGTAGATATCCACGTCGTGGTGCTTGAGCTCTTCGAGGAAGCGGCTGGCGCGGAACAGGAACATGCCGCTGTTCCAGTAATAGTCGCCGCTCTTCACATACTCGGTGGCGCGCTGGGCGTCGGGTTTTTCGACGAAGCTGGCGACGCGCGCCACACCGTCAGGCAGGGCGCCGTCGGCCTGACCGCGGATGTAGCCGTAGCCGGTTTCCGGACGGTCGGCCGGCACGCCGAACAGGACCATTTCGCCTTTTTCGGCGGCCACGGTGGCCAGCGCCAGGGCCTGGCGGAAGGCTTGCTGGTCGTCCAGTACGTGATCGGCCGGCAGTACCAGCATCAGTTCGTCACGACCTTCGGCGACCAACTGCAGCGCGGCCATGGCCACGGCCGGGGCGGTGTTGCGGCCGAAGGGTTCGAGCAGCAGCATTTGCGTCTGCTGGCCGATCTGCTCCAGTTGCTCGAGCACGATGAAGCGGTGCTCCTGGTTGGCCACCAGCACTGGCGGCTGCATGCCCTCGATGGAGAGGCGCTGCAGGGTCTGCTGGAACAGTGTCTGCTCACCGGTCAGGGCGAGGAACTGCTTGGGATACAGCTTGCGCGAAAGAGGCCAGAGTCGCGAGCCGCTGCCACCGGATAGGATGATGGGGGTCATGGTTGTGTCTCTCCTGAGCGATTGATCAAGTGGTTTGCCCGTGTCGTGTCGGTGCGACGTGTACCCGCCGTTTTCCTTGTTCTAGAAACTCACTGCCTTAACCGTCGATGGGGCGCTTGACCCACACCGGCGACAACTTGCCCTGACCGCCGGTGACGAACAGGCTGACCACTTCGCCGCGCTCCAGGGTCACGGGTTTCAGGTCGGCGACCTTGCGCTCGCCCTCGAACAGCGCCAGGCCGACCTTCACCGGGTTGATCTCGCGGTCGCCACGGCCGTCGGGTTTGACGTCGGCGACCACGGCAGTCTTGCCGTCGGCGGTCTTCAGGCTGAGGGTGCTGTCAGTCAGGTTCTGTACGCGCAGCAGAGCTTTCTGCCGGCTGGTGAAAGGCGGCTCCTCGACCAGACGCGGCTCGGCGCCGGTCTGGCTGACCAGGGTGTAGTAACGCGCGGCCTGCAGATCCACCGCCATCTGCGCATTACCGACCTGGGCCTGATAGCTGCCGGCCGGGAGGAACTTGAAATCACTCGAGCCCAGCGGCGAGATCTGCTTGAGCTGGGTCTGGCCGACGCTGACGTCGAGCTCGGCGCTGCTGGCGTTGTAGGCGCGGACGAAGGCCGAGCCCTTGGGCGCTTTGGGCCCATAGAGGGCGCCGTCATCGGCCTGTGCCTGGAGCATGCCGAGGCCCAGAGCCAGGGCGCAGGCGCCCAGAGTGAAGCGGCGTAGGGTGGTTTGCGTGTTGTTCATCGGATAGTCCTCCTTGGGGGATGAATCAGTGGCTGGCAGCAGCCAGCCCCTGGCGCTCGCCGCCGTCTTTGAGCGCGGCGAGCCATTGCGGGTCGAAATCGGTGAAGTCGCTGGTCATCGGCAGATAACGCTCGGGGAATTCCCAGATCACCAGCTGTGGTGGGTTGTTCTTCAGCTCGTCGCTCTGCAGGTACTTGAGCATCGGCACCAGCGGGCCACCGCCTTCCTCGGCGTGGTTGGCCAGGTCGCGCTGCAGGTGTTCACGCAGGGCACCGGCGAAGTTCCAGGCCGGGTTGGCGCTGTAGCTGGTGCCGACCAGCGTCACCGGCAGGTCGCTGTCGCCGAACAGGTCGTCGCCGCCACCTTCGGCGGCATGGGTTTCACGCTGCTGCAGGCGGTCGGCTTGCGGCATCAGGCTTTCGAACAGCGGCGCCAGCGGCAGGAAGCGCGTCAGGTCACCCTGGTGCGTACGGGTTTCCACGGTTTCGGTGACGAATTGCTGCGGCTCGCCACGCAACTGCATGGCGCTGCGCACCACTTCACTCAGCGCCTTGGCAGTAACGTCGGCGCCTTCCGGGGTCCAGTGGGTGTCGGTGCGCAGGAACATCGGTGCTTCGTCCTTGGCTGCCTGCAGCGCTGCGAGCAGGTCTGGCGCAGCGATCCCGGCGTTGCGCACCGCGCGGTGAAAGCGTGGGTACAGGCTGCGCTGCAGAGCACTGGGGCGATGGCTGCCGGTGTGCTCCGGGTACAGGCGGGTCTTGGCCGGGACGATGGCCAGCAGCAGCTGGATATCGCGTTCTTGCAGCTGGCGCTGTACGCCACGGATCAGCGCCAGGTTGTCGCGCAGCTGGCGCTGACCGTCGACCACCGGATCGAACTCCTCGTCCGAGTACAGCCAGCCGTCTTCGCCGATCACCAGGCCGCTGCGGCCTTCGCCGAACACCAGGTATTCCACGGCTGCCCAGAGGTTGATGCCGGCCTGCTTGAGCGGGAAGTTCTCGTCATAGTGACGCTCGATGCTCTTGGCCAGGCCGCCGTCGAGCACGCTCGGTTGCGCCGGCATGCTGTAGCCGCCGAGCTTGGTCAGGGCCAGTAGGCTGACCGGCAACAGCAGCAGGGCGAACAGCGCGACATACAGGGTCTTGATGGGGCGATTCATGCTCGGCCTCCGCTCAGAACTGGAAGTACAGGAAGGGGGAATAGCTCTGCGCCGAGAGCTTGAGCAGCGAGGCGCAGAACAACAGCAGCAGGGCGCCACGCAGGGCCACCATGCGCAGGTCGACGGCCTGCAGGGCGACACCGGCGCTGGCCAGGGTCAGGCCCGGCTCATGGCTGCGGCTGGCGAGGAACTGGCGGGCACCATTGACGGCGATCACCACCCAGGCCAGCACCAGGGTGACCATCTGCAGCCCGGTGATGTGCGCCAGGGTCAGCTCACTCAGCTGCCAGTCGCCGAAGGGCAGCAGCGCGGCGTACATGCGCCCGGCCACCTCCAGGTTCTCGGCGCGGAAGATCACCCAGCCGAGCATCACCAGCAGCAGGGTGAAGGCCCATTTCAGCGGGTTGAACACGGTCGGTGCAGCCTTCACGCCGAGGGCTCGTTCGATGGCCAGCCACATGCCGTGCCAGGCGCCCCAGATCAGGAAGGTCCAGTTGGCGCCGTGCCAGAAACCGCCCAGCAGCATGGTCAGGAACAGGTTGCGGTAGGTGTTGAAGGTGCCATGACGGTTGCCGCCCAGCGGTACGTACAGGTAGTCACGCAGCCAGGTGGACAGGCTGATGTGCCAGCGCCGCCAGAACTCGGTGATCGACTGGCTGATATAGGGCTGGTTGAAGTTCTCCATGAAGCGAAAGCCCATCATCAGGCCGAGGCCGATGGCCATGTCGCTGTAACCGGAGAAGTCGAAATACAGCTGCGCGGTGTAGGCGATCATGCCCAGCCAGGCATCGCCGGTGCTGGGGTTTTCCAGGGCGAAGCAGTGGTCCACCAGCGGCGCCAGGCTGTCGGCGATGAACACCTTCTTGACGAAGCCCTGCATGAAGCGCGTGGCGCCTTCGCTGAACTTGTCGAGGCTGTGGGTACGGTCGGTGAACTGGTCGGCCAGGTCCTTGTAACGCAGCACTGGACCTGCGATCAGCTGCGGGAACAGGGCGATGAAGGCGGCGAAGTTGATCAGGTTGCGCGTCGGCTCGGTGTCGCGGCGGTACACGTCGATCAGGTAGCTGATCGACTGGAAGATGTAGAAGGAGATACCAATCGGCAGGATCACCGCAGTAAGGACGAAGGGCTCCATCCCCATCGACTCGAGCACGGCGTTGATATTGGCCACACCGAAGTTGGCGTACTTGAAGTAGCCCAGCGTGGCCAGGTTGCCGACCACCCCGGCCACCACCCAGCGGCGTGCCGCTTCGGTGCCGGCATGCGCCTGGATGCGCAGGGCGAAGACGTAGTTCCACAGCGTCACCGCGGCGAACAGCAGGAGGAAGTCCACCCGCCACCAGGCATAGAAGGTGTAGCTGCCGATCAGGATCAGCAGGTTGCGCCCGCGATTCGGGCACAGGTAGTACAGGCCGAGAAAAATCGGCAGGAACAGGAACAAAAAGACGTTGGATGAAAAGACCATCCGTGCTTCTCCGTGAACAGCCGGGGCAACGCCCCCCTTTCCCCCCGCGAGCGGAGGGTTTGTTTTTGCTACGTCGTCGCATATCTGTAGGAGCGGCTTCAGCCGCGATTTTCGCGGATAAATCCGCTCCTACAGGATGTGCGCATCAGCGCCCGTCACCGAACACCTGCGTCACCTCGCCACCGAGACGGAAGCTGTTGAACGGCCCCATCTCCTGGTTCAGTTCGCGGGTCTCTTCACTGCAGGCGTAGAGGCTGCAGTAGGGCGCCAGCCAGGCGTACTTGAAGTCCTTGCGCAGCTCGCTCATGTCCTGCTTGGCGCCGGTGCGCTGGGCGAACGCAGCCGGGTCGCGCGTACCTTGCAGCACGCGTTCGGCCAGGCGCTGCAGGGCGCCATGGTTCTCGCCGCGCAGGTCGACTTCGTTGGCCTCGGCGAACGCGGCGATCATCGCCAGCGGCGGCAGGGCGTAGTTGTGGTAGGCCAGGGCGCGTTGGCTGCGGCGCATTTCGTTGGCCAGGTAGCCTTCGTCGTCGACCTGGTTGGCGGCGATACGGAACTGGCCCACGGACCAGTCGAACAGGTCGCGGCGATCACTGATCACCGCCACCGCCATCACCGACCAGGCAGCCCAGTAGCTGTGGTTGTTGATCTTGCGCAGCGGCAGGTCACTCCACTCGCGCACCGTGTGTTCGGCCAGGCGGGTGAACCAGGCCTCGATGCGTGCGCTCTGCTGCGGGTAGGCGGCCAACGGCTGCGACTCGGAGAACTTCAGGCGCAGCCAGGCGCCGGCCAGACTGCCGAGCGCCCATTTGCGCATCGACTTGCCGGTGTGGTTGTACTGCTCGGACTCCAGCGCATCGGCGCTGGCCCACTGGTCGAGCCATTCGATGGCGCATTCCAGGCGCTGCGGCTGGCCGGTGCGCATGTAGCCGGTGATCATCCGCCCGGCTTCCTTCTCCAGGCGGGTGATGGGCGAGGTCTGCTCGCGGAAGTTCTTCTCGGCCTTGCGGTTGAGCGTGGCGCGTGCACTGTCGGAGCCTTCGTACTTGCTGGTGAACTGCAGCTCACCGGTGTACGGCTGCGGCACCGCCGGGCAGACGGGCGCCTTGCCCTCGCGCTGGCCCACGGCGGCGTAGTAACCCGCCGGCGGTTGCAGCGCGGCGAAGGCTGGGCCGCTGAGCAGCAGCGCCATGAGAGTGAGTGGAGCGAGTCGTTTGGGCATGGTGGCCTCCTCAGTCGTTCGCGCTGTGCTGTGCGAGCTGCTGGCTGGCCCCGCTATCGGGCCGTTGAAGAACTACCTGCGTTGCCATTGCTGCGTTAAACACAGGCTCAAAATGCTCATTTACAGCTCGTAAACTGCGCTTTTTCGCCTGTTTTTGCCTTGCACTGGCTGCCTCGCCTACGTTTTTCAACGGCCCTTCAGGGCGCTGGCACAGGCTGGCCTGGACTTTCAGGTCGTCGGCGCTGTCCTCGGGCTTCTGGATTTCCAGGGCGAAGAAGTTCTGCTCACCCCAGCCCGGCTCGTCACGCAGCTCGACAGTGAAACGCCCGTCGGTATCGACGGTGTTGGGTTTCTCCAGCTTGAGCTGTTCGCGGCGGCCGTTGAGGTACCAGATGGTGGCGTCGACGCGCTTGACCGCAGGGTCGCTGAAGCGCAAGTCGAGCTGGTGGCGATTGCCGGCCAGGGTCAGCAGCTTGTTCTCGCCGTTGACGAGAATTTCGTTGCTGCCTGGATGCAGGCGTTTCTCGCTGGCGAGCAGCTCGGTCTGGCCGCTGCAGCCGTTGTTCAGGCTGGCCATCAGCTGGCGGTGGATGCGGTCGGAGGCCAGGTCGTAGAGCGGCGAAAATTCCCAGATCAGAACCTGCGGTGGGTCGTTCTGGAAGGCATCGCTGGCCAGGTACTCGAGCATCGCGCCCTCCAGGCCGCCACCAGGGAAGGCCGCGTTGAGCACGTCGGTGCCCAGGTATTCTTCGAGGAAGCCGCCGAAGTTGTAGTTCTTGCCGCTGTGGCTGGTGCCGACCAGAGTGATCTTCGGGCTGCTGTCGTCGCCGAACAGCGCGTCGCCATCGCTGGCGTCCTTGGGCTCGGTGACGAACTGATCGACGTATTGCACCGCATAGCCGGTGCCGCACAGCTGGCTGGCGACGTTCTGCATGGTGCCGGTCTTGCCCATCAGGCCGACGCGCTCGGTGACGAACTCCTTGCGCGGAATATCTTCGAAGCCGGGGATGCGCTTGACCGTCTCGGCCACCAGGCGTGCGGTGCGTTCGGCACCGTAGGGCGTCCAGTGCTGGTCGCGGCGGAAGTAGAACTCCTTGTCGCTGTCCTCGTCGGTCAGCGGCGTCAGGTCCGGCACCCAGATACCCAGCTGTTCGAAGCGGGTCAGCGCCTGGCGGTAGTTGCGCAGCGCCTTGTCGTAGTCGAAGCGCTGGTAGTCGGCCGGGCGCAGCTTGCTGCGATTGACCAGGCCGCGGGTCGGTTGATAGACCACCACCAGTTCCACGCCGCGCTGCTTGAGGCCGTCGCGTAGTTCCTTGAGGCGCTGGTAACCGACTTCGCTGGTGCCGAATTCGGTGCGCAGGTCTTCGACACTGCGGAACAGCCAGCCCTCGTCGGCATCCATCAGGGTGACGAAGTTCTTCATGTAGTTGGTGGTGTAACGGCTGGCGTCGTGCGCAGCCGGGCACAGCGAGCAGCAATCTTCCACCTGGTAGTGCGGCGCCTGGCGCTCTTCGGCCTGCAGCGCGCTGCCGAAGGTGGCGCAAGTCACTGCCAGGGCCAGGGTCTTGAGTGTGTATGCGGTCATGGGAGGCCTCGTCAGTTGGTCAGAGCTCGATCACGATCTGCTGCGCGTCGGCCCTGCGGCGTTGAAAGCAGGCTCGGACTGCTCATTTACAGCTCGTAAACTCCGCGTCCTCGCCTGCTTTCGCCTTGCATGGCTCTAGCTCGCGAGATCGTGAGTCGGCTCCGAGCTGCTCGGGCTCGATCGGATCGATCAGCACGGGCAGGTGCTGGCGCACCATGAGGTCAAGGATTTCGTCCTGTTTCTCGCCTAGGATGCCGGCGAGCTGAATGCCGCTGCTCTTGCGCGGCGCGAGCATCTTCACGCGGTACAGCTCGACCGACAGCGGCGAGTCGATGTTGATCGGGCTGGAGCCGTTACCGGCCAGGGTGCCGCCGACGATGATCATCGAGATCTTGGTGTCGAACGGGTCCAGCTGCAGGTCGCGGTCGGTGTCGGACAGGTCCTTGATGTGGCCGTACACACCGGTCAGCTGGTTCATCGCCGAGAGGTTGTCGTAGAGGCGGATGTTCTCGCTGTTGCGGATGCGGATGCCGTGGCGCTGGTTGCCCAGTACATGGTTGCCCCACAGCAGGTTGTCGCCGCTCTCGTACAGGGTGATGCCGTCGGCGTGATTGCCGTGCACGCGGTTGTAGGCAATCAGGTTGCGCTCGCTGTTACGGTCGATCACCACCCCGGAGAGCTTGTTGTCGTAGCTCTCGTTGTTGATGATCCAGCTGTCGTTGACCTCGCGCGAGATGATGATGCCGTGCTTCTTCTTGGTGCCGAATACGGTGTTCTCGGCGATGATCAGGCCGTGCGAGCGGTCGTGCGGGTCGATGCCGTAGACGATGTTGTCGCGGTAGGTGTTGCCCTTGATCACCACGTTCTGCGCTTCGTAGCAGTAGAAGCCGTACCAGTGGTCGACGAACTCGGAATCGATCAGCCAGCCGGTCGGCTCCTCGCGTTGCAGACGCTCGTGCATGTTCGGCGTGTACTGGGTGATCGACACGCCGTAGGACTTGGAGTTGTCGTAGCCCAGGCTGGTCAGCACGCTGCTGGCGATATACAGCTCGCTGCCGCCCCAGGACACCAGGAACGGGCGGAACTCCTTGCCGTTGTCGCGCATGCTCGCCGGGCCGTTGTCGGCCTCGCGCCAGGCGGTGACGCGGGTGTCGGTGAGGAACATCAGGCCATCGTTGACCAGGAACGAGCCGCGCTCCTGCGACAGGCGCAGTTCGCGGGTTTCCTTGCCGACGTGCAGCGCCGCGCCTTCTGCCACGACGATGGGCAGGCGGGCCAGGTACACGCCCGGCTCCTGCTCGGCGAACTGGCTGTCGGGCAGCGCCTTGGCGATGTCCTGGGCGGTGACCAGGCCACCTTCGATGAAGATCGCCTGGGGCATGCCCTGCTGGCGCTTGATCCATTCGCGCAGGCGTTCGTTGCCGCCGGTGAAGTCCTTCAGCGCGTCCTGACGCAGCATGCGCCGCACCACCACCTGGCCGCGTTTTTCACGCGGAATCTTGGCCAGCACGGCCTCCTTGGTGTAGCCGGACAGGTCCGGCAGCGTGGGTGCTTCCATATGCAGTTCGTCCGCCGGTGCGCTACGCACGCGGTAGTCGAACTGGTGCTGCGTCGGGTTGGCCTGGGCCAGTGGCACTGTGAGACACAGCGCGCCGAGCAGCAGGGGTAGGGCTAAGCCGTTGGGTTGCATGATCCGATCCCTCAGAAGCGCCAGATGAAGTCGACGAAGGCGCGGTGCATCACCGAGTCGGTGCCGCTGCCGTAGGCGTCGCCCGGCAGGAACACGCCGGCGCGCAGGCGTACCAGGGCCGAACGGTCTTCCAGTTGTTCGGCGACGGTGGCCGGCAGCAGGCCCTGCTTGAAGTAGCGGGTCAGCACCAGGTCGACTTCCTGGCCGATATCTTTCTCGCCGGCCACCAGCGGTGCGGTGATGCCGCTGTCGCCGACGTCCTGGTCGCCATCGACGCGCCAGAAGCGGTGATAGACGACGCTGGCGTCGTAGTCCTGGCCCAGTTGCCAGGAGCTGAAGGCACTGGCCACCTGCAGGTTGGAGAGCTCGCCGCGGAAGGCTTCGCCGTAGCGGTGCAGGCGCGATTCGACGCCGGTGAAATTGGCGCGGTTGCTGTGCAGGCCGGTCTGCATGAACTGGCGCGACTTGCCTTCATCGCCACCGCCGCTGCCACGGGCATAGGCGGCGCCGATCTTCCAGTTGTCATCGAGGCTGTAGCGCAGGCCCAGGTCCATGGCCCAGGCATCGACGTCCTGGCTGCGCGAGCCGGTGGCGATGCGCTCGCTGCCGACCACTTGCTGCTGCAACTGATCGGTATCGCCCTGCAACCAGGTCAGCTGCGCCCAGTAATTGAGGCGGTTGCGCGAATTGCGCTCGAAGAAGCCGCCGTCGGCGTGCAGGCCGAACCAGGACAGGTCACCGGTGTAGCGCTTGCTCAGCTCGTCGACGCGTTCGCCGGGATTGGCCAGGCGCCCGTCGTCACGGCTGTGATGCAGCTTGGTGCCGATGCGGTGGCCGGGCGTCCACTGGTAGTCGAGGCCGGCGAAGAAGTGCTGGCGGTCTTCGTCTTCGGGCGCCAGGTCGTCGAGGTCGGTGCGGTAGTCGGAGAAACGCTCGGCAATGCCGACGTTAGCTTGCAGCAGGGTGGTATCGAAGCGCCAGTTGACCGCCTCGATGTTGGTGTCCCACCAGGTGCCTTCGTTGCTGCGCAGACGCTGACGGCCGACCCGCAGGTGCTCGCCGGGGTAGGCGGTGAGGCCGGCGTAGTCGACCCAGAACTCACGCATGGCCAGGTAGCTCTTGTCCGGCTGGCGGGCGTCGCTGCGCTGCGTGCTGTCTTCGCCGTCGTCCTGCAGCGGGTCGGTTTCGATGGTGTCGGTGGCGGTCACTGCCTGGCCCATGGCGAAGGCGCTCCAGTTGCCGCGTTCGCCGTAGGCCCAGGGGCGCAGGTCGAGACCGATACCGCTGACGTCGCCACCTTCGCGGGTGCCGAGGTCGCGGTCGTCTTCCGATTGCGCGGTGATCTTCACATCCAGGCCGAAATTCTTCGGTGCATCTGCCGCCCAGGCAGCACTGGCTGCCAGCAGGCTGGCACTCAGCCCCAGTTGGCTGACGATACGGTTTAGCTGCATGCGTGCATCCTTGTTCATGGCTGGCTGACCTGCAGGGCGGCCTGCTGCTGCAGGACGATGCCGCGGGCATCGCGCTCCTCGCGCAGCAGGCGTTGGCCTTCGGCCAGTTGTGCCGGGGTCAGGCTCTGCGCCACTGCATGGGCCAGCTCGAAGGTCGGCGGCGTGTTGCGCGGCAGGGCCAGTTGGCTGAATACATAGGCGTTGACCGGGTTGGGCTTGACCCCGCGACCCTGGCTGAACATCTGCGCCAGGGCGAAGTCGGCGCTGAGCTGGCCGGCGCGCGCAGCACTGAGCAGGTGGTCGAGCGCCTGCTGGGCGTAGACCTCGCCGAGGTAGCCACGCAGGTAGATCTGCCCCAGGTAGTAACTGGCACTGGGCTCGCTGGGGGCGGCCTTGCGCAGGTGCTCTTCGGCCTTCTTCGGTTGCTGCGGCAGCAGCTTACCTTCGTAGTACAGGCGTCCGAGCAGCAGCTCGGCACGCGGCAGGGCGGCCTCGCGGCCCTTGTCCAGGTAGCCGAGCAGGGTGTCGATATCGCCTTGCCCCGGATAGTCGTAGAGCAGGCGCGCCAGGCTGACCCAGGCGGCCGGATAATTCGGCGCGATGGCCTCGAGCAGGTCCTGCGCCTGTTGCGGTTGCGGCTGACCCAGCTCGGGGTCGCTGAGGACCTGGGCCACGGCGTCGACCTGGTTGGGCGAGACAGTGCCGGCGCGGTAACCCGCCAGCAGTTGCTCGATCAGCGCCTGACGGTCGTCTTCGCGGTTCTGCTTCTGGTAGACCGTGGCCAACTCGGCGTAGCAGGCGTCGTTGCTGGCCAGGCGCGCCTGGCAGATGCGCTCGATCTCACCCAGATGCTGGTCGTAGGTGCCATCGGTGCGATACAGAAGAATCTGCGCCAGCTCTGCCTGCGGCAGACCCTGCTGGCGCCAGTCCTGGATACGTTGCGCGAGGTTCATGGCGGGAAAGTCCTGTGGGTAGAACAGGTAGAGTTCGGTCAGCGGCAGCAGCGCACTGGGCTCGCTGGCCTGGACGGCGCTCTCCAGCAACTCGGCGGCCTCCTGGCGCTCGGCCAGGCTGCTGCCGGGCTTGCGCGCCAGCAGCTTGCCGAGGCGCGCCTCGGCCCGTGGCGAACCGTCCTGAGCCTGGCGGTAGATGCGCTCGGCCTCATCCAGATCCTGGGTCTGGCCACCTGCTGCATAGATGTCGGCCAGGCCGATCTGCGCGTCGCTGTAGCCCATCTCGGCGAGCTGACGGAAATGCCATTCGGCCGTCTGCGCATCACCGCTGTGCAGGGCTTCACGCGCCAGGCGCTCATCCGGCAGACCGGCGCAGCCGGCCAGCGTGGCGCTGACGGCGAGGCCGAGCAGGGCGGGGCGAAGTAGGGGCATGCTCACGACACGTCCTCCTTAGCGGCCTGCCGCGACGGCGCGGTCGACCAGCCAACCCAGCGACGGGCCACGGTCGATGACCACATCCACCGGTTGCCCGGCGAGGCTGGCCGGCAGGGTTTCCTGGGGCTTGATCACCACGCGGATGTCCGAGCTCAGGCCGCCGTCATGCAGGGCGCTGCTGACGATCTCGCCGTGACGCGCCTGGTCTTCGCCGGCCACCTTGAAGGTCACCGGCGTGCCGGGGCGCGCCTGTTCCAGATGGCGGTAGGGGAAGCTGGCGGCGACGGTGGCGATGCCGTCCTGCGGCACCAGTTCGAAGATCACGTCGCCCTTGCTGGCGAACTGACCGTCGGCCACCAGTTGGCGAGAGATCTTGCAGTTGCATGGGCTGGTCAGAGTGCCCTGCATCTCACGGGCGAACAGCGCTTCGATCTGGCTCGGGTCGAGCTGGTCTTCACCCAGGTGCCCCTTGAGCATTTCCAGCATGCTGGTGGTGAAGGTGGCAATTGGCGCGCCTTTCTCGACGATGCCATCGGGTTGCGCCAGGCTCTGCACGCTGCCTTCACGCGGCATGGTCACCTGCAGCGCCGGCAGGCTGATCTGCGCCGACTGTGCGTGGGTGACGAAGTACAGGCCGTAGATCGACTTGCCGATGTAGCCGAAGGCGGCCAGACCGATGAGGAAGATCGCGCCGCTGAAGGTCACGGCGCGCAGACGGCCGAACATGCCCATGCCACCGCCTGCGCCGTTCTTGCGCGCCTTGGTGAAGTTGTCGCGTTGGAGGATATGCAGCACCTCGCCGACATTGACCAGCTCGCCAGCCAGGTGCGCGCTGATCAGGTGGCGCAGGGCCGCGGTTTCACGTGCGCCGACGCCATGGAACTGGCAGCCGATGCGGTTGTGCTCGGGCTGTACCGAGTTGACTTGAAACTCCACGTCCAGGCCCAGTACCAGGCTGTCGAGCTGGAACTGCAACTGGCCGCGATGAAAATCACCGACCTTGTGCGTGGTCTTCTCGTTGGTGAAGCTGAAACCGCCGGCAGAGACATCCTGCAGGCGCGCATCGATGCGTTCGCCCTTGGCATTGGTGAAGCGCAGACGCCCCGGCAGCTTGACGCGGGCGTGCTGGCGCTGGGCCTCGGACTCATGGACGACGTTGTGAGTGGCGACGGAGTTCATGGTGGCTAATTCCTATTCGAGTACGGTCACACCAGCGCCAGTAGCGCGGCGATGAAGACACAGGAGGCAGAGAAGGTCATGGCACGCGACGACCAGCTGTTGAACCAGTTGGCGAAGCTGGACAGGCCGCGATTGAGCTTGGTGTTCTGGCGCGTCCAGGACTGCTGGTCGAGGCGGAAGAACACGTAGATCTTCACCATCGCGCCGACGATCTGGTTGTAATAGAGCAGCGCCGGGTAGGCCGGACCGACACGGTGGCCGGAGAGCATCAGCAGCAGCGTCAGGATCAGCCGCGTAGTGCCGATCCACAGCAGGTAGATCAGCAGGTACATCAGGCTGTACTTGATGCTGGCAATGATCGCCACGCACAGACCCAGCAGGCAGGTCCACATCGACACGCGCTGATCGAACAGCACCAGGCTGGTGAAGGCGCCGAGGCGACCCATGCCCAGACGCAGGGCGCGCGAGTTCTGCCGCAGGTTGTTGCCGTACCAGCGGAACATCAGCTTGCGGCTGGCCTTGATGAAGCTCTTCTCCGGCGGGTGCTCGACCGTGTTGATCGCCGCATCCGGCACGTAGAAGGTGTCGTAGCCCAGGCGCATCAGGCTGTACCAGCTGGACTTGTCGTCACCGGTGAGGAACTGAAAACGACCCAGGCGCCAGTGCTCCAGGTGATCGCTTTCCACGTCGCGGATGAACTCGGGGTCGGTCACCACGCTGGCGCGGAACACCGACATGCGTCCGGTCATGGTCAGCACGCGTTTGCTTAGTGCCATCGAGCACATGTTGAGGTGGCGCTGGGCGAAGCGCAGCTTGTGCCACTCGCTCATCAGGTAACTGCCGCGTACCTCGCAGAACTCGTTGGTGGTCAGCCCGCCGACGTTGGGGAAGAGCTTGAACCAGGGCACGCATTTACGTACCACTTCAGGCTCGAGCACGGTGTCGCCGTCGATCACCGCCACCACCGCATCGCGGTCCGGCATCTGCCGGGAGATGGCGCGAAAACCATAGGCCAGACCATCACGCTTGCCGGTGCCGGGAATGCGCACGATGTCCAGGGTGACATGCGCCGGCGGCTCGGCCTGAGCCCAGAGGTTCTTGATCAGCAACTCGTCGGAGAGCTCGACGATCGAGCACACCACGGTGCACGGATAGCCGCAGTCGATGGCTTCGCGAATCACCGAGCGGTAGACCATGGCGGTGGTCAGCGCCTCGATGCGGAAGCTGGTGACCAGCAGGAACACATGAGAGGGGTCGGCGTCCTTGCCGAGTTTTGTAACCTTGCGGCGATACCAGGGGTAGACCAGGTAAAGGAACAGGCAGCCGCGCACGAAGTGCATGGCGCCCATGGAATAGCGCCAGATGCCGACGATGCCGATGAGCAGGATGAAATCCCGCGCTTCGGGGTCGAACACCGTGCGTGGCAGAGCCAGTGCCAGCAGCATCAGCAGGCTGAGATAGAGCATCCAGCCGCTGGCTTGGTTGAGGCCGTTCTTGAGCTTGTCCATATGCGTCTCCGAGTACCTGCACGCGCTGGGCGCGCAGGTACGTTCGGGTCCTTACCAGCAGATGCCTTCGGCCACGCCATTGCTGGCGTGGGGCATGAAACCGACCAGGTCGACCACCCGCTTGCCGCTTGGCGCTTGCTCGGCGAGCTTGGCGAAACGCTCGTCGCTGTTGCCCAGGACGATGATGTCGGCCTTGGCCACCACGTCGTCCAGGTCACTGTTGAGCAGCGAGGAGACGTGCGGGATCTTCGACTCGATGTACTCCTTGTTGGCGCCGTGGACGCGCGCGTACTCGACGTTGCGGTCGTAGATGCTCAGGTCGAAACCCTTGCCGATGAGCATTTCCGCCAGCTCCACCTGCGGGCTTTCGCGCAGGTCATCGGTGCCGGCCTTGAAGCTCAGGCCGAGCAGGGCGACCTTGCGCGAGTCGTGGCTGGCGATGATGTCGAAGGCCTTCTGCACCTGGGCGGCGTTGCTGCGCATCAGCGAACCGATCAGCGGCGCTTCCACGTCCAGGCTGCCGGCGCGGTAGTTCAGCGCGCGCACGTCCTTGGGCAGGCAGGAGCCGCCGAAGGCGAAGCCGGGCTTCATGTAGTACTTGGACAGGTTGAGCTTGTGGTCCTGGCAGACCACGTCCATCACCTCGCGGCCGTCGACACCGACGGCCTTGGCGATGTTGCCGATCTCGTTGGCGAAGGTGACCTTGGCCGCATGCCAGACGTTGCAGGTGTACTTGATCATCTCGGCGACCTCGATGTCCTTGCGGATGATCGGTGCGTCGAGTTCTTCGTAGATGCTGGCCAGCAGGTCGCCGGAAGCCTTGTCCAGCTCACCGATGACGGTCATCGGCGGGAAGTCGTAGTCCTTGATCGCGGTGCTTTCACGGAGGAACTCGGGGTTCACCGCCAGGCCGAAATCGACGCCGGCCTTCTTGCCCGAGCAGTCTTCGAGAATCGGCAGTACCACGTTCTTGGCGGTGCCTGGCAGCACGGTGCTGCGGACCACCACGGTGTGGCGCTCGTTCTTGTCGCGCATGGCCATGCCGATCTCGCGGCACACGCCTTCGATGTAGTTCAGCTCCAGGTCGCCGTTCTTCTTGCTCGGCGTGCCGACGCAGATGAACGACACATCGCTTTCCAGAACGGCAGCGGCGACGTCGGTGGTACCGCGCAGGCGACCCTGACGCAGACCCTGTTGCAGCAGTTCTTCCAGACCCGGTTCAACGATGGGCGATTTGCCATTGTTGATCAGGTCGATCTTGTTCGCGGAGATATCCACGCCAATCACGTCGTGACCGCGTGCCGACAAACAGCCGGCACAAACGGCACCTACATAACCCAAACCGAAGATACTGATTCGCATGGTATTCACCTCGTCCGTTCGATGCAGTTTCAAATACTGGCCTTATGGCCAAAACTAGTCCGTGAACTTGCTGATTTAATACGAGCAAGTTCATTCAGGCATAAATAGAGTGGGGCGCCGGAAGTGGCACCAAATGTGGGCCTTTATATTGAAAGGTGGCCCTTTGATGTTGTCGCTGCCGCCTCGCTTGAGGCCTCTATCTCGGTACTGTGACGGGTTGCTATATCTCCCTTTGAAATACACGAACTTTTCTTTGGGTGAAGCTGTCCGGCGAAAGTTAATTCGCTATCTGGCAGGTTCAAGTGATCAGAAAGTTATGTATTGAAATGTGTTACGGGCTGTATGAGTAGCGGCCCTTTCGGATAGTTCCTACCGTTCGTCCTGAAGCTGAACCAAAGCTGAACGGCTAAGTTGATTGCAATATAATGGCAAGTTGCAAAATGCATGATTGCAATATGTCCATTAATGTGCTCGGAACTATCCGATAACTTAACGGGGCAATAAGTTCTGTGGAAAGTGGGCTCGCGCTGAAACTGTGATGCCAAACAGGTTTTGAGAATCAAACGCAACGGCGAGGGAATTTTTGTCAGGCGCAGCGCTCAGGGCGCAACGAAGCGGCAGGGCGAGGAAGGAGGGGATCTGCAAGCGCAGCGGCCGAACCCATGCAGCAGCCGATGAGCGGTGCATGGGGTTGGCCGCTGTAGGGGTCAGTCTTGCGGCTGGTCGCGCAGGAAAACCAGGCTGTCGGCCTTGGAATGCTCGGCCGAATAACGATAGCCCTGATAGTTGAAGTCCTTCAGGCCTTCGGGGTTGGTCAGACGCTCCTTGATCACGTAGCGCGCCATCAGGCCACGGGCCTTCTTGGCGTAGAAGCTGATGATCTTGTACTGGCCGTTCTTCAGATCCTTGAACTCGGTATCGATGAGGCGTGCGTTCAGCGCCTTGCGCTTGACCGCGCCGAAGTACTCATTGGAGGCCAGGTTGAGCAGCACATCGTCGCCCTGGGCAGCCAGCGCTTCGTTCAGCCAGCCGCTGATGCGCTCGCCCCAGAAGGCGTACAGATCCTTGCCGCGCACGTTGTCCAGCTTGGTGCCCATTTCCAGGCGATAGGCCTGCATCAGGTCCAGCGGGCGCAGCACACCGTAAAGGCCGGAGAGCATGCGCAGGTGAGTCTGGGCGAAGTCGAAATCTTCTTCGGAGAAATCCTCGGCGTTCAGCCCGGTGTACACGTCGCCCTTGAACGCCAGCAGCGCCTGCTTGGCGTTGGACGGATTGAACGGTCGTTCCCAGCTGCCGAAACGTGCGGCATTTAGGCCGGCGAGCTTGTCCGACAGATGCATCAGCTCGGCGATCTGCGCCGGGCTGAAGTCGCGCAGCTGGGCGATCAGCTCCTGGGCGTGGTCGAGGTGTTCGGGTTGGGTGAAGCGCGGGGTGGCAGGCGGCGTCTCGTAGTCGAGGGTCTTGGCCGGTGAAATCACCATCAGCATGTGCGGAGTCTCCAGAAAGCGTGACGGCGATTCTAGCAGGCCGTTGAAAAACGTAGGCGAGGCAGCCAATGCAATACCGATGGCGGCCCCGCAAAAACAGGCGAAAAAGCGGAGTTTACGAGCTGTAAATGAGCATTTTGATCGGACTCGCGCACGAGCCTGTTTTTAACGCAGCAGTGGCAACGCAGATAGTTTTTCAACAGCCTGCTATAGGTCAGGGGACGGCAAGACCAATTATCGGGGTGATTGAGAGGATCAGCATTGACGTCTTTGTAGGAGCCAGCTTGCCGGCGATCTCGTCAGCACTATCGCCGGCAAGCCGGCTCCTACGGGAACGCAGATAGTCAGTATGTAGCCTGGGTTGAGCGTAGCGAAACCCGGGGCCGTTTGATGGGTTTCGCGCTTGCCATAGCGGATGACTCCAGCGTCCTGCCGGCATTGTGATCCACGTCCGCACTGATCGCCGGCAAGCCGGCTCCTACAGGCAGATTCGTGGCGACGCGAACGGGTGCCCTGCACCTGATTGGCGCGGCGTGCTGCATGCGGGGGCGGGTAAGCGAGATGAGTTAAAGCAGGTAGGACTTCGGACTTTAACGGTGTCCTGCGGGGTCGCCAAGCGCTATTCGTCGATGGGAAAAATAAAGTTCAAAAAGCTGAAAAGTTCTTTTGCCTGTCATGTTTTTTGGAGTATCAAAAAGCAAGACCGCCGAAACCTGCTGACAGGTGGCGGCCATTGGCCCTCACCTTGCTTGCCACCTTTCGGCCCCGACCTGAAAAAGTCGGCGGTCTCTGTTCGGCGCAGCACCGCACCTGGTATTGCGTCGCCTGGCTACTACAAGAAGGTGACCGACGTATGGATGACCACGGACGCTCCAAGCCCACCGCTCCAACCCTCTACGCTCTCGACACCAACGTCCTGATTCACGATCCCAACGCCTTGCTCAACTTCGAAGAACACCACGTCGCCATCCCGATGACGGTGTTGGAGGAACTCGACAAACTGAAGTCCGGCAAGCACGGCGTCGCCGCCGAATGTCGCCAGGCCATCCGCCTGATCGATCAGATTCTCGCCGGGGCGGAGCCCGAGGACGTCGAGTACGGGGTACCCATCCAGCGCGGCAAGAGCGGCCCCTGCGGGCGTCTTTCCATCCTCATGAGCAAAAGTGCGGCGCCGGTGACCTGGCTGCCGGAAAACCTCAACGACAACAAGATCATCAACCAGTTGGTGGAGCTGAAGTCGCGCAACCCCGGCCTGTCCGTGGTGCTGGTGACCAAGGACATCAACATGCGCCTGAAGGCGCGCGCCTGCGGTATCGACGCCGAGGACTACCACACCGACCAACTGGTCGATGACGTCTCGCTGCTGTCGAAGGGGTATCACGACATGCCCGGCTCGTTCTGGGATCGTGTGAGCAAGGTCGACACCCGTCAGGACCACGGGCGTACCTGGCATCGCGTGCAACTCATCGACAACCTGCCGGCGGTTCACGTCAACGAGTTCATCCTCGATGAACAGGGCTTTGTCGGCTGGATCAAGGCGATCAAGGGCGACGAGCTGGTGATCCTCGACATGCATCAGGAGCCGCTGCTGCATCAGGAAGCCTGGGGCCTGAAACCGCGTGATATCCACCAGGCGCTGGCGCTGTTCGCCTTGCTCGACCCGGACATTCACCTGGTCAACCTGTCCGGCGCCGCCGGCTCCGGCAAGACCATCCTGGCGCTGGCTGCGGCCATCGAGCAGACCATGGTCAGCAAGCGCTACCGGCGCATCATCGCCACCCGCAGCGTGCAGGGGCTGGATCAGGAGATCGGCTTCCTGCCCGGCACCGAGGCGGAGAAGATGGAACCCTGGCTCGGCGCGATTACCGACAACCTCGAAGCGCTGCACATGGAGGACGAGAGCACCCACGGCAGCGTCGACTACATCCTGCAGAAGGTGCCGCTGCAGTTCAAATCGCTCAACTACATCCGCGGGCGCAGCTTCCAGCAGAGCCTGATCCTCATCGACGAATGCCAGAACCTCACCCCGCACCAGATGAAGACCATCATCACCCGTGCCGGCAACGGCTCGAAGGTGGTGTGCCTGGGCAACCTGGCGCAGATCGACACCCCCTACCTGTCCGCGCCCAGCTCGGGCCTGACCTACCTCACCGAACGCTTCAAGGACTTCCCGCACGGCGTGCACATCACCCTGCAGGGCGTGCCGCGCTCGATCCTCGCGGAGTACGCGGAAACCCACATGTAACCCTCGGGCTGTTAAACACTCGCGCCCCTGCTCGCAAGAGCAGGGGCGTTTTAGTCTGCATTAACGAATCTCCACAAGTCCCGTGGGAGCGGCTTCAGCCGCGATGATCGCGGATAAATCCGATCCTACAGAAGCGCGCGTTTGGCTCCCCTCTCCCGCTTGCGGGGCGTAAGCGGAAATAGCGAAGCACTGCTTCGCTCGCTGAAGCGCCCTGAGCTCTGCGAAGGGCTGGGGCGCAGGGCGGGGGCAGGGGGAGAGGGTTCGTAGCCCGGATGAAATCCGGGGATTTTTGCCGCTCTGGCCCCGGATTTCATCCGGGCTACAAGATGACTGCAAATCCTGACCTGCAGGTTTACAATCGGTCGATTCCCGTCTGGAGCTTTCCCGTGCTGACTCACCTCGATTCCCAAGGCCGCGCGCACATGGTCGACGTCACCGACAAGGCGACCACCTTCCGCGAAGCCACCGCCGAAGCGCGCGTGCGCATGCTGCCCGCCACCCTGCAGATGATCGTCGCCGGCGAGCATCCCAAGGGCGACGTATTCGCCGTGGCGCGCATTGCCGGCATCCAGGCCGCGAAGAAAACCAGCGATCTGATCCCCCTGTGCCACCCGCTGATGCTCACCGGCGTCAAGGTCGAACTCAGCGCCGAAGGCGATGACAGCGTGCATATCACCGCGCGTTGCAAACTGTCCGGGCAAACCGGTGTCGAGATGGAAGCACTGACTGCCGCCAGCGTCGCCGCGCTGACCATCTATGACATGTGCAAGGCCGTGGATCGCGGCATGGTCATCGAGCAGGTGCGCCTGCTGGAAAAACTCGGCGGCAAGAGCGGTCACTACAAGCTGGAGGAACAAGCATGATCCGCGTGCAATATTTCGCCCGCTACCGTGAAGCCCTGGGCCGTGACGACGAACAACTCAGCGGCGACTTCGCCACCCTCGACGACTTGCGCCTGCACCTGGTCGCCCGTGGCGGCGAATGGGAAGTGCTGGGTGAGCAGAACCTGATGTGCGCGCGCAACCAGGAACTGTGCAGCCTCGACGAACCGCTGGCCGAGGGCGATGAAGTCGCCTTCTTCCCCACCGTTACCGGCGGTTGATGCAGGTACCGTAGGGTGGGCCGGGCGGCGTTCCGTTTCAGCCCACCATCAACCCACCAACTGCCTCTGAAAACTCCCCATCGAACGAGCCCCCATGACCATCCGCGTCCAAGCCCAACCCTTCGACCCCGGCACCGAGCTCAACGCCCTGCATGCCGCCAACCTCGGCATCGGCGCGGTGGTCACCTTCGTCGGCTACGTGCGCGACTTCAATGAAGGTCGCGAAGTCGGCGGCATGTTCCTCGAACACCTCCCCGGCATGACTGAAAAGGCCCTGGCCAAGATCGCTGATGAGGCGCGTGAGCGCTGGCCGCTGCTGGGCATCGAGATCATCCACCGCATCGGTCGTCTGGAGCCGGGCGAGCCCATCGTCTTCGTCGGCACCAGCAGCGCCCATCGCCAGGCCGCGTTCGATGCCTGCAACTTCATCATGGATTACCTGAAGACCCGCGCGCCGTTCTGGAAGAAGGAAGACACCAGCGAAGGCCCGCGCTGGGTCGAAGGCCGCTGCAGCGACCAGAGCGCCGCCGAGCGCTGGAAGTAGTAGGGAGCCTGAACCCACCTTCGGCTGGGCGCCATCAACCGCTTGGTGGGTTACGCGGCGCACGGCCTGAAGGCCGGTATTCTGCGCTGCCACCTTTAGTGGCCGCGAAAGCCACATCACGTGTAGGAGCTGGCTTGCCAGCGATGCTTCAAGCGGATCGCCAGCAAGCTGGCTCCTACAAGAGCGGCTTCACGCCAACGCCAGATGCACCCGCAACGCAATCGGCACCAGCATCAGCAATACGCCCAAACCCAGCACGCGTACGCCCCATTCGTGTTCGCGAAAGTTGAAGCCGACTCCCAGCAGCAGAAAGCCGCCGATCAGCAGTATCAACATCAGGTGATAGTGGTCCATGGCGCTTCTCCACTTCGCAGTCCTGATTACAGCTTAGTCCCGCCGTCTGGGTTGGGGCTGATCTGGGGCAATGAAAGTCTGACTCGATTGGCGACAAAGTGCGTCTCGATCGGTCGCTGCCTGGCGTCATGGCCTGCTCCATACTGTGCACAGTCATCGTCAAGGATCGTCCATGCGCCTGTTCCTCACCCTCCTGCTCGCCGGCCTGCTGAGTGCGACGCCGCTGCTCGCCGCCGAGCGCCATTTCACCATCCTGCACAGCAACGACTGGCAGTCGCGCCTGCTCGGCTTCGGCCCCAACAATGAATACAGCCCGGCGACGGTGAACGATGACGACACCGTCGGCGGCGTCGCCCGGCTTGCCACATTATTGAATGAGCGCCGCGCAGCAGCCGGTGAAGAGCCTCTGCTGTTGCTAGACGGCGGCGACTTCACCATGGGCACGCTGTTTCACACCATTGCCCGCGAAATGGGCAGCGAACTGCGTCTGATGACTGAGCTGGGCTATGACGCCGCGGTGATCGGCAACCACGAATTCGACTTCCGCCCGGCCGGCCTCGCCGCGATGATCAGCGCCGCGCACAAGGCCAAGGGTGACGCGCTGCTGCCGCTGCTCTCCAGCAACATGCGTTTCGATGCCGCGAGCAAGGCCGACGACAGCCTGCAGGCGCACGTCGAGGCCGGGCGCATCTTGCCGTACAAGCTGATCGAGCGCGGCGGCATCCGCTTCGGTCTGTTCGGCCTGCTTGGCAACAACGCCGTGGCCGTCAGCCCGATGATCAAGCCGGTGACCTTCGCCGACCCGGTCGCCACCGCCAGGGAAACCGTGGCCAAGCTGCGCGAGGAGGGCGCCGAGGTGGTCATCCTGCTCTCGCACATGGGCGTTACCCAGCAGGCCGATGGCAGCTGGCGCGGCGAGGAAGTGGAACTGGTCGAGCAGGTGCCGGGCATTGATATCGTCGTCGGCGGCCATTCGCATGTGGCACTGCCGCAGCCGGTGCTGGTGGGTGGGCGTACCCCGGTGGTGCAGGCGGGTTCCGAGATACAGTACCTCGGCGAACTGCGCATGAGCCTGGGCGACGACGGCGTGCCACGTGTGCGCGACTATCGCCTGCATGCGGTCAACGACAGCATCGTCGGCGATGCGACCATCACCGCCAAGGTCGAAGACTTCAAGCAGGTGGTCAGCGAGCGCATGCTGACGCCCAAGGGCTATCGCTTCGACCAGCCGCTGGCCAAGGTCGACCAGAGCCTGGGCCGTGATTTCACCGATCAGACCCTGGCCAACCTGGTCACCGATGCGCTGCGTCATGCCGTCGATGCCGACCTGGCCTTCACCGGCAACGGCACCATCCGCGATGACCTGCTCAAGGGCCGCAATGGCGTGCAGGATGTCTCCGACCTGTTTCGCATCGCCCCGCTGGGCATCGGCCAGTTCGACGACGAACCGGGCTACCCGATGATCAAGGCCTACATCAGCGCGCGCGAAATCAAGTCACTGCTGGAAGTACTGCTGCTCGCCTACCAGTTGCGTGACAGCCAGAGCTATTACCCCCGGGTTTCCGGCGTACGCTTCACCTACAACCCCTGGCGCGTGCCGTTCGACCGCGTCAGCCGCATCGAAGTCGGCGATCCGCACGGCGGCTACCGTGACCTGGACCTGAACGACACACGCCTCTACAGCATCGGCGCCACCAGCTACGTCGGCAGCTTCACCTGGCTGGTGCCGGACCTGACCAAGGGGCTGCTCAACGTCATCCCCAAGGATGCCGAGGGCCGCCCGCTGCCGCGTATCGAAGACGCCATCATCGACCAGGACCCGGATAAGGAAGGCGTGCAGGAACTCAAGGAATGGCAGGTGCTGCTCGACCATATCCGCAGCCTGCCGGACCTCGATGGCGACGGCCTGGCCGATATTCCCACCAGCGGTGCGGCTGCCGAAGCGCGCATGATCCGCGTGCCCAGCCTGCACCCGGCCGAGCTGTTCCGCCTGGCCGGGCCGATGCAGTGGGGCGCCAGTGCGGTGATCCTGGCCGGCGTGCTGCTGATTCTCTGGCTGCTTAGCCGCCCGCTGCGCCGCCGTGCGTAGGGTGAACAGCGCGCGCACCGATAACCGCGATCATCGAGAGGGGCGCGCAGGCCGCCCCTCCGGCCGACGATCTTGCCAAGCCTTGCCTGCCTCCGTATGGTGCAAAGCCGCCTGATTCGGAAGCTACGCAATGATCGCTCAGCACTGCCCGCTCGGTGACCGCGCACAGCCGGCCAACCTCCACTCGGATAAATGTCGCGTCGCCTCATGAACGCACTCAATCATTCGCGTCCGCTGGCGCTGTTCGGCCTGCTGCTGGCCAACCTCTGCTGGTCCGGCAACGCCCTGGTGGCGCGCGCCTTCGCTGGCGAGATCGCGCCGTTCACCCTGTCGTTCTGGCGCTGGTGCCTGGCCCTGGCGCTGCTGCTGCCCTTCGTTGCCATGCCGTTGTGGCGTCATCGCGTGGCCGTGCGCGCTGCCGGCTGGCGCCTGCTGGTGCTCGGTGGCCTGGGCATCGCCGGCTACAACTCGCTGCTCTACAGCGCGGCGCAGACCACGGCAGCAATCAACATCTCACTGGTCAATACCTGCCTGCCGCTGGTGACCTTCATCGGCGCCGGGCTGCTGCTCAACGAGTGGCCGGCACGCCGCGCCTGGTGGGGCATGCTGGTGGCGGTAATGGGCCTGGCGGTGCTGATCAGCCAGGGGCAATGGAGCCGCCTGGCCAGCCTGTCGTTCAACCAGGGCGACCTGATCATGCTACTGGCGGTGGTCGATTGGGCGCTGTATTCGCTGCTGCTGCGGCGCTGGTCGGCGTACCTGCAGCCGATCCCGCCGCTGGCATTGCTGGGCGTATTCATCCTGCTTGGCGTACCGCTGATCCTGCCGTTTTATCTATATGAACTGAGCCAGGGCGCGCATCTGGCAATCAACGCCGCCAACCTCTCGGCCGTCGCCTACACCGCCGTGTTCGCCTCGCTGCTCGCCTACCTGGCCTGGAACCACGGCATCCGCGTAATCGGTGCGGCCAAGGCGGCGCTGACCAACTACCTGATGCCGGTATTCACCGCGTTGCTGGGGTGGGTACTGCTGAACGAGAGCCTGCAGCTCTATCACTGGCTGGGCGCCGCGATGATCTTTGGCGGCCTGCTGCTGGCCACGCGGCCAGGCAAAACACTGTAGGCGCGGCGGGGCTACACAAACGCAGCAGGCACTGCATCACCCTGTAGGAGCCGCGCCTCGCGGCGAATCGCATGAACACCGCAAAAGCAAAAGCTTCGCCCCGGGGCGGGGCTCCTACGCAGGGCTGTACCGCTTGTTAGCCGCGGGTGGATCACGCCTCGATCCACCTTTCAAAGCCGGCGGATGAAAAAGGCGTCATCCGCCCTACGGCGATCCCCTCACTCCGGCTTCAACATCACGAAGGCTTCACCGCCTTCGCGGTCATGCATGAGGATGAACGGCTGCCCGGCGATCATCATCTTCACCGGCACCTTGCGCGGCACCGTGGTGCCGGCGTTGATCGCCGCTGCGCTGAGCAACTGACGAGTCAGGCTGTCATCCTCCTGCGCCTCGCTGGTTACCACGCATTCGTGGCTGACCTTCACCTGAATGCTCAGGCTTTTGTCCGCATTGAAGCCGACGGTGGCAAAGCCCATATCGGTCATCTCGGTGACGCCATGCTGCCGCGCCACGCGATGCGCCTCGGCAAAGCTCGGCGCCGTCTGCAGGCAGATGTCGCGAAAGGCCTGCACCACCGGCGAAGTGACCGGCACCGGCGGCTGCGAGCCCAGGTTGGCGCAGGCGCCGAGAAGACCAACGCTGACAAGCAAGGCGAACTTTTTCATCACATCATTCCTTAATGAAGGGGGTTCAGGGTTGCTGGCAAAGATCATGCCCCAGCAACTGCGAGGCCAGCCCCTTGGCCAGATAGGTCTCCACCACGCGGCCATCACCGCACTCGGTCTTGTGGCCGATGGCGAAACCAATGGAAAGCAACACGAATAGCGCCAGGCCGATATTCTGGATGGGCGTCATGACAGGGCTCGCTGGGTAAACAATGGGGCAGGATGAAGAGGCGGGCAGGGGATGGCAAGTGCCAACCCCATCGTCAGCACGTCCGCTGATGCAGAGATGTGACTGTTACGGCAGCGTGATGGACAGATCGCCCAGCATGAAGCGCGCGATGATCATCCAGGCAACCGCACTGATGATGCCCAGCACGCTGTAGCCGACGACGATGCCAATCGCGATCTGCTTCCACAGCCCGGCATGGCGGTTGGGTTCGTTGCGGTAGTGCGTCGGCATATCACGCTCCGCGCGCAGATCGTCGAAATCGTCTCTCGCTCTCAAGGTGTTCTCCTGGTTCGTTGGCCAGCACACGGCGGCGCTGCAGCCTGCTGGAGGCGGATTTTCCGGCATCGCCCGACAGCCCCGCAAGCACCGTCCGAGCGGTTGAGAGGTCAGCCGCAGGCTCAGAAACCAGCGATTGAGCGCATCGCCACCACTGAAGCCTAACCGCTTGATAAAACGTAAATTTATCGATGACCTGGGGTTGACAGCGGTAGGCGAGACGCGGACAATGCGCGCCGTTGGCTACATAGCTCAGTTGGTTAGAGCGCAGCATTCATAATGCTGATGTCCCAGGTTCAAGTCCCGGTGTAGCCACCATAAATTTCAAGGGGTTAGCGCAAGCTAACCCCTTTTTATTTGCGCGTAAAAAAGGGCGCCTGAAGGGCGCCCTTTGCGCTTAGCTGCCGATCGCTCCCACGCATGAGGTGTAGCGCTTGGCGATAGCGATCACCTCGGCCTTGCTGGCAAAGCTCTGAGGGGACTGGCCAAATATGCGGTTCTCGCACATTTCCCGATAGTTCTCGTAACGCGCCATGCAATTGGCAGGCGTAGAGCCGCCTGTCACCTGGTAGCTGGGGTCGGTGCATATGAAGGCTGCAAGATTGTTGGCGCCGACCTTCACCTCATCGAGACTTACGCTTGTGGCCTCCGCCTTCTTCAGCAAAGCCTGGTAGCTATCGACAGTGATGGCGGCAACGGAGAAGTGCTCGTTGTAGACGTAATAGCCACCGGCGGCGATGGCGATCAGCAGTAGCAGTGTTTTCACGTGGTTCATCCTTGATGGCGAAAGGCCGGCAGATTAATTGCTCGCACTGAGGCTGTCCATGGCGCTCAGAGGCGTTGCGGGCTCATCGGCATGAACGCTGAGTAAATCGGTCTTCTTTTCGAGCTCGCGCGGCGTCAGGTCATTGCTGATCCATGCGAAATTTGATGGCTTCGATAGGGTCGGACGGCGGCATCGGGGCGTGCTCGTCTTCGTATTTGCTCACAAGCGGAGCCAGCACTTCGAGTTCATCACCTTCAGGCGTACCAATCTCTGCGCCCCACAGCTCGTCAATGCGCGCCATCGAAGCTGCGTAGTCTTGCTCGGTGCGAATGGGCTTGATGTTCATCAGACAGTCTCCGCGTCAAGCTGATCGTACTGGGTGTGTGGGCCAACGAAGCGAGCCACAACTGTATTTGCCGGATTGGTCAGCTTGCTGTCTGAAGTGGCTCAATGGCCTGCTCGATGGCTGCGCCAGACTCGGCGTAAGTGGTCGCCAAGGCATACTCAGTCTGCAAGTTCATCCAGAATTGAGCTGAGGTATCGAAGTAGCGGCCTAGCCGAATAGCCGTATCGGCGGTGATGCCACGACGCTCCCGCACGATGTCATTGATGGTCGGCGCCGACACATGCAGAGCGCGAGTAAGTGCGGCTGGGGTCATTCTCAGCGGCTCAAGAAACTCTTCGCGTAGAACTTCGCCAGGATGAACGGGGCGCATGCTCGTGATAGCCATAGTGGCACCTCCTCAACAGTAGCCGGGGGCTATATGGATCTGAAACCCGGTAGGCCATTCGCAGTAAGCCATGCTTTGATAAATTCAAGTGCTCCTTCAGGGCTGTCATCTACGCCAGGTTCTGGATAAAAAATGATGTCGGTGCCTTTGGGGTGCTCAGCTAGTCTAACGACCTCATGCACTGCATCGTCGTACTCGTCCGGGGTGAGAAAGTCTGCATCGAATACCTTACGCAAAAGCTCCAGGAACTCGCTCTCACTGTAGTCTTGTAGTTGAGTTTTAATGGTGATTTTCTTTGAGCCTGTCATAAGTGTCAGGCAGCTATGTGGACTTGAAACCGGGGAGACCATTAGCAGCGCGCCAAGACTTTACTTTTTGCGTGATGCGCTCTGGGGTGCACTCGGCATCAGACTCGCAATAGTAGATCAAATCCGTTCCATCTGGATGCCCCGTAATTTCTCGGAATTGATCCAGTACAGCATCAAGTCGATCATCTGTTTCCGCCTCATTCTCCCTGAAAATATCCTCCATGAGTGCGATGAATTCACGCTCGCTGTAGTCACTTAGTTGCTTTTTCATGACTATTTCCCTTGATTCTGTCATGAGTATCAGGACGTTATATGGACTTTATGCCAGGTAAATTATGAGCCGCACGCCACTCTTTGACAGTTTGGAGGATGCCTTTGGGGCTGTCATCTGCATCAGGCTCAGGGTAATAAAGTAGGTCAGATCCTGCTGGGTGTTCTGTGACAGTAATAAAGTGTTCAAGTAAGTGATCGCGCTCACTTTCTGTTTTGGCATTCTCAATTGCTTTAATTAATTCTAGGAATTCGTCTTCAGTGTATTCAGCGAAACTATTCTTCAAATTCATTTAGCTAGCCCTTCTGATGAAGCTTGATATGGTGGTTGGGAGTTACAACGCCTAAGTTGTCTACGTCGTAGACCGCGCCACCCTCAGATATCGGCTTGATGTGATGGATTTCATAGACGCGCCTTTTTCCAGCATGGCCAGTGGAAGGTGTTACTGGAGAAAATCCCTTTGCCATATCCTTCGCGTTTCTCGCATTAAATTGTCCACTTAGCTCTGGATCTCTTCCAACCGCTGTCCAGAAAGCCTCTCTGAAGTCATCGAAGCTGCTGAACCTCTTCCCCCGCAACTGATCGGCAATCTGTGACGGGATAGGTGCTCCGAGTTCCCGGCCAGCATTCTCCAACCAGATGCCTGTTACATCCTGCCCTTGTCCAGTCACGACACCCGGCTCGTGGCGTAGGCTCAGCGCTATGTAGATCGGCTGGATATCAGTGCTGGGGAACCAGATGATCGCATCCTGGTACTCCGGTGGATGCACGGGGTTGACCAGGATCTGGTCGGACTTTTCGGTTGGCGGGTAGATCCATACGCTCGGCAGTTTGGGTGCTCCCTCCAACGCAGGGATGCCCAGTACTTCGTTCGGATTGGCTGCAGGCGTCCAGATAAGCTCGATGCCCTGGCCAATGTCGGCGACGAACTGGTCGCCCCGGGGTACGGCTGCGATAACCGGTACATTCTCCCAGTCGGTTTTGCCTCCCGTGTAGAAACCATAGAGGTTGACCGAACCATCAGGCAGATGCTTGATATGCAGCCTTGCACGGGTTCGCCCGATATCGAGCGCAGCGTACTGCTCGCGAGTGTAAAAGGCGCTATCCGGGGCAAGACTGTTATTGGGCAGTAGCATGGCAATGCTGCCCAGCGCCGTACCGGCGACAACGCCTGCTGTGGCCATGCCACCGCTCAGCGCCAGGGAAATGTTGCCGCCCAGACGCGCGGCTAACGCTGTTCCCGATGTGGAGCCGCCGACCAGTTGCAGCGGCGTAGCCGTTGCTGCAAGCGTGCTCCCGGTGGCGAGCACTGCCCATTCCCCGTAGCTCTTCAATGACTCCAGCGGGATGAAGTTTCCAGGTTGCTGATGATCGATGACGCCGTCGGGCAGATTGCAGGATTTGGCGAAGACGCAGCCTGCTGACCTGGGCTCCATGCGCGGTGGTTCAGGCGGTTGTTCCACGACCAGAAGGCGTGGAGGCTGGTGGTCGAAATCACCGTTATAGGGTTCTGGCTCCGGGGCAGGCCGCTCATGCCTGTTGTTGGGTACATAGCCGCTCATCTTCGATCCCTCGAATGGATATGACTTGGCCTGGCAATCCTACCGTGGTGTTTGCATGCGATGCCCCTGCATCGCTGTTCAATGGCCCGAAACTTGACCCAGTAAACATTTAGGTGGGGCGATGATGCGCAATGTCTAGCCATGGCGCGCCAACCTAGTCGGCTTTACCGGCTTTTGCGATGGAGTCATCGATATCGGCTCGAACAGTGGGTTCGTCTTGTCGCCTACGTATGGCTTCGGCCAAACGGGTATCGTCGATCATTTCCAGCATGGCCTCGTACCGTTCAGTGGGAACGGCATAGAAGACAGGTGCATTGTGATCGAGGATCACCACCATCTCGCCGCCGCATTCGTGAAGGGTGCCTATTGGATCTTTCCTGAAGTCAGCCAGCGATGCGGCGGTATAGGCCAGTATTCGGCAGGTCTTGGCCTTGGGCTGTTCGATAAGCAGCGCCTCACGCAGCATCTGCCGCACCTCCTCCGCCATCGAGCGCCCATTACGGGTTGCCTGACCGCGCAAGCGTTGCTTGAGATCGTTGTCCATGCGGATGGTCAGGCTAGCCATCAACGCCACCAGCGATTGAGCAGAGCACGCAACGAACGTTCGCCGGTTGCCGGCGGCGGGGCGAAGCGCGGCATGTCGCGCAGGGCGATCCATAGATCGCCTTGCCATTCCAGCAGGCTGATGCGCTGGCGATCCCAGGCCATCAGCGTGCGCCTGGGTTCCTGTGCACGATGTTCCCAGGCGTCGCGCAGGGCAGGCAGGGCTTCATGAGTGAGCCAGCGGCGCAGGTGGCGATTCTCGGGATGGCTGAAACGACACAGGGCGCGGTAAAGCGCGGATTCGCTAAGCACCTGCACAGGTTCCGTATCGCCTTGGTGGGTACGGAAGATCACCGTGCGCACCTGGTCGTCATCCATCAGCCGGCAGATCCGCTCCGGGTGGCGGTGCCCCATCAACAGGCCGAACTCCTTGGCGCAGACCCAGGGCTGGCGATCAATCATCACGCCGTGCAGCGGACGGTTGTGGCGCATCAGCAGCAAGGGGACATGGCGTTCTTCCATAAAGGCCTCCAGTCAGCGGTTTGTGTTGCTTGGAAGATAGAGGCGAGGGCGGCCCATCTTCACGCTGGGGATGGTGCCGCTCTGCATCCAGGCGGTCACGGTGGAAACAGCGTTCATGGCAGCGAAGGTTTCCTTGCTGCAGGTGAGGGCGTTACGGCAGTCGAGGTAGATGACACGTTTGCCGTCTAGATCGAAGCTGACATTGAAAGGTGGTTCGTTCAGGTGCTGAGTAGTCATTGCCTATCCCTGCCTATGAAATGCTCATAAACTGTGGTTAATGGGTTATTAGTGATTGGTAAATTATGCCAATCACATGATGCGAATATATCGGTGCTGGCAGATAGTTAGTAGCACTATTTACCAATTAAATAGACGATTTTTGAATGATCAGAGAGCGACTTATAGCCATTTGGGATGCTAAGGGGTTGACTGCTAAGCGGCTCGAAGAGCTGACAGGTATCGACCGCGAGAAGTGGTATGCCCTCAGAGGTGGCAAGCGCCGGGTCAATGGGGACGACATAGAAGCCATCCTGGGTATTACCCCTGAGTACGCGCTGTGGCTCGTTTCAGGGAACATTGCGCCAGAGGCAGGGCAGACCAGCCCGGATTACGTCGAAGCAGACCTAAAATTGGCAGGACAAGAAGCGGGCAGCAGGTAACAGCGGAAGTGGCCCGAAGATGGTTTCAAAGAAAGCCAGTTTAAGTGCCTGAGGGGGATAAACGTGGGAGAGCAAACTAAGGATAGTGCTGCACGTATCAATAATGGTCTTGAGGGGCGTGAGTGTGTTCCTTTCTTTAAAACTGACAAGAGTCAAATAATTTTTGAGTTTGTATATCTGATTGTTGCGTTTTTTGCTGCAGTAGGACTGCTAGCCCGGATTTCTCATGACCGCATAAACAAAAACGGCTGAAAGCCTTATGATTCTTGTCGCCAAACAAAGCCCCATAAGTCTTCAGCCGCGCACAAAATGCTACCAGAAAAACTCCACTTTT
>Ga0308001_10000173_pt1 | contig 31725 bp, 33 predicted proteins | sample Neamet5_FD_203167 | JGI IMG/M metagenome (GOLD analysis project Ga0308001, IMG submission 203167) | Marine microbial communities from water near the shore, Antarctic Ocean - #5 | ecosystem: Environmental > Aquatic > Marine > Unclassified | place: Southern Ocean | collected 2014-06-04
CCGTACGCCTATTTGAAGGACGTCCTCACGCGCCTGCCGACGCAGCGGGCAAGTGAGATTACGGAGCTGCTGCCGCATAGGTGGCGACTGGTTTAGTTGCGCAAGACGGGATGCCCAGACGCATACCTCTGACCCACTTGCGAATGGTGTTGCGCGCCAACCCGGTGCGCTTGGCTATCTCATGCAGCGACAGCTTGTCGCGGAAATACATCCGGCGAATTTTGCCCATCATTTCCATACTGATCACCCTGTGTTCTCCTGCTCAAAAATTGAGCAGAAGCAGTTGAACACCTGGGTCAGTCTTCAGTCGGCAGAACAGCCTCTACTGGGTCAGTTTTCGGTCAGCGGCAACAAGCTACCGCTCCAATCGCCGTCGGCGTCGAAGACGCAGCGAGATTGATAGGAATTACCAGATCAAAGCTCTACGAAATGCTCGCAGAAGGGAAAATTCGCAGCTTCAAGCTCGGTAGACGTCGCCTGATTCAGGTTCAAGAGCTCGAGTTTTTCATTCAACGCCACGCCAATGAAAATGGCAGGTAAAAATATAGGCGTGCTGTCATTTGAGAGCACGCCTATCCCTACCTATCAGAGCTCCCTTGCACCCCATGAGCCTCAGCTTTATTAGGAAACTCCAAGAAAGAAATTACTCTCTTCTTAATTGACCTCAGTCGCACTTCTTTTCCCTGTAATATCTTAAAAGCCAACTCGTACATAAGATCCTTAAATACTGACCAATCAGCAGACCTAGTTAATCTAGCGTATGCGTATTCCTTCCTGATCAACGGTTCATACTTAACATAGAAGTATTTGTTATACGTTTTGCTTTCCTTAACCCTTTCCAATGCCATATACGCAATTACCATAAGATCTCGAACCTCCTGAAGAACTTTGGCACGCCCTGCGTCATATACGATAAATCGTGTAAGACTATCAACGTATGCTAGAAATTTAGATTCCTCAGGAGAATCCACTTGAAAAGTGCGCCTTCGATACAAAGCATCTCGCTGAGCGCATAACTCTTTATATCCTAGACGCATCAAATCATCAAAACACCCGACACCCTCAGCATCAATGATTTGATTGACCACTTGAAACTTCTTAGACTTTCTAACAGGAGAAGCTTCTAAATAACCTCTGACAATATCGTCTCCCAAATACTCTTCAATCATCAACAAGATTTCATTGTTAGTTTTATCAGCACTCACATGCCATCTTTCAGAAAGATCAGACTTAGATATCGACATCCCACCAGAAATATACCCATTGCTGAACTTTTTATTCTGATAAGCACCGCCGTAAAATAGATTCCTACAGTGAAAAAGCCCAACTGCATCCTTTCCTTTAACCGGGGCAATATGACACAGAGACACAGGGCCTTTAGGGCGCTCTCTAACTAAGGTCATAGTATCTATGAATGACTTCAGATCATGTTCAGCCAATATCTGAACTGTTTTGGCCCTTTGACACTGACGTATGAGGTATAGCACCTCATCATTCTGAAGCATATTCGCTCTTCGACGTTGAATACGTGAAAGCTGAGAGATCTTCTTGCGATGAGCAGATTTCCTGCATCTCGAGCTGCAATAAACTTGTCGAGACCACTGCTTAGACTGTTTTTCGATAGCGGTGTTACATATAAGGCACTGTTTAATCATGACCACACCCAAGAGGTTAGTAGTCACTGATTTACAGTTTTAAGCCGTCCCCATATCCTGACTACCTCCGCATAAGTTCAGAAAAGTCGTCAAGTAATGAAAATAAGGCTTAAAGGCCAGAAAACAGCTCTGACAACTCTACTTTCAAAGCATCAGCAAGAGTCTTTATCGCGTCCAGGCTTGGATTAGCGCCACCAGTTTCTATACGGGACATGTAAGTCCGCGCAAAGCCGCATCTGTCCGCGAAAGCTTCTTGCGTCATACCAGTGGTAAGGCGCAGCTCTCGGACTCGGTGGCCGAAACGGTGACGTAGGGAGGTAGGCATTCCCAAATGATGTGGGCATGTGTTCTAATCGTGAACACACTAATCGTGACATTCGGGATGAAAATGACTAAACCTCGACTGCCAGGTTGTTTAGTGTGGTCTGGGTAAGCTGTTACCAGATAGATAGGGCGCCACCACCTACATCTGCTGCATAGCACGCATAAGGAGCTGCATCTATGGCTACGGCCAAGCAAAATCAGGAATCATCTGCCGCACTAGGGCTAGTAATCGGATTTATAATATGCGCACCATTACTGATTATATCCATTTATCACTATTATAGATTACGGTCTATATATAAGGAAAACGAGCATTCTCAAAGGGTTTTTGACGTCGGAAATCTGGTTCGCCCATTCGTGCTAGCGCTCTTGCCAGTGCTTATAGCTTGGCGGCTTTACGCGCTAATCTTATCTAGTGGCAGTGCTGTTTCTACTGTCGTCACCGCGGCGATACTGATAACAACATTATTCATTCTATTCAAAATATCAAAGCTTATAAGCTCAACGTACTATGGCGTGTTCATAGACCCGGAAAATGACCGTATTGTGCTCCCCAAAGACATGGGGAATTACTCTGTTTCGGACTACATTAAGCTTAAGTTCATCACAGAACTTGGAACTATGGAAGAAGTACCTCTGAGTCAAATAAAACGAATAACCAGACAAGGCGGAAAAAAACTTTTCATCCATGGAAAGTTTGGAGCAAGGGGAATGATCTTCTCTAGCAAACAGAAACGAGACGAATGCCTCTCTGCCGTTGAAGTTAGTAGCTCATTAAGAGCGACCCTTGAGCTTGAGGCAGGCTGACCTGAGCACTGAGTGAAAGAGAACGGGTGATAATCCGTTCTCTCTCTTATGGCAAGCAATCTTTTGAAGTGACTTGACTTTTGGAGAAAACTTAACTTTACAGGCTTTTTAATCCACATGAAAAGTAATTGGATTACCCTCCTCAAGCTGCATCAAAACCCTGACTCCCTCAATAACATCTACAATCTCCTTGTAATAACTGGTGACTCGCGCCACCGTAACATCTCCCGGTTTCCCGTGCGCAATTCCATGCCGTAGGGTCACCAAACTATCGATTGCATCTTTGCGCTCATCGGATATAAGAACATCTAACTCATCTTTCCAGTTGACATCGAAAGACAAAAGATACTCGGTCAGCTTTTTTGACTTTAGATTAGTTAGGTTAGTAATAGAGTTTGCGATATAGTGAGCAATCTGAGGAGATGATCGCTTCTTGACATACTCAGAAGTAAAGCTCTGTATTGTCTGATCAAGAAAGCCTGAAACTAACACGCAAAGATATCTTGCAAAATCTGCACGCAACTCTATATCCATGATATCTATTTTATTCACACGCGCGAACGTCGCGTCGAGCGTGTCCTGTAGAGATGCGTGGCGCTTCATGCTTTAAACCCCGCCGAAGGCATGCGTCGCTAAACGTATACGCTGAACTACTTGATCCTCCCTTGCAGTGGCTTTACTTACCGCAGCTATGAATTCATTATTCTTCAGCAGTTCTTCATAAGCTCGTCGAACTTTTTCTCTATCAATATCCTTTCCAAACTTTAAGCGCCTAGCCACACCAATCATGACTGAATCAAATACAGCGGCATTTAGTGCGTTAGTAAGCCTAAACGGTTTTGGCCCTACTGCCTCTGAAATCAAATTAATTGAGTCTACAAAAGAGCTCTCAATCTCTTGCTCGTTTTCTTTGTTCAGATTCTGGTTGTGCTGAGCATACTTAGTCAGAAAGTCTTTCATTGGACTTGCATATTCATCTGGAGAGAACTTCAGAGCAATGAACCTTAGGATTAACTCATGATCCTTGAGGTTCTTTGACGGCTTCCCAAACGCTTCCCTCCAGGCTTTTGTTTCATTAAGCCTTCTGATTAACTGCATCAATTTTCCTGGAGCTAGAGCCACACGAATTTCATGTGGAGACAGTCTAGTCCCCCCGGAGTTTAGCCGCTCAAATAGAGTATATATACTTGAGAGATCTTGTGACTCCTGAGTCTTCTTTATTACCGTAGCGTGGATAATTGCATCATCTAGCGTTCGGCGCTGATCTTCGTCAAGTGTTTTGTATGTCTTTCCATGGAACTGCGCCTGCACACCTTCAAGAGAGAATTCTCTCTTTTCTAGAATTCCCTCATAGAATGCAGAGAGAGTCAGCAAACGCTGCTGCCCATCAAGAACAAGCAGTCGTTTATCTGACTGCTGAACCAAGAAGATCCCTGGAACAGGCAGGCCTAGCAATAGAGACTCTACAAAACGGTCACACTGTAGCTTCGTCCAGATAAATTTCCTTTGAAAAGCCTCGACTTCAAAAGCAAGATCATTCGAGGGATCAAAGGATGGGATAATTATGTCATTTTTCTTTAACCGGCTAACCAACCCATCAACCGGGTAGTCAGCACCATAGAAAGTAAGGTCAAACTTATATTCTGTAGTATCCTCAACCTCTATAGGATCATCCAGTTCAGTAGCGCCTTCAGAATCTTCGTAGAGTTGCTCTTCAATGACCAAGTTTATATCTCCATCTCTTCGAGATTAATGCTTCTCTTTGATTCGATGATGACACGCTGCCTCTTTAATGCAAGTCCCTCGTAGAAGCCCCCCTCAATGAACCTTTAGGGTATGCCTTGGGTGATACGGACTGAGAGATCTTTAGCATCAAAATCCGCTTGATAAGTTACACCCAAAATGAAACACTATTAAAATAGCACCCTAACTGATACAGGATCGTATTATGTTCATCCGTGCCTACCTGCGAGCATCAACCGATGAACAGGACGCAGGCCGAGCCCGTGCCTCGTTAGAGAAGTTCGCAAGCGAACAGAACAGGGACATCGCGTGTGAGTATCTGGAGAATGCCAGTGGAGCGTCGGCTAATAGACCCGAACTAGGGCGCCTACTAAATGATGCCCGCAAAGGCGACGTACTTCTGGTCGAGTCAATTGACAGGCTTTCCCGCTTACCGGCAGACGACTGGGCAAAGCTCAAGGCCGCAATAGATGCTAAGGGTCTGCGCATCGTTGCACTTGATCTGCCAACAAGCCACCAAGGGATGCACCACTCAGCGGCGGACGAATTCACCGACAGAATGTTAACCGCCATCAACTCAATGTTAGTGGAGATGATGGCTGCTATCGCTAGGAAGGATTACGAGCAGCGACGGGAGCGGCAGGCTCAGGGCATTCAGAAAGCTAAGGCAGCAGGCAGGTACCAAGGCCGTCCAGTGGACACCGATTTGCACACTCGAGTTAAAGAACTTTTGGCCGCTGGCTTGGGAATTCGAGCAGCTGCACGTCACGCTCAGTGCTCTACCACCACAGTTTTAAGAATCAAGAACGCCTCCGAACTGCCCTTAGGACAGCGCTAGAGTCTAAATCTAGCTAGTGACTTCATCATGAATGTCAGAAACCTCCACGCCAGCCAAGGTGTAGTTATCCCTGGTTTTGCCAGCAACAACACGATCTATGATCGTTTTACAGTACTCATTAAAATCGGAGCTAGCCAAAGATAAGTCTCTAAAACCTCTCTTTGGCAGTACGGAGTAAACTCCATCCGTCATAACCAAAATACGGTCGCCATCTTCCAGCTCAAAATCGAACTCTTGGAATACAAACTTAGCATTCGTACCTACCGCACTGTAAAGCACGTTCTTTCGAGGATACGTACTTGCCTCAGACTTAGTTATCTTGCCTGACAGAAGAAGCCTTGCAACCTCTGAATGATCCTGCGTTACTTGATGTATGCCGTTCTTTCGAAGCAGGTAGACTCTGCTATCTCCACTATGTACTCCATACGCTCTACATCCTTTGACAACAACACATGTTAGTGTCGTTGCCATTCCTGTAAGGTCTTGACTCTTTGAGGCCAGATCTAGAACTACATCATGAGCTTTCAGAATCGCATCTTTCGGCGAACAACCACTTTTTATGGCTGCCATGAAGTTTTCACAGGCAGTCCTAGAGGCGATTTGCCCTCCCTTATTGCCGCCCACACCATCAGCGACTACAAGATAAAGCCCCCCAGAAAACTCTTCAATCAAGAAAAAATCTTGATTTTGCTCCCTAGGCCCCCTATCTGTTTGGGAAAAAACCATCATAGGTTACACCGGACAAATTTGCGCTAATGTCGTTACAATACTCGGATGCAAAGATGCCCGACTTACTCCAATGGAACGCTCCATATGGGCTATCATCCGGCACGCCTTATAACCAAGAACTCGTAACTCTAATGCAAGCCGATTAGCAATACGATTATCTAGCGTTGGCTTGCAAGCATCATAAAATTTACGCTCGACATACCACCGATTATGGTCGGTGCCCATTTCTAGATATGCCAAAAGCACTTCAACTTGACAATCTATATTCTCGGTAGTGAAAAAACGCGATAGCCGGTTCGCAATACCGTCACACTCGTTAAAATCAAAAGCAGAATCCTTCACCCATTTTGCATATTCGACACCGAGTCGACTCGCCAACTCTGGGCTAAGAGCAATCAACTCATCGATACGACCTATCGATATTGTGGAGAGCAGTGTGCGAATATCACTCGAAGAACATTCATCTTCGACTTTTTCAACAATAGTTCTCCAGGTTTGCTGAGTCAAAGGAGAATTATTCTTGAGCAGGTCAATCAGAGCAGCAACTTGAGCCTGACCTACGATGACTGGTGCCTGCCCTACAGAAAGTATGGCATCCCTGAGAGCGGCCACACTTTGAAAACGCCGACTAGGCTCACGCCGGGTACAGCAGCGCATAATATCTGCATATGGACCAATTTCTTGAATTTCGGAACAAGGAATCCGGTCATCGACACCAAAGAAATCATGAAGGATGCATCCGGCAGAATATATGTCTGACATTGGGGACGCACGGCGCAGATCAGCAACTATCTCTGGCGCAGTATAGTAATCGGATCCCATCCTCATACCTGTCTGCGTTAAAACAGAAAGCTGAGTATCTCGAAGTGAGATTAGTCCAAAGTCACTAATAACGTATGCTGGCCCATCGTTGAAGATCAGCTTCAATACGTTTTGAGGCTTTAAGTCACGATGAGTGATCCCTGTACTATGCAAATATTCCAGCCCAGCCAAAATATCCATTATTACAGCAATTGGATTACCACCCAGAGAAGGATCTTGCCGCAAATCCTTGTCAAGAGTCGAGGCCGCCACGGGCATCAAAAACCATGGAGGATTGTCCCCAAGTTGAGAGAACAAAACCGGCATAATATTCCGATGTTGCAAATTAGCTTGGACACTTGCCTCACGAATGAAACGGCTCCTAATGTTTGGAACTAATTCATCTGGGAAGCCTGCAGGCTGATTATTGCTGAAAGTTTTTCTTGCAAAAGCGTTTCCAGCTTGATCTCTTACCAAGTCTACGTTGCCAAACCCACCGCTTCCGATGCGACTCTCGAACTGCAACATTTTTGGGCTCCCCCCCCAGAGTAAGTCAGCAGAATATACCTACCTTAGGCTCACTTTTCACCGGCTGGGGGCGTCTGGTGGTGTTTAAGTCTCTCGAGCTCGCATGCTATAGCACGCTGACGCCCCCCTCCTGAAAACCTTACAGGTGGGCGTCATTGAAGCCTTGGAAAGGGCTGGAGCCGTAAAGGGCTATCGCCGTAGCCCCCCTCAGCGCTGATTCGACGCTTTCGAATCAGGCTAGGTGTCTGCTAGTTAGCCCGTGTAAGCGGCAGGAGGGCTTCTAGAACATCTATAGCGGTAGGCTGCAGCTGCTGTCATGCTGCTGTCACGGCAGGTAGCATTGATGCAGCAAAAACTCTGTAGGCCTTGATTTAACTGGTGCCGGAGACAGGAATCGAACCTGCGACCTTCGCGTTACGAGTGCGCTGCTCTACCGACTGAGCTACACCGGCGGGAAAACGTCGGCATTATGCGAGTTGCCACGCTCGCGCTCAAGTCGCTGGAGCATCAGCTGTCGAGCAGTTCGATGCGGTCGTCGTGGATGCGGATCAGCCCCTGCTTGTAGAGGCCACCGATGGCCTTCTTGAAGTTGCCCTTGCTGACCCGGAAATGCTCGGAGATCAGCTCTGGCGGGCTCTTGTCACCCAGTGCCAGCACACCGCCCTGCGCACGCAGTCGTTCGATGATCTGTTCGGCCAGGCCACTGGCGGCTTCATGGCCAATGGGCTGCAGGCTCAGGCTGATCTTGCCATCGGCACGCAGCTCCTTGATGTAGCCCTTCTCGCGCATGCCGCTGCGGATGAACTTGAACAGCTCGTTCTTGTGGATCAGGCCCCAGTGCTTGCCATCGATGATGGCCTTGAAGCCGAGGTCGGTACGCTCGACCACCAGCAGATCGACCTCCTGACCGACCTGGTAGTTGGCCGGCACCTTGTCCAGGTGGCGATCCAGGCGCGCGGTGGCGGTGAGGCGGCGGGTGCGTTTGTCCAGATAGAGGTAGATCACGCAGTAGTCGCCGATCTGCAGCGGGCGCTTCTCTTCGGAATGCGGCAGCAGCAGGTCCTTGGGCAGGCCCCAGTCGAAGAACAGGCCGACGCGGTTGATGTCCACCACCTTGAGGCTGGCGAACTCACCGAGCTGGATCTTCGGTTTCAGGGTAGTGGCGATCAGCTTGTCTTCGCTGTCGAGGTAGAGAAACACGTTGAGCCAGTCATCGACTTCGCTCGGCGTGTCCTTGGGGATGTAGCGCTTGGGCAGGAGGATTTCGCCATCCGCACCACCGTCCAGGTACAGACCGAAGTCGGTGTGCTTGACCACCTGCAAAGAATTCATCCGCCCAATCAAGGCCATCGCGTTTCACCTCACCAAAACAGCCGGCCATTCTACCCGAGTTAATCCGCGACCGGGCCGGCGTCGTAGCGAATCGACGGCCGGTCGAATGGTGGTGTAAGTGACTGGGAAACAAGCCATAAGTTGCCGCGAAAAGCTGGCCAGGCGCAGCCTTATGCTATTCACCGGGGCGATTAACCAAGCAGAAAGGGGCTGCTTGAGGCATAATGGCCGGCCGCCCTTCTGAAAGAGATCAAGGTCATGGCCACCCTGCGCGTGAAGTCTTCCTCCAGCAAAGTCAGCAAACCCGCCCCAGCCGTGGAAACCCGCGAGTCCATCGAGGCGCAGATTGCTGCCTTCCTGCAGGGCGGCGGCGAAATCCAGCAGATCGCCAAGGGCGTCAGCGGCCAGACTTACGGCGGCACTCGCCAGATCACCATCAGCAAGAAGTGATCGCTTCGGGTGCGCATTGCGCACCCAGCCCCTCCCTCATTATTCGCTCGCCAGCCCCAGGCGCAGCAACTGCCCTTTCGGCGCATCCGTCAGCACGTAGATATAGCCGTCCGGCCCCTGCCGTACGTCGCGTACCCGTGCGTTGAGCGATTGCAGCAGACGTTCCTCATGCACGATCTTGTCGCCATCGAGCTGCAGGCGGATCAGTGCCTGGCCGGCAAGTGCGCCGATGAACAGGTTGTGCTGCCAGGCCGGGAAACGCTCGGCATCGTAGAACGCCATGCCGCTGATGGCCGGTGATTTTTCCCAGACATGATGCGGCGGCTCGGTGCCTTCCACGGCTTTGCCCTTGGCCTCGGGAATTGCCAGCATCGAATAGTTGACCCCGTGCGTCGCCAGCGGCCAGCCGTAGTTCTTGCCCGCTTCGGGAACGTTGATTTCGTCGCCGCCACGCGGGCCATGCTCATGGGTCCACAAGCGGCCACTCCAGGGGTTGAGCGCCGCACCCTGCTGATTGCGATGGCCGTAGGACCAGATTTCCTCACGCGCGCCGTCGCGGCTGGCGAAGGGGTTGTCCTCGGGGATGCGCCCGTCCGGGAAGATGCGCACCAGCTTGCCCTGCAGCTTGTCGAGGTCCTGCGCGGTGGGGCGATTGTTGTTGTCGCCCAGGGCGATGAACAGATGGCCATCGCGGTCGAACACCAGGCGCGAGCCAAAGTGCGTGCCACTGGACAGCTTGGGTTGCTGGCGGAAGATCACCTCGAAGCCTTCCAACGCCGTGGCATCAGCCGACAGCTTGCCGCGCCCGACAGCCGTACCTGCCGCGCCGTCGCCCTCCTCGGCATAGGACAGATAGACCAGGCGGTCCTCGGCGAAGTCAGGCGACAGCACCACGTCGAGCAAACCGCCCTGGCCGACGGCGAAGACCTTGGGCACGCCGCGCAGCGGCTGCGACACCTCGCCCTCGGCGCTTACCCGGCGCAAGGCACCTGGCCGCTCGCTGACCAGATAACCCTGGCCATCGGGCAGAAAGGCGACGGCCCAGGGGTTGGCCAGACCTTCGGCGACGGTGTGAACGTTCAACGGCCCCAGCTCGGAGCTTAGTTGGCGGTCTTCGGCGAAGCTGTACTGATAACCGAACAGGGCGAGCAGACCGAGGGCTGCGAGGGGTTTCAGGCGCGGCATCGTGGCGTCTCCATGCGTCAGACAAGCGGCCATAGTGCAACAGCCCCTGAGCCGTGGCAGCCCCGCAAAAGTTTCCTCAGGTTTCAGTCCGTCAGGTAGCGCTGCTCGATACGCTGGTATTCGCCGCTCTCTCTGAGCATACGAAGGCCCTCGTCGAAACGCCGACGCTGTTCGTCCTGGCGGAAGCCGACACGGTATGGCGTCGGCGGGAAAATATCGAACCAGGCCAGTGGCTGGGTCACGTCGACCTGATCATCCACCTCGCGGTCCAGGTAGCGGATGATGCGCTTGTCGCCCACCACGACATCGGTGCGGCCGCTGTAGAGCAGGCGATTGCGATTGATCTGCAGCGCCTCCTCGCGATAGCGCGGATTGTTCATGGCCATGCGCTCGAACTCCGGCCCCATCAGCAGTCGCGCACGCTGAAAGGCGCTGACCGCGTACTGGCCGAGGTCGGCGATCTGCTCGATGCGATATCCGCGCTTGGCCAGCGCCACCGCCACGTTCTGGTAGTGGATGTAGACGTCCGAATAGAAGGCCTGCACGCCACTGCGCTCGTGAGTGGTGGTAATGGCGTCGATCTCGCCGCGGCGCAGCATCAGATGCAAGCGCTCTATCGGCGCGTAATAGGCGGTCAATTCAAAACCGGCGTTGTGCGCAGCACGCTCCACCAATTCATATTCCAGGCCACGCGGCTCACCTTCGTAGACATAAGGCGGCTTGTGCGTGCCAAAGCCGACATGCAGCAGCTCGGCCGCAACCGTCAGGCTCAGGCATGCCAGCATCGCCCCCAGCCACCATCTGAGCATCTTCTACCCCACTATCGGTCCCGCCAGAGCATAGACGCCTGGCCGCCTTCATAACCAGAGTGGATGCCGGCCGATTCACTCCGTTTTGCCCTATCGCGGCTAGACTGGCTGCACGCATTTTGCGCCTGCCTTCAGGAGATCAAGACCATGCTCAAAGCCGAATACCAACAACGCGGCCCGGTGCCGCAGGACGTGATCAGCGCCGTGCCACTGCAGTTGCCGGAACCCGCTGCCGGACAAGTGCGGGTCAAGGTACTGGCTGCACCGATCAACCCGTCCGACGTGCTGACCCTGACCGGCGCCTACGGCATGCTGCCGCCACTGCCGGCCGTGGGTGGCAACGAAGGCGTCGGCAAGGTCGAGGCGCTCGGTGAAGGCGTGAGCAACTTCAAGGTCGGCCAGACTGTGCTGCTGCCGGTCGGTTGCGGCACCTGGGTCACGGCTCTGAATGCGCCAGCGGACAAACTCATCCCGCTGCCGGATGCCGACCCACTGCAACTGGCCATGCTTACCGTCAACCCACCCACGGCCTCGCTGCTGCTCAGCGAGTTCGTCGACCTCAAGCCGGGCGACTGGGTAATCCAGAACGCCGCCAACTCCGGCGTCGGCAGCTACCTGATCCAGCTGGCCAAGCTGCGCGGTTTCAAGACCATCAACGTGGTACGCCGTGATTCGGCCATTGCCGGCGTCGAGGCCGAGGGCGGTGATCTGGTGCTGGTGGACGGCCCGGACCTGGCCAAGCGTGTGCGTGCAGCCACTGGCGGCGCCGAAGTTCGCCTGGGGATCGACGCGGTCGGCGGCGTCAGCACCGACAACCTGGCAGCGGTCCTGGCCAACGGCGGCATATTGGTGAACTACGGCATGATGAGCGGCCAGGCCTGCCAGGTCTCTCCCGCCTCCTTCGTGTTCCGTGACGTCACCCTGCGCGGTTTCTGGCTGGCCAAGTGGTTCCAGCAGGCCAGCCCGGCGCAGCAGATGAAGGTGTTCGGCGAGCTGGTGCAACTGATCGCCAGCGGCAAGCTGAAGACCCGCGTCGCGGCGACCTATGACCTGGCACACATCAAGGACGCCGTGGCGGCAGCCGCCAGCGGCGAGCGTGACGGCAAGATTCTGCTGGTGCCCTGAGACTGACAGCGCACCCTGCCTCCAAAGTGCACCCGGCGCCCCTGTTCCCATGGGGCGCCCTCTCTCCTACCGCTCACCAGCGCGGCGAGTACGCCCTGTGCAGGGCAGGCCACTGCCATTCGCTTGCTTTATCCGCAGCGCGAAACTGCTCAGCCAAAGCAGCTCATATCTGTGAGGAATAAGGCAAAGTACTTTTTTCCGTGCTAGAACCTATGGGCTTGGTCATTTTATGGCCAATGGCCAATACCCCGCTGACTCGCCGGACTGTCACTGATGGAAACGCCGCAGCCCCCGCAAAGGTAGCCACCCTGGCCGATATCGCCGACAACCTGCTGGCGCCGCCCGCGCTGCCGGGGCACAGCGTTAGCGGCGAGCAGTATCTGTATTTCACCGAACGCGATATCAAGCGCATCCTCGATAACCTCGATGGCCTGCGCAACATGGTGTTCCCGCTGGGCGAGCCGCTGGACGAAGGCGAGTGAAGCCGCATTCAGCAGTTTCCCTCTGTGTACCTGATCGGCCTCGGCCGCTGCGGCTCGAACATCGCACTGGACGTCCCCTCCCTGGTCTACAACGCGCGCCAGTTCTATCTGGAAGAGTTTCACAGCGAAGCCACTGCCACCATCGAGCAGGCCTCACGCCCCAGTCGCTGGATTCGCAGCAATCTATTGCGCGCGCCGCCCGGTATTCCTGATCGAGCCGCTGGTGATGCTCGGCGACCTGGACAAGGACATCGCCGGGCGCATCCGCTTCTCGCGCAAAGGCGAAATGAGCGGTTTTCTCGACGATTACAGCAAGATGAAGATCATGGACCTGTCCGAGGTGCATGCCGGCGGTGCCGGCAACACGCCGATCCTCGTGGCCAAGATCATCCTCAACAAGGACACCCGGCGCTTCTCCAACGAAGACTGGAAGTTCATCCACAGCTACCTGATCGACTCCTGCGGGATCAAGGCCAACCAGTCGCGCCTGTACTTCTATATCTTCAGCGCCGGCGGCGGCACCGGCTCGGGCATGGCCTCGGAGTTCGGCCTGGCGCAGCAGTTCGCCTACATGAGCAAGACCTTCGACAGCAAGACGCCGGACGATGGCGAGGCCGAACGCGAACGTGGTTTCGTCTTCGAACCGATCTTCACCAGCGGCATCTGCATCCTGCCGAACATTTCCGACCAGCGCAGCGAGATGTCCGAAGCCCTGCATATCAATGCCGGGCGCCTGCTGTGCAAGTACCTGGCCGAGGAATGGGACTTCTCCTACAACTTCGACAACGAGCAGAACAGCGCCGAAAGCGTGATGCGCCGCATCCGTCCGTGGAACGCGATGATGCTGATCTCCAACGACATCATGCGTTAAGCCAAGGAAAGCGGTGACGGCAGCATCCACAACATAGACGTGACCGCCATGGAGCGCCACGCCAACCAGTACATCTCGCAGCAGATCTTCAACATCCTCACCGCCCAGGCGGTGACCAGCGACTACGACCAGAACTACTTGCGCCGCGCCGGCATCGACATCGGCGAAACCATCCGCCTCGACGCCAACGACCTGTTCATGAGCCTGGCCGGCCCGGTGGCCGTGGCTTACGCCGAATCCGTGGTGCCCGAACAGCACACACAACTATCGGAAAAATTCCGTGTACTGGACAAGGAACAAAGCCCGCCACGGCTGAACATCAACGACCTGTTCTTCCGCTCCATCGACCTGCCGCACTTCAACAAGGTCACCCAGGCCATCGAAGGCATCAGCCTGCTGCCGATCGAGTCCAAGCGCTATCGCCAGGCGCTGGAGCAGTACAAATCCAGTGGCTACGACGCCACGGAGCTGAGCGAACTGCATTTCTTCAAGAACTGCTCCTCGGTGCTGTCCATCGTCTCGCTGTCCAAGGACTACAAGCTGTCCTACATGGATCTGAACCGCCTCAAGACCCACCTCAACAACCTGTTCCCCAACACCACGCTCAAGCGCTACGCGCTGGTGATTGGCGCTTCGGCCAACCTCTCGCTGACCACCCTGATCGTCAAGAGCCCGTGCCTATCGGACGACTTCCTGACCCTGATCGTCGCCTACATCAAGTGCTGCTTCGCCCGCGACCAGTACCGCTTCGACGACAGCCTGGACGACGCCATACTCGACTTCATCGTCGCCGAGCGCTTCGATGAGGCCAGGCTCGACGCCATGCTCAACGAGCACCAAGACCCGGCGAAGATCCTCGACACCAACTGGTATGCGATCAAACCGATGTACGAGAAGAAGTAGCGCGAGCTGATCCACGACACGGAGAAATTCGTTTCGATCAATGACATCCGACTGACACGCGAAAGCGTCAAACAGGCGATCAAGTACCTGCGCGAAATCTATCGCCACCACATCGGCAAGACCCGGGTGATCTCGCTCAACGATTACGGAAAATAGGTGGTACGGGCGTGCCTGTGCTTCACTGACTAGGGCACTCACACTGCCGCAAGGCGGGAGATGGCTATGGAAGGACTGTCGATCCGCTTTCTCGCCGACCTACCCGAGCAGGGCCAGCTCCTGCTCAATTGCGAACACGATCCCTGGCTGGTGGCACTGTCATACGTCATCGCCAGCGTCGGTAGCCTCAGCACGCTGACCATCGCCAGGCACCTCGATAACGTGCCGAGGCGCAGCATGCGTCTGGTCTGGGGGCTGCTCGGCGGGCTGTGCCTGGCCGGCGCCATCTGGTCCATGCACTTCATCGGCATGCTGGCGTTCCAGGCGCCTGTCGCCATTCGCTATGACCTCGCCACCACCGCGCTGTCGCTGCTGGTGGCCCTGGCCGCCGCCCTCCTCGCCGTGTACTACATGTACCATGCCGCGTCCCGGCCTGAGCCGCCAGTTGCTGGCCGCCAGCATCATCGGCCTGGGTATCAGCGCCATGCACTACAGCGGGATGGCGGCGATCCGCTCGCAGGCTCAGGCCTACTACCACGGCGGCCTGTTCACCCTGTCCATCGTCGTCGCCGTCAGCGCCAGCTTCGCCGCGCTGCTGCTCAACCGTTACGTGCGCCACGGCTCGCAGCTTCGCCAACGCTGGATGAAGTATTCCGCAGCGCTGGTGATGGGTGCGGCGATCGCCTCGATGCACTACACCGGCATGGCCGCGCTCAACCTGGTGGTAGCGGACGGCACGCCGCTGCAGTTGCGCAGTGCCGACAACAGCGCGCAACTGGTGCTGATCGTCGCCTCCATCACCTTGCTGATTCTCAGCCTGAGCCTGGCCGCGGCCTGGATCGGCCGCAAGCTCGACGACAAGGAGCGCGACCTGCAACGGGTCAATACCCTGCTGGTGCAGCTCGACCAGGCCAAGGCCTCGCTGGAGCAGGTGGCGCATTTCGATCCCCTGACCGAGCTGCTCAACCGCCGTGGCTTCAACCGGGTGTTCGCCGCCACCCTGGAGGAACACGCGGTCACCGGCCGCAGCCTGGCGGTGATGTTTCTCGATGTCGATCACTTCAAGCGCATCAATGAAAGCCTTGGTCACGACGCTGGCGACGAGTTGCTGCGTGTGGTGGCGCAGCGCATCCGCAGTGCGTTGCGTGAGCGCGACATCATCGCGCGCTTCGGTGGCGACGAGTTCTGCGTGGTCGCCAGCCTCGACAGCAACGCCGACCCACGCGCGCTGGCCGCGCGCATGCTGGAGCACATGAAGGAGCCGATCAGCTTTGCCGGACGCAAGATCGTGATGACCACCAGCGTCGGCATCAGCCTGTTCCCGCAGGACGGCAGCAACGCCGACGAACTGCTCAAGCACGCTGACCTGGCGCTGTACCAATCCAAGGGCAGCGGGCGCAACGTGGTGCATTTCTTCAACCCGCATCTGAAGCAGAAAGCCTCGTACGAGCTTCAGCTCGAAGAGGACCTGCGCCAGGCGTTGCAGCAGGACAGTGGCCTGACCCTGTTCTACCAACCGATCATCGATCTGCGCAGCGGCGTGCTGAGCAAACTCGAAGCACTGGTGCGCTGGCATCACCCGCAGCACGGTTTGCTGACACCCGAGCGCTTTATCGCCATCGCCGAAGCCAACGGCTTCATCGATCAGCTCGACAACTGGGTGTTGCGCCGCGCCTGTCTCGACCTCAACAGCCTGGACCGCCTCGGCTATCCGGGGCTGAAGATCGCGGTCAACTGCTCGGCACTGAACCTGGCCAACGATCAGTTGCCTGGGCGCATTGAGCAGTTGTTGAACGCGACGCGTTGCCCCGCTCACTGCCTGGAGCTGGAGGTGACCGAGAGCGCACTGCTAAGCAACATCAACCGCGCCATCGGCCTGCTGGAAAATATCCGCGCGCTGGGCGTCAGCCTGTCCATCGACGACTTCGGCACCGGCTATTCCTCGCTCGCCTACCTGCGCCGCCTACCGCTGGATACGCTGAAAGTCGACCGCGCCTTCATTCAGGACGTGGCCCACTCCAATCAGGACCGCGAGATCGTCCACGCCATCATCGCCATGGCCCACGCCCTGCATCTGAAGGTCGTCGCCGAAGGCGTGGAAACCGCCGAGCAGCTGGCGTTCCTGCAGGAACGCGGCTGCGATCAGGTGCAGGGCTATCTGTTCAGCAAACCGGCACCACTAGGGGCTGTTGCCGTTTTGCGCTAACCAATTGATTTATAAGAGCAAGCCCGTATCGTTGAAGCTCTGACCCAACACCGATACGAGCTTGCAATGCCCCGATTACTGCTCAGCGATGAGCATTGGTCGAAGCTGCGGGAAATTCTGCTGCACAAGGCCATCTACAACAAGCGTGATCTACGAATGACCGTGGAGGGCATGCTGTACCGCATGCGCACCGGATGCCCCTGGAGAGACCTGCCCAAGGCGTTCGGGAACTGGAATAAGGTCTATAAACGCTTCAATGCATGGTCCGCTGCCGGCAAATGGCTCAAGGTCTTCAAGATGCTTGTGGCAGAGCCCGACATGGAGTGGGTTTTCATTGATGGCAGCTATGCCAAGGCTCACCAGCACAGTGCAGGCGCTGCCAGTGGCAACGATGAGGCTATAGGGAAAAGTCGAGCCGGCAATACCAGCAAGATTCACCTGGCGGTGGACGCCCATGGCTTGCCCATCGAGTTTGAAATCACGGGCGGCCAAATCAATGACTGCACTCAGGCACCTGCGTTGATTTCCAAGTTACCGGCGGCAGAAACCATCGTCGCTGACAAGGGCTATGACAGCGAGAGAATCCGGGAGCAGGTTGAGTTACAAGGGGCCAAGGCCGTGATCCCGAGAAAACGTAACGCTGTGAAAGGCAACGCGGATTTGGACAGAGGTCTTTACCGTAATCGGCACCTGGTGGAAAACGCCTTCGCCCGGCTGAAGCACTACCGGGCAGTGGCATCTCGATTCGACAAACTCAAGAGAAATTACGAAAGCGTGGTGGCCATGGCCTGTGCCTTCCTATGGCTGCCCATGTGAAATGGCAACAGCCCCTAGAGGAAATCCTGGCCCGCTTCCCTCCACATTACCGGCCACTGGAGCGGGTGGCGGCACGGTCTTGAGCCTTCGCCCCAGAGCAAAGGCTCGCCGCTGAAGCGCCTCCTACAAGCAGCTGTGCAGCCCTTGTGGGAGGGGCTTCAGCCGCGACCAAGGCACGCCTCGCACTCAAGCCCTGAACGCCTGCAACCAGCCCAGGCTGGCCTGCGTACCCACCTCGCCCGGCTTGTACTCGGCGCCCAGCCAGCCGCTGTAACCGCTGTCACGTAAAGCACCGAGCAGCGCGGGGAACGCCAGCTCGCCGGTACCTGGCGCGCCACGCCCCGGCACGTCGGCGAACTGCACATGACCGATGCGCCCGGCCAGCAAGCGTATGCCTGCGGCCACGTCCAGCCCCTGACGCGCCATATGATAGAGGTCGTACTGTGCGGCCAGATTCGGGTGATCCACTGCGCGCAGCAGCGCATCGAGATGCTCCGGCGTATTGATCAGGAAACCCGGCATATCGATCGGGTTGATCGCCTCCACCAGCACGCGAATGCCCAACGTCGCGAAGGCCTCGGCGCTCTTGCGCAGGTTGGCGGCCAGGCAATCCAGCGCCTGCTCGCGGCTCACGCCTTCGGCCAGGCGGCCGGGCAGCACATTGATGCAGGCCGGGCGCGCCATGGCGGCGTAGGTCAGCGCCTCCTGCAGGGCGGCGTCGAACTCGGCCTGACGCGCCGGCACGCTGGCCAGGCCGGGGCCACCGGTCATCAGATCGCCTGCCGGCACGTTGATCAACACCAGCGGCAACGCAGTCAACTCCAGCACTTCTTTCAGGGCTACCGCTGGCAACTCATAGGGGAACTGAATTTCCACGCCATCGAAACCCGCCGTCATCGCCGCCAGCACGCGCTCGCGCAGCGGCAACTCGGTGAACAGCATGGACAGGTTGGCCGCGATCTTCATGGTCATTGCTCCCGCAGCATTTCCACCAGGGTGGCAGGGTCGCGCTCAAGAAAGCCCTGACTGCCGTGCAGGCGCATCAGCTGCGCGGCCAGGCCGCTCATGGGTGTGGCGCTGCCCTGCTCGCGCGACAGCTTCACTGCTGTATCGAGGTCCTTGAGCAGCGTGCGTACGTGCCACTTGATCGGCTCGAACTGGCTGGCGGCCATCTGCGGCGCGAGGATCTGCAGCGGCTTGGAATCGGCGAAGCCACCGGCCAGCGCCGGGGCGATCAGGCTGGCGTCGACGCCGGAGCGCTCGGCCAGCGCCACCACTTCGGCGATCACCAGCGCGTTGCAGGCCACGATCATCTGGTTGCACACCTTGGTCACCTGCCCGGCGCCCACCTCGCCCATGCGCGTCAGGCGCTGGCCCAGATGCGCCAGCACCGGGCGCACGCGCTCCACGTCCTCTACCCGGCCGCCAGCCATGATCGCCAGCGTGCCGGCCTCGGCACCCGGCGTGCCGCCGGACACCGGCGCATCCACCCAGCGCATGCCAGTACGTGCCTCCAGCTCGGCGGCCATCTCACGGGTGGCCGCCGGCTCCAGGCTGGAAAAGTCCACCAGCAACTGCCCCGGCCGCGCGCCCTCGACGATCCCGCCCGGGCCGAACACCACCTCACGCACCACCTCGGTATTGGCCAGGCAGAGCATCACCACATTGGCATCGCGACACAGCTCGGCGGGGTTCTCCACGCGGTGTGCACCCTGCTCCAGCAGCGACGCGCATTTGTCCGGCGTGCGGTTCCAGAGGGTCAGCGGGTAGCCTGCGGCAAGCAGGCGGCGGGTCATCGGCAGGCCCATCAGACCAATCCCGGCGAAGGCCAGGGCGGGAAGCGTTGCGGTCATCGATCAACTCCAGGCAGTTCGTATCCAGCGCGCATCTTAACCCCGGAGTCAGTTGTGTGCTGCCGGGGCTGCATCGGCAGCGTCGGGCCACTATACTCCGCGCGCCTTCCCCGCTATTGAACCGGAGAATCCGACATGTTCAAGAACACCCTGGCGCTTGCCGCCGGCATCGCCCTGTCCGTATCCGCTGTATTCGCGCAAGCCGCCGACGTCCTCAAGGTCTCGGCCATCCCTGACGAAGCCCCCACCGAACTGCTGCGCAAATTCAAGCCGCTGGGCGCCTACCTGGAGCAGGAACTGGGCATGAAGGTAGAGTTCGTGCCGGTGGCCGACTACGCCGCGGTGGTCGAGGCGCTGGCCGCTGACCGTATCGACATGGCCTGGCTCGGCGGTTTCACCTTCGTCCAGGCACGCCTGAAAACCGGCAACGCCGTGCCGCTGGTGCAGCGCGAGCAGGACGCCGAGTTCACCAGCAAATTCATCACCTCCGACCCGGCGGTGAAGTCCCTGCAGGATCTGAAAGGCAAGACCTTCGCTTTCGGCTCGGTGTCCTCCACCTCCGGCAGCCTGATGCCGCGCTACTTCATGCTGCAGGACGGCATCAAGCCGGAAGACTTCTTCAGCCGCGTGGCCTACTCCGGTGCCCACGACGCCACCGCCGCCTGGGTACAGGCCGGCAAGGCCGACGGCGGTGTGCTCAACGCCTCGGTGTGGCAGAAGCTGGTGGACGCCGGCAAGGTCGACACCGACAAGGTCAAGGTCTTCGCCACCACCCCGACCTACTACGACTACAACTGGACCGTGCGCGGCAACCTCGACGCCGACCTGCAGGCGAAGATCAAGGCCGCCTTCCTCGCCCTCGATCCGGCCAAGCCCGAGCAAAAGGCGATTCTCGACCTGCAGGCCGCCAGCCGCTTTATCGAGACCAAGCCTGAAAACTACGAAGGCATCGAAGAAGCCGCTCTCGCCGCCGGCCTGTTGAAGTGAGCATCGCCCTGCGTGGCGTGGGCCTGGCCCACGCCAACGGCAAGGTCGCGCTGGAAAATATCGATCTGCAGGTCAGCCCCGGCGAACGGGTGGCCATCATCGGCCCCTCGGGCGCCGGCAAGACCACCCTGCTGCGCCTGCTGGCCACCAGCCTGCAACCCACACGCGGCGAGCTCGACCTGCTGCAGCACAACCCCTGGCGTCTGGCTGCCCGCCAGCGCCAACGCCTGCGTGCGCGCATCGGCCTGATCCACCAGGCACCGCCTTTGCCACCGCGCCAGCGCGTGGTCACCGCCGTGCTGGCCGGCAAGCTTGGCCAGTGGTCATTGGCCAAAGGCCTGCTCAACCTGCTGCATCCGCTGGATGCCAGCGGTGCCCAGGCCGCCCTGGCGCGGCTGGACATCGCCGACAAGCTCTACCAACGCTGCGATCAGCTCTCTGGCGGCCAATTGCAGCGCGTCGGCATCGCTCGCGTGCTGTACCAGGCGCCAGAGTTGATCCTCGCCGACGAACCCGTCTCGGCCATGGATCCGGTGCTGGCCGGCCACACCCTGGCCGTGCTCAACCGCGAGGCCGCCGAGCGCGGCATGACCCTGCTCGCCAGCCTGCACGCCGTCGACCTGGCCCTGGCGCACTTCCCCCGGGTGATCGGCATTCGCGACGGGCGCATCGCCTTCGACCTGCCGGCGACGCAGGTGCAGCCCGAACAGTTGCAAGCGCTGTACGCCAACGAACAATTGCAGGACACACCCAGCTCACCCGTGCCGCCGCAACCGACGCATATCCCGCGATGCTGACCACCGCCCCACGCGACCCCGCCGCCCTGCCGCGCCTGCTGATCACCGTACTGGCGCTGCTGTTGTTGTGGCCGGGCCTGAGCCTGAGCGAGCTGGACCTGGCCGTGCTGGTCGATGGCGACAACACCCGCGCCATGGGCAACTTCCTCGCCGGCTTCTGGCCGCCTGCGCATGACGGCGAATTCCTCGCCCTGCTCGGCCGCGCCACCCTGGAAACCCTGGCCATCGCCACCGCCGGCATGAGCCTAGCGCTGCTGATCGCCGTCCCTGCCGCGCTGCTGGCCAGCCGTGCGCTGTCGCTGTCGGCCGTGCACCGTGGTGGCCGCCCGGCCTGGTGGGCAAACCTGGCGCGCTGGCCGGTGCGCGGCCTGCTGATCTTCCTGCGCAGCGTGCCGGAAATCGTCTGGGCGCTGCTGTTCGTCCGTGCCGTCGGCCTCGGCCCCACTGCCGGTGTACTGGCCATCGCCATCACCTACGCCGGCATGCTGGGTAAGGTGTATGCGGAAATCTTCGAGTCAGTCGATGCCCGCCCCACCCGCGCGCTACTGGGTGCCGGCAGCAGCCGCCTAAGCGCCTTCGCCTACGGCGTGCTACCCAATGCCGCCGGGGAAATGCTCTCCTACACCGTGTACCGCTGGGAGTGCGCCATCCGCGCCTCGGTGGTGATGGGCTTCGTCGGCGCTGGTGGGCTGGGCCAGCAGATCGACCTATCGCTGCGCATGTTCGCCGGCGGTGAAGTGGCCAGCATGCTGCTCACCTTCCTGTTGCTGGTGCTGCTGGCCGACCAGTTCAGCCGCCTGCTGCGCGCGAGGCTGACATGAGAGCCGGCAACCTGATTCTGCTTACTGCCATTCTCGGTGCGGTGATCGCATCGTTCGTCTATCTGGGCATCGACCTTGGCGCCCTGGTCGCCGGCGACAGCCTGGCGCAGATGGGCCAGTACGCCAGCGGTTTCCTGCAACCGGACTTCTCGGCCACACACCTGCAGGCCATCGGCCGTGCCGCGCTGGAAACCCTGGCCATGTCCGCCATCGGCACCCTGCTCGCCGCCCTGCTCGGCCTGGCCCTGGCACTGCCGGCCGCCGGGCGCTTCGGCGGTGTCGCCCTGCACGCCACACGCCTGCTGCTCAATGCCCTGCGTGCCATTCCCGAACTGGTCTGGGCCGCGCTGATGGTGCTGGCCGCCGGCCTCGGCCCCAACGCCGGCACCCTCGCCCTGGCCCTGCACACCGCCGGCGTACTCGGCCGCCTGTTCGCCGAAGCGCTGGAAAACACCCCACGCGAGCCGGCCGACGCCATCCGCGAAAGCGGCGGCGGACGCATGCTCGCCTTCTGCTACGGCACCCTGCCCGGCGTCTGGCCGCAACTGGTGGCGTACACCCTGTACCGCTGGGAGAACAACATCCGCATGGCCAGCGTGCTCGGCTTCGTCGGTGCCGGCGGCCTGGGGCAGATGCTCTACGTGTCACTCAGCCTGTTCCAGGAAGCGCAGGCGGCCACGGTGATCCTGGCCATGCTGGTGCTGGTGCTGGCGGTGGATGGCTTGAGTGGCTGGGCGCGGCAGCGCTGGGTGAGCTGAGCCGGCAGCGCGATATCGATATTCTGCCTGCCGCCTGAGCGCGCAGCGGGCATTTGTCTGGACCTACCACAGCAGGCATTGAAAACGCTCGAGGCTTGAGCCAGCATGCGTAGCCCATAGCCATCATGCATCGCCGGCTCGCGCCGATGCCTGACCATGAGCCAACAGACCTTTCCCGACAACAGGATGTCGCATGCGCGCTCTCAAATACCTTCTCGTCGCGAGCCCACTGATCATTGCAGGCTGCGCCAGTCAGCCTTCGCTGCCACCACCGGAATTCCCCGGCATCGAGCAATCCGACAAGATCGTCATCCACGATCAACGCCCCAGCAGTGAAAGCGAAAAGGAAATTTTCAGCCTGCTGGTCACCAGCAGCGCCTACGCCATCTACCGCATGCCGGACACCGCCACCAAGCCCACAGGCCCGCGACTGCTGGCTCACCGGGCTTATGAGACTTTCCCGGAGCTGGGCAGCCGACCAGCCATCAACGTTCATCACTTCGTGACCTACGCCAACCTGCAATCGCAATTGCGCAAAAGCTCGCTGGTCGCAGGGCTGACCGGCCCGATTGGCGTGGCCATCCTCAGCCGCCAGGAACTACCTGTCGGCGAAGTCCTGACAACCCGGATCGACAGCAGCATCTTCGACAAAACTGCAGGGGACGAGGAATACACCCGCGCCTTCTTCAGCGCCGAAGAAAATCCGGAGAAGTCGCCGGTCAACCTCATCTACATCGATGCGGAAATGCTCGGCCAACGGGTTGCCAGCCGCTGCCTGGTTCCGCCGATCAAGGACAAGCCCCATCTATTCCTGGTCGAGGCGATGGACATGTGCATCACCAACCACCTGGCGCTGTATCGCAACGACTCTGCGAAGGAAACGGCCGCCAAGTAGCTCAGCATCGAGCCGGACAGGAGCCTGTCGAGAGATGGGTTTCTGCTTTGGCAACCTGCGATGTGCCTGTTCGCCTAGACGTTCCAATGGCCTTGCTGCTGATGCTGGCGGTGGATGGGTGACAGGCTGCAATCGGCCCAGGCCGTGTAAAAACACAGCAAGCGATGGCAATCAACTGGCGGGGGATTTTCTCGGTGCCCAGAAGGCCGTCGGAGGCCCGATCAGGTGCAATCGGTGATTCTTTGCTATGCGGCACTTTAGACCTCGGCGCGCCTGCTGGAGGGCGGCAAGAGCCGTAAAACAGGCCTCAGGCCTTCATCGCGGCCATCAGGGCACCGCTGCCCAGCAGGTTCAACACGCGTTTGAGATTGTAGGCGAGCACATGCAGGCTCATCTCGGTGCTCACCCGGTCAAGCGTTCTGGTGAGGAAATGGGTGGCACCCATCCAGGATTTCAGCGTGCCGAACGGGTGCTCGACCGTCTGACGGCGGATTCGCATCATCTCGGGCGCTTGATCCAGACGACTCTGCATCGCTTCGAGCACTGCTTCATGCTCCCAGCGGCTCACTCGGCGTGGCTGTGGACTCGGTGTGCACTGCTCTTTCAGCGCACAACCTTGGCAATGCGAACTCCAGTAACGGTGCAGCTTCAGCCCTTTCTCGACACTAGAGAAACGCCAGATCAGGCTTTGCCCAGCCGGGCATCGGTACTCGTTCTTTACTGCGTCATAGATGAAGTCACCTTTGCCGAAGCGGCCCGCCGCTGTCGCTCCTGAGGTCAGCGTCTTGGGCACGAAAACGGTGATTCCGGCCTCATGGCACGCCAGGATTTCTTCGCCTTTGAAATACCCTCTGTCTGCGACCGCCGAGAGCTTTTCGACACCCATGGCCTCTCGTGCTTGCTTGGCCATGGCGCTCAGTTGATCGCGATCGACCCCGTCGTTCGTGACCTCGTGCGTCACGATCAGGTGGTGCTTCGCGTCGACCGCCGCCTGCACGTTGTAACCGACCATTCCGCTGCCCCGCGTCTTCATCGAACGGGCATCGGGATCGGTCAGGGAGATCTGCTTATCCGGGGTTTCGTTGAGCTGAACCTCGATTTCCTTGAGCTCCTGCAGCTTAGTTTTCAAGGTCGCAATCTTGTCGTGAAGGCGTTCGGCTTTGACCTGCGCCACGGCAGGTTCCTGACGATCTGCGGTATCGAGTGCCGTCAGGTAGCGGCTGATGCTGGATTCGATTTCTTCCATCCGCCGTTGCAGCTTGGCACTGGTGAAGTTGCGGTCGCGATTGTTGACCGCCTTGAACTTGCTGCCGTCGATGGCCACCAGCGCCTCGGCGAACAGACCGAGCTGCTGGCACAGCACGACGAACTGCCGACAGACGCCGCGGATGGCCTTGCCGTTATCCTTGCGGAAGTTGGCGATGGTCTTGAAGTCCGGCATCAAACGTCCGGTCAGCCACATCAACTCAACGTTGCGTTGAGCCTCGCGTTCGAGACGGCGGCTGGACTGGATGCGATTGAGATAGCCGTAGATGTAGATCTTCAGCAGGTCGGCAGGATGGTAAGCGGGGCGACCTGTTTCAGCCGGGACGACGCCCTCGAAACCCAACTGGCCAAGGTCGAGTTCATCGACGAAAACATCGACCACCCGCACCGGGTTGGTGTCCGCCACGTAGTCATCCAGGCTCTCGGGAAGCAGCGCGCTTTGGCCTCGATGCTCTCCCTGGATAAAACGCTTCATTGGCGCCCCCGCTGATTTCGAACCCATCAAATCACAGCAAGGTCGATGCCAGAGTTTTTTACACAGCCTGGGCCGATAGCAGCCATCCCCAATTAGTCCAGCTACTCCACCCTCTCCCATCTTTCAGCGTAAAGTCGCCACACCCTGCACCTGCGGTTTCCGCTCAGACGAATGGGGTCGAACAAGGACTCACCAACATGGACCGTTTACGCAGCATCGTCTCCGCCTTCGCGCTCTGCCTGTTGCCTCTCGCTCATGCCGATACGCGCCAACCTCAGCCCTGCAACGCTGCATTGCTGGACTCACTGGCCACCCAACTGGGACAGCAAGGTTGGACGCCCCCTGATGGGCGCGGCGACGGACCATTGCTGGCGGCCGCCTGCAAGCCCTGGCCGGATGATCCGGCGTTGTCCGTGGTGACCCTGGCTTACCGTGACGCCGAGGACGCCACGCCAGCGGGCGAGCGCAATCTCAACTGGCTGGTGGCGAAGGTGGACGCGCAGAGCGGGCAATTGCGCGAACGCCATGACGACTACCTTGGCGAAGATGCCGCACTGGAAATCGATGCCGGTAGCCTGTGGCTGGATACCGCGCGTTATCACCTTGCACCAGGTGTTCGCGTGTTCGGCGTGGTGGTGCGCAGTGTCGCTCGCGGGGCGAGCTGTCCGGATGCCGGCTTCAATGACCTGCTGACGCTGGTGGTGCCGCAAGGGCCTCGGCTGAGGCCGGTGTTTGCCACCTATCTGTACTCGTGGACGACGGTAAAGGGCGTGGCCTGCGCACTGGATGGTGATTTCGAGTCGGAGCAGGCCGACCTGACGCTGAGCCTTGGGCCTAAGCAAGCCCACGGTTACGCCGACCTGGTGGTAACCGCTCATATTCGTGCTGGCCGGCAGGAGCCCGTGCTACGCAAGGTCAGCACCACCGTCCGCTACGACGGCAAGCACTACCCGTTCGATCAGTTCTCGATGTTCTGGGCGAGAGAGCCGCAGCCGTAACGACGAACAGGCAAGGACAAGCCAGCGCCCCACTGCCGTCTAGACTCCTGATTCTCAACCCATGGTGGGAGACTCAGGATGACCAGCAAGAACACCATCTGCCTCTGGTACGACCACGACGCACTGGAGGCTGCGACCTTCTATGCCAAGACCTTTCCCGACAGCGCCGTGCTGGCGGTACACCATGCGCCCGGTGACTACCCCAGTGGCCAGCAGGGCGATGTGCTGACGGTGGAGTTCAGCGTAATGGGCATTCCCTGCCTGGGCCTCAACGGCGGCCCGGCGTTCCAGCACAACGAGGCGTTCTCGTTCCAGGTCGCCACCGACGATCAGGCCGAGACGGATCGCCTGTGGCACGCGATCATCGACCACGGCGGCCAGGCCAGTGAATGTGGCTGGTGCAAGGACAAATGGGGCATCTCCTGGCAGATCACCCCGCGCATCCTCAGCGCCGCCATCGCCAGCTCTGACCGCGCGGCGGCCAAACGTGCCTTCGAGGCGATGATGACCATGAGCAAGATCGACATCGCAAAGATCGAGGCGGCGCTGAAGGGCTGACTGAGATGAATCAGACGCGGGCGTTCTTCTTCTGCAGGATCAGCGACGCTTCGTTATAGGCGCTCTGGAAGGCGTCGCTGCCAATCCAGGTGATCGCGGCGTCTTCGTCTTCATTGTGGAAGATGCCGCGGTAGACGATCAGCAGGCCCATCATGAAATCGGTCGCGGCGTCTTCCGACTCCTCGGCGACCACCAGTTCCAGCACCGGGTATTGCAGGAACACCAGGCACAGGGCGAGCAAGCTGATGCCCTCGCCGGCTTTCATGGCCTGGAACAGATCATCGAAGTGCGCGGGGTCGAAGCCATTCTCTTCGATGTCCTTGAAATCGAAGGTACTCAGGTCGATCTCGACGTCATCGAACGGCTCGTTGATCAACGGGTTGGCGAGAATCGGATGAACGACATTGGCCTGCGCCTTGGGCTTGCCCATGCGGTTCTGCCTGGCTTTGGTCTTGGCCCGTTGGGCGCGCTTCTTCTGTTTGTCTGCGGATGCCATGGGGCGTTCCTCGTTCGGTACAGCCATGTGCATGGCGCGGAAAGTTCAGGCGCCATTGTATGCAGTCTTGGTCATGGCCTGCGGCTGAATTTGCAGACGGAGAGTCATGCATTGAAGAACGGGCTTGCCTCTTCGACTTCCACCTGTTTTCTTCGGTATGCATGAATGACGGGAGCCTGACCATGACGGACCGCGAACAACTCCACCACGACGGCTATGCGTTGCTGCGCCAAGCGGTTCCTGTCGGGTGGCTGGGTGGGTTGCGCACCGTGTTCGATGCGGGCATCACCCCCTCGGATCAATGGCCGGTACCGCGCGGCGCAGACTGGCATCACTCACTGCTGGACGACGACGCCATGATTCAGGCCGTGTGCCGCCTGCCACAGCTGCTGGCAGTGGTCGGCGAGCTGATCGGCGAACGTTTCTTCCTCGCCCAGGTGGAGGGTCGTGAGCCACTGGCTGGTGGCGGTCATCAGCAACTGCATCGCGATCTGTCGGCGCAGCGCCCGGGCGATATCGCCAATGCCATGGTCTACTTCGACGACTACGGCCCAGGCAACGGCGCCACCCGTATCGTCCCGAGCAGCCACCGTCCGCCTGCCAGCGAGCCCCCCTTCGACTTCAACGACGAGTCCCGCTCAGTGCAGCTTGCGGGTGCGGCCGGCGACATCCTGGTGTTCGATGTGGACCTGATACACGCCGGCAGCCTGAACCGGCTCGGCACACGTCGCCGCTCGATCCTGATCAGCTACTTCGCCGAGCCACTGTACGCGTCCTATCTGCAGACGCGCAGCCTGCGGGGGATTCGCATGGACGCGAGCGAACGCTTCGAACCTGCGGGTTTTTCCTTGAGGCAGGTGTGAGCAAGGCGGTTGCCTGTGTCAGCAGGCGACACTGGCGTCTCTCGCCGGCGGCAGGCCGAACAGCCGGCGGTACTCCCGGCTGAACTGCGACACACTTTCGTAACCCACCGCGAACGCCGCACTGCTGGCGGTGGCGCCCTCCCCTGTCATCAGGCGACGCGCCTCGATCAGTCGCAGCTGTTTCTGAAATTGCAGCGGCGTCAATGATGTCTGGTTGCGAAAGTGGTGATGAAAAGACGACGGACTCATACCGGCCACGGACGCCAGGTGCTCCACCGGCAGCGGCCGGGTGAATTCGGTGCGCAGCACCTTCACCGCCCGGGCGATGCGCTGCGCATGGCCGTCCGGCCAGCCCAGGCGACTGATCGCCGGGCCATGTCGGCCAGCCAGCAGCCAGTAGTGCAGTTCGCGCACAAGCGAAGCATGCAGCACCGTCGCCGAAGCCGGGCGCTCGAGCAGTCGCATCAGGCGTAGTGCCGCTTCGGCGACTTCGCTATCGGTCGGTTCGATGCGGATGGGCTCCAGCTCCGCACTCGGCACCGCCTTCATCTCCTCCATCAATTCGGTGAGCAGTGCAGGATCGAGGTCGATCACCAGCGAGATGTACGGGACCTCGTGGCTCGCCTGGATGATCTGGCTGACCGTCGGTACGTCGGCGGTGATCAACAGCGAATCACCGGCACTGAAGTTGAAGCTCCGGGTGCCCATCATGACGCGCTTGCTGCCCTGCAACACCAGGCAGGCCAGAGGCCGGGTGATGGCGTAATCCAGCCCACTAGGCTCTGACGTGCGAATGATGGTCAAGCCGGGAATGGGCGTTTGGGCAAGCCCGCCGGGTTCGCCATGTCGATCCAGATAACCGCGGACGACCTCCAGCAGCGCTGCGCTCATAGCAGGCTCCTGATGCTGATCCAGAGCATGTCTTTTCCTCTTGGAGAAATAGGCAAAAAGCGTCGAGGTTTCGGTAACGACGGGGTTGCGCCACGAGCCACACAATGAAATCCCGTTCACCCATGAGAGGATTTTTACCATGACCAAGATCGCCATCGTAACCGGCTCCAGCCGTGGTCTCGGCCGCAACACTGCGCTGAACATCGCGCGTCAGGGCATCGATGTCGTCGTCACCTATCACAGCCAGGCCAACACCGCACAGGCCGTGGTTGCCGACATCCAGGCCCTGGGACGCAAGGCGGTCGCTCTGCAGCTCGACGCTGGCGACGTCAGCACCTTTCCGGCCTTCGTGCAACGCCTGCGCCAGGCGCTGAACGAGACCTGGCAACGCGACAGTTTCGACCACCTGATCAACAACGCCGGCCATGGCGACATGGCGTCGATTGCTGACACCACTGAAGCTCAATTCGATGCCCTGGTGAACGTGCATTTCAAAGGGGTGTTCTTCCTCACCCAGGCCTTGCTGCCACTGATGACCGATGGCGGTCGTATCGTCAATATCTCGTCCGGGCTGACCCGTGTGTCCTATCCCGGTTTCTCCGCCTACTCGGCGGTCAAGGGCGCAGTGGAAGTACTCAGCCTGTACTTGGCCAAGGAGCTGGGTAGCCGGGGTATCGCAGTCAACACAGTGGCGCCCGGTGCCATCGAAACGGATTTCCTGGGTGGAGCCGTGCGTGACATGCCGGATCTGAACAAGGTGTTCGCGGACATGACGGCGCTGGGTCGGGTCGGCGTGCCGGACGACATCGGCCCGATGATCGCCAGCCTGCTCGGCGAGCAGAATCGCTGGATCAACGCCCAGCGCATCGAGGTCTCCGGCGGTCAGGCGATCTGATCGCCCCGCTGCGACCGGACAACCCGGTCGCAGCGATATCCGCGCGCCCTAGCCACGCGCCGGCTGCCCAGCCATGCGCTGGCGTATCAGCTCCAAATAACGCCGCGCGCCCAGCCCAAGTGGTCGGCTGCTGCTCCAGACGATATCCACCCACAGACGCAGCTGGCTGGCCATGTTGTCGAAGGCCACCGTCCGCAAGTTGCCCGACTCGATCAGGGCGGCAACCAGCGGATGCGGCAGATAAGCCCAGCCGAGCCCGGCCTGCACCAGATTGAGGGTGGCCAGGTCGCTGTCGGTGAGCCACAGGTGATGGGACAGGATCATCTGTGGGTCGGTCGCCGACGGCGAGCCGGCCGCGACGATGATCTGCCGCGCTTCGACCATCCCCTGCTCATCCATCTGTCTGAGGTAGTCCGGTGCCGCTACCGCCGTCAGGAGCTGGCTGCCCGCTTCGAGAAAGTTTTCCCGCTCATCGATGCCGGGGCGCTCGAACACCAGCGCCAGGTGGACGCTGCCTTCGTGCATCAGGCGCACGGCTTCAGCCTGCGAGGCGGAGCGCACCTCGACCTCCAGCTGGGGGAATTCCTTCGCCAGGTCGATCAGTGGCGCAGACCTGGCCATCGATCAGGGCGTTTCAGCCGGTCACTGATCGTCGCGACGTTCGTAGCGGCGCTGGATACGTGTCAGCTCACCCGTATCACGCAGATGCTCCAGCGCTCTGGCCCAGTTGGCGACCAGATCGTCGTCGCTGTCGCGGCTGAAGGCGATATACAGCGAGGAGCGATACAGCTCGATGGGCACCCGCCTGAGGGTGCCCGGGGCAATGCCAAGTAGGCGACTGTAGTAGGCCACGCCGGCATCGGTGTCGCCGATGATGACCTCGGTACGACCGGCCAACAGCATGCGGTAGAGCTGCTCGCTCTCCGTTGCGCTCGTGTCGAGGTTGTCGAACCCCATCGACGCCAACATCGTTGGCACCAGGCCGGCGTGCCGGGTGGTTATGCGCGGGGCATTCAGCAACTGCTCCAGCGTGTGGATCGGCTGCGCTGCAGCGGCCAACTGGTAGGGGTAGATGGACTCCTCGGCGATGGGCCCGACCCACTTGAATAAGGACTCGCGCTCTGACGTGCGAAACATCGAGTACATGATGGTTCTGGGCTGAGTCTGCAGGACACGAGAGGCACGCATGCTGGGTCTCATCCTGATCTCGAAGTCGTCGCCGGTCAGCGCCATGATGGCCCGCACCACCTCCGTGGCCATGCCGGTGATGTGCTCGTTCTCCCGGTAGCAGCTTGTTGAAATTCGCCTACGGCCTGTCTGACTTTGCCGTGTAAGGTTTACGATATCGGCTCCAATCTGCCGGGAACCCCGATTTCCATGCGTGGCGCCGATATCACTCAGGAATCCTTGTT
>Ga0308001_10000189_pt1 | contig 30333 bp, 28 predicted proteins | sample Neamet5_FD_203167 | JGI IMG/M metagenome (GOLD analysis project Ga0308001, IMG submission 203167) | Marine microbial communities from water near the shore, Antarctic Ocean - #5 | ecosystem: Environmental > Aquatic > Marine > Unclassified | place: Southern Ocean | collected 2014-06-04
ATTTAGGCAAAAATTCTTTGATAAACACGTCTCCAGGAATTCCAGCAATATGCTCTTCAATCAAAGTGGTATTGTTAGTTAAGAAATTTATATTATGAGGTGAAAGCATGTGCTCAAATTCAAGACCATAGACACGAGAAGCATCGGCTTTTTTTACATAGAAATAAGTGAAGTTATCATTAAGTATGTTACGAATCTTAATTCGAAAAGGTTTCGAATTTCCAAACGTACAGTAATCAATGGCATCTATACTCAAATCTGGAATAGAAGAAGAGTTTCCATCAGAGTGGAGCAAGGTGTATAGGGTTTTTAAAAATAGATCTATTTCATTCCTTTCAGAGTCAGAATAAAAAACACTTACCCACAAAGTATCTTTGTCATTTTTGTCAAAAACCGCCACAGAACCATTAAAGCGAAGCAAGTCATCGTAACCTATGATTGACTCCATCCAACGGTCGTACTTTTTAAGAAAATGTTTGAGGTTATCGGAGATGGGATAAAATGGTTTCTTTTTAGAAATTAATTTTTCCTCCATGGTGTTGCTTTTACCAAAAATACTATCTTTTTTAAAACAAATATTGTTTTTATAGCCAGAACCTAGTTAAATAAAACACACCAAAACATGCCTTTTAAATTGCGTGTAGCAGATTTTAACTTTAATTTCGTGTAATGGATTTCAATATACAATCCGATTTTATTCCGACAGGAGATCAACCCAAAGCCATAAAGCAAATTACGGATGGTTTTGCTGCGGGTGACCCTTTTATTACACTTCAAGGGGTTACGGGATCTGGAAAAACTTTCACAGTGGCCAATGCAATTCAGGAATTGCAGCGCCCTACCTTGGTATTGGCCCACAATAAAACTCTTGCAGCACAATTATATTCTGAGTTCAAGCAATTTTTTCCTGAGAATGCCGTGGAATATTTTGTTTCCTATTATGATTATTATCAACCTGAAGCTTACATCCCATCCAGTGGATTGTTCATCGAAAAGGATCTTTCCATCAATGAAGAAATAGAAAAACTCAGATTGAGCACAACCTCCTCACTCCTCTCGGGAAGAAGAGATGTTTTAGTGATTGCTTCGGTTTCCTGTTTATATGGTATTGGGAACCCTGTAGAGTTTCAAAAAAATGTGATTGAGGTTGAAAAAAATCAAGTAATTTCAAGAACACATTTTCTTCATAGTTTGGTGCAGAGTCTTTATTCCAGAACAACTGCTGAATTTGCGCGCGGTAATTTCAGAGTAAACGGAGACGTTATTGATGTTTTTCCAGGTTATGCTGACATCGCCTACAAACTCCATTTCTTTGGTGATGAGATTGAAGAAATTGAATCCTTTGATCCCATCGAAAACAAAATTCTTGAAAAATTTGATAAGGTGAATTTCTTCCCGGCAAACATGTTTGTCACCTCTCCTGATATTCTTCAAAATGCCATTCATTCCATTCAAGAAGACATGGTCAAACAAGTTGATTATTTTCGAGAAATGGGGAGTTTTTTAGAAGCCAAAAGGTTACAGGAAAGAACTGAATTTGACTTGGAAATGATTCGTGAATTGGGTTATTGTTCGGGGATTGAAAACTATTCTCGTTACTTGGATGGACGCGCTCCGGGATCACGGCCTTTCTGTTTACTCGATTATTTTCCGAAAGACTTTTTAATGGTGGTTGACGAAAGCCACGTCACCCTATCCCAAGTTCACGCAATGTATGGTGGAGACAGAAGTCGCAAAGAAAACCTGGTTAATTATGGTTTTAGACTTCCCGCAGCCATGGACAATCGTCCATTAAAATTTGAAGAATTTGAGGGAATCGTCAACCAAGTACTTTATGTCAGTGCAACTCCTTCTGATTATGAACTTAAAAAAACGGAAGGTGTTTTTGTAGAGCAAATTATTCGGCCAACGGGGTTACTTGACCCCATCATCGAAGTGCGTCCAAGTCTCAATCAAATTGATGACTTAATTGAAGAAATACAAATCCGTGTTGAAAAAGACGAACGTACTTTGGTCACCACATTGACCAAAAGAATGGCAGAAGAACTTACAAAATATTTAAGTCGAGTCAACATTCGTTGTCGTTACATTCACAGTGATGTGGATACTTTAGAGCGCGTTGAGATCATGCAAGATTTACGAAAGGGGGTTTTTGACGTATTGGTGGGTGTGAACCTATTGAGAGAAGGCTTGGATTTACCTGAAGTGTCTTTGGTTGCAATTTTAGACGCAGACAAAGAAGGATTTTTGAGAAGTCACCGATCACTGACACAAACTGTGGGTAGGGCTGCGAGAAACCTCAACGGTAGGGCCATTCTGTATGCTGATGTTATTACCAAAAGCATAAAAAAGACGATGGACGAAACCGACTACAGAAGAAAAAAGCAACATGCCTATAACGTTAAAAATAACTTAAAGCCAGAAGCCCTAAATAAGTCCTTGAATAACGCTTTGTCAAAAAACTCTGTTGCAACCTATGCGCAGGAATTAATCGATAGAAAAGCTGCCAATGCCAAGAACCGTTATTTGAGTAAAGAAGAAATTGAAAAGAAAATCAGACTGACAAGAAAAGCCATGGAAACTGCTGCGATAGAGCTCGATTTCCTTCAAGCAGCTCAATTAAGAGATGAAATAAAAATTCTACAGGAAAATCTATAATTAGAAGTCAGCGCAATGGAAAACCAAGTCATCAGACTAGAAGTAATTGGGATTGAATTTGAGAACCAAATCATAAGGCTTAGCAAACAGCTTAATCCTAAGGTCGAAGAAAAGATCCTGATAAAAAGATTTCATCAAATGATTGAAATGGAAAACTATAACTGTTTTGGATTGTTTGAGAATTCAAGTTTAATTGGAATTTCTAATGGCTGGACAACCAACCGCTTTTATTGCGGAAAACAATTGGAAATTGATAATTTGGTGATAGATGAAGAAAAAAGATCCAAAGGTTATGGCGATTTATTTATAAAATATCTTGAAAACTTTTGCAAACAAGGGAATTATGAAACCATTGAATTAAACAGTTACATTAGAAATTCAAAGTCACACAAGTTTTATTTCAACAATGATTTTAAAATAACTGAGTATCATTTTTTTAAGGAACTATAAAAAGCGGCTTCCTGAGAAGCCGCTTTCTTAAATAAAACAATTATTTAATCGCAATCAACTTTTTGGGCTGAGGCAAGGCCTCTTTTACTTTGGGCAATATCACTGTTAAAATCCCACTTTTATACTCCGCTTTAATTTTATCAATCGCAACAGTGTCGGGCAACTTAAATGCACGTCTAAAGTTGCTAAAAACAAACTCACGAAGGGTATAATTTTCTTCTTTATTGTTTTCAGGAATTTCATTTTCGGTGGCAATCGATAAAACTCCTTCATCCAGTTCGATTGCAAAATCCTCCTTGTTTTTGCCGGGTGCAGCGAGCTGTAGTCTATAGTCGACATCCGACTCAATTACATTCACGGAAGGGGTATCGGCAGGATTGACATGGAGTGTGTGTCCGCTCCAGTTATTTGATACTAAATCATCAAAGATTGATGAAAATACGGGTCTTTGTGTTTTTAATAAATGCATAATATAAATTTTAATTAAATTAAATTTTCAAATAATTCAATTCAAAATCAATACCAAATGGGTTTGGGTGACAATAAGTCGCTTTTTATTAAAAAATACTGACAAGTTGTCTTAAAGTACTTCTTGTACCATTTTAGCCGCTTCTTCAAAAGCAGTCGCTGAAAGTACATTTAGCCCTGAATCGTCAATAAGTTTTTTGGCAATGTCCGCGTTGGTTCCTTGAAGTCTAACAATAATAGGCACCTTGATAGCGTCTCCCATGTTCTTGTAAGCATCAACGATTCCTTGTGCCACACGGTCACAACGAACGATTCCACCAAAAATATTAACCAGAATAGCCTCAACGGCAGGGTCTTTTAAAATCAAACGAAAAGCAGTTTCAACACGAGCGGCATCTGCTGTCCCTCCAACATCTAGGAAATTGGCAGGAGAACCTCCCGATTGTTTGATCAGATCCATGGTGGCCATCGCCAAACCAGCTCCATTGACCATACAACCAACATTTCCATCCAAATCGACATAATTCAATCCCACTTCGCGGGCTTCTACCTCCACCGGATTTTCTTCGTCCAAATCGCGCAATACTTCATAGTCTTTATGTCTAAACAATGCATTTTCGTCCAAAGTTACTTTGGCATCCACCGCAATGATCTTATCGTCAGATGTTTTCAAAACCGGGTTGATTTCAAAAAGAGAGGCATCGGCACCAACATAAGCTTTATATAATGAAGTAATAAATTTCGTCATTCCTTTAAATGCAGTGCCGCTTAGCCCAAGGTTAAAAGCAACATTACGGGCTTGAAAAGGCAACAATCCAAAAGCAGGATCAATTTCTTCCGTAAAAATTAGATGGGGTGTATTTTCGGCAACTGTCTCTATGTCCATTCCACCTTCGGTAGAATACATTATCATGTTTTTTCCGGTATTTCTGTTTAATAAAACCGATACATAGAATTCCTTCAATTCAGAATCTCCGGGATAATAAACATCCTCAGCGATCAACACTTTGTTGACTTTTTTCCCTTCAGGTGGGGTTTGAGGGGTGATCAACTGCATTCCGATAATTTGACCTACAACTGATTTTAACTCTTCAAGGCTCTTAGCCACCTTAACACCGCCTCCTTTTCCGCGTCCTCCAGCATGAATCTGCGCTTTGATGACGTGCCAGGAAGTTCCAGTATCTTCGGTTAAAGTCTTTGCTGCGGCTACTGCCTCATCGGCTGTATTCGCAACTATTCCACGTTGAATGGCTACACCGAAGCTTGCCAGTATGTCTTTTCCTTGATATTCGTGTAAATTCATTTATATAGAAATTTAATTCTCAAAAATAATAAAAGATGCTTGAAACTAAAGCACTAAATCAAAATGATAATGTTTTATTTATAACATTTTGTTTAATATTTATAATAAATCAGTTTTTTGGAGTAATTATCCTTTGAGAGAAGCTAAATTTGAGTTCAATTAAAGAATTAATAAAGTGAACAATAGCAACTTAATCGATATCGCATCAGAATTTGGAAAGCCCGTGTATGTTTATGACTCGGAAAAAATTGCGGAACAATACCACCGCTTGACTGCTGCTTTTTCAAAGGTAAAGAATTTGAGAATCAATTATGCCACCAAGGCATTGTCAAACATTTCGATTCTGAAATTAATGAAGGAACTAGGTTCTGGATTGGATACGGTTTCCATACAAGAAGTTAAATTAGGGTTGGCTGCTGGTTTCTCGCCTGAAGCGATCATTTATACACCTAATGGTGTTTCTTTAAATGAAATAGAAAACGTTACAAAAATGGGGGTTCAAATTAACATTGACAACCTTTCTTTGTTGGAACAGTTTGGAGCAAGACATCCGAAAACCCCTGTATGCATTCGAATTAATCCGCATGTGATGGCAGGAGGAAACAGCAACATTTCTGTAGGACACATCGATTCGAAGTTTGGAATCTCCATTCATCAAATTCCGCACCTTTTACGTATTGTTGAAAATACATCAATGAACATTAACGGAATCCACATGCATACCGGGAGCGATATCTTAGACATAGGGGTTTTCCTTCATGCTGCTGAGATATTATTTGATACCGCAAAGAACTTTAAGGATTTGGAGTTTATGGATTTTGGAAGTGGTTTTAAAGTCCCTTATCACGCGAATGATATTGACACAAATATCGAGGATCTGGGAGAACAACTGACAGAAAGATTTGCTGATTTTTGTACCGAATATGGTCGTGATTTGCAATTGATTTTTGAACCAGGAAAATTTTTAGTTAGCCTCGCAGGACATTTTGTGACCCAAGTAAATGTGGTTAAACAAACTACCTCAACGGTTTTTGCACAAGTAGATAGTGGCTTCAACCACCTCATTCGTCCGATGCTTTACGGTTCCCACCACGACATCGAAAACCTCTCAAACACCAAAGGAAAGGAGCGTTTTTACTCAGTTGTTGGTTATATCTGTGAGACGGATACTTTTGGAAACAACCTAAAAATTGCAGAGCTTACTGAAGGGGATCTTTTAGTTTTTAGAAATGCGGGCGCCTATTGTTTTTCAATGGCGAGTAATTATAATTCTCGTTATCGTCCTGCCGAAGTTTTGTGGCACAACAACAAAGCCCACTTGATTCGTAAAAGAGAAACCTTTGAAGACCTCCTCAACAACCAAATTGAAGTGGATTTTAGCCCAGTTACTGCTGCGGAATAAATGCCTTTTTTCGCTACTCCCCTGAGCCCCTGGACTTGGAGTGGTTCGTTTTTTTTTTTAGCTTTATTAGACTAAATCCTTATACTGCCAAGAAAACGCATTCTTCAATATTTAAAAATATTGTTTTATCAGCAAGAATAATTTTATTACTTCTATTATGTATTATTTATTTTAAAGCAAAAATAAAAAGAATGAAATCCATCAATATGAGATTATTAGTAGTAATAGTCAAAAAGGAACATTGAACCACGAAAATGGTTAAGGGTATCGTTTGCAACTATAGAGGAATTATTTTTTAAAGGTAATGCCTAAAAAAATAAAAAATAAATCACGAACGATTTCAACTGGGGAATATTTAATGATGTTGTAAAGTCATCCTAAAATAAAAATAAACGGGGCGTTTATCCTAAGAAATAACCCCCGAGCCGATCAACTCATTTCCTGAGTACCAAGCAACAAACTGTCCTGAAGTTATGGCAGATTGTTTGGTATCAAAAACAACATAGAGAAATTTTTCGGTGGCATGCAGACTTGCCTTTTCAAGGGATTGTCTATAGCGAATTTGTGCCATAACCTCTAAGGCTTCACCTGCTTTTAATTTTAAATCGGGTCTCACCCAATGAGTGGCTGCCTCGGTTACTTTCAATGCTTTTCTAAACAACCCCGGATGTTCTTTTCCTTGCCCCACGAAGACAATGTTTTCATCTACATCGGTGTCAACAACAAACAGCGGGTCTGGTGTTCCACCAACTGCCAGGCCTTTGCGCTGTCCTATGGTGAAAAAATGTGCCCCTTGATGCTCTCCCTTTACTTTTCCATGTTCCCGCTGGTAGCGAAGCTTAAAAGACAGCTCTTCTAGGCTTAATTCTCTATCAGGAGCTGGTGATTCGTAATGTGACCGTGGAATTTCAATGATTTGCCCTATTTTTGGTTTTAATTGCTGTTGTAAAAAATCGGGGAGTCTTACTTTACCAATAAAACAAAGTCCCTGTGAATCCTTCTTTTCGGCAGTAACCAAGTCTTGATCAATGGCTATTTTCCTTACTTCTTTTTTCTGAAGATTCCCGATCGGGAAAAGGGTCTTTTCTAATTGTTCTTGCGTCAGCTGACACAAAAAATAAGATTGATCTTTATTTCCATCTGCACCGCTCAGCAATCGATAAATATTTTTTCCATCAGAATCGGTCAGGGTTTCTTTTTGACAATAATGACCCGTTGCCACATAATCTGCCCCTAAAGAAAGTGCGATTTTTAAAAAAACATCAAATTTAATTTCTCGATTACACAACACGTCTGGATTGGGGGTTCTTCCAGCGGCGTACTCCGCGAACATATAATCAACGATGCGCTCTTTGTATTCAGTACTTAAATCAACCGTTTGAAAAGGGATGCCCAGTTTTTCGGCCACCAACATGGCGTCATTGCTGTCTTCCAACCAAGGACAATCATTAGAAAGCGTAACGGTTTCGTCATGCCAGTTTTTCATAAACAGGCCGATGACTTCATAGCCTTTCTGATTTAATACATGTGCAGCAACACTAGAGTCGACACCTCCAGAAAGTCCTACGACGACTCTTTTTCTTTTCATTGGGTAAAGGTACGAGAAGAAATTAAATGAAACCCTACCTCAGCAAAACAGTGTGTTATTTCTTTTTAAGATTTTTTTGTTTTTCAGCCTGATCCATTGCCTTTTGCAAACGTGCTGAAAAGCCACCTGCCTTTTTAGGTTTCTTTTTATTTTCCTCAATCTTAGCGTGAATTTTGGTATCATCAACAATATAGTTTTTGATTACCAACATCAAGAAGATGGTCAATAAGTTGGAAACGAAATAATACAAACTCAAACCACTGGCATAATTATTAAAGAAGAAAAGCATCATCAAAGGCATCAAATAAATGATGATCTTCATGTTCGGCATTCCCGGTTGTTGTGGCATGGGTTGCTGACCGGTGGTCATTCTTGTGTAAAAGAAAATCGCAACGGAAGCAAGTATCGGAAACAAGCTGATGTGATCTCCATAGAAAGGTATGTTGAAAGACAACTCCATCACCGAATCATAGGAGGACAGATCATCTGCCCACAAAAAGCTTTTTTGACGTAACACAAAGGCTACTGGGAAAAAACTGAAAAGCGCGTAAAAAACCGGGAGTTGAATCAATGCTGGAATACAGCCTGACATCGGATTCGCTCCTGCACGGTTATACAAACTCATGGTCTCTTGTTGCTTCTTAACCGCGTTATCTTTGTATTTCTTATTAAGTACTTCTACTTCCGGACGAAGGAGTTTCATCTTTATTTGAGAAACATAGGATTTATAAGTCACCGGAGACATCGCCAAACGGACGATAAGCGTCATGATAATAATCGAAATTCCATAAGGAAAAATTCCAGACAGAAATCCAAACAAAGGCATGAAGATAAATCGATTGATCCATCCAAAAATTCCCCATCCCAAAGGAATAGAAGATTCTAGATCGCGGTCATAGGTTTTTAAAATTTCGTAGTCGGTCGGGCCAAAATAATATTCAAAATGGCTATATATTTCTCCTCCTTGATAAGTCAAGGGAATTGAAGCCTTGAATTTTTTTGTGTAAACTTCTTCCAAAGATTCATCATCTGCAAGATTTACTGAAGCCAAGTCTAGTTTTGATATTTTCTGCTTTGGGATAAGTATCGCACTGAAAAAATGTTGCCTAAAGGAGATCCATCGGACTTCTTCGGCTTGCTCTTCATCGTCTCCAGTTAATGACAAATAATCTACTTTATCTTCTTCATAACCATAGGTCAGCTCCGTGTAGCGATTTTCATAATCAATACTTTTTGAATTCCTAAAAGTTACAGTCTCCCAATTCATTTGAGGGGATTCGCTCAAATCCAAAAGAGAGGAGATACCAACAGAACGAATCGAAAAGTCGACCAAATAGGTCGCTACATTAATGCTATAAATAAATTCGATGTATTGATTTTTAGAAATTTCCGCTTTAAGCGAAAGTTCTTCCTTGCCGTTTCTTGAACTTAAAGAAGGGGTGAAATAAAAATCTTTGGTATTTAAACGACGACCATCTTTAGTTGCAAATTTTAGATTAAATGAATTGTTTCCTTCTTTCACCAAATCCATCGGTTCATCAAGGTAATTGAAAAATTCTTTCAACCTAACTTTGGTTAACAATCCTCCTTTAGGGCTTATCTCAAGAAGTAAATTTTTGTTTTCTATTACTTGAGTGGTAGCTCCCTTATCAACCATCCAATAGCTGAAAATACCAAAAGTATTTTGTAAATTGACTTTTTGAAGCGAATCATTAACCTGAATCGAGTTGGGGTAATTTTCGATATCAATAGCTTCAATGTCCGACGGAGCTGCTTTATCTTCTATAACCTCAGCAGGTTTATTCATATAAAGCATATAAGTAACGATCAATGCAATAAGGACGAATCCTATGAACTGTAGCGGATCAAATTTTTTTTCTTCCATAGTTATTATTATTTTTTTGATCATTAAAACAATCAAGACTTGCTTTTATAAATGCCACAAATAATGGATGCGGATTAGAAACGGTACTTTTATATTCCGGGTGAAACTGAACCCCAACAAACCAAGGATGATCATTGTTTTCAATGATTTCAACCAAATCAGCTTCGGGATTAACGCCAGTGACTTTCAGTGTGCCTTCATTAAAAATATGGTCTCTAAAGTCATTGTTAAATTCATAGCGGTGGCGGTGGCGCTCTGCTATTTGGGTCTTTTCATAAGCAGCGGAAACTTTGCTATTTTTGGTGAGGTTACAATCCCATGAACCCAAGCGCATGGTACCACCTTTATTTACAATCCCCTTTTGACTTTCCATTAAATTAATTACTGGATATTCAGTGGATTCATCAATTTCGATTGAATTTGCATTTTGAAGATTTAGCACGTTTCTCGCATACTCAATAACGGCCATTTGCATTCCCAAGCAAATTCCAAAAAAAGGAATTTTATTTTCTCGTACGTAAGTAATTGCCTTAATTTTCCCATCGATTCCTCTGCCTCCAAATCCTGGAGCAACAATCAACCCATGAAGGGGTTTTAATTGTTCATGCAAGTTAGATTGATTTAAAAATTCCGAATGTATACTCACAACCTCAACCGCGACTTCGTTGGTCGCTCCTGCGTGGATTAGAGCCTCAAGTATTGACTTATATGAGTCTTGTAGCTCTACGTATTTCCCAACCAAACCAATTTTAATTTTGTGCTTTGGATTTTTATATTTTTTTAAGAAAGATTTCCATTGCGTTAAATCTGGAGCTATTTTGGGATTAAGTTTTAATTTATTAATCACCACTTTATCCAAACCTTCCTCTTGCATTTTCAATGGAACGTCATATATCGTTTCCACGTCTATGGATTGGATAACCGCTTCTCTTTTTACATTGCAAAACAATGCCAATTTATTTCTTAAATCATCCGAAAGTTCGTGCTCCGTTCTGCAAACCAAAACATCTGCCTTTATTCCACTTTCCATCAAGGTTTTAACCGAGTGTTGTGTGGGCTTTGTTTTTAATTCTGCAGCAGCAGATAAATAGGGAACCAATGTGAGGTGAATGACCATAGAATTGTCATCCCCTAATTCGTATATTAATTGACGTACAGATTCAATATAAGGCAGTGATTCGATATCTCCAACCGTACCACCAATTTCGGTAATAATAATATCATAATCGCCTGAATCGCCGAGAAGCTTTACACGTTCTTTAATCTCATTTGTAATGTGAGGAACAACTTGAACCGTTTTTCCTAAAAACTCGCCTCTTCGTTCTTTTTCGATTACACTTTGATAAACCCTTCCTGTGGTAACATTGTTGGCTTGTGAAGTATTAATGTTTAAAAACCTTTCATAATGACCTAAATCCAAATCAGTTTCGGCGCCATCTTCTGTGACATAACATTCTCCGTGTTCGTAGGGATTGAGGGTGCCAGGGTCCACATTGATATATGGGTCAAGTTTTTGAATGGTAACTGAAAAGTTTTGGGCTTGAAGCAATTTAGCCAATGATGCGGCAACGATTCCTTTTCCCAGGGAAGAAGTAACTCCTCCTGTAACAAATATATATTTTACTTCGGACATCCGGTGTGTTTTGTGTAGTTTATAACCGGGCTCAAATTTACGAAATCTGCACTTACAACCGGGTAATTTATTCTATTTCTTAATTTCACGTATATCATATCCGCTGTGTTGCAATATAAAATAACCGCCATTGATATAATTATCAGGGGTTTTGCTGACATATAAAAATCGATTTTCTTCATATTGGGTTTCACCAATATCATTTGTATTCTCCATGCTTCCACAATAAGCTGTTCTCAGTAAAACATCCATGGTAAGGTCATAGCCCTTGATGGCTTCTCGACCCGGTGGTTTTCCAAATCTGGTGATGTACTTTTTTTGAAAAGCATTCTGTTCTCCTTGTTTAAGGGGCAGACTACCAGTGGTGTAAGTAAATTTCAACAAGCCGAGTTGTTTTCGAGAAATATTTTTATTTTGATACGCGTTGCTCCTAAAAGTAGTGAAGAGCTGGACTTCCCTATCCTTAGAAATCTGAGCGCTCAATTGAGAGCTTGCACTTGAGATAAGAGAGAAATTCTGACTCTCCAAAATGACTTTATTCGGGAGAGAGTCAACCAATAGGGAATCTACCAACTCTGGCAACAAATAACCTGTTTTCTCTGGTCTTAAAACAATCGCATTGGGAAACATTTTCTTTAAGCTCCTTTCTGAATAACGGTTCGTCGTATCTGCAACGATGACAATATTATCCTCCATGTTTATGGTCTTATTGAGGTAGGCCATCATTTCCTTTTGCAAGATTTCTTTCGGTGTGACCGACTGATATACCCCGGCTCTAGGAGTGACAGGGTTCGTAGAAAGCGGTGCGATTTTAATAACGTTTTTAAGCTTTGACTTTGTAGATAAATAATCAAAATTCGAGGAGATCAAAGGACCAATGATGGCCGCTGTTTCACTAAAATCGTTCTCCTTGACGATGCTATCAATCTTTTTAGTATTATTTTCAGTATCATAGATAGAAAGCTGAACTTGAATTCCATATTGGCTAAGTGTTTCTGCTGCCATCAGGATTCCGAAGTAAAAATCAGTAGAGAGCGTATGTAAATTCCTTCTTTTTAATAATTCTCTTGTGTTTTCAATGGAATCAAATTCAATTTCGTTGACTTTAAAAGGAAGCATTACGCTAAGGAGAATGGATTTAGATTCTTTAATCGAGTCTAACAATGAAATTCTTTCCACCAACAAATCATCTTCTACTTTATGGTTACCTCTAATCTCCACAGGAACTCTCAAAATCATTCCCGGCTGTAAACCAGTTTCAATTAATTTTGGATTTAGAGAATCTAGAACTTGCTTGTTGACCCCAATCTTTTTTTCTATTCTATAATAACCTTCTTTGGGTTTTACCGTATAATAATTATAAGTACTGTCCCAAGTTTCACTCACTGCGCCAGTAAACATGATTGGTAATCGAATTACTTGATCCACCTTCAATACTTCAGACAGTTCTGGGTTTAAAGAATCAAGGATTTTAACCGAAATTTGATGGTTATAGGCGATGCGCCATTTGGTTTCTTTTGCTTTTACTTTATAAGTTTGAAAATCTCCATCCTTAACATTCTCAATCACCTCTTCAGTTAAAGGTTTAATTGTTTTGTAAATTGGAATACGAAGTATCATGCGTTTTCTGAGCCCGATTCTCTCCACCAAAGGATTGTATTCTTTCAATTGCTCAACAGAAATATAGTAGGTTTTCGAAATGCTGTACAAGGTTTGATTTCTCTTTACTTTGTGAGAACCAAAATCAGATGGAATTTCTTGATCTTGAGCGAAAACCAAGGTGCTGGAAAAAACAAATACGGTAACTAGAATTCTAAAAAATCTCATCTTAAAAATTAATATCAAAAATTATTCCCATTCTATAGTTGCAGGGGGCTTTGAGCTGATATCATACACAACCCTATTAATTCCTTTTACTTTATTGATTATTTCATTAGACATCTTCTGAAGAAAAGCATAGGGTAAATCAACCCAATCCGCAGTCATTCCATCAGTAGATTGCACTGCTCTAAGGGCAACACATTTTTCATAGGTTCTTTCATCCCCCATAACGCCCACGCTATTGACCGGAAGTAATATTGCTCCGGCTTGCCAAACCTTATCGTATAAATCCCAGGACCTAAGTCCATCGATAAAAATCGCATCTACTTCTTGTAATGTACTAACTTTTTCTGGGGTGATGTCGCCCAAAATACGAATAGCCAATCCAGGGCCTGGAAAAGGATGTCGACCCAACAGTTCAGAAGCGATTCCAATACTTGTTCCTACCCTTCTCACTTCATCTTTAAATAACATTCTTAAAGGCTCTACCAGATTTAACTTCATAAAATCAGGCAATCCCCCAACATTGTGATGCGACTTGATCGTTGCCGAGGGTCCGTTAACCGAAATCGATTCTATTACATCTGGATAGATCGTGCCTTGTCCTAGCCATTTAACCTTGGGTAATGTTTTTGACTCATGATCAAAAACATCGATAAAGGTATTTCCTATTATTTTTCGTTTTGTTTCAGGATCAGATTCTCCTTTTAAAGCAGTTAGAAACTGATTTGAGGCATCAACGCCTTTAACATTCAACCCCATGCCTTCGTATTGCTTGAGAACACTTTCAAATTCATTCTTTCGAAGCAGACCATTGTTTACAAAAACACATTTCAGCTGATCACCAATCGCTTTATGCAACAAAACAGCTGCAACGGTGGAGTCAACTCCTCCCGAAAGTCCAAGAATCACTTCATCTGTTCCAACTTTATCTTTAAGTTTTTTTATTGTCATTTCGACAAACGAGTCAGGCGTCCAAGTTTGTTTTACGTTTGCGATTTTAACAAGAAAATTTTCCAACAACTGCTTCCCATCTGAAGAGTGATAAACTTCTGGATGAAACTGAATACCGAAGGTGAGCTCATGCTTCAATCTATAGGCAGCATTTTTAACATCCGTTGTACTCGCAAGCAAGATGCCATGAGACGGTAAAGAATAAATGGTGTCACTGTGACTCATCCATACCTGACTATCACTAGGGATGTTTTCAAAAAAAGTTTCTTCTGGCTTTATGTACGAGAGATGTGCCCTTCCGTACTCACGAGTATCCGAAGGCTTTACTTCCCCTCCTGAAAAATGAGCCAAAAACTGTGCTCCGTAGCAAACGGCCAATAAAGGCTTCTTCCCTCTAATTTCAGAAAGATCGGGATGAGGTGCCGATTCTGATCGAACAGAATAAGGAGATCCCGAAAGTATTACTGCACTAAAATCAGCCAAACTTTTTGGCGGATTATTGTAAGGATGTATTTCACAATAAATAAATAGTTCTCTAACTCTTCTAGCTATCAGTTGGGTATACTGTGACCCAAAATCAAGAATTAATACTTTATCTTGCATGGGGTTAAAAATACAATTTATTCAATTGGAATAATTACGTCTAAAGAGGAATTTATTAAAAAATATTAGTGAATCTTAAAAAGTAATCAAAGTGAATTTATATGACAACGGATTGAATGATTTGTAAAGAATATCCATTAAATTTTCGCCATTTTCCAAATAAAAAGAAATAAAATTATTAACACGTTCTTGAAGACTTTCGTTTGGAAATAAATTCTCATGAAGCAAAATCAAACGCTCCACATGATCTTTCAGCTTTATCTTTTGCGCTTTTAGAAGCCTGCCCTCTATACTGTCAACTCCCCTAAACTGCTTTATTTTCTGTGCTTTAACTGCTCCCGAAAAGGAAGCGTCAGTAGCTGCTACCAAACTCTCCAAATAATCAAACTGTTTCTCGAGAGCGTCTTTTAAAAAAGACAAATCCAAATCTATGTTACTGATTTGTCTTACTTTTTTATTAATAAGCACATTCCTTTTTAAAAACAAATCTGAGACGCTTAAGTCGAGTTGCTTTGCCTTTTTGGCACTCTTTTCACTCAATAAAAGTGCAGAGTTTCTCAAACACAATAATGGAAAAAGGACTTTTTGTTGATTAAAAAACGATTTAAGTTCCAACCAATAGGCTAATTCTCCGCCGCCGCCAATGTAGGCTATGTTAGGCAACACCACTTCTTGATAAAGTGGACGCATTAAAACATTCGGAGAAAATCGCTCGGGATGATTAGCCAATTCATTTTCAATTTCTTCCGATGTAAAGCTCGTTTCGGAACCTTCCAGATGAAATTTACTTCCCTGCTTCGTAATCCGGGAACGAGCCCCAGGAGTGAGATAAAACAAGTTGACTTCCCGCGGATTGACTTGTGGTTTATAGGTTGCGTTGTATTCCTCTTTAATCTTTTCAATCTGATTTAAAACTTCAGAATGACAATTGTTTCTGTTGAGTTCTTCGCGAGCATAGGGAGCAAAGTCTTGCTTTAAAATGGAATCATTTCCATCAATAATAACCAATCCGAATTTACCGAATAAATGATTGACGAAAACTCTTGTTGCTGCCGTCAAATCGTTTTTATCCCGATAACTGGTCGCAATTAACTTTTTCAGAGAAGATGCATTCAAACCATTTCCTAATTCCTTTTCAAAAAGACTTAACAAGCTTTCTAAACTAGCTGTATCAATTTTTCCAACTGCCCCTTCTTGTTGCTGGTTCCATTTAAATTTTTTCCCTTGAAAAACAAAAGCACTTATTTCTTCAAAATCATGATCCTCGGTTGCCATCCAATAAACAGGCACATAATTTAAATCGGGATGTTTTTCTTGAAGCTCCCTCGAGATCTTAATGGTCGTAATTATTTTATAAATAAAATAAAGGGGCCCTGTCATCAGACTCAATTGATGTCCCGTTGTTATTGTAAGAGTATTTTTTTCTTTTAATAGACCAAGGTTTTTTTTGACTTCAAGACTGACTTCAAACCCTTCGTATTGACTTTTCAAAGCCTTCGCCAAGTGTTCTCGATTGTAATCAGAATAATCATCGTTTTTTAAAATTGCTTGACGATAAAGATTTTCAGCAGAAGGAAAACCACTATGAAATGATTGCAAAGACTTTTTATCTTCTAAATAATCACAGATTAAATCAGAAAAATAAGCCGTTTCTCGATAAGAAACATACTCCGCATTCATAGCCAATTTTTATGTAAATATAGTCGTGTTTTTCTCAAACAACAAGTTTTCATTTTTTTACAGGAACGCCATACAGGTCAAAGTCAGTTGCTTCGATAATTTGAATCATAGCAAAATCTCCTGTTTTTAAGTAAAATTTCTCAGCGTCAATAAGCACTTCATTGTCAACATCAGGAGAGTCAATTTCTGTTCTACCCACAAAGTGACTGCCCTGTTTTCTGTCAATAACACATTTGTAGATTTTCCCAACTTTAGTCTGGTTCAGCTCCCATGAAATCTGTGATTGAATCTTCATGATTTCATTCGCGCGCAATTGCTTAACTTCCTGAGGGACATTGTCCTCCAATTCATAAGCATGAGTATTCTCCTCATGACTGTAAGTAAAACATCCCAATCGCTCGAAACGCGTTTCAATAACCCACTTTTTTAAAATCTCAAAATCCTCTTCGGTCTCTCCTGGATAACCAACAATCAAAGTTGTTCGGATCGCAATTTCAGGCAAAATTCCACGAATATTTTTGATCAGTTCAGTCGTTTTCTTTTGGGTCGTTCCCCTGCGCATTGATTTTAAAATAGAATCAGAAATATGCTGTAGTGGAATGTCCAAATAGTTACAAACCTTAGGCTCTTCTTTCATTACATCAATCACCTCCAGTGGAAAACCAGAGGGAAATGCATAATGCATTCTGATCCATTCAATTCCATCGACTTTCACCAAAGCCCTCAACAAATCGGCTAAGCGTCTTTCCTTGTAAAGGTCGAGCCCATAATAAGTTAAATCTTGAGCAATCAAGATCAACTCTTTTACACCGCTTGCGGCTAAGGTGGCTGCCCTTTTAACCAATTCCTCAATCGGTGTAGACAGGTGTTTTCCTCTCATCAATGGAATTGCGCAAAAAGAACAAGGACGATCACAACCCTCTGAAACTTTAAAATAGGCAAAGTTTTTTGGTGTTGTCGTTACCCGCTCTCCAAGCAATTCGTGTTTATAATCCGCACCCAATGTTTTAAGCAACTGAGGCAATTCAGTAGTGCCAAAATAAGCGTCTACTTGAGGTATCTCTTTCTGCAAATCCGGCTTATAACGCTCACTTAGACAACCCATTACGAAAACCTGATCGACCTCCCCCGCTTCCTTTTTCTTGATTTGCTCTAGAATCGTATTTACCGATTCTTCTTTGGCATTATCAATAAATCCACAGGTATTAATTACTACTATATTTCCTTCCTTTTCATGAACTACTTTTTTCTGACTGGCTTTAAGTTGACCCATCAAAACTTCCGAATCATAAACGTTTTTTGAACACCCGAGGGTGATTACGTTAATGGTGTTTTTATTTAAAGTTTTTGTTCTCAATCTGTTGTATTTAAATTTAAATGCTGCTTTAAAAATTCAAGTGTTGCTTTTTCTACCTGATGATGGTTTGGGGTCGTTAAATAAGAGGAAATAACATGATCTCCAGCGTCAGGAAAGGCCACCTTGATTTTCTGATTCGTTGGGGTTCCGAGCTGTTCAAACATTTCTAGCATTTTTTCGACTGAAAGCACATCATCTTGTTCTTCTTCATTTTTATAATAATATCCCAAAAAAACAGGGGCCATAATTTTACTGAAAGTTGTAGGATTCATCGAAACCTCAATTAACTTTTGAATATGAAGCAAGGGCTCGATTCTGTATCGCGTTGTCCAATATCCTTTTTTAGCTTCGGTTATTTTACCCATGTTGTAATAGTTATCTCCCAAAACAAGTCGGGCTATTTCTAATCCCCAGGGGAATGTTAGTAGTTTTGAGGAAGGATCAATAATTCCTACATTGGGAGAATATAATACAAGGGCTGCGACTTGCGGATCGTCACCAAGCAACAATCCAAGAGTCCCTCCGTTAGAATTTGCAATAACGATCACTTGCTCTCCCATCAATTTTGCGACAGCAAGGGCTTCTCTGGCATTGTCTAAATATTTGTCAGCCGTAAAGTCTATCATAGGTTCCTCTTCAATAAGTCCGTGTCCGAAAAGTCGAGGTAAATAGATGTTAGCGCCTAAGGCATTTGCTAGATTTACATGAACTGGGTTACCTTCTTCGATACTTGCCGAAAATCCATGAAAATACAGAATAGAATAGGGTGTTTTTTTGGGGATTAAATCATAAAAAATAACTTTTGATTCATTGTTTGGTTTAATATTTTCAAATGCCGATTCTCTGCTTTCAATCCAAGAGGAAAGTGCGGGTAAGTCATAATTAAGTTGTGGAATCGATTTGCTTAAATCGGGAGAATTTACTTTAGGCCCAATAAGATAAAGGCCAATCAGAAGTGCTAAAACAAATACAAGCTTTTTTAATATTTTCATGTGAGCTCGATTAACTGAAAAAAGTTTCAACAAAACTTTCAGCATGAAAAAGCTGTAAATCCTCCATCGATTCTCCCATACCAATATATTTTACGGGAATTTGAAATTGATCAGATATGCCCATGACAACTCCACCTTTAGCGGTTCCATCTAGTTTAGTAATTGCAAGTGAAGTGACATCCGTAGCGGCAGTGAATTGTTTGGCTTGTTCAAAAGCATTTTGACCTGTTGAACCATCTAAAACCAATAAGACTTCGTGAGGAGCATCTGGAATTACCTTTTCCATTACTCTTTTCACTTTTGTCAATTCGTTCATCAAGTTAACTTTATTGTGCAAACGTCCTGCGGTGTCAATGATAACCAGATCGCTTTTTTGAGTAACGGCAGATTGAAGGGTATCGTAAGCTACAGAGGCAGGATCACTTCCCATTTTTTGTTTAACCAGAGGAACTCCAACGCGGTCAGCCCATATTTGTAATTGATCGATGGCTCCTGCTCGAAAAGTATCTGCGGCTCCTAATATTACTTTTTTACCGCCCTGTTTGAAATGATGAGACAATTTACCAATAGTAGTTGTTTTACCCACCCCATTTACGCCAACCACCATAATTACGTGAGGACTGTTAGGTAGAGGGGCTTCAAAACTAGTAAACTCTTTGGTTTCTTGTTGAAGTAAGATCGAAGTGATTTCGTCTCTAAGAATCTGGTTTAATTCTTCTGTCCCAATGTATTTGTCTTTTGAAACTCTCAGCTCCAGGGCTTCGATGATTTTTATTGTAGTGGCAACTCCGACATCCGAACGAATCAAGACTTCTTCAAGCTCATCTAATAAGTCAACATCAATTTTAGATTTTCCTACAACAGCAGTTTTCATCTTAGAAAAAAAAGACTTCTTAGATACGGCCAAGCCCTCATCCAAGCGTTTCTTTTTCTCTGATGTGAAAATTGATTTTAATAAACCCATGACTGTATTAAATAAAAAAAGCTACTATAAAAGTAGCTTTAATTTTTGACTAAATCAGTCAAATTGTTTTTTACTCAACCATGCCTTAGCAAGGTCTGGACTAATAATAGTCTCTGAAAAAGAGTAAGAAGCCGAACCTTCTTTTTTCACCATCTTGATGGCTTTTGTCAACCTCTTTGATCCAGTCTGTAAGGTTGCAACTGATTTCTTTGCCATATCTACTTAATTTCTTTGTGAAGTGTCATACGCTTAAGGATGGGATTAAATTTCTTAATCTCCATTCTTTCTGGCGTGTTTTTTTTGTTTTTGGTTGTAATGTAGCGAGAAGTACCTGGTTTACCTGATTCTTTGTGCTCAATACACTCTAAAATTACTTGAACTCGATTTCCTCTTTTAGCCATTGGAAAATATTATTTTAAGATGCCTTGAGCTTTCGCTTCTTTAATTACAGCACTAATTCCTTTCTTATTGATTGTTTTCAATACAGAAGCTTTAATTTTAAGTGTTATCCACTTATCATCTTCGGGAATATAAAAACGCTTTTTGATTAAATTAATATCAAATCTACGTTTTGTTTTATTCATCGCACGAGAAACATTGTTCCCGTACATTACTCTTTTACCCGTGATTTCACATACTCTAGACATAGTGGTTATTCTTTTTAACAGGATGCAAATTTACATTTTTTTGTGGAGTTACAAAAAAAATACAAAAATAAAAAAACTACTTTTTAATTAGTTCTTGATAAAGTATTTCAAATGCCTGATTTACTGATTTTTGAATCACTCGTGTTCTGCTGTTTCCCATGATGAATTTAAAGCTGAAAACCTCATTTGGGGTTGATAATCCGATAAATACAGTTCCGACTTCCTGATCGGGGTCCCCTAGAGTCGGTCCAGCGTTCCCTGTGGTTGCGATTGAGTAATCGGTATTGTAGACTTCTTTTACCCCTTTGGCCATCGCTTCAACTACTTCTGCACTAACGACTCCGTGAGTGGTAATTAAATCCGGTGAAATATTTAAAATTTTTGTTTTAGAAAGTTCGGAATAAGTAACTGCACTTCCCTTAAAATAATTAGAAGCCCCGGCTTGTGTGGTTATTCTTGTTGCAATAACCCCTCCTGTGAAACTCTCCGCACAACTCAAAGTCATTCCTTTTTCAGTGAGCTGATCTGCAATTAGTACTTCGATGGGTTTTTCTTCCTCTGCACCATAATAAATATCTTTAATTAATGGCAATACCTTTTCTATTTGCGCATTAACGCTGTTTTTCAAAATACTTAAATCCGGTCCTTTGGTAGACAAGCGGAGTCTTACCCTACCCAAACTAGGAAGATAGGCCAATTTGATGTCTTCGGGTAAAGCATTTTCCCAATGTAAAACTCTTTCAGCGATTGCACTCTCCCCCAATCCATAAGTCAAAATGGTTTTGTGGAAAATTGAAGGCAATACAAATTGCTCTTGAAGCCTTGGCAAAACTTCATTATCAATGATTGACTCCATTTCAAAAGGAACACCAGGCAGCGAAACAAAGACTGTGCCTTTGTCAAAAAACCACATTCCTGCTGCGGTACCAAACTTATTTTCGAGAAGAGTTGCTTTTGAGGGTAAATTTGCCTGTTCTCTGTTTTTTTCGCTTATCGGAGTAGAGACGTATTCCTTAAATAATTCTTCTATATGAGCCAATACAGAAGCATTTGAGACCAGATTATCGTCAAAATACTCACACAAACAATGTTTTGTGACATCATCGTTGGTCGGACCCAACCCACCTGTTATTATAATAATATCAGCTCTTAAGCGGGCCTGATCAAGGGTGGAAATTATTGCTTCTTTTTGGTCGGATATGGAAGTTATTTGTCCGATTTCAACGCCAATTTTATTCAAAGATTTTGCTAAAAAAACGGAGTTGGTATTTACGATTTGTCCAATTAATATTTCATCACCGATGGTGACCAATTCTGCTATCATAATTATTTAATTCTTACTGAAAATGATTTTTTATTTTCCAAAAACCCTTCAAGCACATCGTTTTCATTTACTGATCCAACTCCCGACGGAGTTCCCGTGAAAATTATATCTCCAATTTTTAAGGTGAAAAATTGAGAGATATAAGCAATCAACTGATCGATTTTCCAAATCATTTGCTGGGTATTTCCTTCTTGTACTTTCTTACCGTTTTTTAGAAGAACGAAATTCAATGCCTCTAGATTTTCAAATTGATTCTTATTAATCCAATCACCAACAAAAGCTGAGCAATCAAAGGCTTTTGCTTTTTCCCAAGGTAGTCCTTTTTGTTTTAATTCCAATTGAAGGTCACGTGCAGTAAAGTCAATTCCCAAGCCTATTTCATCGTAATATTTAGGGACAAATTTTTCTTGAATGTGCTTTCCCAATCTGTTGATTTTAACTAAAACCTCAACCTCGTGATGAATTTCATTTGAGAAATGAGGGATGAAAAAGGGTTGGTTTTTCTGAACTAGTGCAGTGTCAGGTTTTAAAAAAATCACTGGCTCTTTTGGCTTTTCATTTGCCAACTCCTTGATGTGTTCGGAATAGTTTCTTCCGATACAAATAATTTTCACAGCGGTTATTGGGTGTTTAGGTTTCTTAAACGGATGGCAGTTAAGACCTTTTTGGTATACATCGGAAAGTCAGCATTAACCAACCATCCAAAATACCCTGGTTCTTTTTCTAAAACCTCTTCTACTGTTTTGCCTTTGTGTTTTCCAAAACCAAAACATTCTATTCCTTTTTTATTAAAAACAATAAATCCGGCAAAATCAGCAAATTTATTTCGGGTAGTGAACTCACTTAAAAAGTCAACATTCCCTTCTAAATCCTCATATTTTTCTAACTGAGACATTAAAACATCATGAGTTGCCTTTGTGTCAGCCATTGCAGAATGGGCGTCTTTGAGGTCTTCTTTACAATAAAACTTTAAAGCTGCGGATAGCGTTCTTTGTTCCATTTTATGAAAAATGGTTTGGACGTCTACGGTTTTTAGGTTCTTAAAATCAAAATCAACCTCCGCCCTAAGCATTTCTTCTACCAAAAGTGGAATGTCAAATCGATCTGAATTATATCCAGCCAAATCAGCATTTTCTATAAATGCATAAACTTCATTTGAAAGCACCCTGAACGTTGGCTCATTGGCAACATCAGAATCATAAATTCCATGAACAGCCGAAGCCTCTTCTGGAATGGGACACTCTGGATTGACACGCCACAGCCTTTCTTCTTTCGATCCGTCGGAAAGAAGTTTGAGTATGGCAATTTCAACGATACGGTCCTTGGTGATGCTTATTCCAGTGGTTTCTAAGTCAAAAAAACACAAAGGGCGAGAAAGATTTAGTGACATAAAAAATATTTTAAAGGGTTAGGCTTTCATCCCAATTTTCGAGATAATCTGACATGTTTTTTACAAATTGACCGCCTATCGCGCCATTGATGATTCGATGATCAAAACTGTGAGAAATAATTACTTTTTTTCTAATGCCAATAGAATCTCCTTTCGGAGTTTCCATAACTGCTGGCATTTTACGAATCACGCCCATTGCGATAATTCCAACTTGTGGTTGGTTGATAATTGGAGTTCCTGTCAGCGCTCCGAAATTCCCAATATTGGTAAACGTAAAGGTACCATCCTGAACCTCTTCAGGTCTTAAGGCTTGATTTCGACCTCTTGTGGCAAGGTCATTTACTGCCTTCGCCAATCCAACTAGGTTGAGATGATCTGCATTTTTTATAACGGGAACAATTAAGTTTCCATCGGCCATAGAAGTTGCCAATCCGATATTGATGGCACGTTTCTGGAGGATTGTATCTCCTTGAATAGAACTATTTAATAAGGGGAAGTCTTTAAGTGCCTTGATTAGTGCTGTTATGAATAATGGCGTAAAAGTTAATTTCTCATTTTCTCTTTCAAAAAATCCATTTTTTACTTTTTCTCTCCAATTCCAAAGTGCTGTGACGTCTGTTTCAACAAACGACTGAACATGGGCAGAAGTTTGTTTACTGTTAATCATGTGCGCCGCAGTCAGCTTTGCCATACGGGACATTTCAATGACTTGATCTTGCCCTCCCATCTTGTTTATTTTAGGAGTCTCCTTGTGTTGAACAACGGGAATTATTTTATGAACACGCATTTTTAAATAAGAAATCATGTCATGCTTTGTCACCCTTTCACCTTGACCAGTGCCGTTTATTTTTTCAAGTTCCTCAGGGCTTATGCCTTCTTGACTTGCTATTTTTTTTACTAATGGAGAATAAAATTGGCTGGATTCATCTGTTATAATGGGAGCAATGGCTATTTTCGTGGCAACAATGCTTTCAGAAATCACCCCAGCCTCATGCAAAGGAATGTTTTTATTTTCATTCTCAATTTGCTCCTCAATTTTAGTAATTTCATCGACAATTTCAGTTGCTTCTTCTGGAGTTTCAAACGCTTCTTCTTCCGCATCATCTTCTGATTCAGTCTGAATTACAGCAAAAACTTCTCCTACTTGAACAACATCATTTTCAAAAAATTTCTTTTCAATTAAGATGCCACTCAATTCGCTGGGTACATCCGAGTCTACTTTGTCAGTTGCAATTTCAACGATTGATTCATCTATATCAATACTTTCACCAACCTCCTTTAACCACTTCGTTAAGGTAGCTTCGGCAACACTTTCTCCCATTTTAGGAAGTTTCAAATGATATTTTCCCATATTATTTTTTACAATACAAAAGTATCAAATTTATGTATGCGATTTTAATTTTGAATGGATAAGCCATCAAGTGATTTAGAAACTATTTATCATAAATCGAATTTTCATAGGGAACTCTTTTAAGAATACTACGACCCAAGGTAACCTCATCCGTATATTCAAGTTCATCCCCAACAGGAATACCCCTTGCTATTGCAGAGGTAGAAATGTTGTAAGGTGCTAAAGTTTTATAAATATAAAAATTAGTAGTATCCGCTTCCATGGTGGCACTGAGCGCAAATATTATTTCTTTAATTTCTCCCTTTTTGACTTTTTCTTCCAAAGTCTCTAGGTTTAAATCCTGAGGACCAACCCCATCTATTGGAGAAATAATTCCGCCTAAAACATGATAATATCCTTTAAATTGTTCTGTACTTTCAATGGCAATTACATCCCGAATATCTTCTACAACGCACAACAGACTTCCATCACGTTTAGGATTGGCACAAATCTCACAAAGTGGAACGTCAGATAAATTATGACAAGAAGTACAGAAGTTGATTTGTTCTCTCAAATCATTGAGCGATTGTGTTAAATCTGTAGTGTTTTCTTTTGGAAGTTTTAGCAAGTGCAAAGCCAACCTTAGCGCAGTTCGCTTTCCAATACCCGGTAATTGGGCAATTTCGCTCACTGCATTTTCAAGTAATTTTGAGGAAAATTCCATGGCGTAAAATTAACAAATAATTTCATATTCTTGAATTTGTATCTTTACTAAAAATCATTATTTAATGTTCACTCCTGGATTAATTTTATTGATCGTTTTAGTTTACTTCATTTTGCTAATATCGATTTCTTATTTCACCAGCCGAAAAGACGATAATCTTACCTTTTTTAAAGCCAACAATAGTTCCCCATGGTATTTGGTTGCTTTTGGAATGGTGGGGGCATCGCTGTCGGGAGTTACTTTTATTTCTGTTCCCGGCTGGGTTGGAGATTCTGGATTCACCTACTTCCAAGTGGTTCTGGGCTACTTTGCTGGATATTTTATAGTTGCTTTTGTTTTACTTCCAATCTATTATAAACAAAATTTAACTTCAATCTATGAATATTTAGCAGAACGTTTTGGTCCAAAAAGTCATAAAATTGGTGCTATTTCATTTTTTATATCAAGGGTTTTAGGAGCCAGTTTCAGGTTGTTTTTAGTTGCCATTGTCATGCAGCAATTTATTTTCGATGCTTGGAATGTTCCATTTGAAATTACTGTTACAATTTCTATTTTCCTAATTTGGGTTTATACACGTCGAGGAGGAATCAAAACAATTGTATGGACCGATACTATACAAACCCTATTGATGATTTTGGCCGTTGTATTTTCACTTTTCTTTATCACACAATCCTTAGGCTATGAGGGGCTTGAATTTCTCAATTCTGATGAGATGAAAAAATATACCCATATTTTTGTGATGGATGACTTCTTGGCTAGAAACCATTTTGTGAAATCTTTCTTGGGCGGAGTATTTATTACCATCTGCATGACAGGCTTGGATCAAGACATGATGCAAAAAAACCTAACTTGCCGATCGTTAAAGGATGCTCAAAAAAACATGGTGGTCTTCAGTTTTGTAATGGTTTTTGTCACCTTTTTATTTTTACTGTTAGGTGCTTTAATTTTTATTTATGCCGAGAAGAATCAAATCACAATTCCTTTATTGGATGGCGCTCCAAAAACAGATCTCCTTTTCCCCGAAATTGCACTAAGTGGTTCCTTAGGATACGCGGTTGGAGTTGTATTCATTTTAGGATTAATTGCTGCAGCATATAGCAGTGCAGACAGCGCCCTGACCTCCTTAACCACTTCCTTTTGCGTGGACTTTGTCAAAATGGACAAACATTCAGAATCAGATCAAAAGAAAATAAGAAAGCGTACACACATTGGTATGAGTCTTGTTTTGATTCTTGTCGTAATCGCCTTTAAACACATTTTAGACCGCAACGTTATTGATGGTTTACTAACCGTAGCCTCTTATACTTATGGTCCACTTTTAGGACTTTTTACTTTTGGGATTTTCACTCCCTATAAGATTCAAGATGCCAAAGTGGGTTGGGTAGTGCTTGCTTCAATTGGGTTGATTTTCCTGATCGGAAACCTTCCTAAGGCGCTGTTGGGAGGATATGAAATTGGTTATGAATTGCTTCCGTTAAACGGTTTAATAACCTTATTAGGTTTAATACTGATTCGTCGTAAGTAAAACCAAAGTGCAAGCATTCTCCCATTCAATTCCTGTCTTGGTTAAAAGTGCTGATAAATCTGCATTTTCGGTACCAGGATTAAACAAAACTCTCTTGGGATTTAAAGACAAAATATAATCGAAATAATCTATTTGATTGCTTTTGTTCAGATAAAGTGTGACGGTATATATGCCCTCAAAATGAGTCAAATCATTGTGAATCATTACTCCTGAAACAGTTCCTGATTTTTTTCCAATGGCAACAACTGGATACCCGTGCTTGACTAATCTATGAAGTGCAGTATAGACAACTCTTTTTGGGTTTAAAGAAGCGCCTATTATGAGGGTCTTGAAAGACACCTACCAATTGATCATTACGCTACCCCAAGTAAAACCACTTCCAAAAGCAGCAAGGACAACCTTGTCCCCTTCTTTTACTTTTCCTGCTTCCCAAGCCTCTGTTAAAGCAATAGGAATTGACGCAGCGGTTGTATTTCCGTATTTCTGAATATTATTGTAAACTTGATCATCACTCAACCTAAATTTTCTCTGAATGAATTGAGCAATTCTCAAATTTGCTTGATGCGGAATTAAAAGATCGATATCTTTTGATTCCCATCCATTTTTTTCTAAGCCCTCATCGATGACTTCTGCGAAACGCGTTACGGCATTTTTAAAAACAAACTGCCCGTTCATGTAGGGATAGAAAGAAATATCATCGGGATTGTTGTCAGCAATAATCTCAGGAATCCATCGACTTGTGTTAGGGTCTATAATCGATAACTCCTTTGCATGTTCTCCTTCCGAATGAAGATGAGAAGACATTATTCCTTTGGATAAGTCTGTTTCTCTAGAGACTACAGTAGCACCAGCGCCATCGCCAAAAATCACAGAAACCCCTCTACCTCGAGTGGTCATGTCTAAACCTCCAGAATGATTTTCAGATCCAATCACAAGGACGTTTTTATACATTCCTGTTTTTACAAATTGATCCGCAGTCGACATGGCATAAACAAAGCCAGAGCATTGTGTTCTTATGTCCATGGCAGGACAAGTGGGTATGCCTAATTCTTCTTGAACAATCACGCCTGAACCTGGAAAGTAATAATCAGGGCTTAATGTTGCAAATAAAATCAATTCAATATCATTGGTCGCAATTCCTGCACGCTCAATGGCAATTTTAGCAGCCTTAACTCCCATTGATGCAGTAGAGTTCCCATCTCCTTTTTTGATGTGTCTGCGTTCCTCAATACCAGTTCTTTCGATAATCCAATCACTGGAAGTGTCCATCATTTTTGACAAATCGTCATTGGTAACTATATTTTCAGGGACATACATCCCAAGTCCAGAGATTCTAGAATTATACATTAATAAATGTTTTTTTGCAATTTAACGAAATCATTAAATAAATCTTGGTTTTTTTATTAAAACCAACGTGGATAGAGTTAAATGTAATTTAAGTAATTCTCGGTTTTAACTTTGGCCTTAAGGTCGAAAAGTAAATTATACAAGCCGAAAAATGTTCGATTGATATAGAGAAAATGTTTAGAGCCTCTGTTCCCATTCATTTTACGAATGCGTTTGTCTGTTGACAATTCTTCGCTGAGAGAATTTATTGATTTCCAGAATGCACTGTCACCAAAGTCAAAGTCATCTTTAGTAAACGGAAGGGTCAATACCCTCATCATTCTCCCAAAAAGCTGTGTAAAATATTCTATTTCCTCTGGAGTATCGTCTGCTCTTAAAATTTCTAAATCTCTCAAAATATCTTTAAACTTTTCTGGATCCTCCGAAAATTGATGTTTAGGCAATTCGAAATAAGGCTCATAAAATTCGTAAGGGATTTCTTTTACGCAACCAAAGTCTAATGCAACTAACTTAAGGGCAGAATTGATTAGAAAATTTCCAGGGTGAGGGTCGGCATGTACTTTTTTCAAAACATGAATTTGGAACATATAAAAATCCCATAATGTTTGTCCTAGCAAATCGTTTTGTTTTTGTGAACTACTTTCTTGAGCAGCATGTTCAGAGAGGTGCTTGCCTTGCATCCAATCCATGGTTAAAATCTTCCCTCCTGACAGTTCGGGATAATACTTTGGAAATAATAAGTTGGGAATCACTTTACACTTATCAGCAATCCATTCGCTTTGCTTTAACTCGAGTTCATAATCCGTCTCTTCCAAAAGTTTACCCTCAACTTCCTTAAAATATTTGTCCGTATCCGTTCCCTTAAGATTAAACATCTTTAAAGCAATGGGTTTTATCATCGTCAAGTCAGAACTTATACTGCTGGCAACGCCAGGGTATTGAATTTTAACCGCTAGATCTTTTCCGTTTTTAGTTGCTTTGTGAACTTGTCCTATGCTGGCCGCATTAATAGATTCCGAAGTAAAAGTGTCAAATATACTTTCAGGATCAGCTCCAAAATACTTTCTGATTAGCTTTCGAACCAAAGGGGCTGATAAAGGAGGAACTGAAAACTGCGATAAACTAAATTGATCAACATAGGCTTTGGGGAGAAGGTTTTTTTCCATGCTCAACATCTGAGCAACTTTGAGGGCACTTCCTTTTAAACGCTTTAAAGAATCATAGATGTCTTTTGCGTTGTCTTCGTCTAATTGATCGCGTGTTAGGTCTTTGTTGAATGCTTTTTCTCCGTAATATTTGATGTAGTTGCCCCCTAATTTTATACCAGTTGAAACTAAACTTCCTGCTCTTGCAATTTTACGGGTGGGAATATTATCCAGTGATTTCAATTAAATACAAATTTTTCTTTCCACAAAAACTTTCCAAAATCCACTAAGGTGCCAAGGGGCGTATTGTCAAACAAATCAAAAGCCGTTTGGACTGATTTCTCAATCGCTTGGTCTGTTTTCTCAAAATCAACTGAAGTATCATTAATCCAGAATTTTATCAAAAAAGCGAATTGTATCCAAGCGCCTTCTGAAAATATTTTCGGAGGATGCTGAAGGTAAGATTCATTTTTATTGGTGTTTCCTGTATCGATTAGGTCTTTAGCAAAGTCTTTAAATGAAATTCTCATCTTACTAAGCTGTGACATTTTAACCATATTTGATTGATGAGAGGACAAAGAGAAGAGAACATAACTTCTATTGAGTAGCAATACTTCAAAAAAGGTGAAATAAAATGAAAGTAATTTGTCTTTTGGCGAAGCGTTTTCAAAAGTTGCATCTTTTTCCAAAAGTCCCATCGCATTGTCATAGAAAAATTGCCAAATTTGACCTTTGACGGCATCTAAAGAACCAAAATGCTTGTAAAAAGTTTTTTCTTCAATATTATTTTCCTTACTAAACTTAAATACAGACAATGGAAAAGCCTCTTTCTCAAGCGTCGTATCGATAAATGCAGTCAGAATCGCTTCTTTTAGTTTCTCTTCTTTTTTACTCATAGTTGAAATTAATTGTATTTCAAATTTACGAATTGTTTATCCTTTTAATGATAAATTAAAACAAAAAAATATGTCAATGTGTCATTAATATTGAATTGGTACTTTTTTTGCCATTATTAAGTAAACAATTAAAATTTACAATAATGACAAATGGTAAAATCAACGTTTCTGTTGAAAACATATTCCCTTTAATAAAAAAATTCCTTTACAGCGATCATGAGATTTTTTTAAGAGAATTAATTTCTAA
>Ga0308001_10000192_pt1 | contig 30012 bp, 40 predicted proteins | sample Neamet5_FD_203167 | JGI IMG/M metagenome (GOLD analysis project Ga0308001, IMG submission 203167) | Marine microbial communities from water near the shore, Antarctic Ocean - #5 | ecosystem: Environmental > Aquatic > Marine > Unclassified | place: Southern Ocean | collected 2014-06-04
GAAATCATTTCCCTGATATTAATCCGACGAATCTTTGCTGATATTCCGAAAATTGATCTTAATGCCGATTGGCTTTCTACACCGCCAAACTTACAATTGATTTGTGATGTACTTGGAGTTTTGACCCTCTACTATTTGATTCACCTTTTCAATAATGGCCAATTAAGACTTCCTTCAAAGCCACTAAACCCAAAGCTTAAAAGCTTTGTTGCTTCAAAAAAAGCAGTCAGTTTAATTTTATTACCATTGCTCATTTTTACATCAATTTATAGTGGGGTTAATTGGGTTTACGACATGTTTTATAATCACATTGGGAGTGACATAAACTCCATTTTCTATAATGAATTTTTCTCAATACTAATTCTAGCCGATGTGTTTATACTGCTACTTTCTTTTCAGTATACAGAACGTTACAGCCAATTAATTAGAAATACAGGATTTGTTATTTGTACCATTTTAATTAGACTTTCTTTTGGGGTGAGTGGTCTAACCAATGTTGCCTTAATCATCTCAAGTGCAGTATTTGGATTGTTGATTTTAACAATCTATAATATGAGAGAGAATCCCACAAAAGAAAAGGAGCCTATAAAAATTTAAATCACTTAGATTTACGCTCACAAGAAATCAGTGTGTTTTTAAGCAACATAGCAATGGTCATAGGACCAACTCCGCCTGGGACCGGAGTAATAAAACTTGCCTTTTTAGAAACTTCTTCGTAGTCGACATCTCCTTTGATCACATAGCCCTTAGGATGACTTTCGTCTGCTACTCTGGTAATACCAACATCAATAATTACAACGTCTTGTTTTACCATGTCAGCCTTCAAAAAATCAGGGACACCCAAAGCGGAAATGATAATGTCTGCATCTAGAGTTAGTGCAGCTAAGTTCTTAGTTCTACTGTGCGTTAAAGTCACTGTGGCGTTACCTGCAGGACCTTTTTGACTCATCAGAATACTAATCGGTCTGCCAACGATGTGGCTTCTACCGATTACCACACAATGTTTCCCAGAAGTGGATATTTCATAACGCTTTAACATTTCAATAATACCAAATGGAGTTGCTGGGATAAATGATTCCATGTCTAATGCCATCCTTCCAAAGTTAGTTGGATGAAATCCGTCAACATCTTTTTCAGGATCAACTGCAAGAAGTATATTTTCTTCGTTTATGTGTTTGGGCAATGGTAATTGAACTATATAGCCATCCAAGGACACGTCTTGATTGAGTTCTTTAATTTTATCTAATAAAACTTCTTCTGAGATCGTGTGCTCCAAACGAATTAAAGTAGATTGAAACCCAACCTGTTCACAAGAGCGCACTTTGCTCCCAACATAGGTCAAACTCGCACCATCATTTCCTACCAAAACTGCCGCAAGATGTGGTGTTTTGAGTCCTTTCTCCCTTCTCAAATTCACTGCCTCACGAATTTCTTCTTTTATTTCACCCGAAAGTTTTTTCCCGTCTAGTATCTCCATAGCATTTTATTATAGTCCTTGAAGCATTTGCATCATTTGCTTTCCCTTTCCTCCTTGCATCATCTTCATCATTTTACTCATTTGATTGAACTGCTTGATCAACTGATTTACTTCTTCGACCTTTCGTCCTGATCCCTTTGCAATTCGGTTTTTTCTACTGTGGTTCATCAAGGTGGGTTCTGATCGTTCTTTAGGGGTCATGGATCCAATTATGACTTCTATATACTTAAAAGAATCCTCGTCTATGTCAACATTTTTCATCGCCTTTCCTATTCCCGGAATCATCCCTATCATGTCTTTCATATCACCCATTTTTTTCACCTGTTGAATCTGTGATAAAAAATCATCAAAACCAAATTGATTTTTGGCTATTTTTTTATTAATTCTTCGGGCTTGCTCTTCATCAAATTGATCCTGAGCTCTTTCAACCAATGATACCACATCCCCCATTCCGAGAATACGGTCTGCCATTCTTTCTGGATAAAAGACATCAAGAGCCTCCATTTTCTCACCAGTACCGATGAATTTTATTGGCTTGTTTACAATTGATTTTATTGAAAGTGCTGCGCCACCTCTAGTATCTCCATCTAGCTTTGTAAGTATAACACCATCAAAGCTTAAAATGTCGTGAAAAGCCTTTGCTGTATTTACGGCGTCTTGACCTGTCATCGAATCCACCACAAAAAGAGTTTCCTCTGGCTTAACCGTTTTGTGAATATCTGAAATTTCTTTCATCAACACTTCATCCAAAGCAAGCCTACCCGCGGTATCAATAATGACAACATCATGCTTGTCCTTTTTCGCTTGGGAAATTGCAGCTTGTGCAATTTTTACTGGATTTTTTTCCTCCAAATCACTGTAAACAGGAACCCCAATTTGCTCTCCCAAAATACTCAACTGATCAATGGCAGCAGGTCGATAAACATCACAGGCAACCAATAGTGGTGATTTGCTTTTTTTGTTTTTTAAATGTAAGGCCAGTTTACCACTAAAAGTTGTTTTACCTGAACCTTGTAATCCAGACATTAATATAACGGAGGGTGAAGAACCAAGGCTAAGACCTTCTGCGCTTCCTCCCATCAAAGCTGTCAATTCATCTTTAACAATCTTAATAAGTAACTGACCAGGCTTAAGGCTGGTCAAAACTTCTTGCCCTAGCGCTTTCTCCTTTACTCTTGTCGTGAAATCTTTTGCGATTTTAAAGTTAACATCAGCATCTAAAAGTGCCCTGCGAACTTCCTTCAAGGTTTCAGCCACATTGATTTCTGTAATCTTACCTTGACCTTTTAATATCTTAAAAGCTTTGTCGAGTTTATTGCTTAAATTATCAAACATATTCATCTAATTAGGATTCAACAAAGTTAGTCTTTTCAATATTTTAAAAAAACTACAAGACCATAAGCTTTTGCTTTTAACTTTTATTTTTATTTTTATTCATCATGCCTATAACGATCGTATGAGGAAAAGTAATCGCTGCAAGAAAAGAGAAAAACATTGGTAAAAAATAGTCCGCATTAAAATCAATATAGTTTAAAATCAAACCTAAAAAAACCAGTGACGCAAACCAATACAATAGGGAGGCTTTTAAATATTTTTTAATAGATGTTTTTTTTAAATCTCCATAGAGATAATTTATTTGTTCTTTCAATGAGGGAATACTGTGCCAAACAACAAAGTAGAAGGCAAAGGAAAAAAGCAACGAGCCAAAGTGAAAAAGCAGGGACAGTAAACCCAAAAGAAATAATTCTTTAATAAGGCTCTCTCTTAAAGAAGGAATGATCATCATGATAAACAAAAGAAGCACTCCTGTGGAGATCAAACTCCAGAGAAAAAAATTATAAGGCAATAAAATACCACTTATTTTTTCTATTACCAATGCAACCTCTATATACTGAGTTATAAAAATTAAAAAGAAAATAAAAGCGCCATAAAGCGTGAAAAAGAATGAATGGGAGATTGAAAGCTTTAACCGGTCTTCCCAATGTTGCTCACCAAAATGATAGCTACTGAAGAGAATAAAGGTAAATAAGGCTATTGATGGAAGAAAGAAAAAGAATAATCCTCCTAATAAAACAACTCCAACATACATAATCAGGGATTTTACAAAGAAGTTTTTGGACTTTAATCGTCGGTTCTTTAAAATAATTTCTAAATCGTTTGCACCATGAAGTATCCCAAGGGTGATTATCAGCAACGAACCAATTAAATCAAGGTATACAAAAGGAATCCCAGTAGCAAATAGGATTGAAACAAGAGTTGTTATGATGCCAATTTGATGATATTTCAAGGGTTTTTTATTAATTTACACAAATTAATGTTAAAAAAAATCAATATTTATAGTGAGTATATTTATTTTTAATTAAATTTAGTTCAACAAAAATAAATAATTAATTAATCATGGAAAAAATTTTTAGTTTAATGACAGTAGTGCCAGCGATGGCCACTGATGATTATGTAGGGTTCACATTCTTCGTGGGTTGTATGGCGATGATGGCAGCCTCTGCATTTTTCTTTCTTTCAATGAGTTCTTTTGACAGTAAATGGAGAACATCAATCCTAGTATCAGGTTTGATTACATTTATTGCAGCAGTTCACTATTGGTACATGAGAGACTATTGGGCAACCAATGCAACTTCACCAACATTCTTTAGATATGTTGACTGGGTATTGACTGTACCATTAATGTGTGTTGAATTCTATCTAATCCTTAAAGTTGCTGGTGCAACAAAGCAATTGATGTGGAAATTGATTTTCCTTTCAGTAGTAATGCTTGTTACTGGTTACTTTGGAGAGGCAGTTTACAATACAGGAAATGGACCTGCACTTTGGGGACTAGTTTCTGGACTCGCTTATTTCGCGATTGTTGCTGAACTCTGGAAAGGTAGTGCTGCAAAACTAGCAGCGTCTGCTGGTGGAGCTGTTCAAGCTGCACACACAACGCTTTTGAAATTTGTTGTTATTGGATGGGCAATTTACCCAATCGGATACATGGCAGGTACTGAAGGGTGGTATAGCGGTATCTTTGGTGGTCTTCCAATGGACGTTATTTATAACGTTGGGGATGCTATCAACAAAATTGGATTTGGTTTAGTGGTATATAATTTAGCTGTAAATTCTAAATAATTATCAATAAAATAAATTTACTGTAAATATTAAAATCGCTCTTCGGAGCGATTTTTTTTTACATCCTATCGGGCACTGAGATTCCAAGAAGTGAGGAAGCCAAGGCAACGTTGTTAGCTACTGCCTTACAAAGCAACAAGCGCAAGGACTTTAATTCTTCGACAGGTTCTCCTAGTACACTTATGTTTTGATAGAAAGAATTAAACAGACGAACCAATTCATAAAGATAATTAGCAATTAGCGCAGGACTAAACTGATCTGCTGCTTGATTAATCACCTCAGAATAAGTCATCAAGTGTTTGAGAATCTCCTTCTCTTTTACGTCCAACTGCAAAGAAACGTTAATCTGTAGTCCTTCAAGCTGCTGTTTTCTTAGTAATGATTGAATACGTGCATGTGCATATTGAATGAAAGGACCTGTGTTTCCGTTGAAATCAACAGAAGCTTCAGGATCAAACAAAATTCTCTTTTTTGGATCTACTTTTAAAATATAATACTTTAATGCACCTAACCCGATCTTTGTGTACAAGGCCTCTCGATATTCTTCACTCAATCCTCCTAGTTTGCCATGCTTAGAAGCGATTTCAGCGGCTGTATTTTTCATTTGATCGATCAGGTCATCTGCGTCTACAACCGTCCCTTCCCTGCTCTTCATTTTACCGCTTGGTAAGTCCACCATTCCATAACTCAGGTGATTAAGAGAATCTGACCAACTGTATCCTAATTTTTTAAGAACTAAGAAAAGTACCTTAAAATGATAGTCTTGCTCATTCCCGACGGTATAGACCATTCCTTTAATATCTGGATGGTCTTCAACTCTTTGCTGAGCAGTCCCGATGTCCTGCGTCATATAAACTGCTGTGCCATCTGATCGAAGTAAAAGCTTTTCATCCAAACCATCCTCAGTAAGGTCAATCCAAATGGATCCATCTTCTTTGCTGAAGAAAATTCCTTTCGAAAGTCCTTCATTGATAATTGTCTTACCTAATAAATAGGTATTACTTTCATAATAATAGGAATCAAAATCAATTCCTAGTTTTTTGTAAGTAGCATCAAAACCTTTGTATACCCAGCCATTCATTTTCTCCCATAAAGCTCTAACCTCTGGATCATTGGCCTCCCATTTCACAAGCATTTGTTGCGCTTCTAGAAGAAGGGGCGCTTGCTTTTCAGCAACAGCTTGTGTTGTTCCGTCTGAAACCATTGTGGCTAACTGTGCTCTGTATTTTGTTTCAAAAAGGACATAGTATTTACCAACCAATTGATCCCCTTTAAGATTTGAGGAATCAGGTGTCTCCCCACTACCATAATGTTGCCATGCCAACATGGACTTACAAATATGAATCCCACGATCATTGATGATCTGAGTTTTAATTACATTATTACCATTTGCTTTTAAAATTTTAGCAACAGAATAACCCAACAAATTATTTCTAACATGCCCAAGGTGAAGGGGTTTGTTTGTATTGGGTGAAGAATACTCCACCATGAGCGTGGGAGCGTCTGAATTTGCTTTTTTATGACCATATTCGTCTTCTGATAGCATCTGCTTTAAAAACGCTAAATAATAAGCATCGAAAATACTAAGGTTTAAAAAACCACTGACGACATTGAAATTTTCTACAACATCAGAATGCTCAATTAAAAAAGCACCTAATTTCTCGCCCAACACCTGTGGACTTGTCCTTGTTTGTTTTAACAAAGGAAAAAGCACCAATGTAAGGTCGCCCTCAAAATCCTTGCGTGTCAACTGAAATTCGAAGTGATCTACTGATAAATCAAAATCCGATTTTAAAAAAGTTAAAATTGACTTTGAGAGTGTGTGTTCTAGCTTATCCATTTTCTTGGCGCAAATATAAATATAAAGTCGAAACTTTGGAGTGATCTTCTAATGACTTATCTTTAAATAAAAAATGCTTTTAAATGTTTCTTACAACGATAAGGCAATAATAGAAAAAATTGATGCTGAAGTAGGAAAGCCATTTTCCCTTAAAGAACGATGGTCTATGGGGGGTATCGGGTCTTCAAAACTATTTATCACTCAAACTTCTCTCAACATTCACAATCTTTTAGTTCTTGACCAAAATTTAAATACTTGTAATATTGAATTGCGTCCTCAAGGTATCATTGTTAGGTTTAGAAGCTTACTAGAAACCTATGGGTTGGTTATCCCTTTTTATAAACTAAAAATTTATAAAGGAAAGGCGGAGGAATATTCAATTTATAGGGATGAATCCCTAATAAAAATATTGGCAGACACTAAAACCATACACAAGTTTTTTAGTAAAATAAATACCCTAAAAGCGGAAAGTAGACCTCCTTCAGTAGACGAGCTATAGTTTTCTAGAAGTGTGCCCAATATAAACTTGTCTTGGGCGACCGATCGGTTCTTTGTTCAAACGCATTTCTTTCCATTGTGCAATCCAGCCTGGAAGTCTTCCCATTGCAAACATCACAGTAAACATTTCGGTTGGAATCCCCAAAGCCCTGTAGATAATACCTGAATAAAAATCGACGTTTGGATATAATTTACGTTCAATGAAATAAGGATCATTCAATGCTTCTTGTTCTAAAGCTTTAGCAATATCCAAAATAGGATCGTTGACGCCTAATTCTTTTAATACTTCGTCCGCAGCCACTTTAATGATTTTTGCACGCGGGTCGAAATTTTTATAGACACGGTGTCCAAAGCCCATCAAACGGAAAGGATCATTTTTGTCTTTTGCTTTGGCCATGAACTTTTTTGTGTCACCACCATCCTTTTTTATTTGCTCAAGCATTTCAATTACCGCTTGGTTGGCCCCCCCATGTAATGGTCCCCAAAGGGCAGAAATTCCAGCCGAAATTGAAGCAAATAATCCAGCGTGAGAAGAACCTACAATACGTACTGTAGAAGTAGAACAATTCTGCTCGTGATCTGCATGGAGAATTAGTAACTTATTCAACGCATTGACTATCGTTGGATTAGATATATATTCCTTATTGGGTTTTTTAAACATCATTTGGGCAATATTTTCCGTATAAGAAAGTGAATCGTCCGAATAAACAAGTGGCAAACCTTTTACCCTTCTTTGTGTCCAAGAAACCAAAACCGGTAGCTTGGCGAGAATCATAATAATTGCTTCGTGGAACTCAGCTTCAGAATTAATATCAACTGAACTAGGGTTAAAAGCAATTAATGCTGAGGTTAACGAAGATAATATTCCCATTGGATGTGCTCCTTTTGGAAAACTTTTAAGAATCGCCTTTAGGTCTTCGTCTACCAACGACTCTTCACGAATTTCATTCTCAACTTTCGAAAGTTGCTCTGGAGTTGGAAGTTCACCAAAGATTAACAAATAAACAACTTCCAAAAAGCTAGATTTATTTGCTAAGTCTTCAATTGAATAGCCTCTGTATCGAAGTATTCCCTTTTCTCCATCCAAAAATGTTATCTCGCTCTTACAGGATCCGGAATTCTTATATCCAGGATCAAGAGTAATCAAACCTGTTTCAGCTCTTAAACTTTTAATATCAATCGCAATTTCATTTTCAGTTCCCTTAACTAATGGGAATTCATGCGTTTTATTGCCGTAAATTAATTGAACTTTATCTTCCATAATATTGAATTTTGAGAATTGCAAATTTAAAAAAATAGACGCCAAAAAACAACTGTAGCCCGATGTAATAAACGGATAAATTAAAAAAAAGTGCTTTTACTTGATTTTAAAAGCATTTTCTTGAGGATAGTAAGCCATGCTCTCTAATTCCTCCTCGATTCTGAGTAATTGGTTGTACTTAGCCATACGATCACTTCGAGAAGCAGATCCTGTTTTAATTTGTCCTGTATTAAGGGCAACTGCCAAGTCAGCAATAGTATTATCTTCTGTTTCTCCAGATCGGTGTGACATTACAGAGGTATAACCCGCATGGTGTGCCATTTCGACGGCCGCAATGGTTTCAGAAAGGGTTCCGATTTGATTTACTTTTATCAAAATCGAATTGGCTATACCTAAATCAATTCCTTTCCCTAAACGCTCTACATTGGTTACAAAAAGGTCATCTCCAACCAATTGAACTCTGTGTCCTGCTTTTTCAGTAAGAAGTTTCCACCCGTCCCAATCGTTTTCATCCATTCCATCTTCAATTGAAATGATCGGATATTTGGCACTTAAATCTGCTAAATATTGAGCTTGTTCTTCTGAGGTTCTTTTTACACCCTTATCGCCTTCAAATAGCGTATAATCGTAAACTCCATTTTCGTAAAATTCTGCTGCAGCACAATCCAGTGCAATTTTAACTTCGTCTCCAACTTTGTATCCTGCATTATCAATTGCAATTAAAATCGTTTCTAATGCATCCTCAGTTCCATCGAGAGTTGGTGCAAAACCACCTTCATCTCCAACTGCAGTACTAAGACCTCGGTCGTGTAATACTTTTTTAAGATGATGGAAAATCTCAGAACCCATTTGCATCGCATGTGAAAAGCTCTTCGCTCCCACTGGCATAACCATAAACTCTTGAAAAGCGATTGGCGCATCGGAATGTGATCCACCGTTAATAATATTCATCATTGGAACCGGTAATGTATGCGCACTGACTCCACCAATGTATCGGTATAAAGGAAGTCCCAATTCATTTGCAGCCGCCTTTGCGATTGCAAGTGAAATCCCTAAAATAGCATTTGCCCCAAGTTTTGATTTGTTAGGTGTTCCGTCCAAATCAATCATCATTTGATCAATCTTGTTTTGCTCAAACACAGATTCTCCGATTAATTTTTCGGCAAGAATTTCATTTACATTATCAACTGCCTTAAAAACAGCTTTCCCCATATAATCTTTACCACCGTCACGCAATTCAACTGCTTCGTGTTCCCCTGTAGAAGCTCCTGAGGGAACAGCAGCGCGTCCTAAAATACCATTTTCTGTAATCACATCAACTTCAACTGTTGGATTTCCTCTTGAATCAAAAATTTGGCGTGCATGTACACTGATAATTATACTCATGTTATTTAAATTAGGTTGGTGATTATTTTAGGTATTCGTGTTTTTAATGTTTTCAAAAAAATGATCAAACAGATACACAGTATCGTTTGGACCTGGACCCGCTTCAGGATGGTATTGCACTGAAAAACAATTTTTACTTTTCATTTTTAAGCCTGCAATGGTATTGTCATTTAAATGGTAATGACTAATGATGATATCCTCATGGGCTTCTGCAGCCTCTTTATCCACTGCGAATCCATGGTTTTGTGAGGTAATCTCTCCTTTTCCAGTCAAAACATTTAAAACTGGATGATTAATACCCCTATGACCATTAAACATTTTATAGGTAGGAATTCTATTAGCAATGGCAATGATTTGATGGCCCAAGCAGATTCCAAATAGTGGCATATTGCTATTAATAATTTCACGTGCAGTTTCCTGAACATGATCTAATGGATCTGGATCTCCAGGACCATTAGAGATAAAGAAACCATCCGGTTTCCACTTTTTCATTTCTTCAAAAGAGGTGTCGTACGGAAAAACTTTTACATAAAGCCCCCTACTTGTCATGTGGTTTAATATATTCTTTTTGATTCCCAGATCAAGTGCAGCAACTTTGTATTTAGAATCAGGATCACCTACAAAATAGGGAGACTGAGTTGAAACCTTAGATGCCAACTCCAAACCTTCCATTGAGGGCAATTGATTTAATTCTTTAATTAAATGTTCAATATTATCAACTTCGGTAGTAATCACAGCATTCATTGCTCCATTGTCGCGAATGTAATTAACAAGAGCTCGTGTGTCTACATCCGAAATAGCAAAAAGGTTGTTCTCGTTTAAATAGTTTTCTAATGAATCATCTGCGCTAGATCTTGAAAAATCATAACTGAAATTTTTACAAACCAAACCAGCGATCTTGATTGAATTGGATTGCGCTTCGTCTTTTTTAACACCATAATTACCAATGTGAGCATTGGTCATTACCATTAATTGTCCAAAGTAGGAAGCGTCAGTAAAAATTTCTTGATATCCTGTCATTCCAGTGTTGAAGCAAATCTCTCCAAAACTGGTGCCGTCTGTACCTATCGATTTTCCGAAAAACTGGGTTCCATCGGCCAGTATTAAAAGTGCTTTTTTTCGAGTTTTATAAGTCATAATCGGTAATGCAAAATAATATAAAAAAAGGATAAACTAAAAAGCTTATCCTTTTATATAAATGTTAATTGTTAACAAATAAGTGTAATATATTTTTATTTTTTATCAGCCTCATCAGTCAAAAAGTCATTTGAATTGTCCACTTTTTTTTCAGTGATTTCTCCAGACTTAGCTTCTGTAGCTTTTTCTTCAGTTGATACTAAAGCAGTTTCAGAAGTTTCTTCAGCAGCAATTTCGCTTTCATCAGTTGTCTTTTTCGTACGACCTCTTCGAGTGGACTTTTTAGCTATTTCTTTAACATTGTTGTATACTTCGTTAAAATCAACCAATTCAATCATTGCCATAGAAGCATTATCTCCCAGACGATTTCCCATTCTGACGACACGTGTGTAACCACCAGGTCTGTTCCCTACTTTCTGAGCGATATCATTAAAAAGCTCTGATACTGCATACTTATCTCTAAGCGCGCTAAAAGCATTTCGTCTGTTGTGAGTTGTATCACTCTTGGATTTTGTAACCAAAGGCTCGATAAATTGCTTTAATGCTTTTGCCTTAGTTAATGTCGTGTTTATTCTTTTGTGTTCAATTAAAGAGCAAGCCATATTAGCCAACATCGACTTTCTATGTGCTACTTTTCTTCCTAAATGAATAACTTTTTTACCGTGTCTCATTTTATCTAAATATACTGTTTGTTAGTCCTTATCTAATTTATACTTGGCCAAGTCCATACCAAAGGAAAGACCTTTAAGAACCACCAATTCTTCTAACTCTGTCAAGGATTTCTTTCCAAAGTTTCTAAATTTCATTAGATCGTTTTTGTTGTAAGATACAAGGTCACCAAGGGTATCAACCTCTGCTGCTTTCAAACAGTTTAGCGCACGAACGGAAAGATCCATGTCTATTAATTTTGTTTTAAGTAATTGACGCATGTGAAGTGACTCCTCATCATAAGTCTCTGTTTGAGCGATTTCGTCAGCTTCTAATGTGATTCTTTCATCCGAGAATAAAAGGAAATGGTGTATCAAAGTTTTAGCTGCCTCAGTTAACGCATCTTTTGGATGTATGGAACCGTCAGTAATAATTTCAAAAACGAGTTTTTCGTAATCAGTTTTTTGTTCTACACGATAGTTTTCGATACTGTATTTTACATTTTTAACCGGTGTGAAAATAGAATCTATTGCAATAGCTCCGAAAGGTGCATTTGCTTTTTTGTTGACTTCGGCAGGAACATATCCACGACCTTTTTCAATGCTAATTTCCATGTTTAAATGAATTCCTTTTTCAAGGTTACAGATCACCATGTCAGGATTAAGTACTTGAAATCCAGAAATGAATTTTTGTAAATCCGCTGCTTTAAGTTGATCTTGACCTCCAACAGTTACAGCAACTGTTTCTTCTTCAATATCCTCTATTTGTCTTTTAAAACGAATTTGTTTTAAGTTAAGAATGATTTCGGTAACATCTTCAACAACTCCAGGAATGGTTGAAAACTCATGTTCGATACTTTCTATTTTAACGGTAGTAATTGCAAACCCTTCTAAAGAGGAAAGCAATACTCGTCTTAATGCGTTACCAACAGTTAGACCATATCCAGGCTCAAGAGGGCGAAATTCAAACTTGCCTTCGAACTCGGAAGAGTCGATCATAATAACTTTATCGGGTTTTTGGAAATTTAATATAGCCATAGTTTTACTTCCTTAATTTTATAATTATTTTGAGTACAATTCTACAATCAATTGTTCTTTAATGTTTTCTGGAATCTGCAAGCGCTGTGGAAGGTTTACGAAGTTTCCTTCATAGGTTTCACTGTTCCATGTCATCCATTCGTATACTGAAGAATTTGCTTCCAAAGAGGAAGTGATAGATCCAAGAGATTTTGACTTCTCTCTAACGCCAACAACGTCTCCAGCTTTTAGAGAATAGGAAGGAATGTTTACAATTGATCCATTAACAGTTATGTGGCGGTGAGACACCAATTGTCTTGCACCACTTCGTGAAGGAGCAACTCCCATACGATAAACTACATTGTCTAACCTTGCTTCGCAAAGCTGAAGTAAAACTTCACCAGTAACACCTTTACTTGAGCTTGCTTTCTCAAAAATATTCTTAAACTGTCGTTCTAGAATACCATACGTATATTTAGCTTTCTGCTTCTCCAGTAACTGTACCGCATATTCTGATTTTTTTCCTCTTCTACGGGTATTCCCGTGTTGTCCTGGAGGGTAATTTCTCTTTTCAAAAGATTTATCAGCACCGAAAATGGCTTCGCCAAATTTTCGAGCAATCTTTGATTTTGGACCGATGTATCTTGCCATATTATTTATTTATTTTTAAGCTATGAATTAAGGTCTAATTAATCCTTCGATAGCATTTATTATTATACTCTTCTTCTTTTTGGAGGGCGACAGCCATTGTGAGGCAGTGGTGTAACATCAACAATTTCTGTTACCTCAATCCCAGAGTTGTGTAGCGTTCTTATCGCTGATTCACGACCATTACCTGGACCCTTTACGAAAACTTTTACTTTACGTAAACCCGCTTCAATTGCAACTTTCGAACAATCTTCAGCGGCTGTTTGCGCAGCATAAGGTGTGTTTTTCTTTGAACCTCTAAAACCCATCTTTCCAGCAGATGACCAGGAGATAACTTCTCCTTTTTTGTTGGTCAAAGAAATGATGATATTGTTAAAGGAGGCGTTTATGTGAGCTTCACCGTTTGCTTCAACAATGACTTTACGCTTTTTGCTTGTAACTTTTGCCATAGCTAATTATTATTTAGTTACTTTCTTTTTATTAGCAACTGTTTTTCTTTTTCCTTTACGAGTACGAGAGTTGTTTTTGGTACGTTGACCTCTTAAGGGTAATCCAGACCTGTGTCGGATTCCCCGGTAACAACCAATGTCCATTAAACGTTTAATGTTTAATTGTAACTCCGAGCGTAATTCTCCTTCAATTTTAAAGGCACCTACTACTTCACGAATTCTTCCGGTCTCATCGTCTGTCCAATCGGAAACTTTAGTGTTCTCATTTACTTTAGCTTCCGCTAAAATATTTTTTGCTCGGCTATCCCCAATACCATATATATAGGTAAGGGAGATTACACCTCTTTTTTGCTTGGGAATGTCTACTCCTGATATTCTAGCCATAATTTAACCTTGTCTTTGTTTGAATCGAGGATTCTTTTTGTTAATTACGTACAAACGTCCTTTTCGACGAACGATTTTGCACTCAGCACTTCTTTTCTTTATGGAAGCTCTTACTTTCATTGTTTTTTACTTTTAAAATCTATAAGTAATCCTTGCTTTACTTAAATCGTAAGGACTCATTTCTAATTTAACTTTATCTCCTGGTAATAATTTTATATAATGTAAACGCATCTTACCAGAAATATGCGCGGTAACTACATGACCATTTTCTAACTCCACTCTAAACATGGCGTTAGACAATGCTTCGATGATGGTACCTTCTTGTTCAATTGCTGCTTGTTTAGCCATATTCTTATGAAGTTCTTCTGTTTTTACCTGACTTGGACATCAGTCCGTCATAGTGTCTGTTTAACAAATAAGAATTAACCTGTTGTATAGTATCAATTGCAACACCCACCATAATTAGAAGTGAGGTTCCGCCATAAAATAAAGCCCATCCTTGTTGCATCCCAAATAACTTAACTACGACTGCTGGAAAAACAGCAACGGCAGCTAAAAACAAGGAACCAGGGAATGTAATATGAGACATGACAGTATCTAAAAACTCTGAGGTGTCATTTCCAGGACGTATTCCAGGAACAAATCCACCACTTCGCTTTAAATCGTCTGACATTTTGTTGGTAGGAACTGTGATAGCAGTATAAAAATAAGTAAAAATGATAATCAATAATGCAAATAAAATATTGTACCAAAGTCCAAAGATATCTGAAAAATTAGTTTGCATCCACTGTCCTGCTGTTGTTTTCCCCATTGCCCCTCCAATATATGCTGGAACGAACATTAATGCTTGTGCAAATATAATTGGCATTACACCAGAGGCATTCAATTTTAATGGAATGTATTGACGACTCCCGAAAGCGTTCTTCTCGTTAGTACCCACAGCTGTCCTTCTTGCATATTGAACCGGTATCTGTCGAACTGCCATTACCAGAAGTATACTTAACAGTATTATTATAACCCATATAACCAACTCGATTAATATCATCATCAGACCTCCATTGTTTTCAGAAACACGAGAAACGAATTCCTGTGTGAATGAAAGAGGAAGATTGGCAATAATACCAACCATAATTAAAATAGAAATACCGTTTCCAATTCCTTTATCTGTAATCTTTTCTCCTAACCACATAGCAAATATTGTCCCTGTCACCAAAATAATAACCGACGAAATCATAAATAATGGCCCGCGACCAAGAACAAAAGCACTGTCTGGAACTCCTAATGCAGAAAGTCCATAAAGATAGGCTGGTGCTTGAACAATACAAATTAGTATTGTCAACCAACGTGTGATTTGATTTCTTTTTTTATTACCACTTTCACCTTCTTTCTGAAGTTTTTGTAAATAGGGAACCGCAATTCCCATCAATTGAACAACAATCGATGCAGAAATGTAAGGCATAATTCCAAGTGCAAAAACAGATGCATTAGCAAAAGCACCTCCAGTGAAGGCATTTAAAATACCGAGAAGTCCACCGCCATCTGCACGACTTGATAATGCAGCGAGTTGAACTGAATCAATTCCGGGAAGTACAATTTGAGCACCCAAACGATAAACTAACAACAATGAGAGTGTGGTAATAATTCTACCACGTAACTCCTGAATGTTGTAAATATTTAAAATGGTCTCAATAAACTTCTTCATCAAATGAGATTAAAGGGTAATAGCTTCTCCTCCAGCAGCTTCAATAGCTGCTTTTGCAGTTGCAGAAAATTTATGTGCATGAATTTTTAAGGCCGTCTCGATCTTCCCTCTCCCTAAAATTTTCAATAATTCAGTTTTGCCAACCAATCGAAGCTCAACAAAGTTTTCAAAAGAAACTTCATTTTTAACTTTTTTATCAGTAGATAATTCTTGAAGGGTGTCTAGGTTGACTCCTTTATAGTCAACACGATTAATATTTTTAAACCCGAATTTAGGGACACGACGCTGCAATGGCATTTGACCTCCTTCAAAACCGATTTTTCTAGAATATCCAGATCTCGACTTAGCTCCTTTGTGACCACGTCTAGCAGTTCCTCCTTTTCCGGAACCTTCTCCACGTCCCACGCGCTTACCTAATTTTTGCGTCGATCCGCTTGCTGGTGTTAGATTATTCAAACTCATACTTATACCTCTGTAGTTTTAACTAAATGTTTTACTTTATCGATCATTCCAAGAATACTTGGAGTAGTTTCATGAATGACCTCTTTTCCGATACCCCTTAAGCCTAAAGCTTCAAGTGTTCTTTTTTGAGAATGCATTCTTTTGATACTACTTTTTATTTGTGTTACTATTATTTTGGCCATGATAAAAATGCTTATCCGTTAAATACTTTATCCAAGCTAACTCCTCTTTGCTTGGCTATGGTTTGAGGACTTCTCAATTGTAACAAAGCGTCGAAAGTTGCTTTGACAACATTGTGAGGGTTAGAGGAACCTTGAGATTTTGAAAGTACATTATGCACTCCAACGGCCTCAAGTACAGCCCTAACAGCTCCACCGGCAATAACTCCAGTACCTTCTGATGCCGGCTTTAAGAAAACTCTTGCTCCACCATATTTTCCTTTTTGTTCGTGAGGAATAGTACCGCGGTCTAGTGGAATACGAACCAAGTTTTTCTTTGCATCTTCAACTGCCTTAGCAATTGCTTCTGAAACTTCCTTAGATTTACCTAATCCCTGACCTACTACCCCATTTTCATCTCCTACAATGACTATCGCTGAGAATCCAAAAGCACGTCCACCTTTTGTTACTTTAGTTACACGTTGAACGCCTACCAAACGGTCTTTTAAATCAAGCCCTGCAGGTTTTACTAATTCAACGTTTTTATAATCTTGATACATAGTTATTTTTTAAAATTTTAAACCTGCTTCTCTAGCACCATCTGCAAGGGATTTTACTCTCCCATGATACAAATAGCCTCCTCTGTCAAAACGGATGGTTGTCAAACCAGCTATGACTGAACGTTTTCCGATAAGCTTTCCAACCAACTCAGCAACTAAAGACTTATTTTGGAGCTTAGCTTCAACTACTTCCTTGTCACGGGAAGAAGCGGCAACCATAGTTTTTCCGCTAACGTCATCAATTACTTGAGCGTATATTTCTTTATTACTTCGATAGACAGACAAACGTGGGTTCGCTGCAGTTCCTGTAACTGTTTTTCTGATTCTTGAACGAATCCGATATCTTCTTGCTGTTTTTGTTAATGCCATAACTGTATTTTAAGCTGATTTACCTGCTTTTCTTCTTACTTGTTCTCCTACGAATCTAACTCCTTTTCCTTTATAAGGCTCAGGTTTTCTAAACGATCTTATCTTCGCTGCGATATAACCCAAGAGTTGCTTATCATGTGAAGCCAGTTTGATAATAGGATTCTTACCTTTATCTGAAACAGTTTCAATTTTTACTTCCGGAGCAATGTCAAAAAGTATGTTATGTGAAAAACCTAGAGCAAGGTCTAAAATTTGTCCTTGGTTGCTGGCTCTATATCCAACACCTACTAATTCCAGCTCTTTAGTATATCCTTTTGATACTCCTTCGATCATATTAAATACGAGTGAACGATAAAGACCATGCTTTGCTTTATGACTTTTACTTTCAGAAGGACGTGTTACTGTAATAACATTGTCTTCAACAGCAAAAGAAACTTCACTATAGTCTTGAGTTAATTCACCCAATTTCCCTTTTACAATAATCTTATCGCTTTGGATATCAACATTGACATCTTCCGGGATACTTATGGGATTTTTACCTATTCTTGACATTCTAGTTAATTTTTAACTTTATTTTTTAATAAACGTAACAAAGTAATTCTCCACCAACATTATGTTGGTTAGCCTGCTTTCCTGTCATTACTCCTTTAGAAGTAGAAACAATAGAAATTCCTAATCCATTGAGAACGCGGGGAAATTCATCGGAAGAGGAATACTTTCTCAAACCAGGCGTGCTGATTCTTTGTATTTTTTTAATAACGGGTTCTTTGGTCATCTTATCGTACTTAAGGGCTATTTTGATATTCCCTTGATGATTGGAAGTATCTTCAAATTTATAACTCAAGACATAACCTTGATCAAATAATATTTTTGTAATCTCCTTCTTAAGGTTAGAAGCAGGTATATCGACAACCATATGGCCTGCCATACTGGCGTTTCGAACTCGGGTTAAAAAATCTGCAATAGGATCTGTAAACATAATTTAACTTAATTTTTTATTACCAACTGGCTTTTGTTACACCTGGGATTAAACCTTTATTAGCCATCTCACGAAAGGTTACCCTTGAGACTCCAAACTGTCGTATATACCCTTTTGGACGGCCAGTTAATTTACAACGATTGTGTAATCTAACTGGAGACGCATTTTTAGGCAACTTCTGCAATCCTTTATAATCCCCAGCTTCTTTGAGGGCTTTTCTTTTTGCAGCATATTTGGCAACTGTTTTTGCTCGTTTTACTTCGCGAGCTTTCATTGATTCTTTAGCCATGTCTAATTCTTTTTAAATGGTAAACCTAGTTCTTTTAACAATGACTTTGCTTCCTTGTCTGTTTTCGCAGAGGTTACAAATGAAATGTCCATTCCTGATATTTTATTAACTTTATCAATGTCAATTTCAGGAAAAATAATTTGCTCTGTAATCCCGAGGTTATAATTTCCTCTTCCGTCAAAACCTGTGGCCTTTACACCTTGAAAATCACGAACACGTGGCAAAGCAGCTGTAACCAAACGATCCAGAAACTCATACATGCGCTCCCCTCTTAGGGTGACTTTTGCACCGATGGGCATTCCTTTACGAAGTTTAAAAGCAGCAACATCTTTTTTTGAAAGGGTTGAAATTGCTTTTTGACCAGTAATGGTGGTTAATTCATCTACTGCATATTCAATAAGTTTCTTATCCGCAACAGCATCACCTACTCCACGACTCAACACGATTTTCTCCAATCGAGGAACTTGCATTACATTTTTATAAGCGAACTCTTCTTTTAGTGAGGAAACGATGCGCTCGTTATATTCTTTCTTAAGTCTAGATTGATAACTCATTATACTACTTCGTTATTTTTTTTAGCGAAACGAACCTTCTTCCCGTCTTCTTCAAAACGGAATCCTACTCGCGTAGCATTACCTTCTGATGAAACTAGTGAAAGGTTTGAAATGTGGATGGCAGCTTCTTTTTCGATGATACCTCCTTGCGGGTTTTGGGCACTAGGCTTTTCGTGTTTTTTAATCATATTAACACCCTCAATAATAGCCCTGTTTTTTTCTTTTATAATTTTAATAACTTTGCCTTCAGAGCCTTTGTGCTCTCCAGCAATTACCAAAATATTATCGTCTTTTTTTATTTTAATCTTCATAATAAAAGTTATAGCACCTCAGGTGCTAGTGAAACAATCTTCATAAACTGCTTGTCGCGTAGTTCACGAGCAACTGGTCCGAAAACACGAGTTCCTATCATCTCACCCGTTGGATTTAACAATACACAGGCATTGTCATCAAAACGAATGTAGGATCCATCTGCGCGTCGAACTTCTTTAGTTGTACGAACAACTACGGCAGTTGAAACTTGACCCTTTTTTACAGTACCTGAGGGCGAAGCCTCTTTTATGGTAACTACAATTTTGTCACCCAAAGACGCATAACGTCTTTTAGTTCCCCCCAATACTCTAATTGTTAGAACTTCTTTTGCGCCAGTATTATCGGCTACTTTTAATCTTGATTCTTGCTGTAACATTTCTACTTTGCTCTTTCAATGATTTCTACTAAACGCCAGCACTTTGACTTACTCAAAGGACGCGTCTCCATAATCTTTACTGTATCGCCGATGTTACAATCGTTCTTGTCATCGTGAGCGACATATTTCTTAGTCTTTAAAACGAACTTACCATACATAGGATGTTTTACACGTTTCACCTCTGCAACTACAATGGACTTTTCCATTTTATTACTAGTTACAATACCAATTCTATCTTTTCTTAAATTTCTTTTTTCCATGTCTTAGACGATGATTTCTTATTGCTTAGCTGCTATTTGGGTTAAGATTCTTGATACTGTTCTTCTAACGTTTTTGATTTGTATTGGGTTTTCTAGAGGAGAAACAGCATGATTTAATTTTAAGTCCGAAAGTTGTTTCTTTGATTCAACCAACTTGTCTTGCAAGTCTTCAACGGATAATAATTTGATTTCTGATAATTTCATAATACTTTTAATTAGACTTTAAAATCTCTAGCAATAATAAACTTCGTTTTTACAGGTAATTTCTGAGCAGCTAACCTTAATGCTTCTTTTGCAACATCTAATGGAACTCCCGCAATTTCAAACATAATTCTTCCCGGTTTAACGACAGCAACAAAATACTCAGGTGCTCCTTTACCCTTTCCCATCCTTACCTCAAGAGGCTTTTTGGTGATTGGTTTGTCTGGAAATATTTTTATCCAAAGTTGACCTTCTCTTTTCATAAAACGTGTCGCTGCAATACGGGCTGCTTCAATTTGCCTTGAGGTAATAAAATGTGAATCAAGTGATTTTATACCAAACATTCCATTGGACAATTGATTTCCACGTTGAGAAATTCCTTTCATTCTCCCTTTCTGGGCTTTTCGGAATTTTGTTCTTTTTGGTTGTAACATTATTATCTATTTATTATAGATGAATTATTTTCTTCTTCTTTGTTGTGGTCGACCGCCACCTTGTCTACCATCCTTATTTGGACCTCCGCCTGTCTTCTTAGACATCCCAATTAAAGGAGACAGTTCACGTTTTCCGTATACTTCACCTTTCATGATCCAAACTTTTATACCCAACCTACCATAAGTGGTGTGTGCTTCAACTAATGCATAGTCTATATCAGCTCGGAAAGTAGACAATGGAATTCTTCCCTCCTTGTAAGACTCAGAACGTGCCATCTCAGCACCATTCAATCGTCCAGAAATTTGAATTTTAATCCCTTCAGAATTCATTCTCATGGAGGCTGCAATTGCCATTTTGATAGCACGACGATAAGAGATACGACTTTCAATCTGACGTGCAACACTTGCCGCTACAAGATGAGCATCCAATTCAGGCCTTTTGATTTCAAAAATATTGATCTGAATATCTTTTGCTGTAATCTTCTTTAATTCTTCTTTAAGCTTATCAACCTCTTGACCTGCTTTACCAATAATGATTCCTGGTCTTGCAGAAGTAACCGTTAGAGTAATCAGCTTGAGTGTCCGTTCTATTATAACATTCGACACACTAGCTTTTGCCAAACGTGCGTGGATATACTTTCTGATTTTATCGTCTTCAGCAAGTTTATCTCCATAGTCTCTTCCACCGTACCAGTTGGAGTCCCATCCTCTGATGATTCCCAAACGATTCCCGATAGGATTGGTTTTCTGTCCCATAGTTAGTTTTCAATATTATTAGCTCCCAGCACTAAAGTGACATGATTTGAGCGTTTTCTGATTCTGTGAGCGCGTCCTTGAGGAGCGGGCCGAAGTCTTTTCAACATGTTTCCACCATCCACTCTAATTTCCTTTACAAATAGCTCAGCTTTTTCAACATCAGCTGATTCATTTTTAGCCTGCCAATTTGCAATGGCAGAAAGCAATAGTTTCTCAAGCTTTTTTGAAGGCTCTTTTGGACTAAATTTCAATATTGCCAATGCCTTCACAATACCTTCTCCACGAACTTGGTCTGCGACCAATCTCATTTTGCGAGGTGAAGTAGGACAATTGTTGAGCTTTGCAAAAGCTAGATTCTTTTTAGCTTCTTTTGCTACTAATGCAGTTTCACGTTTACGTTTTCCCATGTCCGTAAATTATTTTTTTCCTTTATTCTTCGCACCGGCATGTCCACGGAAAGAACGAGTTGGTGAAAATTCACCTAACTTATGTCCTACCATGTTTTCTGTAACATATACCGGTACAAACTGACGTCCGTTGTGAACTCCTATGGTTTGGCCCACGAAATCTGGAGTTATCAATGAAGCACGTGACCAAGTCTTGATCACTGTTTTTTTATTTTCTTCTACGTTTTTTAAAACCTTTTTTTCAAGGCTGTATAAAACGAAGGGGCCTTTTTTTAATGAACGAGCCATAGTTGTTTATTTTTTTCTACGTTCTATAATAAATTTATTACTCGACTTTGTCTTAGAACGGGTACGAAATCCTTTAGCAGGAATTCCATTCCTTGATCTTGGGTGTCCACCAGAGGCGCGTCCTTCGCCACCACCCATTGGATGATCGACAGGGTTCATCGCTACTGGACGTGTTCTTGGACGACGACCTAACCATCTTGATCTTCCTGCTTTTCCTGACACCAATAATTGATGATCTGAATTAGATACTGCCCCTATTGTTGCATTACATACTGTCATGATTGAACGTGTTTCACCGGAAGGTAGTTTTATTGTAGCCCATTTACCGTCTCGAGCCATTAATTGTGCAAATGCTCCAGCACTACGTGCCATAACTGCACCAGCTCCAGGACTCAATTCAATACATGAAATTATTGTCCCTAACGGTATGTTTGAAATCGGTAAAGTGTTACCTAATTCTGGAGAAGCACTTCCTCCTGAAGTAATAGTTTGACCTACTTGTAATCCGTGTTGAGCAATAACGTATCTTTTTTCACTGTCGGCATATTCTAACAAGGCTATAAATGCAGTTCGATTTGGATCGTACTCGATTGATTTAACTTCTGCAGTAACATCAAATTTGTTACGTTTAAAATCGATAATACGATACTTCATTTTATGACCTCCACCTCGATGACGGACAGTCATTTTACCCGTATTATTTCTTCCTCCAGAACGCTTTTTCGGAATGAGCAAACTCTTTTCCGGCTTATCGGTAGTAATAGCGTCAAATCCATTTACTACTCTAAATCGCTGCGCTGGGGTTACTGGTTTTAATTTTCTAACTGACATTAGACGCGTTTAAATATTATTATAAAAATCGATGGAATCCCCTTCGACAACTTTAACAATTGCCTTCTTGATGGCATTTGTTTTTCCTTGTTGGACACCTGTTTTAGTGAATTTGGTCTTACGTTCTGGACCGTAATTCATGGTCCGAACTTTTTCAACTGAAACGCCATAAGTCGCTTCAACTGCTTTCTTAATCTCCACCTTATTTGCTTTAGTATTTACTAAAAAGCTGTAGCAATTATTCAACTCACTTGCAGTGGTTGCTTTTTCCGTAATAATGGGCTTAATTATGATACTCATTGCTTTAGTCTTTATTCAAAATTGATTCGATTTCGGCAACTGAACTTTCAAATAGGACGATACTTGTGGCGTTTTTTATTTGATAAGTATTTAATTCTGAGCTAGTTATAACCTTAGAATGTTTCAAATTGCGCGACGATAAATATACATTATTATTTGATTCACCCAAGACCAGTAGCGAATTTTTATCAGATATACCCAAAGCATCTAAAACTTTGATATATCCTGAAGTCTGAGGTGCATTCATTTGAAAATCTTCAAGAATAACAATCGACTTTTCTTTGGCCTTGATGCTCAATGCTGATTTACGAGCCAAACGCTTAACTTTCTTATTTACTTTCTGGCTGTAATCTCTAGGGGTAGGACCAAATACACGACCTCCTCCACGGAAGAGGGGATTCTTGATACTGCCTGCGCGAGCTGTACCAGTTCCTTTTTGTTTTTTGATCTTCCTAGTGCTCCCTACGATTTCGGCACGCTCTTTAGTCTTGTGCGTACCCTGACGCTTGTTTGCCAAATGTTGTTTAACATCAAGATATATAGCGTGATCGTTAGGTTCTATTCCGAAAACCGAATTATCGAGTTTTAATTTTCGACCGGTTTCTTTTCCCTTATTGTTTACTATTACTAATTCCATTATTTCTGGACAATTACATATGCGTTCTTGTGTCCTGGAACACATCCTTTGACAACCAAAAGATTTTTCTCAGCAACAACTTTAACTACGTTCAAGTTTTGAACTTTAACTTTGACATTTCCCATTTGACCAGCCATTCGCATTCCTTTGAATACACGTGCAGGATAGGAAGCTGCTCCAATAGATCCTGGTGCTCTCAGACGGTTGTGCTGTCCATGAGTAGCCTGGCCTACTCCGGCAAATCCATGACGCTTGACAACCCCTTGGAAACCTTTTCCTTTGGAAGTTCCTGATACATCAACAAACTCACCTTCTCTGAAATGATCTACCGATATGGTATCCCCTAATTTAAAATCTTCATTAAAATTTTTGAATTCGACTAGCTTCTTTTTGGGAGCTGTATTTGCTTTCTTAAAGTGACCTAAAGAAGCATTGATAGCTCTTTTTTCTGCCTTGTCATCGAAACCCAACTGAAGTGCATTATACCCGTCAACCGCTTCGGTTCTGACTTGGGTAACCACGCATGGGCCTACCTCTAATACAGTACAAGGAATATTCTTCCCGTTCTCATCAAAGAGACTCGTCATGCCGATTTTTCTACCTATTAACCCAGACATTGATTATTTTTTTTTATTAATTAATTAAACTTTAATTTCTACTTCAACACCGCTTGGAAGTTCAAGTTTCATCAAAGCATCAATTGTCTTAGATGAAGAACTGTAAATATCCAAAAGACGCTTATAAGAACACAACTTAAACTGCTCTCTCGACTTTTTGTTAACATGAGGAGAACGTAATACAGTAAATATCTTTTTGTGTGTTGGTAAAGGTATTGGACCAGTTACAATTGCACCTGTTGTTTTTACCGTCTTCACGATTTTATCAGCAGACTTGTCTACCAGATTGTGGTCGTACGATTTTAATTTAATTCTAATTTTTTGGCTCATATTGAGTTGCTTTATGCGTTTTTACCTTTAACATCTGCAATTACCGCTTCGGATACATTTGAAGGGGTTTCTGCATAATGATCAAATTCCATCGTTGATGTTGCTCGTCCAGATGAAAGTGTTCTTAGTGAAGTTACATAACCGAACATTTCGGATAATGGAACTATTGCTTTAACAACTTTAGATCCTGCTCGATCGTCCATAGCGTTTACTTGACCTCTTCGACGATTTAAATCCCCAACAACGTCTCCCATATTCTCTTCAGGTGTCAATACCTCAAGTTTCATAATAGGCTCCATTATTACTGCTTTTGCAACTTTTGCTGATACTTTAAAACCTAATTTAGCAGCAAGCTCAAAGGATAATGAATCAGAATCTACAGGATGGAACGAACCATCATGTAAAGTGATTTTCATAGCGTCTAATTCGAAACCAGCTAAAGGACCATTTTTCATTGATTCTTTAAATCCTTTTTCAACAGAAGGAATATATTCTTTAGGAACATTCCCACCTTTAATTGCATTAACAAATTCAAGACCTGTTTTACCTTCTTCGGCTGGCTCAATTGTAAATACGATATCGGCAAATTTACCACGACCACCCGTTTGCTTCTTATAAATTTCACGGTGTTTTGCAGTGCCTGTCAGGGCTTCTTTATATTCTACCTGTGGTTGTCCTTGGTTTACTTCAACCTTAAACTCACGACGGAGACGGTCTACAATAATATCCAAGTGCAACTCTCCCATTCCTGAGATAATAGTTTGTCCAGAAGCTTCGTCTGTTTTTACTTGAAACGTAGGATCTTCTTCTGCTAACTTAGCTAAAGACATTCCTAGTCTATCTACATCAACTTTTGTTTTTGGCTCAACGGCAATACCGATAACTGGATCAGGAAAGTCCATACTTTCTAAAACAATAGGATGTTTTACGGCTGTAAGCGTATCTCCGGTTTTAATGTCTTTAAAGCCAACAGCTGCTCCAATATCACCTGCTTCGATGAAATCGATTGAATTTTGTTTGTTAGAGTGCATCTGATAAATACGAGAAATACGTTCTTTATTCCCTGTTCTGTTATTCAAAACATAAGAACCTGCATCCAATCTTCCCGAATAAGCTCTAAAAAATGCTAAACGTCCTACATAAGGATCGGTTGCAATTTTAAAAGCTAGGGCTGCGAAAGGCTCAGATACATTTGGCTTGCGTGATACTTCTTTGTCAGTGTCAGGATTCATACCGATAATAGCTTCTTTGTCCTGAGGAGATGGTAAATATCGACAAACAGCATCTAAAAGAAACTGAACTCCTTTATTTTTAAATGAAGAACCACAAATCATTGGGATAATACTCATTTCTTGAGTAGCGGAACGTAAAGCGTTGTGCACTTCATCCTCAGTGATGGAATCTGGATCTTCAAAAAACTTTTCTAATAAATTTTCATCATATTCGGCTACGGCCTCAATGAGCGCAGCACGATAAGTATACGCTTCTTCTTTAAGGTCTTCAGGGATATCAATTACATCAAACGTTGATCCGTGATTGTCTTCATGCCATATAATTGCTCTGTTTTTAACTAAATCAACGATACCTCTAAAATCTTCTTCATCACCAATATTCAAAACGACTGGCACTGCATTGGACTTAAGCATACTTTTTACCTGATTACAAACCATCAGGAAGTTAGAACCTTGACGGTCCATTTTATTTACAAAACCAATTCTTGGTACTTTGTAATTATCTGCCAAACGCCAATTAGTTTCGGACTGTGGCTCAACACCGTCAACAGCGCTAAATAAAAAAACCAATCCATCAAGTACTCTGAGCGATCGGTTTACCTCAACTGTAAAATCTACGTGTCCGGGGGTGTCAATAATATTGAAGTGATAGGGTTTTGAATCTGCAGTAGGTTCTCCTTGTTCAGTGGGGAATTGCCACGTACAAGTAGTGGCAGCAGAAGTAATTGTAATTCCACGCTCTTGTTCTTGTTCCATCCAGTCCATTGTTGCTGCACCGTCGTGGACTTCACCAATCTTGTGGCTTACTCCTGTATAGAACAAAACTCGCTCTGTGGTTGTCGTTTTACCAGCATCAATGTGCGCAGCAATACCAATGTTACGAGTATATTTTAAATCTCTAGCCATTTGTAATTAAAATCTAAAGTGTGAAAATGCTTTGTTTGCTTCAGCCATTTTGTGAGTATCAACTCTTTTCTTGACTGCTGCACCTTCTTCTTTCGCTGCTGCAAGAACCTCTTGGGCCAATCTCAGTGCCATTGATTTTTCGTTCCGCTTGCGTGAATAAGAAATAAGCCACTTCATGGCTAAAGATACTTTTCGATCTGGTCGAATCTGCATTGGAATCTGGAAGGTAGCTCCACCTACTCTTTTGCTTCTAACCTCAACGTGAGGCATCACGTTAGAAAGGGCTTCTTTCCATAATTCGAGAGCTGATTTTTCCTCGTCTTGTTTGCGAGTTTCAACGATATTCATTGCATCGTAAAAAATCTTGAATGCGATAGATTTTTTTCCATCCCACATTAACATATTAACAAAACGTGTTACCAGTTGGTCCTTAAAACGAGGATCTGGAAGTAACGGACGTTTTTTTGCTTGTCTTTTTCTCATGATTTCTGCTTAAAGAATTAAAGTTATTTTTTGGGTCGTTTTGCACCGTATTTTGAACGGCGTTGTAATCGGCCTTCAACACCAGCGGTGTCGAGTGCTCCTCTTACAATATGATAGCGAACCCCGGGTAAATCTTTAACTCTTCCTCCACGTACCAATACTATCGAGTGCTCTTGGAGATTGTGTCCTTCTCCCGGTATGTAAGCATTGACCTCCTTACCGTTGGTCAGTCGAACTCTTGCAACTTTTCTCATTGCAGAGTTAGGCTTTTTAGGTGTGGTGGTGTACACTCTGGTACAAACACCACGTCTTTGTGGACACGAATCCAAAGCAGCCGATTTACTCTTCTTGGTAATTGTGACTCTTCCTTTTCGTACTAATTGTGCTATAGTTGGCATAATCTTATAATAAATACCCCTTTTTATGGGCGTGCAAATGTAGAAAATATTTTCTTGTATTCAAACCTTGTGAAGGCAAAATTTTACTCTTTTTTGAAAATAAATTATTTGTCTGCTGAAACTCAAAGACATAATGAATTTTTAAATATTGCTTTTGGGACTTATATTATTTTAAATTAGTGGTTTAATTTAATATTAGTTTTTATTTAATTAATCTTTTGTTAAACCAATTAATTTAAAATAAATCTTTCGTGAAATTGACAGTAGTCGTCGTTTTCCTAAAATAATTCTTAAATCAATTTATTTGATTTTTTGAAGGTTTTGCCAATAAAAAATCAATTCGTTGTAAGAGTTAGCTTTTGAAATGAGAACTTTAAATAGCCTTTAAAGCAAGCTTTTAATATTAAAAAACAACAAAGTGATTGACGGGCAATAACTCCAGAGCTCGCTCCTTAATAATTAAAAACAGCTAAAGCTAGACCATTATTTAGATTGATCATCGGCATTTCCACCAGTTCCATAAAGACCTGAATGTTCAGCAGTGTTAGATTTCAAAAAAGAGGACAATTTAGCAGTCACTGAAGCAGTGGTTAACAATTCATCTTCTGAATTCAAAATTAATGAATGGTGTTTACAGACAATACTTATTAGACCTTGCGAAGTGTAAGCTGAAATAAACGCCTTAGAATCGGTGATCTCCTCGGGGATAAACGTCGCTATTGTATATAAAGCTGTCTCAGCAGTTGCTATTTAAGGCGTAGTAGGTAACCACAGAAAATTACTGCCAATAATTACATTAACATTACTAATTGGCTCTTCAAATACACTTGGATTTGACGAATAAATAACAGCGGGTAGTGAACGAAATTTGAAATGGGATTATTAATTGCCAAGAAAGTGAAAGAAATTTTCTTTCACAGGGCGCTACTACTGCTGATCATTATGAAAATGCTGCTAAAGAATCAATTAAATATTGGGTTGGATTAGATTTAGAGGCTTCATACTATCTTTATCAAGAAAACCTTTACTCTGTTACTGCAATTGGGGATTACAATAAAAAAAATAGGAATATAAAAATGGATTGATGTATATAAAAAGGATTTAAAAGCTTGAAATTCAAAAAAGGAAATTAAATTTTTACAGTCTTAATAACTCACGAGGCTGCATAAGCTGATAACAAAAAACCCCCTCATCAAATGACCTATCCAACTGCTGAATTAAGTTTAAATTAAACAAATTTAAAATCTACAGAAACTGCAATTGCTTTAGGTGAATTGGAGACTAAATTATTTTGGGACTTTTATTAAAAAATATGCTTTTAGACCACCACATTTGAGATAGTTTTTTTAAACACTAAATAGATTGAAAATCAATAATTATATTATATTTGCAATCGCTAGGGAGAAATGGCAGAGTGGTCGAATGCGGCAGTCTTGAAAACTGTTGAGGGTCACACCTCCGGGGGTTCGAATCCCTCTTTCTCCGCCTAAGAAAAACTCACAATGAAAGTTGTGGGTTTTTTGTTTGTTACAGATCTGTAAAACCACTACTGTTTGATTATATATAAAGCATCAAAAAAATAGAAATGAGTAACGTCTATGCGATGAGAATTTATTTTATATTCTTTTTTGGAAATTTATCGTGTTTTTTTCTAAATATTGAAGACAAAAAAATTGAAAAATAATTATTCAAAAAAGAAAACTAAAAAATTTGTGCATTATTTCCCAATAATATAAAACAGTTAACGGTCAAAATACTTTAAATCATTTTTTTTAAATTAAAATGATTATTAGTCGATAATTTTGTTAAAACTAAAGGATAACAGGATTTGAATATTTTTTAACAAAACATTGGCAAATAAATATATTGTGAAAATTTTATATATTTAATAAATGGAAAATATAAAGCTTAATACACATTATTTTACATTATTCTTAACTAAAACGTGATGTTATTAATAATAATTTAATAAATTTGTCTAAATATTTTTTGCAAATAAAATTATATTTAAATATTTTTAACTTTAATTTAACAAAAAATAAAATTTAACTTAATCACTTAATTAATATGTCTAGAATAAAATTAATGTGTGTATTTGGATTACTGTTTTCTCAGATAATTATCGCACAATTAAAAACAGTAACTGGAGTAATTACAGATAATAGTGGTGTTCCTCTACCAGGTGCAACAGTAGTCAACCTAAAAACTTCAATTGGAGTATCTTCAGATTTTGATGGAAATTTCAGTATTGAAACTTCGGTAGGAGAAAGCATAGCCATCAGCTATGTAGGCTATACAGATCAA
>Ga0308001_10000196_pt1 | contig 29893 bp, 29 predicted proteins | sample Neamet5_FD_203167 | JGI IMG/M metagenome (GOLD analysis project Ga0308001, IMG submission 203167) | Marine microbial communities from water near the shore, Antarctic Ocean - #5 | ecosystem: Environmental > Aquatic > Marine > Unclassified | place: Southern Ocean | collected 2014-06-04
TCAATTAAAACTTTAGTTTAAAGTTCTGCTACAACAAACTGCACGCCAAACCAACGCCACGAACCATCAGTTTCTCTTAATGAGCAATTAATTCGCCCTCTTTCTGTTGTAAATTTATCAATTAATAAAATTTTTATTTTAAAGTCCTCTAAATATTCGATTTTAGATTTTCTCCACGAATTCAATTCGTTCGAATAACAATTTAATAATTTGATATTCTGTGTGTCATCAAAAAATTCAACAATGACTTCTGGAGGATTATTATCTGCATTAATGTATTTTTCTGTTGGGGAGAATGATTTAAACTTCAAGGGAACAGTTTTAAGAATTGTTTCAAATCTTTTTATTTCACCATATTTTTCATTAATAGAAAATCTAGGAAGTTCGTAAAAATCTTTCGTTTCATCAGTTACACCAGAATGTTGACCAAATGCATATTTAAAGCCCAAATCTTCAACAATATTTTTAAAGTTGTTACTATACTCACCAAATGGATATGAAAAAAAAGGAGAGCTATATCCTAGATTTTTTTTTAAATCTTTTATTGCTAGAGTTATATCGTCAATTATTTCATTATTTGTTTTGTCGACCAGGTAATCATGCGAATAACTATGGTTCCCCACATGAACAAATTTTTCTTTTGAAATTTCTTTAATTTGATCCCAACTCATATATCCGGTACTTCCAATTTCTCTTGTATTTACAAACAGTAAAAAAGGTATTTTTTTATTTTTAAGTATAGGCCAGGCATGGTCATAGAATGATTTAAATGCGTCATCAACAGTTAGTAAAATTTTTTTTTTTATCTTATGATTTACAAGGCTATCTTCAAATTCATTTGCGTCAATAAAAGTAAAGTCATTTTTTTTTATTAAATCTATATGTTTTATAAAATCTGCTATTTTTATATTTGTAGTTGGGTACTTATTTTCCTCAAATCGATGATACATAAGGACAACAACACCTTTATCTTTTATAATATTGGATATAGATGAAGATTTACCAGGTATAAATATAAAAAATAGAAAAATGATTAAAGATTTTTTAATAATTGATTGCACAGGTAAAAATGATTCGATTGCATTAAAAGTTAATAATAAGTTTTTTATAAAAAAATTACAAACGAATATTTTTAAAAATGAAATATTAATTTTGGAAATTGTTAGTTTTATTAAGAAATATAATATTGAGCTTAATAATAATTTCTCAATTCTTATCAACTCAGGTCCCGGCAGTTTTTCTGGTATTAGAATATCTCTAGCTGTCGCGAAAGGAATACAGCTAGTTAAAAATATAAATATTTATGGTTATAATAATTTCTTGTTGAACGCCGCACCACACCTAGTAGACAAGCAAGCTATAATTTCAATAGAAAAAACAAATAAATTTTACTATTATTGTAGGGGTACTTTTGAAAAAACCTACCATTTTAGCGTGCCTAAAAGAGTAGACTCAAATAAAATCTTCAAATATGATTTTTTATTTATTGCACCTAATACAATTAGAAATGATGCGATAATTAAAAATATAGACCCAAAAAAAATTCGATTTACTGAATTTAACCTTAAAAATATTGACTTATTAATAGAAAACAAACTAGTTGAAAATAAATTGATTATACCGCTATATTTAAGCTAAGCTATAAATAATAATATGAATAATATTGAAGAAAAATGCAAAGCCAAAGATGTTAGGTTAACTGACCAAAGAAAAGTAATAGCAAAGGTTATGTCTAATTCGAATGATCATCCTGATGTAGACGAATTACACAAAAGAGTTAACAAGGTTGATAAAAAAATAAGTATAGCTACGGTGTACAGGACAGTTAAATTGTTAGAAGAATATGGAATTGTAGAAAAACATGATTTCAAAGGAGGAAAAGCAAGATACGAAGAGGCCCCTGAGGAACATCACGATCATCTTATAGATATAAACAGTGGTGCTATAATAGAATTTGTCGATAAAGAAATAGAAATTTTACAAAATAAAGTAGCTGAAAAATTAGGTTATAAGTTAATTGATCACAAATTAGAGCTTTATGGATCTAAAATAAAAAAATAATTTGTCTAAAAAAATATTTATCAAAACATTCGGATGCCAGATGAACGAATATGATAGTAATCGTATTTTGGATCTAATAAAACCAATGGGCTATTCTTCAACTAAAAATCCATTAGAATCTGATTGTTATATTTTAAATACATGTCACATCAGAGAGAAAGCTACCGATAAAGTTTATCATGATATTGGGAGATTGAAAAAAGAGTTTAGAAATAAAAAAAAACCTATGTTAATAGTTACCGGTTGTGTAGCACAAGCAGAAAATCAAGAAATGCTTAATCGTGAAAAATATATTGATGCTATCGTAGGTCCTCAATCTTACCATCAAATACCAAATATAATAAAAAAAATAGAAAATGATAAATTTAAAATTAATAGTACAGAATTTGAAGTTATAGAAAAATTTGATAGTTTAAATTTAATTAAAAATTCAAACACTAGAATATCAGCCTTTTTAACAATACAGGAAGGTTGTGACAAATTTTGCCATTTTTGTGTTGTTCCTTACACAAGAGGACCGGAACACTCAAGGTCGTTTGTTGAAATTATCAATGAAGCAAAACAGTTAATAATCAATGGAGCGAGAGAAATTACTTTGTTAGGTCAAAATGTAAATGCCTACGAACACAAGAATCAAAATAGAATATACCGTCTCTCAGATCTAATATTTGAACTCAATAATTTGAAAGAATTAAAAAGAATACGGTATACTACGTCGCATCCTAAGGACGTTACAAAAGATTTAATAGAAGCACATAGAGATTGTGAAAAGTTAATGCCAATATTGCATCTACCTGTGCAAAGTGGATCTTCAAAAGTTTTAAAGGCGATGAATCGCAAACATAACATAGAGGATTATTCTAAAATTATAAACAGTCTAAAGGAGGTTAAGTCAAATATTAAGTTTTCATCCGATTTTATTATTGGCTACCCTGGTGAAACAGAGATTGATTTTCAGCAAACTTTAGATTTGATAGAAAAAACTAAATTTATAAACTCATATTCTTTTATTTATAGTCCACGACCAGGTACACCATCATCAGAATTAGCCAATGTAGAGAAAGATGTGGCTAAAAAAAGATTAATCAAAGTACAAGAAGTTTTAGAAAAAATTAACAAAAAAAGTAAAAAAGACTTTTTAAACAAGTCAACAGAGGTATTGTTTGAAAATAAAATGAAAGATCAAGATAAATATTTTGGAAGAGACAAATTTCTAAATTCTATTGTTGTTGAAAGCAAAAAAGATTTAACAGGACAACTACTTGATGTGAAAATAAATAGCTTTAATCATAATAGCTTATTTGGTGAAATCTTTAGCAATAAGATAGAAATAGCCCAGTTTAATTAATGTCCGAGATAAGTAAATTAGAACAAAAACTTATAATAAAAAAAATTGACAATGAAACTGTTAACATCCAAATTCTTGACAACAATATTCTCTTATCAATTGTTGGAGAGTTTAACGCTAATCTTATTCAATTAGAAAAATTAACAGAAACAACATTGTTTTTTAGAGGAAATTCTATTACGGCCAAAGGAAATTCAAGTAATTTATTTAGTATTTCTGAAGCTATAAAATTTTTAATTAATAAATTTATTTTAACAAATAGCATAGAAAAAAGTGATATAATTTTATCAGTGAATAAAGATTTAAGTTTTAATAAAAATGCAAATGTAAAATCTTTTGCTCAGCTAATTAAGACCCCCAGAAAATCTGTCATAGCAAGATCTCAAAAACAGTCTGATTATATTAAGGCATTAAGAGAAAATGATATTGTAATGGCACTAGGACCTGCGGGAACTGGAAAAAGTTTTCTTGCTGTGTCAGTCGCTATTACAATGCTTATGGAAAAAAAAATTGAGCGAGTTATATTGTCCAGACCTGCAGTAGAAGCAGGAGAAAAGCTAGGATTTTTGCCGGGTGATTTGAAAGAGAAAGTAGATCCATACCTAAGACCACTTTATGATGCTTTATACGAATTATTTGGTTTTGAAAAAATAGATAAAAAAATTGAAACTGGAGAAATCGAGATTGCACCACTAGCTTTTATGAGGGGAAGAACGCTAAAAAATTGTTTTGCTATTTTAGATGAAGCTCAAAATGCAACAGAAACTCAAATAAAAATGTTTTTAACTAGAATTGGAGAAAATTCAAAATTAGCAGTTAACGGTGACCCATCACAAGTTGATTTAATTAATAAATCACATTCTGGTTTAGTAAAATCAAAAAATATTTTAAGTGGGGTGAAAGAAATAAAAATAGTCGAATTTGATCATTCAGATGTAGTTAGGCATCCTCTTGTTTCAAAAATTATAAAGGCATATCAAAAAAAAGCACATGATTAAAGCTGACGTGTTAGTTAATAACAAAGCTTGGAAAAAACATATTAGTAATCCTAGTAGTTATTTAAAAAATAAGCTCAAAAAACTTGAAAAGAAAATTAATATATTTAAAAAAAATAAATTAAATTTTACTCTTCTTCTTTCTGGCAATAATCAAATTAAAAAATTAAACAATGAATTTAGAAAAAAAAATAAAATTACGGACATCTTATCTTTTCCTTTTCATGAGAAAAAAATATTATATAAGTTATTAAAAAAAAATAAAAATAACATTTATTTAGGTGACATAATAATTAATCTAAATGAAATCACTAAACAAAGTAAAAATCAAAAATTTCTTTCTATTTTTGATAAAATATGGATACATGGATTGACACACTTACTCGGCTACCGTCATAACTCTAATCAAGATTTTTCTGTAATGCAAAAACTAGAAAACAAAATAATCAAGTCTATTCAATAGTATGATATTTAATTTTTTTATTAGTAAATTTTTCTTAATATTTCTATTTCCATTTATCTTAGGTGCTTTGACTGTTTTTAGCTTTCAACCTTTTAATTATAACTATATTAACTTTTTCATTATACCTGCGTTGTTTTTAGTAACAACTTATGTGCAAAAAAAATCAAAAAATAAATATAGAAAAAAGCCATATCTTTTAAACCTATTCTTAATTGGTTATTTATTTGGTATTGGATATTTCTTAACCGGCACTAACTGGATATCACATTCGTTAACATTTGATGAAAATTTTAAATTCTTGATACCCGTATCTATCATCAGCCTACCATTGTTTCTTGGAATTTTTTTTGGTTTAGGAAATTTAATTGTTGGACCATTCTTGAGAAATAACTTCGTGTCTATTTTATTCTTTTCTAGTTCACTAGCGTTCATGGATTTTTTACGAGCTAAAATTTTTACTGGCTTTCCGTGGAACTTATGGGCTTATACCTGGTCATGGCTCCCAGATACTCTCCAACTCCTGCCTGTTCTTGGTTTTTTTTCTTTTAATTTTTTTTGCATCGTTATTTATTGTTCGCCACTTTTATTAATCTTCCAAAAAAAATTGGGCTACACAACATTTATTCTAATGGCAGTAATTTTTTTTGGTAATTATATATATGGAAATTCAATAATAAAAAAAAACAACGAACATTTAAGTACAATGCAATTAAATTCAAAAAATTCAATTTTTACTAAGATAGTTTCACCAAGTTTTGACTTAAAATATAATTTATCTAATAACGATATATCTAAAAATATTCTAAAGTTGATAAAATATAGTGCTCCGGAAAAAGATAAAAAAACCCTTTTTGTTTGGCCAGAAGGTATTTTTACTGGTTTTAATTTTCAGCAAATTACACAATATAAATTTATGTTTGAGGAGGCATTCTCCGACAATCATTTAATATTATTCGGCATTAATACAGTTCAAAAAAAACAAGATAACAATCAAGTATTTAATAGTCTAGTTATCACTAACAACAAGCTCGATATTCTATTTAAATATGACAAAATTAAATTAGTGCCATTTGGAGAATTTTTGCCGTTTGAAAACATTCTAAGTAATTTAGGGATAAAAAAAATAACAGAAGGTTATGGATCTTTTTCTAATGGAGAAAATTCAAATATTTTTTTATTAAATGGAATGAAATTGTTACCACTAATTTGCTATGAAATAATCTTTCCTGAACTAAGTCGTAATCCAAACCAAAAAAATTTAATTGTAAATATTTCAGAAGATGCATGGTTTGGCGACACAATAGGACCAAACCAACATTTAGCTAAAGCAGTTTTTAGAGCAATAGAAAGCAACGTTTTTTTAATAAGATCTGCCAATAAGGGATTTAGCGTATTTATTGACAATAAAGGAACACTCAAAAAGATCTTAAAGCCAAACGAAATAGGTAATATAGAGCTAAATGTTCCATTTATAAACAGCGCACAAATAAAATATAAAATTGATTTGATATTTTTTACACTTTTATTTACATGTGCACTCATCTTTATAATTTATTATAAAAATAAAAATGAATAATTATTTATTTACAAGTGAATCTGTTTCTGAGGGCCACCCAGACAAAGTTTGTGATAGAATTTCTGATATGGTCGTCGACTCATATTTATCTAAAGATCCATATGCCAGAGTTGCCTGTGAAACCTTAGCAACAACTAATAAAGTTATTTTAGCAGGTGAAATTAGGGCGCCAGAAATCAAAGTAGATGAGCTAACTCAAAAAGTAAGAGACTGCATCAAAGACATAGGTTATGATCAAGATGGTTTTAGCTGGAAAGAGCAAACAAAAATAGAATCATACTTACATTCACAGTCGTCTGATATTGCAATGGGTGTTGATTCTAAAAACAACAAAGATGAAGGCGCTGGAGACCAAGGTATAATGTTTGGCTATGCTTGTAATGAAACAGATGACTTAATGCCGGCACCGATACATTTTTCTCACAAAATACTGAAATTAATGGCAGAAGATAGAAAAAAAGGAATATTAAAAGGAATTGAACCTGACTCAAAAAGCCAAGTTACCATGTCTTATGAAGATGGTATTCCTACAAAAGTAACATCAATTGTAGTTTCAACACAGCACACTAAAGATTTAAATCAAGAACAGGTAAGAGAACTTATTTATCCATACATAAAAAAATCTATACCTGAAAACCTTTTAAAAGAAATAAATGACAAGGAAATTTATATTAACCCTACAGGCCAGTTTATAATTGGTGGACCAGATGGAGATACGGGCTTAACAGGAAGAAAAATTATTGTAGATACATATGGAGGTGCTGCCCCACATGGTGGAGGAGCATTCTCTGGAAAAGACCCAACAAAAGTTGACAGATCAGCCGCTTACGTATCCAGGTATCTGGCAAAAAATATTGTAGCAGCTGGTATTTCAGACAAGTGTCTAATTCAACTTGCGTACGCTATTGGAGTTTCGAAACCACTTTCTATTTACGTTAAGTTATCAGATTCAGACTCATTAAAAAATGAAGATATAAAAAATAAAATAGAAAAGAATTTTGATCTGTCACCTAGAGGCATCAGAGAATTACTAGGATTAAACAAACCTATTTATGAAGCCACTTCTGCGTACGGTCATTTTGGGAGAAAACCAGATAATAAAGGTCATTTTTCGTGGGAAAAAACTGATAAAATTGATATCTTTAAAGAGTAACCTTGAAAAAGCCGTAAATTTTCATTAAATAGAACTAAATAATTAGATGTTTACGAAATGGGCCTTAGCCCATTTTTTTTTGGAACAAACTAAAAAGGAAAAAAATGTTAAATAGAGGATTAGACAAAGTAGAACTATTAAGAATAGTAGAAGCAGTTGCAAACGAAAAGTCGATAGATAAAGAAATCGTTCTAGAATCTATGGAAAGTGCCATACAAAAAGCGGCTCTGACAAAGTTTGGAACAGAAAATAATATACGTGTTCTCATTGATCGTCTAACCGGAGAAATTAAAATTCAGAAAGTTTTAGATATTGTTGAAAAAGTTGAGGACTCTAGCAAGGAAATATTTTTAAATGATGCTAGGTCTATAGAAAAAGCGAGCAAAGATTTAAAAGTCGGCGATCAAATTTTTGAAGATTTACCACAAATAGATTTTGGCAGAATAGCAGCCCAAAGTGCTAAACAAGTTATCAGCTTAAGAGTGAAAGAAGCTGAAAAAAGTAGACAATATGAAGATTTTATTGAAAAACAAGGTCAGATTTTAAGTGGGATTATAAAAAGACTAGAATATGGAAATATAATAGTAGACCTAGGAAAAGCTGAAGGAGTTATAAAAAAAGATGAACTTATACCAAGAGAAATATTAAAAACTGGTGATCGTGTAAAAGCGTACTGCTATGAAGTCAAAAAAGAACTAAAAGGACACCAAATATTTTTATCAAGAGCACATCCACAATTTTTAGCTAAATTATTTTTTCAGGAAGTTCCAGAAATTTATGATGGAATTATAGAAATAAAAGCTGTTGCCAGAGATCCTTGAAGCAGAGCTAAGATCTGCGTATTTTCTAGTGAGAATTCAATTGATCCAGTTGGCGCCTGCGTAGGTATGAGAGGAAGTCGAGTTCAAACTATAGTGAACGAACTTCATGGAGAAAAAATTGACATTATCAAATGGACAGAAGATCTACCAACACTAATCTCAGAGTCATTATCTCCTGCTGAAATTCAAAAAGTATTAATTGATAAAGACAACAAAAGAATTGACGTAATTCTAACCGAAGAGAATTTAAGTAAAGCGATCGGTAGAAGAGGACAAAATGTAAGGCTTGCGTCTAAACTCACCAATTTTGAAATAGATATTTTAACCGACCAAGAAGATTCTGAAAGACGGCAAACTGAGTTTAAGGAAAAAACAGAAAATCTGGTAAAAAGCTTAGAAGTAGACGAAACTCTTGGACAGCTATTAGTTTCAGAAGGAATGCAGACTATAGAAGAAATTTCACAATCTACACCAGATGATATATCAAAAATTGAGGGCATAGATGAATTAACTGCAAGTGAATTAATCAATAGATCAAAAGAAAATTTAATTAAAGAAAAAGAGGAAATTTCAAAAAGATTAAAGGAATTGGGAATGGAAGAATCTTTAATTAATTTAAAAGGTATAACTCAAGGGATGTCAGTTCTACTAGGCCAAAGAAATATTAAAAAATTAAGTGATTTTGCAGATCTTTCTTCCGATGAGCTAATTGGGGGTTTTGATGAAATAAAAGGAAAAAAAATCAGAATTGAAGGATACTTAGAAGAATTTTCTCTTTCCAGAGAAGAAGCGGATCAATTAATTATGGCCGCTAGGGAGATAGCATTTAAATAAAATATTCATGGAAGATCTGAAGAACAAAAAAAAAACATTAACACTCTCAAGCAATGTAACTAAAAAGATTGACCTTTCTTCTCTTTCTAGCGATGGAAAAAAAACTTTTTCTATAGAGAAAAAGGCACCTTTTAGATCTACTAGAGACAATAAGAATAATCCGGGTTCTAGCTTATTTAAAAAACCAACCACAATAAAAAAAAATGTAGTAAGAAAGTTTGTTGAGCAACAAGCAACAAAAAACTTTGTTAAAAAAGATGATAAGGGCACACAAAAAGCAAAATTAAAACTTGACCCTCTAACCGCAAAAAGAGATTTTAAGCTTACGGTCTCAAGGGCTATGAATGTAGAGGAAATAGAAATTAAGCAAAGAAGTCTAGCTTCAGTAAAAAGATCAAGATTAAAAGATAAAAGATCAGAAAACTCGGATGATAAAAAAGAAATAAAAAAAGTAATTAAAGACGTCAATATTCCTGAACAAATTACAATTCAAGAACTTTCCAATCGTATGGCAGAAAGATCAGCTGATATTATTAAATTTTTATTTAATATGAAAGTTATAGCTACAATAAATCATGTAATAGACAAAGACACCGCTGAATACATCGTTAAAGAGTTTGGTCACATTCCTATTGTTGAAAGCTTCCCTAATTTAGAAATTAAAAAAAAGAAAAATCAATTAGAGGGAAAAATTGAAAATAGACCACCAATCGTTACAATTATGGGCCACGTAGACCATGGTAAAACATCCCTGTTAGACGCTCTAAGAGACGCGGATGTAGTATCTGGTGAGTATGGAGGAATAACTCAGCATATAGGCGCTTACCAAGTTAAGACTGGAAAGAATAAAATTATAACCTTTATTGATACTCCTGGCCACGCTGCGTTTACAGAAATGCGGGCTAGAGGATCTAAAATTACCGATATAGTTGTTTTAGTTGTTGCGGCTAATGATGGGATTATGCCTCAAACTATAGAGGCAATACAACATTCTAAAGCAGCAAAGGTTCCAATTATAGTTGCTATAAATAAATGTGATCTGCCTGATAAAAATATTACTAAAATAAAAAATGATTTGATGAAATATGAACTTATCGCAGAGGACTTTAGTGGAGACACTTTATTTATCGAAGTATCTGCCACACAAAAAATAAATCTAGATAAGTTGAAAGAAAATATTTTATTACAATCTGAAATTTTAGATCTTTCTGCATCTTATAGCGGGCCTGCAACTGGCGTTGTTATAGAATCTAAAATAGATAAAGGTAAAGGACCTGTTTCAACAGTGCTTATAACCAACGGATTATTGAAAAAGACAGATTATTTTGTCTGTGGAAATACTTATGGAAAAATTAGAGCAATGATTAATCATGAAGGAATAATAGTTGACGAGGCTTTTCCTTCTATGCCAGTTGAGATATTAGGCATGAATGAGTCTGTGTTTGCTGGAGCTGAGTTTGCAGTTACTGATAGCGAGGAAAAAGCAAAAGAAATTTCAGAATTTAATAAAAATAATTCTGGTACTATTAAAAAAGTAGTCAAAGACAAAACATCAATATTTGAGAGTCAAAACAATAAAGAAGAATTAAATATAATTATTAAATCAGATGTTCAAGGTTCAAGCGAAGCATTAAAAAATGCTATAAATAAAATTGAACACCCCGAAGTAAAAGCAAATATTATTTTGTCTGATATAGGCATGATAAATGAGTCAGATGTATCCTTAGCTAAAGCATCGAACGCTCTTTTAATTGGTTTTAATGTTAAGCCAAATAATCAAGCTAAAAAGCTAGCCGAACAACAACATGTAGAAATAAAATATTTTAACATCATCTATGAAGTATTAGAGTTAATTGAAAAAGGACTTTCTGGTTTGTTAGAACCGGAAGTAAAAGAGACCGTTATTGGTACTGCAGAAATTTTAAAAGTTTTTAAAGTTTCCGACGCAGGAAAAATAGCAGGTTCAAAAGTTACTGATGGTGAGATAACAAACAAAGCAAAAGCTAGATTAATTCGTGACGGAGCAGTTGTTTACACTGGAGAAATTTTAAGTATTTTTAGAGAGAAGAATCAAGTCAAGGAAGTTAAAAATGGAGTAGAATGTGGAATTAGTTTGAAAGATTTTATTGATTTTAAAGAAAAGGATGTAATCGAAGCTTACTTGTCAGAAAATATAGACAGACAAATATAAAAATGGGAAAAGGCAAAAAATCGCCAATATATTCTCAAAGACAACTTCGTGTCGGAGAATTAATCAAACAAAATATAGGTGAGGTATTTATTAGGAATGAAGCTAAGATTTTAGCCCTAAACACCAGTCTAGTGACAGTAACTGAGGTGAAAATGACGCCTGATCTTAAATCTGCTCGAGTGTATGTCGTACCTCTTGGAGGCAAAGAAGCTAAAAAAATAGTAAGTATCTTGACGGAGTTCTCACATCTTGTTAGAAGGGCACTGTCAAAAAAACTTGATATGAAGTTTCTTCCTAGACTTGCATTTGTAGAAGATAATTCTTTTGAATATGCTGAAAAGATAGAAAGATTAATTAATATAAATAAAAAAAAAGATGCAGAAAAAAAAAGAAACGATTAAATCATTAGCCATCCATGACAAAGACGTGGGTTCATCAGAAGTTCAAGTAGGATTATTAACTGATAAAATTTTAAAATTGTCAGAGCATTTTAAAAAATTCAAAAAAGATAAACACTCTACAATGGGTTTAACGAAATCAGTTAATCGAAGAAAAAAATTATTAGCTTATTTAAAAAGAAAAAATCCTGAATCATATAGCAAAGTAATTAAACAATTAAATTTAAGGAAATAATGTTCAAAATTCACAAAGAAGAAATAGAGATTAACGGAAAAAAGATAACTTTAGAAACTGGAAAAATTGCAAGACAAGCTGACGGAGCAATTATAGCAACATGTGGTGAAACAGTAGTTATAGCCACAGTAGTTGGGGCAAAAAAACTTAGAGATGGTCAAGATTTTTTTCCACTCTCAGTAAATTATCAGGAAAAATATTATGCTGCAGGAAAAATTCCAGGTGGATATTTTAAACGAGAAGCAAGACCGACTGAATCAGAGCAGTTAATTTCAAGATTAATAGATAGACCAATACGACCTCTATTTCCTTCAAGTTTTATGAATGAGGTTCAGTTGCTTCCAACAGTTTTATCTTATGATGGAGAAAACCAAGCTGATGTTCTCTCAATCATTGCATGTTCTGCTACATTAGCTATTTCGGGATTACCTTTTGGTGGCCCCATCGCCGCAAGTAGAGTTGGATTTAAGGATGGTAAATATTTATTAAACCCATCACCAAAAGAATTAGAAGAATCAGAATTAGATCTAGTTGTTGCTGGAACAAAAGATGCAGTATTAATGGTCGAGTCAGAGACTTCTGGGCTAACAGAAAAAGTTATGCTAGATGCAGTTAAGTTTGGACACGAAAATCTTATACCGATTATTGAAGCAATAGAAAAATTAGCTAAAAAAGCAGGCAAGCCTAAATGGAAAGTTGAAGCTCCAGATCACTCTGCAGTTAAAGCAAAAATTTCCAAAGCTTTAGAAGCAGATCTTAGAACAGCATTTAAAGAAATAGATAAAAAGAAAAGATCAACTGCAATTTCAGAAGCAGAAACAAAATGTAAAGAAATGTTCGCAGAAGATGAGAATGTTAGTGAAAACCAAGCAATGGCTCAGTTAAAATCACTTGAAAAAGATATTGTTCGTACCGCAATTCTAAAAGACAAAAAAAGAATTGACGGAAGAGGTTTAGCTGACGTTAGACAAATTAAATGTGAAGTTGGAATTCTGCCTAGAACTCACGGATCAGCTTTATTTACAAGAGGTGAAACCCAAGCTTTAGTAGTGACTACGCTGGGAATGTCAGACGACGAACAAAGAGTCGAAAGTTTAAATGGCATGCAAAGAAACAGATTTATGCTTCATTATAATTTCCCTCCTTTTTCTGTAGGAGAATGCGGAAGAATAGGAACGGGTAGACGAGAAGTAGGCCATGGAAAATTAGCATGGAGAGCAATAAATTCTTCTTTACCAAAGCAAGAAAACTTTCCTTACACTTTAAGAGTTGTATCTGAAATTACAGAATCAAATGGTTCTTCTTCAATGGCTACTGTTTGTGGAACTTCACTAGCTCTTATGGATGCTGGCGTACCTATGAAGGAACCAGTAGCAGGTATAGCTATGGGCTTAATTAAAGAAGGAAAAGATTTTTCAGTATTATCGGATATTCTAGGTGATGAAGATCATTTGGGAGACATGGACTTTAAAGTTGCAGGTACTAAAAGCGGAATAACATCTCTTCAAATGGACATTAAAATTGAAGGTATAACATTTGAAATAATGGAGAAAGCATTAGACCAGGCAAAAGGTGGAAGAGAGCACATTCTTGGGGAAATGGATAAAGCATTAAAAGTATCAAGAACAGAATTTTCTAAGCACACACCAAAAATGGAAATTATAACGGTAGACAAAAAAGACATAGCAACAGTTATAGGAAAAGGTGGAGCAACCATTAGAGAAATTGTAGAAAAATCAGGAGCTAAAGTAGACGTAAAGGATACCGGGGAAGTAACAGTAGCAGCACCAGACGAGGAATCTAGAAAAATAGCAATTGATATTATTAAAAGTCTAGTAGCAAAAGCTGAAGTTGGAAAAATTTATAAAGGTAAAGTTGTTAAGGTAATGGAGTTTGGAGCTTTTGTTAATTTTTTAGGAAAACAAGACGGTTTAGTTCATATCTCTGAACTTGCAGCAAAAAGAGTTGAAAAAGTAGGAGATGTTGTAAAAGAAGGTGACGAAGTTTCTGTAAAAGTTTTAGGCTTTGATAGAGGGAAAGTTAAACTATCTATTAAACAGGCAATAGCTGAATAGATTTATCTAAATTTTAGGTAATATTTTTAGGATCTGGCATTCCAACTTTATTATATCCAGCATCTACATAGTGTATTTCGCCGGTAACTCCCGCAGCAAGCTCACTTGTTAAATATAAAGCAGAATTCCCGACATCATGAATATCAACATTTCTTTTTAAAAAAGAATGATCTGCATTCCACTTATATAAAAATTTCGCATCACCAATTGCAGAGGCCGCAAGCGTTTTAATAGGACCTGCACTAATTGCGTTTATTCTAATACCTTTTGTGCCAAGGTCTCTCGCTAAATATTTTACACTTGCCTCAAGTGCTGATTTACATACGCCCATAACATTATAATTTGGAATAGCTTTTGTAGACTCGTAAGTTAGAGTTAACATGCTACCACCCTCTTTCATTATTTTTGATGCTTCTTTAGCTACCTCTGTAAAAGAAAAGCACGAAATCAGCATACTCTTTAAAAAGTTATCTCTGGTTGTATTTAAGTATTCTCCCGATAATTCTGATTTATCTGAAAAAGCAACTGCGTGAATTACGAAATCTATATGTCCCCATTTAGCTTTAATATCCTCAAAAAGTTTCACTGTTTCTTCTTTATTTTCAACATTGCAACTAAGTGTAAAGTCTGAGTTCAAAGACTTAGCTAGAGGTATAACTCTTTTTTTTAAAGCATCTCCTAGGTATGTGAAAGCTAACTCAGCTCCCGCCCCCGCTAATTTTTGGGAAATGCCCCAAGCAATAGACCTTTCATTTGCCACACCCATAATCAGTCCTTTTTTACCCTTCATCAAACTCATAAACTAAACTTTCTCAAAAATTAAAGTTGCATTTGTTCCACCAAACCCAAAACTATTTGACATAACAGAATTTAGTACTACATTTTTTTCAACTTTAGTAACAATAGGAAATTTTTTTGCTTCATCGTCCATCTCAGTAATATTAGCAGATGCTGCTATAAAATTATTTTTCATCATAATTAAACAATAAATTGCCTCATGAACAGAGGCTGCACCTAATGGATGTCCAGTTAAAGATTTTGTTGAACTTATCTTTGGAATATTATCTCCAAAGGCCTCTTTAACAGCTCTTAATTCAGTGACGTCTCCTACTGGCGTCGAAGTTCCATGGGTGTTTATATAATCAATTTTATTTCTTGCGGTCTTAAGTGACATTTTCATACATCTAACCGCCCCTTCACCTGATGGAGCTACCATGTCATAACCATCAGAAGTTGCTCCATAGCCAGTTAATTCAGCATAAATTTTTGCGCCCCTTGTTTTTGCATGCTCAAACTCTTCTAAAACTATAACTCCTGCCCCACCTGCAATTACAAATCCATCTCTAGATTTATCATAAGGTCTAGAAGCTGTTTCAGGCGTTTCATTATATTTAGAAGATAGAGCTGTCATAGCATCAAACATAGCAGACATAGCCCAGTGAATTTCTTCACCACCACCTGCAAAAATAATTTTTTGCTTTCCTGATTGTATTAATTCCATTCCATTTCCAATACAGTGACCACTAGTTGCACAAGCAGAACTTATTGAGTAATTAACCCCTTTAATTTTAAATGGTACGGCCAATGTAGCAGAAACCGTACTAGCCATTGTACGTGGAACTACAAATGGTCCCATTTTTTTAGGACCCACTTCTCTAGTGGAATCAACAGCATGAACAACATTTTTTACTGAGGGCCCCCCTGAACCCATAATAATTCCAGTTGTCTCATTACTAATATCTTTTTCCTCTAATCCCGAATCAGTTACGGCCTCTTTCATAGCTATATAATTGTATGCTGATCCCTCACCCATAAATCTAATTATTTTTCTGTCAATATGATCCTCTACTTTAATTTTAGGAATTCCACAGATTTGGCTTTTAAAATTATATTTTTTATATTCTTCCGAAAAGCCTATGCCAGATTTTGTATTTAACAATGAATCGTACACTTCTCTTTGGTTGTTTCCAAGGCAAGATACAATTCCAATACCTGTGACCACTACTCGTTTCATGATGTAAATACTCCTACTTTTAAATTTGAGGCTTTATAAATTACCCTACCATCAGCACTTAAAACTCCATCTGCCAGACCAACTGCGGTTCCTTCCTTTCTTAAAATTCTTTTTATATTAATTTCATAAGAAGCAAGACTTACAGTCTGTAAAACCTCGCCTGTGAATTTAACTTCATTTACCCCTAAAGCTCTTCCTTTACCTGATTCACCTAGCCAACCCAAATAAAAACCAACTAGTTGCCACATAGCATCGAGACCCAAACATCCTGGCATAACTGGGTCATCTTTAAAATGACAGTTAAAAAACCACATATCTTTTTTAATATCTAGTTCTGCTTTAATGCAACCTTTCTTATATAGACCGCCATCACTCGTAATTTCGGAGATACGGTCAAACATTAGCATCGGTGGTAAAGGTAATTTAGCGTTGCCCGCACCAAAGAGCTTGCCATTTCCGCAGTCTATTAATTCATTATAATTATAACTATTTTTTTGCATATATTGATAATATTTAACTTGATATACATATTAATTATATAATAATAAAGCATTCAGAGGACAAAAAATCACAGTTATTTAGATAATAATTAGTGTTAATAGTTATAAATATATGGGTAATATTAACTTTGAAGATTTCTATAAAGTACCTAAACTTAATTTTGATATATTAAGACTAAGGAAAGATCTTGAAATCGTATTAAAGAAAAAAAAATTTGACACACCAGGAGTATCAAACTTTGGTGCTATATCTTTAAATCAAATCCCAAATGACGAAGATTCAATTAAAGGAAATAATATCAGAGGAGTTTATTGGACCAAGCCTGATGAAACCGGAAAGGAAGTATCAAGAGATGTCGGTATTGATGAATCAAAATACACTCAATTAGTTCCAGAATTTGAAAATACTTATTTTGCAGAAGTTTACGAAACTTTAAAAAAAAATTTTAAAATCGGTAGAATTAGAATTTTATTAAAAGAACCAAGGTCTACTTTGAGTTGGCACAGAGATCCCGAACCAAGACTGCATATACCTATAATTACAAATCCCGGATGCATGATGGTAATAGAAAATATTGCAAAACATTTACCGGCAGACGGAACGGTTACAATAACTAATAATACTAAGTATCATAATTTTTTCAATGGAGGTGAACAGAAACGTATTCATCTGGTAGCTTGCATGCTAGAGGATAGATTTAATTAAAGACTTCCCCAAAGACTTTTTTTTAACACCCAACCTTTATATTTATCAGTTTTAATTCTACACCAATTTAAGTCACATTTAGAAACTAAACAAAGACGACCTTTTTCAAGAACAGCTAAAGGTTTGGAAAATATAGTTGTATTTTTAAACATTATAACTTGGTTGTCTATGATTATCGCTGCTTTTTTTTTTGACAACTGTGAGAGGTGTATCCACCCAGTGTTATTTTCATGATCTCGAATTTTTCTCCAATTATCCGAAGCATCCTGAACTAGAATAGGAAGATATTTTTTTTTATAAAAAATTTTTATAGGATATTCTTTAGAAGGTCCTTGTCTTAGATTAACACTATCATAACGTAAAGTTAAAAAATATTCCTCAGCAGTCAAAAAATTAAATATAGAAAGTATTAATACAAAAGTATAAATTAATAACCTGCTCATCTTTTGCTACAGCCCATGATGCAATCCGCACTTCTTGTAAGTTTAATTGTCCTAAAATTTAAATTAAGGGTATTAAAAACTATCATTTTTCCAACTAGCTCATTTTTTTTACCTAAAATAGACTTAACCACCTCGTTAGCTTGAAGAGTTCCAGCAATACCTGCAACCGTTGGTAAAATCCCTTCAGCATCACATTTGTCTTCTGTACTAGGCATGTCCGGCATAAAACACCTATAACAAGGAATCTTCTTAGAAAAATTAAAATTAAATACATGGGCCTCAAATTTATTTATCGCTGCAGAAATTAATATTTTCTTATTTTTTAAACAAAAATCGTTAAGTAAATATCTTGTGGTAAAATTGTCTGAACAGTCACAAATAATGTCATATTTATTTAAAATATTCTGGACATTTTTTTTAATAATTTGTAATTTGTAAGTATTAATTTTTAGCGTTTTATTTACTTTTTGTAAAAACTTTTTTGCTTGAATAACTTTAAATTTTCCTATGTCTTTCGTATTAAACAAAATTTGTCTATTAAGGTTTGACATATCAACTTTATCATTGTCAACAATGCCAATATTTTTTATTCCCAGATTACTTAAATATAAAACTAAAGGACAGCCTAAGCCGCCCATACCCACTATTAGAATTTTTGTAGAAAAAATTTTTTTTTGCCCCAAAATACCAACTTGCTTTAATATTATTTGCTTTGAGTACCGTAGAAGATCGTTGCCACTCATTTTCATAATTAGTATTATTTAATGCCAGTAGAGCCAAAACCACTAGAACCGCGCTCTGTACTAGATAATTCTTCAACTTCTTCCAGATTAGCTTGAACAACAGGGCAAACAACCATCTGAGCTATTCTTTCTCCATTTTCAATAATAAATTTTTCTTTACCAAGGTTAATTAAGATAACTTTTATTTCACCTCTATAGTCAGCATCAATAGTGCCGGGGGTATTTAAAACAGTAATATTTTTTTTAGCAGCTAAACCAGATCTAGGTCTTATTTGAATCTCATATCCTCTCGGTATAGCCACTGAAAAGCCTGTTGATATTAAAGCTTTTTCCCCAGGATTAATAATTATATTTTTCTCTATATGTGCAGCGATATCCATTCCAGAAGAGCCCAAAGTTTCGTATTTTGGAATTGATACTGAATTTGATAACTTTTTAATTTGTATTTTTGTCATTAATTAAAAATTTATCAATTATCGTTTTTGCAATTTTGGATGCAAGGTAGCTTTTTTTATTTTTCGGTAAATTTTTAATTTGTCCATTTTTTTCTATAATTGATACTTTGTTAAAATCAACGTTAAAACCTGTTTCTTTTTTTGAAACATCGTTTGCAATAATCATATCACAATGCTTATGTTTTAACTTTTTGATTGAGTTTTCAATTAAATTTTCTGTTTCAGCAGAAAACCCAACAAGCATTTTAGGTCTCAATTTATTGTTTTTCCCAAGATATTCTAAAATATCTTTATTCTTTTCTAAATCTAAACTACTAAAATTTTTATCTTGTTTTTTTATCTTTTGTTTGCTTTTATTTTTAGGTTTAAAATCAGATACAGCTGCAGCGCAAATAGCTATATCTACTGGCAAGAGTTTTTGCACAGCATCCATCATTTCTTCACCACTACTTATTTTTTTAACTTTAATATCTTTTGAATAGTTTAAGGCAGTGGGGCCAGCTACTAAAGTAGTATTTACCCCTAATTTAGAAAGTGCTAAGGCTATCTCATACCCTTGTTTGCCACTAGACTCATTAGAAATATATCTAACGGGATCAATATATTCTCGAGTAGGACCCGTGGTAACTAGTGCACTTATTTTTTTTGTTTTTACTAAATCTTTATTTTTAAAATATTCTTTTAAGTATGAAAAAATTTGACGCGGACTTGACATTTTACCTTCACCATACTCACCGCAAGCCATTTCACCATTTATTGGACCAATAAACTTATAACCATAATCTAGTAAAGTTTTCGAGTTGTTTTGTGTTGCTTTGTGTAGCCACATTCTAACATTCATAGCTGGAACTAAAACAACATCTTTGTTAGAAGCTAAAATAACGGTAGTAGCTAAGTCTTCCGCTTTACCAGAGCTTAATTTTGTCATCATATTGGCAGTCGTAGGTAAAATTAAAATTATATCAGCCCAACGAGATAAAGAAATATGGTCTATTTCTTTTTCATTATTTACATCAAATATATCTTCAAAAACTTTATTATTTGACAAAGATGTTATAGATAAAGGAGTGACAAATTGTTTACCACTTTTTGTAAGTATAGTTTTTACCTCCACGTTATTTTTGATGAACAATCTAACAAGGTCTAAAGCTTTATAAGCAGAGATGCCTCCACCAATCACTAATAAAATTTTTTTGTTTTGCACTGACATTGTGACAATTAAAATACTAATAAAACAGCAATTACAATACCTAAAAAACTAATAATGATATTGTTACGCAAGTTTTTTAACTTCATCTCTTCAATTTCCAAACCTTTATTATTTTTTAGACCTAGATTTAATTTACCTTCTGCTAATAACTGCAAGGCATAACTTGCTTTATCCATAAAATTAGGAAAATCAGGTATTCTTTTCAAAATTTCAGAAGAAGTATTTATCACAGTGTCCATAGTTGCCTTAGGGCTTTTCACACTTTTAATCCAATCCTCTAGTACAGGTCGGGAAATTTCCCATATATTAGTTTCAGGGTAAAGCTTTCTTGCCACGCCTTCCACAGTGACCATAGTCTTTTGCAATAACAAAAGTGGCGTCTGAGTTGGCATGTTAAATTTTTCTGTAATCTCAAAAAGTTGGGCTAATAAGTTTCCACCTGAGATATCTTTTATAGACTGTCCAAAAATGGGCTCTCCAACAGATCTAAGCGCTTGTGCAAATTCTTCTTTAGAAGCACTCTGAGGAATTAGGCCCGCTTCAAAATGGACTTCAGCAACTTTTATGTAGTCTCTCTGAATAAATCCGTACAAAATTTCTGCTAAATATTTTCTATTATTTTTATCTAATCTACCCATAATTCCAAAATCAACAGGAATAATATTACCTTTCTGGTCAACAAATAAATTTCCTTGATGCATATCTCCGTGAAAAAAACCATCTCTAACTGCTTGCTTAAGAAAATGTTGAATTAAGTTTTCAGAAAGTATTTTTAAATCTATTCCAGATACCTTTAATAGCTCCTGCTCTCTTATTGAGATTCCATCAACTTTATCCAAAGTAAGAACTTTTCTAGAAGTATAGTTCCAATAGATTTTTGGAACATTAAATCCTTGGTCATTTTTTGTGTTTTCATACAATTCATTGGCAGCAGCTGCTTCAAATCTTAAATCCATTTCAATGTTAGTTATCTCTCTTAATAAGTGAACAACTTCTACTAATCTAAGTCTTTTAGTTTTCGAAAATAAACTTTCTACAATGTAAGCAAATAACATTAAGGCATCCAGTTCTTCATTAAACTGTTTTTCAATGTCGGGTCTTAAAATTTTAACGGCAACCTCTTTCTGGTCACCATCAATTTTTATTTTTGCTATATGTACTTGCGCGATAGAAGCTGCTGCTATAGGTTCACTCAACTCGATTATATTTTGATATAAATTCTCACCAATTTCTTTTTTTAAAATCCTCTTAGATTCATAGAGCTCAAAAGGTGGTAACTTATCTTGTAGCTTAACAAGATCGTCAGCTAAAGCTTCTCCTATAATATCAGGTCTAGTAGCTAAAAATTGACCCAGTTTAATAAAAGTGGTGCCCATTCCCTCCAATGCATCGCACAGTTTTTCTCCAGGTTTTTTTGATTTATTTATTAATTTTTTTGTTGATCCAATTGAGAATAGATCAAAAAATAATATAATAGAATAAGGTATGTTGTAAATTTCATTAACTGTTTCAACAGCTCCTGACGAAGCGAGTTTTCTAGCTATTCTAAATAATTGAAAAATACTTCTGAACATAATTAGATTTTCCAACCTGAGTGTATAGCAGAAATACCACTAGATAAATTCCTAAATTCAATATTTGAAAATTTATTTTTTTTTAATAAATCTACAAGTTCATTTTGACTATAAAATTTGTCTATACTGCTAATTAAATACTCATAAGGTTCTTCACTACCCACTATTATTTTTCCAATTAGCGGAATTAATTTAGAGTATTTTTGATATAAAAAATTTAAAATTTCGTTCTCAACTTTTGAAAATTCTAGACAAAAGAAGCGCCCACCAGGTTTTAAGACACGATACGCTTCTTCTAAGCACTTATTTATGTTTGTAACATTTCTTATTCCATAACTTATTGTATAAAAATCAAAAGTATTCTCCTTGAATGGCAGCTTCTCTGCAGAGTTTAAATACCATCTAATATTAGTAAAAGATTTTAATTTTTGCTTACCTGTTTCAAACATTCCTCTATTAGGTTCCACGCAACAGAAGATATTTTTATCCTTATTTTTTTTAGAAATCATTTTAGCTAAATCTCCAGTGCCTGCGGCAACATCAATTATATAATTACCAGGTTGTGGGCTCATCCAGTTAATCAAGTTTTTTTTCCACAGCCTGTGAATGCCCAATGACATCAGATCGTTCATCAAATCATAATTATCGTGAACTTTACTAAATACAGAGTTGACTAATTTAGTTTTATCTTGATTATAGATATTCATAATTAAATTATATGCCAGAATTACCAGAAGTAGAAGTCGTTAAAAAGTCACTAGAGACTAAACTCAAAAATTTAACAATCAAAAGAGTTAATATCATTAATAACAAACTTAGATACAAGATAGATAGTAAATTATTCAGTAAAATAAAAAGCCAAAAAATAATATCCATTCAAAGAAGATCAAAGTATTTACTAATCAATTTAAATAAAAATTCTACGATTTTAGCTCATCTTGGCATGACAGGAAAATTCTTTATTATTGATAATAGCAAAAAGCATAAAACTAGTTTTTATTACTCATTTAAAAAAAATGATATAAAACATGATCATATAACTTTTATTTTCAACAAGAAAATTAAACTTGTTTATAACGATGTAAGAAAATTTGGTTTTATTAAAATATTCAATAGTGCAGATGTTTTTAAATGCTCACATCTTGCATCTTTGGGGCCAGAGCCATTATCTAGTAGTTTTAACTCCAGTTATTTTAATAAATATATTTTTAATAAAAAAACAAAAATTAAAGATCTAATAATGGATCAAAAATTTGTTGCTGGCCTGGGGAATATATACTGTAACGAAGTATTATATTTATGTAAAATTAGCCCAGCAAGAACAGTTGAAAAAATTAAAAAAAAAGAAATAAAAAAAATCGTTAAATTCATCAAAATAATTTTAAAACAAGCAATTCAACTAGGGGGGTCATCTATAAAAAATTTTTCTAGCACGGAAGGACAGGTAGGAAACTTTCAGCAAAAATTTAACGTCTACGCGCGAGAAAAAACAAGCTGTCGCAGGTCAAAATGTTTGGGAATTATAAAAAAAGTGTATACATCCAATCGCTCATCATTCTTTTGTCCCAAATGTCAAAAATAATTGAAGTTGACCCTCATGTTTTAAGGGGATATACACGTTAAAAATATGCCAAATACAGCTTCAGCCATAAGAAGAGTCAGAAGAGTGACTAAACAGACAGCGGTTAATAGGATCAGAAAAAGTAAATATCGAGCTGCCCTAAAGAAAATGGAAGATCTAATAAAAAAAGGAGAAAAAGATAAAATTAAAAGCTTTTTTCCTTCCTTTCAGTCCATCCTAATAAAAGTTACAAAAACTGGTACAATAAACAAAAAAACTGCTTCAAGAAAAATTTCAAGAATTTCAAAAAAAATTATTTAACTTTACCAGTATAACAATTTTAAGTTGAACAACTTAAGAGATTAATTTTTTATTGTCTCAGCTACATTTAGAGAAAAAATTCTATATGTTGATTTTAAACTTTGCAGTTGTAAATGAGCAATATTCTAAAATTTTTAAATTAAGATATTGTTTGGTATTTTTTTAAATACAACCTGAGACAAATTAATTTTTGATTTTTTAAAAATATTTCTTGCAAAAAGATTTATTAAAAATTAGAAGTCGTTTTATAACTTAATATTATGGAAAAAAAATTAGTAAAGTCTCAAGAAATATTTACAAGTGAAGAAGAAAATACATTAGATTGGGCAAATGTACAAAGCTCGTTAGAAAAAATTTTTGGGACAGAAGTTTATTCTAGTTGGTTGAAAAATATTTCTTTATTAAAAGAATATAACGATTACCTTGTCCTGGGCGTGCCAACTCGATTCTTTAGAGACTGGATAGTTTCTAGGTATTTGGATAAAATACTATCACAGCTAAAAACATTCAAAAATAGCATTAATAGAGTTGAATTTAAAATATCAGAAGAAAATAAAATAAATGCCAACGAAGCTCTTAAATTAGAGGATTTTAACACAGTAACAGAGATTAAAGATTCAATATTAAATTATAATAGACTCAATCCTAATTTGAACTTTGATAATTTTATATCAGGATCTAGCAACGAAATTTCACTTTCTTCTTCTAAAAAAGTTTGTGAGCAAGTCTCGAGATACAATCCTCTATATATATACGGCGGTGTAGGCCTAGGTAAGACCCATTTGTTAAACGCTATAGGTCTAGAACTTGAAAAAAAAACTAATGTTATGTTTATCTCAGCAGAAAGATTTATGTATCACTTTATTAAATCAATAAAAAAAAATGACATGGTCAACTTTAAAGATTTCTTTAGAAAGTCATCAGTATTTATTATCGATGACATTCAGTTTATTAGAGGAAAAGAAGGCTTGCAGGAAGAATTTTTTCACACATTTAACAGCTTGATAGACAAAAGTTCTCAAATAATTATTTCAGCAGATCGTGCGCCAATGAAGCTAGACAGAGTGCAAGAAAGAATTAAATCTAGGTTAGCGGGCGGTCTAGTTGTGGATATAGATACACCTGATTTAGATCTAAAAATTAAAATTATAAAAAAACGTCTAGAAGATATTCAGAATCAATTCAAAGAAGATAACAATATAAGTGAAGAGGTCATTAGTTTTATAGCCACTGAATGTAAGACGAATATTAGAGAGTTAATTGGTGTTTTAAATAGAGTAGTTACATTTAGTAGAATACATAAAAAAATATTATCTATTAGTGACTGTAAAAGCATTCTTAAAGATGTATTCAATCAAGCAAAAATTATTACGGTGGACAAAATACAAAATACTGTAGCAAATTTTTTTAATATCCCTTTGACTGAGATGCTGTCTCAAAGAAGATCCAGACCATTAGCCCGACCCAGACAAATTGCAATGTATTTAGCAAAAAAAATGACAACAAGATCTTTACCAGAAATAGGTAGGCGTTTCGCTAATAGAGATCACACCACTGTTATTCATGCTGTTAAAACAATAACCAGACTTTCAGAAAAAGATGATGAAATGAAAAGAAATATTGATCAGCTCCGTAGCCTATTATTGGAAGAGTAAAACTGATGCAATTTAAAATTAAAAGAGATTCTTTATTAAAATCCCTTACTTCGGCACAAGGTATTATAGAAAAAAAAAATACACTTCCGATTTTGTCAAATGTATTATTGAAGGTTAAAAACGGAAAACTATCAATAATAGCTACAGATCTAGATCTAGTGTTTTACGATGAGATAACTGAAATTAAAATTGAAAAAGATGGAGCCACAACAACATCAGCAACGATTTTATATGATATTCTTAGAAAAATAACAGGCAATTCAGAGATAAGATTTGATTTAAAGAGTGAAAATAAATTAAGTTTAATAACTGATAATTCTGATTTTAATTTATTGTGTTTGCCAACAGATAATTTTCCTAACTTCGCAGATGATTTTGAAGATAGTGAAATTTCATTTAATAGATTAAAATTACTTTCACTTTTAAATAAGACTAAAATTTCAATTTCAAACGATGATACTAGACATTATTTAAATGGAATATATTTGCATCTTACGGAATCTCAAAACAAGACCTATTTAACAGGTGTTGCTACTGATAGTCATAGGCTCTCTTCTAGTAGTATAGAGATAGAATCGGGCCAAAAATTTAATTCTTTAATTTTACCAAAAAAAACCGTCTTTCAATTGTGCAACCTATTGTCTGACACGAATGAAAAAGTTTTAATACAAACCAGTGAAAGCAAAATACAGTTCAAAATCGGAAATGCTAAATTAATTTCAAAAGTTATTGATGGTAAATTTCCTGATTATAGAAAAGTAGTCCCTGTTGGTAATGATAAATTACTAACAGTTAGTTCAATAGATTTTGTTCAAGCTATAGAAAGAGTAATCACAGTTTCTTTGGATCGAAAAGAAGGTGTTAAGTTGATGATTGGGAAAGATAATATTAAATTTTCTGTGAATAGCGCCAACTCTGGAGAGGGGAATGAAGTAGTCAAATCAAATTTTACAGCTGAAGAAATGGTTGTTAGCTTTAACTCTAAATACTTAGTTGATATTGCGTCAGAAATAGAAGATAAAAATTTAAAGATTAATTTAAAAGACTCTATTTCCCCAGTTTTAGTGGAAGATATGTCTGATAAAAATAGTTATTACGTCGTAATGCCCATGAAAATCTAATTTAATATTTTCACAATTTTTTTTTTATATTTGCCCTAAAACTGTTGATAATAATACTTAATTTTAGGTCATAGTCTTTCTCCATTTCGTATAAATAAAAAAAAATGCTATAAGTTCCCAACTTTAAATCAATAATAAATGTCAAAAATTTCAGAAAAAATACCCGTGCAATCCTACAGCGCTGATTCTATCAAAGTGTTAAAAGGTTTAGATGCCGTTAGAAAAAGACCCGGTATGTATATTGGTGACACAGACGATGGATCAGGTCTTCACCACATGGTTTTTGAAGTCGTGGATAACGCCATCGACGAAGCGTTAGCTGGCCATTGCCAAAATATTTCAGTTAACATGAACAAAGATAACTCTATTACGGTGGAAGATGATGGCCGAGGAATTCCTGTCGATATGCACAAAGGAGAAAAAATGTCTGCAGCAGAAGTAATCATGACACAACTACACGCGGGGGGTAAATTTGATCATGATTCTTATAAAGTTTCAGGTGGCTTACATGGAGTTGGCGTCTCTGTTGTTAACGCCCTTTCTGAAAGATTAGAACTTAATATTTTTAGAGACGGGAAAGAACATTTGATAACTTTTAAAGACGGAAATTCAATAAAGCCTTTAAAAGAAACGGGTAAAACAAAAAAAAAGGGGACAAAAATAACTTTTTTGCCATCAAAAGAAATTTTTACTTCAATAAAATTTAGTTCCACGATCTTACAAAAAAGAATGAGAGAACTAGCATTTTTAAATAAAGGCATAAGCATTATCTTAACTGATAACACCGCCGCAAAAGCTAAAGAATATATTAATAAATATGAAGGCGGTATTGTGGAATTTGTAAAATATATTAATCACAAAAAACCTCAATTGATAAATAAAAATGAAATTGCAATATTTAAAAAACCAATATTTGTAACAGCAGAAAAAAATAAAGTAGTCGTCGAATGTTCTTTTGAATGGAACGCAGGTTACTCAGAAGACGTTTTAGCTTTTACGAATAATATACATCAAAAAGATGGTGGCACTCATCTTCTTGGTTTTAGAAGTGCTTTAACAAGAGTAATTAATAAATATGCAAATGATAAAAATTTAAGTAAAAAAAATAAAGTTACTATATCAGGAGATGACATTAAAGAAGGACTTGTAGCAGTGTTATCTATTAAAATGCCTGACCCAAAATTTTCTTCCCAGACAAAAGACAAACTTGTTTCCTCAGAAATAAGATTAATCGTTGAAAGCGTAGTTAACGAAAGAGTTGCCACCTGGTTTGATCAAAATCCATCTGTTACAAAAAATATTCTAGAAAAAATTTTACAAGCAGCTATTGCACGTGATGTAGCTAGAAAAGCAAGAGACAGTGTAAGAAGAAAAGGTACGTTCGAATTATCTGGTCTACCAGGTAAGCTCGCAGATTGCCAAATATCAAAAAGACAAGGAACAGAACTCTATATAGTCGAGGGTGATTCTGCTGGGGGATCAGCAAAACAAGGAAGATCAAGAGAATACCAAGCAGTTTTGCCTTTAAGAGGTAAAATATTAAACACCTATGTAAAAAATAAACTTAAACCTAATGGGGTTGTCAATGATTACGCAACAAAAGCGCTTGCAAAAATGATGTCATCTAACGAAGTTGTAACTTTAATTAACGCATTAGGTACTGGTTCTAAAGATTTCAATATAGAAAATTTAAGATATGACAAGATTATAATTATGACAGACGCAGATGTTGATGGATCCCATATTAGAACATTACTACTCACTTTTTTTAATAATTTTCCTTTTAATCAACTAATTGAAAATGGACATTTGTACCTAGCACAACCACCCTTATTTAAAGTAACAAAAGGAACAAAAAGTGCCTACATAAAAGATGAAAAAAGCTTAGAAGAGTATATTTTATCAATTTCTGAAAAAACTGGAAAAAAAATGAAAAAAGGATCTTCTGAGTTCAATAAATTTATGGAAGAACAAAGACAAAAACTATCCATCCAAAGATTCAAGGGCCTAGGAGAAATGAACCCGGAAGAACTCTGGCAGACTACTTTAAATCCAGAAAACAGAACTTTATTACGTGTACAATATTCAAAGGAAACAAAAGAAAAATCAAAAGATGATCAAAAACTTATTGATATTTTAATGGGAGATGATGTTGCTCCTAGAAAAGAATTTATAACAAGTAATGCTCTAGAAGTAGCGAATTTAGATATTTAATCTCTCAAATGAATTTTTCTACTCTGTTCAGAATAGAAGAGAATCTCCACCTAGATAAAAAAACATTAGTAAACCTAAGATGGATTGCTATTACCGGTCAGATAATCGCAATTAATTTTGTACATTTTTACTTAAAGCTAGACCTTCCTTATATTGAAACACATATTATTATTTTCGTAGGCCTAATAACAAATATAGTTCTTCAGTTTAATATAAGAACAAATCAGTTAAAAGATCTCTCATCCTCTCTTTTTCTTGTTTATGATTTACTACAATTAACTGCCTTACTATACTTAACAGGAGGCATTTTTAACCCATTTGCGCTACTTATAATTATCCCAACCATAGTTTCTTCAACATTTTTAAGCATGGGTACAACAATAATTCTAGGAACCTTAACCATAGGTCTATTATTTATATTAAAAGAATATCACAAAATACTTCCTGGTTTGGACATATATAATTTAAATTTCCCAGAATACTATTTAGCCGGGGCTTTAGTTTCTATAATTATTGGACTAGTTTTCTTAAGTTATTTTGGAATAAGATTTTCAGGCGAAACAAAAAAAAGATCTGAAGCACTTGATAAACTTCAACAAGTAATGGCAAAAGAGTATGAACTTGATTCACTCGACGGACAAGCCGCCGCCGCTGCGCATTCTTTAGGTACACCGCTTGCTACCATTTCAGTAGTCGCCAAAGAATTAAAAAAAGAAATAGGGGATAAATCAAAACATTCCAAAGATTTAGACCTGCTAATTAGTCAGTCTAAAAGGTGTAGTGATATTTTAAAAAAAATTTCAAAAAAAGAAATTAGTGATGATCAATTCTTTAACTTAACAAAGGTAGAAAGTCTCTTAGAAGAAATTATCATCTCTTTCGAGGAAACTTCAGATAAAAAAATTAGCTTATTAGAAAACGGAGATAAAAATAAGATAAACATTAAAAGATCTCCAGAAATTGTTTTCGGACTAAGAAATTTTATCGGGAATGCGATTAAGTTTGCAGACAAAGAAGTACGCATAAAATTGATAAGTGATGAAGAAAACCTTGTATTGATAGTAAATGATGATGGACCAGGTTTTGCAGAAGATATTATCAAGCTTATTGGTGAGCCATATTTAAAATCAAAATCAAAACAAATAAATGATAAAGCTGGTCTTGGGTTGGGTATTTTTTTAGGCAAAACACTTCTAGAAAGAAAAAAAGCTCAATTATCTTTTTTT
>Ga0308001_10000197_pt1 | contig 29751 bp, 34 predicted proteins | sample Neamet5_FD_203167 | JGI IMG/M metagenome (GOLD analysis project Ga0308001, IMG submission 203167) | Marine microbial communities from water near the shore, Antarctic Ocean - #5 | ecosystem: Environmental > Aquatic > Marine > Unclassified | place: Southern Ocean | collected 2014-06-04
CCGGGTGTAATGAGGATAATTTTATAATTTGCACGGACAGCTACACGAGACTTCTTCTTGATAATACGAGTTCGTGGTACGAGCGGTGGTCTAATATGACAAGTGGCAAGGGTAGACATACTATTTTAATATAAATATTATTTTTTAAATAACATTAATTGTGCATTTAAAAATGACCCTCATAACAACAACGTTATGGTAGCATCTGCACCTGGGTTATTCAATCTCCATACGGCACGCTCGTCGTCGCATTCATGGTTGATAACTCTCCCCAACTCTCCTAAACTCTCCTTCTCACTCTCAAGTTCCACTAATTGCGTCTCTAAAGCAACCCTTCTACGCAGAACCTCTAAGTTTTTATCCCTCAGATACGTTTTACATATGTCCCGGTCGTATGAACCAGCCTCAGTCTTCATAGCCTCTGTGATTCTCGAGCGAAGCTTCAACCCACGCAACTGAATGGGTGTCAATCAACTGCATCATCTCAGTAAGAGGTTTCATGGTTAGTGTTCTTTTTTGAGTTTTGGAACTGACTTGAGTATTTTTTCAGGTTTGAAGAAATCATTAAACGGGCACCCTTCGCATCGTCTATGACGTACCGCACATTTGAGTGCGTCGGTGTTCTTGATACAAGGTTTTTTCCGTTGTCGATAGGTTCGTCGCCGTGTAATTGCGTAAGTAAGGATCGATGTTTGATTTAGAGCTAACATACTAGACTAGAGATTTTCAGTTTTAAATAGCATTAGTGTGCACTTTAAAATTGAATTATACTTTATATTTTTTATTAATTAACCGAAACCAACAAATTAGTTGGAGAAGGCGAGGCCGCCCATACCGCTCTGGATGCGGAGGACGTTGTAGTTGACCGCGAACATGTTGAGCGTGGTTTGAGCGGTGTTACCCTTCGCGGTGACGATAGACACTTGCGCGTTATCGATGCGCGAGAAGTTGCATGTACCGGTGGGTTGGTGTTCCTCGGGCTTGAGCGCGAAGGAATACGAATAGACACCGGGCATGGGGCTACCGGAGTGATGGTTGTAGGATTGCACCTGGTTGAAGTACTTACCCGACTGCTCCTTGAAACGGTCTTGGCCGTTGAGCACGAGCTTCATCGTCTTGATGGTACCGACAGTCTCTTCATCGAAGGCAGTCGCGGTAGCACCCTGACCAGCCAGCAGCTTGGGGGCGTTACCGGCATCGGCGTCGACGTGCACCTTGGTGCCGGTGAGGTCCATGTTCGCGACGGAAGTGGACACGATGGCATCCGCATCCTGGGTGAAGTTCCACATGGCGCAGTTGGACTGGTTGGACTCGGAGGCGCACCACACGAGTTCCTTCACGGGGTGGTTGTACGACAGACGGATCTGCTTGGTTTGTTCAGCGGCGGCGAGCGTGTCGGAACCAGTGTGCTGGACCTGCTCGATCAGGTATTCGTGACCCTTCTGGGCGAATCGACGACGTTCTTCCGTGTCCAGGTAGATGTAGTTGGCCCACACCTTGAAGGTCTTGGAAGAGTCCATGTACGTTTCGAATTCACCCGACAAATCGAAATCCAAACGGACTTCGTGGTATTGCAGCGCGATGAGGGGAAGCGCCAAACCGGGGTTGCGGTTGAAGAAGAAAATCAGAGGGAGGAACACCTGACCGTCCGCACCGGAAGCGGCGACGACGGAACCAGTGGTCATCTTACCCCACGCGGTCTTCTTAGCGCTGTCGAGGTACAGCTCGGAGTACAAACGCCACCACTTCTGGTAGTGCTTGTCGATGCGCTGACCACCGATGGAAAGTTCGACATCCTTGATCGCACGCTCGGCGACCCATTCGTTAGAAACGGCACCAGCGTTGATGGTCACGGCACCGAGAGCGCTCGCAGCCTTCATTTCGACGTACATGTCAGCGACGAGATCACCGTTACGGGCGACGGTCACGGAGACGCGTCCGGAGTTAGCGGCAGTACCGTTGACGGTCTGCTCGATGTTCTCCATAGCGAAGTTGGTGTGGCGGCGGTAGACCGCCTGGAAGAAAGTAACCTTAGGGTTGCCAGTCAGGTAAACATCCTGGGCACCGTAAGCGACGAGTTGCATGAGACCACCGGCCATTTTGAGAGTATTGTATTATATACCAATATTTTATTTGAGCTGCGAAAAACACAGCACTATTTTTCCTCATCATAAATAAATGTCCAACTCCGAGATATCAGAACACATAACCCATCCACCTACGAACGAATCTGAATCTGAACAGGAATCTCAGTCTGGTAGCCAGCCTGAGAATGTTGACGATATTGATATGTCGGAATATGAAGATGAAGACGAAGATAATTTTGAACCTACGATGGAAGCTATTCTTGGTTCGACATTGGCAACCACTGAAGGTGATACCGTATGTAGCGCTCTCGTGAATTTGGGGTACCAGATGGAAATTCAAAACAAGATTTTAGTCAAACTTTTATCAATCCTCCAGAAGAAATAACGCCACTTAAAAAATGAATTCTATAATTAGAAAATGACTGACGCTGTTACACATTTTATCGATGAGACGGCAAATCGAGACGATGCGAACAGTGCCATGTGGACGAACCAAATCCAAACTTTTTCTCATGACGATGTCATGAAATTTCTTGTTCAACTGGAAGATATGTGGAAAATTAACAATCGCGACGACATCTATTTATCGTATCGTATCGGATATGAAAACTTTTTTACAAAAGAGGAATTGACAGAGGATGGTCTGCCTGTATCTATTGATATTACACGTGTAGAATCTAAAGTCAAGCGTATGAATGAACGCCTCTGTGAACTGTACCATCGGTCTGATACATTAAACATGATGGATATAGAGGATGACAATGACATGAAACTGTCAGTTCGTATTAACCGCCTGATAGATCAGGTCGACGACGCGTGGCAAATCGTATTCCGCAACGCTCGTATTAGTGAACGCATTAATAACCCCACATATGTTCCAATTAACCCCGAAACCGACCCATCCATTTTCAGGATGTCTACTATCACGAATATTGAAGAATTGAACCCGTTCCAACAAGCTGTATTACAAACTCTCAAAGACCTGTACAGACGTCAAATCAGGAGATACAAGGGGCAGTGTTGCATTCAAATTAAGACCAGTGAGGGTGCCATGACCCGCGCATGGAAACCATTAGAAACGATCGAAGACTACGTTTACGGCGTGGCTAAGAAGGAAGTACAATTCGAACTATGGAAGAATTTGACAGCTCGAGCCCCTGGTCACGGAGATCTTATTCGACACTTAAAAAATACAAAGGATATGCAATTTCCCGAAATTAAAAAGAATCGTCATGTATGGTCATTCAAGAATGGTATATTCATCGGTAAGGAGTTCGACGACGTGCGTTCATCCATCGACGACCCGCATTGGCGCGCAAGTTTTTACACGTACGAGTCGAACGAGTTCAAAAACCTCGACCAAACCGTCGTAAGTAGTAAGTATTTCGATATGGAGTTTGAAGACTATAGCGACACGGATTGGCGAGATATTCCAACCCCGTTTTTCGATTCTATCTTGAAATATCAACAACTTAATAAAGATGTATGTGAATGGATCTTCGCGCTCGGTGGGCGTTTGTGCTATGATGTGAATGAGATTGATAAGTGGCAATGTATTCCATTCTTAAAGGGGGTTGCGCGTTCAGGTAAGTCTACTCTCATCACAAAAGTGTTTCGAAAGTTCTACTGTACTGAAGATGTTAAAACGTTGTCGAATAACGTCGAGCGAAAGTTTGGACTGTCAGCTATCATGGATGGGTTCATGTTCATCGCACCAGAGATTAAGGGTGACTTAGCTCTCGAACAAGCAGAGTTTCAGTCTATTGTGAGTGGTGAAGACGTGTCTATTGCGGTAAAGCACGAGAAGGCGCAATCTTTTGAGTGGACTGTTCCAGGTATTCTGGGAGGTAACGAAGTACCAAATTGGCGTGACAACTCTGGTAGTATCCTGCGTCGTGTGCTTACGGTTGATTTCACGAAACAGGTAAGGGAAGCGGATCCCACACTCGATAGCAAACTTGAACGCGAAATCCCTTTTATTTTACAAAAATGCGTGCGTGCATATTTAGAATTCGCACAAAAATGGCCCGAGAAGGATGTATGGAACATCGTTCCCAAGTATTTCATGGATATTCAAAGACAATTGGCGACTGCGTGTAGCCCTCTCGAATCGTTCCTATCGGAACCGTGTGTCGAATTCAATCCGGATAAAAAATGTCCCCTTAAATTTTTCAAAAAAAAGTACTCAGAGTTCCATGGTGTATTGAACAAGTCGATGAATCAGGATATATGGGCGGGTCCGTTTGGTACCAGGGACATCAAAGTCAGACGAATCACCGAACCGATGAAGTATCAGAGCTGCGACGATACTTTCCCTGCTATGGAACAAAACGGTACCGAGTTTATATTCGGACTTGACATCACGGATATGTCAGCGAAACCCGTAATGTCGGTCGGAAGTGATTAAAATATCGGGGTAATATATGGGTTTATTTAACGAATTCGAAAATTCAAATTCAAATTCGAATTCGAACACACCTATCACGTCTCAGAACATGATAAGGCGTGCACCTTATCTCACTAACCAAGAACGCGGTGCATTGATGACGAATGCTATGCGATTACCGAGAAATAATATATCTACCCGGATCGGTGCGATTGCGGGTGCTAAGTTATCTCGTACAAATTTTACACAATTGAGAATATCACCTTTACAGCTTTCCATATTTAACGGGATGGTAAATCAAACTGCTAAGGAAGGTAATTACGCGGTGGATGTAAATTCTATATTGTATAAAAAGCCTCACAAACGGAAACCTATCACAACTGGTTCTACATTGGGAATAGAGGTAAACAGTATACTATTGCGGTATGGGCGAATGGCTATAGGTGCGAAACACACGTTCACAGTCAAACCCAGTGCTAATAATAAAAATAAACACGCTCATTTCTTGGCGGAAATTAATGGCCGTATATTTGAAAATGGGTTGGAGAGTAAGTTTATGGTTAAGATTTATAAAAATGGAAAGATGCAATTTTCTGGTGGTATTTTAAACAATAATATCCGACACCCAGAGATGATCCGGAAATATATCATAGACACGTACACACCTAGGTCGAAGTTTCTTTATAACCCGATAAAGTACGTTGTTTTGGTTGGAACATTTCAAGCCAATGGTGTTTTGGATTTGGCCAATATAGCGCGGGCGTTTTCTCGGTCTAGAAATGCGTCATATGAACCAGAATTACGACCATCTTTAAAGATGGAACATAAGAATTACGGGTTTCAATTATTTAGATCGGGAAAAATACAGATTATGGGTGCCAAAACAACAAATGATTTGAATTCTGCGTATAATGTTGGTAGCGATCTTGTAAAAGAGTTAAACGTTATGGGTTTGATCAGTAATTTTAAAAATATGAACTTTAAACCAGCCGCGAAGAAGCTGCGTGTAGTCAAAAATAAAGTAACCAATAACACGGGAAATGCGGTTAGCTATTTTAATAAAGGGACTTATAAAAACGGTAAAAACGGTGTACGTATCGGGACGAAGAAGTGTGCGACTATACCCCGCCCCAAACTAGTATCAGTCGCAGAGAAACTAGGAATTATCGATATAACGGGTAGAACAACCAAACCCGATATATGTACTAAAATTAAAAATAAGGTCTACGGTAAATTTACCATAAATAACAAACCGTGCACGGCGTATACGAAGGAACAGCTCATACCTATCGCGATAACCAAGGGTGTTCCTATTTCAGATATTGACACGGTTGAGACTATATGTAAGAAACTGAACATTCCTAGACCGTTACCGGTCAATGTTAAGAAGGTTGAAAAGGTTGCGAAAGCTGTCAATAAGAAAGTTAAAGCTCAAGGGAAGGTATTAGAAACACGAGGTCTCACAAATACTGGGATTGCGAAAGATATCGAAAAATTATACGGTAAGAAGTGGCTGAACACTTACAGAAATGTGATGCCATCTCTCAATTCAGATGTGACTGAACTTAAAAAACGTATAAACGCATCAAATATAAAGAAAAATAAGATGGGTGTACCGTTTAAAATGGGTGTCAATGCTCTCAAACGTAAAACAGTTTCAGAGTGGAAAATGCAGAGAAGAAAGAACTTGAACAACAAGCTTAACGCGATGAACAATAATTTAGCGAGGGAACTTGAAAATGGTATGAATAAAAACAATACACCATCACCCCCTAAGGAAAAAACAAAATTCCCAAAAGGTACCACAGTTGAAGAGTTATAAAGAAATGAACAATTATATAACAAATGGATGACGCGCGTGAAAATTTTATAAGATTTCTATGGGAACGCAGTGATACGTGTATAGATAGAGATTCATCCAATTGGTCATCTCGTATACGTGGTTCTTTGATTGATACAGTGTATTATATCATATGCTCATATATACGAAAGGAACGTGATGATGAAAATAATGAATTCGGTATGGGAAAACTGGAACGTGAATATTTATGTACGGATGATTTCATGAGTGCGGAAGATATGTGTAAATGGATAGAAGAAACCCGAGAATTAAATGACAGAGGGTTGATCGTGTTTATTTTTGATAATGTTTATCGTATGACATCTGGTAAGCATAGACGAGCTCTTTTATATATACTCAACATCTTATATTTCGGTTTATAACCTTATGGGGTTCTGCCATTTGTTTCAAATGCGTCGCATGATACGAGAAGTCATATATCTCAAATGTTTCTTTTATTTTGTCACCGACCCCATACCCCTCGATCCGCTTAGATACCCCGGAACACGCGGATATATGTTCCAAGTTGAGAAATTGATCTTCCATTTGTATAAATGATTTCAGGGATTCTGGAGAAAGACCATCTTTCTTCATATTTTCGTACATGCGCTTAGACGCCCCGTTGGAAATATGAAAATACTTCGTCTTGTATCCTAAAATGCTCACTTCTTCACCTTTATCCTGACTCGAATTTTGTGCTAAAATGATGAGCAACAAAATGAATAGAAGTAGTGGTATCATTTATTAGTATTCAACATAATAAAAACATCATTAATTTTGTGAACAAGTTTAAATACATCATCTTTAGTATTCACGCGTGAAGCGTCGATAATTTCAAATTCAACCTGATACATCACAGACTCTTCGGCATCCATATCACATGTATCACCTGTAATGATAGTGAGATCTATTGATAAATTTTTACGAATATACGAGACTCGTTGTTTCGTTTTTTTCTTGTCCATCTCCCTGTCAGTAATGTCAGGTAATGGTGTTTCAGTCGAAACGCTGTAGCGGACGTCGAATGGTGTATTGCTCATTCTCTTGAAATCGTGATTCATAACCCTATCCTTTTTAACAATTTCTTCATCACCTGATGCCTGATCCGTAGATATACGCACGTTATCAGAATCGCGGTAAAACACGTCATGTTCAGACCCTATCATTTTTTCCCATCCGGTGTATTTATTCAAACCTTTCATGATCTTGTCGAATGTATGTTTACCGACATTCGTATCAAACATCGTGCCATTGAACTTACCCAAACGGAGTTCAATTTCTACATGTTGTTCATCCTTGTATCGCTGAATAGTTGGGAACAGTGTCTCGGTCACGGCTCGAACGTCCATATCAAAATTAATACTTTGCTATTCTTTAAACAACTTAGGTTGAATATACACAGTTAAAGTTATACACTCAATTATTGTAAAGATGCGCGGCTTTGTAAACGAAGGAACTGTATGTTATTTCAATACATCTATACAATGTTTATTTAATATACCCATACTAACAAGTCACTTTTTACGAGAACAATACGATGGACAGTGTATGTTTACGATTATTTATCAATTATTACTAAAAAAATACTGGACAGCTGACAAAACACCACTCGATCTCAATGGTTTATTATTTGCATTTCAGAAAGAGTTCCCTCGTTTCAGAACGAACGAACAACATGATGTACAAGAAACAGTATTATGTATAATTGATATATTAGAGCGAAGTCAGCCTATAGTGAGGGACTGGTTTTATGGTAAAAAAATACAAGAAACTATATGGCCCAATGGTAAGACTATGAAAGAAGAGGATTTCAGTATTCATTTAATGACGTATAATGGAAATAACGATATGGGTAAAATGTTAGAAAAAAGTATAGATTGGAATGTTTTAGAAAATTTTCAAGATACAGATGGAATTACATACAATGCAGCTACTACGCGTATGCTTTTTTCGAAACTCCCGCCGATATTCATGCTATCATTTGACACTAAAAGTCATATTAAAATCGTTGATAAAATAGTATTAAATGATACAGTGTATAATTTAAGTGCGTGTGCGTTACACACTGGTAATCAAAATGATGGACACTACGTAACTTATATAAAAAGAAAAACCAACTGGTATTTCATTAATGACGAACGTGTAGAAGAAAGAACACCACCACCCGAGGGTAGTTATTACTTCATGATATACAGTTCATAAAATCATCGATTGAAATATTCTCCTTGATATTTACCAACGTCCTATAAAACGTGCGGCGACCGTTTGGAAAAGTCTTGTCGTATCTACGTACAATCGGTTTCCACCACATAGGTTCGTCCATAAACATATACTGACACTCGATAATAGCATCCTCTTCCATCCACTCCCTGGCATATACGGGTACTTGACTCTCAGATATCTCCGATTCAAACATCAATTTACCCCTTTCTTGTACATACATCTTCCAAATATCACCCCGCCTCTTAATCTGGAAATCAATCGTATTCTTGTCACGAGGTTTCCACTTAAACATGGTTTCGTGAGTACCCGTTTTTACTGTATCGTTTATAGGTGTAAAAATAAGCCCATCTATATCTTGTGAAACTGTCGGTAAATACTCATCCTTAAACTGTTTATAATCCGACATGAGATGAAACGTCTTAATTTTGAGCTTGATAGGGTCATATTTAAGAGTTGTGAGCATTTTTTTCACGTTTTCGATACATTTGAGTCTTGATAGGAAATCGAGATGACCCACAACTTTCCCATTCTCAATTAATATATCATATAACATGAATGTATCACCGTAAAGTTCACCCTCTAATATAGTTCCTTCGTATACAGGTTTTCTGAAATTAAGCGGACACGAAAACATCTCGAGTGCGCGATTTAAAAACACACATCGTTTTTTGTTATCAAATGTAAATGCCAGCATCATAAAACGTATACCATCAGTCTTTTCACATACAACGTATGGATTGGATGACAGTGTATCAAAGTGACGATACTCGATAGATATCGGTTGACTTCCCGGAAAAATATTTTTACCGGTCGTACCCCATGAATGTTCCATGTAGGATATCGCATATTTGTAAAGAGGGTCGTCTCGGTTTACAGATAGACGTTGCATTGTACGTATGTTTTTAATATAATCTTTAATTAGCTTTAATACCCGCAGAATTTAGAATATTACCGACACACTCGTGTTGGTGTGTTATCAAAGTCTTCGCAGCTGTATACGCTACAATTTTCACACCACTTTCCTTAAATTTTATGAACATGGTTTCCAACTTAGGATGGATTTTAAAATTACCCGAACGCTTACATTTGAGATTCCGGAGAGTAGGTTTACACATCATCACCCACGTTTTCGCTTGGGTAGATTTAACATTGTAAAAATCTTCTTGTATACATGTCGAGACATCGGTATCAAACGTTAATCCCATTTGATTTGTGGGTTCCGTTGAACCACTAATAACCTTGTCTTTGAACATATCCCAATCTATCCCAGCGTTGACAGTCGGAAAAACGACGATGTGAAACTTATCATTGGTATCGAAAACAATAGATAACGCATTATCATCCAAGTTAACCCCAAAATCTATAAAGAATATACGATCATGCGTTTTGATAAACTTTTCTATACATTCAGACTTAGCGTAAGGATTGTCATCCACGAACGCGATTTCACTCTGAACACCCGGGATTTGTATACTTTTTATGTTATATCGTAGAATAGTGTGCATGGTCTTTACGTTACATGATCCACTACGAGTGACAATAAGTGCGACGATCTTCATGTTTATAGTATATGAATTCTAAGCCTTAAGCCTATCATTTAGACACCCATGGAACGGTAAGTTACCTACGTGTCCTAAAGTTGTGTTAATGTCAGCGAAGATCTTACCATCCATTTGTTGCCACCTCCGACAAAATGCGTAATCTTCCGATAAATAACGCTTGGATACCGGATCTATCATACAGTCGAAGATAGCACAATATTCATCAAAATCGCGGTTCTGGTGATCATTTTTACACGTTAACGTGGGTCCATAATGTTCGTGCATTCGTTCAAGTGCCTGTCGAGAGATCATCATAAACCCTGTAGGTCCATCCAATACTTCGACAAATCCATTAACGACCGATCGTTTAGAAGCCCCTATATTAGCGACCAGGCTAGACGACAGTAAACTCATGTCGCGCGTGTCGCCATCTTCTATAGCCTTGCGAGCTTGATCCCACATTACAACCTTTTTAGGATAGCAGGCAACGGAAATGTCATGCCCGGATCGTAATAGACGAAGAACCGACGACGGATCAAATTCGACATCCGCATCAATAAACATGAAAAAATCGGCATCCGTTTTCTGCATGAACCTACCAATTGAGACGTTCCTAGCGCGATGTACAAGACTTTCATTTTCAGTCGTGTCGAGCATTAGTTGTACACCTTCACGAATAAGAAGTAGTTGAAGCTGTATGATACTCTTCATGTATTTTTCAAGACATAACCCACCGTAACACGGTGTACTTAGAAATAATTTAACCATATATATTTTATTACACGTTATCCTCTAAGTGACGCTTCACAATGACAACAATCTTATTTAGTGTTGGGATAGATACATTACACTTTTCACATATCTCAACCTTTGGAAGTGTTTTGTTCATCACCATAAAAATCACGGCAGTTGCTACGCTATTAGGTGACTTACTCATTAAATCTACACATTCTTCGAGTTTAGAACACATCTGATTACATTTCAAACGTTCCTCGCGAGAAATATCAAACGTATTTAATAGTCTTGACATCACGTTAATTGGTTTTGTTATATAGTTCTTTTCAGTCTTTTCATCTTTTATAATCCCTGTAAATATACTGGTCGTACGACTAATATCTTTACATTGTATACCAAACATTTCGGCAATCTCTTTCGTCGTCCGAGGAATTTTTGCTAGTCTACAGGCATATAAAACACAGTTAGCTTTGATACCCGATCGTACAGCCCCTCTCGTCAATTTACCCTCGTTGAATTTTTTGTAAAGTGTTTTCGCATCCTTTAATACACCGTCAGGGATATTAACACACGCCTCGTCTATATCCTTATACGCGTGAAACAATGATCGATCTCGATGATTCATAGAACTATGAAAATTAATCTTAGCCATACGTTTCATTTCATAACTTGATGTATGTTTAGTGGCGATGACTGTACCTTTCCCCCACGCATCGGAAAATAAATCGGGGTTTGAGGAGGGTACAACACAACGCGACGGATCGGAAACTCGCCCATCGTCGGATATACCACTCGTCCATTCGGCAGTATCATCGATATAAATAGAGTCGACAATTCCACACGTGGTACATACCATTCCTTCTCTTGTGAGTGTTTTGTAATTATTGCACCGAATGCAAAATCTAGTATCCACTGGCTTTAATGTGGGTTTTTTCTTCATGTGGTCTAAATGAGACCATATAGTAGCCAGTGTTTGGGAGTTCATTATATTTCACACCCTTTTTTTTCTAATAAATTCTGCGCACTTAAGTTAAAAATTTACATTATCCATATGCATCCTGGCGTGTTCTTCAATTCTATCAACTGTATCCTTGAAGCGAGAAGATCCAATACTCCTAGGAGTCCACGTGTTCCAGTCTCTATCTATAGACACGTGATCGGGTGGCAACTCAAGACGACCGTCGAATTCACTATCTGATACTATAAAACTACCTACGTCACTCCCCCCATCGTCCGATTCATCGATTAAAACACTTTCGATATCCGAACTTTCTTCAGCTTGAATCGTGTACATGCGATCTTGAGAGTTTACACAACCAAATATAGTTTCCCGGTCTGGTAAATGTTCACATACATTATCCTCCTGTACCAAGTTTGTCTCGTCTTCCAATTTGTATACGCTAGCACCTCTATAGGTTAATGACGTCTCAGCGTAGTACCGTACAATCAGGTAATCACCCCTATTATCATCCACCTCCGCATACATCTCATCTTCAATATCTTCGATATTTACTAATACTTTTATAATGTCTCCAGGCCGAATTTCTGCAAACTCTAACATCTGTATAAAGATTTATGACAAAAATATTATACGCTAATAACACACACCATGGGAATTGAAATTTTTTCGAAGAACGATTGTAAATACTGTGAATATGCTGAAGATATATGTAAAAAAATGAATCTCGATTACACAAAAACAGTAGTTGACAAAACCCAATTACAAGAAAAATGTGGTCCCAGTGCTTTGGTATACCCACAAATAGTAGTCAACGGCAAACACATCGGTGATTACTTCGCATTCCAGGAATATATCGACGAGACAGAACCCATGCTTCTCCCAATTATGAGTCGATTCACAGTATTCCCCATCGAACACGAGAATCTATGGGCGCTCTACAAAAAGGCACAAATGTCCAATTGGACTGCCGAAGAAATTGATGTTACTTCCGATATGGAAGATTGGGGAAAATTAAGTGAAAATGAGCGTCACTTTGTTAAATATATTCTGGCATTTTTCGCGGGGTCGGATGGTATCGTGTTCGAGAATATCAATAACAATTTCGCAGATGAAGTTCAATATACCGAGGCTAGATCGTTTTACGCGTATCAGGTTCACAATGAAATGGTGCACGGTGAAACATATAGCAAACTCATTGACAAATACATCCGTGATAGTTCGGAAAAACAGCACCTGTTTGATGCTATTCAAACAATCCCCCCAATCAAGCGTAAAGCTGACTGGGCCATGAAGTGGTTCGATAAATCGAGACCATTCGCTGAACGACTTCTCGCATTCGCGTGTGTGGAGGGTATATTCTTTTCTGGAAGTTTCTGTGCTATTTTCTGGTTAAAAAAGCGCGGGCTCATGCCTGGCTTGTGCTTTAGCAATGAACTCATTAGTCGTGATGAGGGACTTCACTTAGAATTCGCTCTCGAATTATTTAAAATGTTAAATTTTAAACCAACTCAAGAAATTGTATACGAAATCGTAACAGATGCGGTCAATATAGAAAAAACGTTCATTCTAGAGGCTCTTCCGTGTAGTCTAATTGGCATGAATGCCGATAAAATGTCAAGCTACATCGAGTATGTCGCCGATCGTTTACTCAAGCAAGCGGGGTTCAATAAAATCTGGAACACGCAAAATCCCTTTGATTTTATGGAAAATATTTCCCTTGATGGTAAGACTAATTTTTTTGAAAAACGTGTAGGTGATTACGGTAAAATCGATGAAAGTACCGCAGTCACGTTCGACGAAGATTTTTAAGCGACTATAGGTCTACGCCCATCGGCGCACGAGACGCTCAGGGAAGATGCACCCGTTTTAAGCCCCGAGGGTAAATCCATACCCGAGTTAATATCCATGGGTGCGTACTGAGCACCTGTATCGGACATACCAACAGGTTCTTCAGACATACCTGGCATGGGGGACGGAACATCCGCCATGCGGGGTGGCGCCATCATACGGGGCAACGCCACAGACTTCGCAGGGGGGACACCTCCCATTTGTGTAGGGGTTTCAGCCTCCATCGCGAAACTCCTGTCTTCTTCACTGATAACACCCAGTTTCTTAGGACCCGCGGACTTCGCCCTTGCGACAGCGGCCGTCTTAATCTTTTCCATCGCCTGTTTCTTCTTGCTCTCCTTATCAGCGGCGGCATTCACCGCTGGGGGGGCTGGAGCGACCGGTTCCGCTGTATATCCTTCGGTCTTTATGTTCATCATACCCCATGTAATAAGAATGAACACGAGGGTGTGTAACAATAATCCACCTGTAGTAGGACACCCGTTGGGTCCTGAAACCCATTTACCCAGTAGTGATCGCATGAACCGAAATGTGTCGGGGCTGGCAATTATAAAAAACACCAGTCCCGCTAAGATGGAATTCATCAATCTTTGCTCCTGTTTTTTGCCATTACACCCGCATCCGCAATCTTTGAAGAGTCCCATGTTTAGTTGTAATGTATACGTAGAAAAAAATATACTTAAAGTTTGGGCACATATGTAATATATAACAAGAAACATGTCAAGTATTATTCAGCGTTACGAACAATTCGAACCCACCTCCACTATCCTTTCTGCCATGAAGAAAAATAAGAATGGGGGTAAAACCGTATACATTAACGCACCAGACAACAAGAAGTTGTATCTTCAACTTCCTTTCATGAGATCCCCATTCGGCCTCAGTGCATTCACCGATGAAGCTACTAACAAAACGTCATATTCCCTGGACCTTTCATTTGACACGGATAATGAAGGTGCGGTCGCCCTGATGGAAAAACTACAAGCACTCGATCAAATGATCCTCGAGACTGTTGCAAAGAATTCTAAGGAATGGCTCGGCAAGCCGTACAACATCGAAGTCATCCGCGAAGCATTGTATAAACCCCTCGTTCGCCCAGGTAAGGAATCTTACCCATCGACACTCAAGCTCAAGATCATGACGAAGCCTACCGGTGAGTTTCTCGCGGAGGCGTATGATGTGAGCCAAAAAAGTATCCCGATTGACAGTATTGAGAAGGGGCAGAAGTGTATGTGCATCGTCGACTTTAACCAAATCTGGTTTATCGACAACAAATTCGGTGTGAGTGTGCGTCTTTCGCAGGCTCTTTGTGAGAAATCTCAAAAGCTGCCCTCATTCGCATTCCACGGTGTGAATGCCCCCGCAACCGAGGATACTGCTGACGACGATGAAGAAGAGGAAGAAGAGTGTGAAGTTGACGAATAATTAATAGAGTAAAAAATCAGAAAACGTATTTATATCACCGTCCAGTATCAATTTATGCAGTTCCAGTTCAAACTCGTTTAACGTGAGTGGATTTAACTGAGCCTTTTTATAAATTCTATATAACGGTAAATTGATTTCGTCGAAATGTATTAGGAGACGGTTTATAGCGCGTGGGTGTAGCTTTTCAATACTAAATTTAAACTTTGAAATCGAAAATGTAGTTTTATTTATTAAAATCTGGTCTCGAATGAAGACTTCAACTTCACACATTGGATCATTCACAATTCGTCTTAGATTTCTACTCGATACGAGTAAATCATTCATAGCTGGTATGAGCATGTTTAAGAACAATCGCTTCTCATCAGTAAATGACATGTCTATAGTATACCAAGACTTTAGTCCTGACAGGCTACAAACAGAGACAACTTTTCGTGTGTGTCTGGAATAGTATTCTCGTATAACGTTTTCGCAAATAATAATACCATTTCCGCATCCCTATATGACATGTACGAATGTCCGTGCTTTTCATATATGGCCACAATATCTTCAAGGTGGTTATCACACCACTCCTTCACATCCGCATCCCCATTAAGACCCTTTTCGATGAAATCGGCAACCTCGTCGCTGAGAGGCATGTCGGTAATCACGGTACAGTCGTCGTCGGGGTGATTCATTTTTTTTCTGGTTGATTTTCAATCCTTATATTGACTTAGGTTTATTTTGATCTCAACCGTTGTCTAGCTTCGGCATTTACTCTGGCCGGGCTAAATGAGGGATTTTCTTTCTTTACTTTCTTCTTCATAACTTTCAATACATCTCTATTATCAACACGTCGTTCATATCGCGGTCGAGTATTTTTAGCGACATATGCTTTCGCGGATACAGCCGCTCCTTCTGCTGCTCTCCGGATATTCATATTTCTCTGGGCGGCTCTAGCCATCGCCACTGGTGGTACGGGTGCGCGTTTCATACTTATCATCACATTATTAGCAGTGACTATACCATTCACTTTTGTACTCCTTGTGTTTCCGAAAGCTGGATTTTTATATACTTTGAACGCATTATTATACTGTTTCTTGTGCTCATCATATTTGTCACCTCCCCCGATATACGGTCTCATAACTTGTGTGAGTAGCGAAGTCCTCGCAGCTACACCACTCCCGGGTACCCGCCCCTTTCTAAATGCTGCATCCGGTAGCTGCTGTATACCCTGCTTTAATGTGTATTTTTTGTTCAATTTACTTTCAATTTTAACGAGGTTCGTCTTGTCTTTCCCATCAAGATCAATCATGGCACCCCATACAACCTTGTACCCTTTCGTTTCCACCTTTTTGTCGACCTCGTCTTTCACCATACGTCGATTCACGTTGGTCGTAGATTGATAAATTGTGCTAACTGGACCAGACTTAACGGCTTTCGTGAGAGCACCTGATACAAGGTTCGAAACGACCTTCTTATTCGAAGCATCTTTCATCGCGTTGATCGCCTTTTTATTAGCCATAGCGTTTTTAGACCTCATAGCGTTCGCTTTAAACTGAGCCAAAGTTCTATCAACGGCGACCTGTTTTCCTTCGCGTTTCTGTATCTCTATCCTCTCGAGACGCGCTTTCTCTTTTCTCTCTTCGAACTGTTTTGTGGCGTTAGCTGTTTGTCTGGCAATTCTTTTACCTTCATCGAATTCAGCATTACCCGTCTTCGCGTAACGTACGAGTTCTGTAATACGGTTTTCAATATCTATTAATTTACCATTTTCAAATTCTTTTATCGCAGCCTCACCCTGTTTCGCGAGTGTATACTTTCTGAATGGGTTGGTACCCTTGTACGTAGCCATGATTTTACGCGCTTTCGCAATCTTCGCCGTCTTAATCGCTACCGCATTACGAGCCTGTTGCGCTTTGGCTCTCAATTTTTCATCTATTTTCGCTCTAGCCTCCCTAGCCTTATTCGACGCAGCTTTTATTTTGGCAGCGGCTTCTTCTTGTATGCGCCTCGCTTCGACAGCCTTCTTTTCCGCTGCAGTTTTCTCGGCCAGCGTATTCGCAGCGGCTTTAGCCTTGGCAGCTTCTTCAGCTAATGCGACGGCTTTTTTCTTTTCAATATTCGCTAGTGCGAATGCATTTTCTTTTTCCTTACGGATCGTATTCAATTTGGCTTGAGCGTTTCGAGTTTCAGCATTCTTATTCTTTAGTTTGAGATTCCGATTGGTTCTTAAACCGTTAACAGCCCTTTGCTTATTATTCATCGCTCGCTTGAGAGCAGCGTTTCGCTCAGTCTTAGCGTTTTCGAGAGCCTTTGTCTTATTCGCCGAAGCCGCATTGATCTTAGTTTGCGCATTCTTTAGCTTTTTATCGGCTTCAGCTCTTTCTATAGCAGTTTGCGCCGATGCTTTTTCCCTAGCCGCTTTTTCTGCCGCCGCAACCGCACTTATCTTTTCAGTCGCAGCTTTCGCGAGAGCAGCTTCTTTCTGGAACCGAATAGCATTCAACTCTTCTTTTGCAGCCCTTGCATTACTCGCTGCACCCATGAGTGCTGCATTCTTATTCTGTAGTTCAAGATTTGCCTTCTTTCGTGCTTCCGCTAAAGCCGTATTTCGCTCAGTTTTAGCATTCGTGAGAGCCTGTGCCTTATTCGCATTTGCCGCGCTAATTTTGGCTCGAGCATTCTTTAGGTTTTGTTCGGCTGTAGCCTTCTCTGTAGCTGTTTCTGCCATGGCAGCTTTTCGCGCGGCGTTTCCTGCTTCCGCAACAGCCGCGTTCTTTTCTTTCGCAGCTTTCGCGAGAGCCTCCTCCTTTTGTGTTCTGATATCGTTTAACTCACTTTGCATCGAAATTTTTGCTATCGTGGTCGCAGCTAATGCAGCCGATGTGCGAGCAGCTTCTTTGTTAAATAAGCGGGCTTCTTTGACTATCTTGTCAATGGTTTCGTTTGGATCTTTACCATTTTTGATAGCAGAATTATATTCATTCATTAACACCGTTTTATTCGTCACGCCTATATTCGTTAATAACGCATTCAATTTGACCCGCTTTCTCAATTTAGAATTAAGTTCTCGACGAGTTTTCTCGTCATTTTTTGAATTCATTTCAGATCTAGCCGCTTTATACTTAGCCTCGGATAATGCAGCTTTTTTATTCGCAGCATTTGAAGCTATAACGGCGTTGTTCTTATTCTTAACTGCCTGTGCAAGCTTTGTATTAAACTCTTTCGTAGCATTCACAACCGCCACTTTCGTGCTATTTATCAGTGTAGTTACTTCATTCGTTAATGCTTCTGTTTTAGTTTTAGCTTCATTCAATTCTTTAGTAAGTCGCGCAACTTCGGGTACACTTCCACTTTTAGCCTGCATCTCCAAACGTGACTGTAAGTCCCTTATCCTTGTATTCAACGCACCACGTTCTTCTTCAATTTCCTTGATACGCTGTTGACTCTTCTCAACTTTTAACGTCACCGCATTTAAATTAGATTGAAGTTTCTCACTAACACTACGTTCTATGTCTAGACGCCCCAATTCCCCCTTCAACTTCTTACCGAGTGCCTTCACATTCGACCTGGAATTGCCCAACTGCGTAAACGCTAATTTTTTCTGGAGAGTATATTTGTTTAGTGTATTCGCCGTCTTAGTCTTGAGATTCGCATAACTTTTTTCTAAACTCTTCACGCGTTGTGAATTTATATTCGCTTTCAACTGAACACGTTTCTTGTTTTCGTACTCGCGATTTTTTGCTGCTTCTGCTTTCCTAGCTCGATTTTGTGCGTTAATTTCCGCGCGTCTTCCGTTTCGTACTTTGGTTTCAATTATTCGCGCTTCGCGTCTTTTACGACGCTCTTCAATAATCTGCTTTTCAGACGAACGTTTATTGAAATCACGTTTCTGTTCCTGTACACGGCGGTTAGCATTACGTTTGATTTGATCCATTTGCGCGGTCATGTTTAATTTTTGTCTATTACCATTGACACCGTTACTCGTGATACCACTGGGTGATAATCTCTTCATCCGATCTTCGTGACGTTTACGCGCCAACTTATTTCGCAAATTCTTATTAGACATACCCGCGTTTCCATTAAGCACTGGACTACCGTTACGGTTCTCGTTCCGGTTCTCGTTCCGGTTCTCGTTCCGGTTCTCGTTCCGGTTCTCGTTCCGGTTCTCGTTCCGGTTCTCGTTCCGGTTCTCGTTCCGGTTCTCGTTACGATTGGGTGTTTCTTCATTCACGAACGATTCGTTCTTGACTTTCGAATATACACGGGAACCAGGTAATAGGATAGGTTCACGGACTTTCATGCTCATTAGCTTTCGACCGATAGCACTTTTCAGTTCCGTGATAGTCTTATCAGTTTCCGTTAAACCAACCTTAATTGCCAACCTCTTCACAACTTTCGAAGTTACGTTAGATTTGAATAAAGTTTCATAGTCTTTACGAGTGAGAGGAGATTTCGGGTCTAGTAAATATCTTTTATCTCGTGTGAGTACGAGTGGTGGAAGTGGTAAATTACCCTTGCGAATATCGCGCATGAGTTCACACACCTTCTCTCCAGATATAGACATGGTCCTGCCTGTGTGAAGTTTAATCAGTTTCCTGATATTTGTTGATTTCGCATCTGGATCACACGCATCCATCTTGTTATATCTAAATAAAATAAATATAACATATGGGATTTAGTTGTTAAACCCTAAGAAGAACATACGCAATTTATCATCATGCGACATGTCAAATTTAAATAAGTTGTAGTCACCTGTTGACACAAATATAGTTTCACAAAGTCCGTGTGTGTCGGTATCAGCTCTCAGACTTATTACCGAACCTAATAACGTACTAATAAAAATATTAAAAGAATCTATTTTATCTATATACCTCTCCCTGACCTTAAGCTTGAATGCTAATACTTTATGATGAGGTTTTCCCAAAAACGGTGTAATAGGAATATCTTCCTTAGTACCACCATCCAAGTACACATTGCCATCATATTGTTTTGTAGCTGCTATGAATGGTACTGACATACTCATACATACCGCATCTACTACGTGCATATTAGGGGTTACGTCACTTGAAAAATATTCAGTTCGCCCCCTGTTTAAATTATACACGGAAATATGCAACTTCTTTTTCAAATCCTTAAATTTAATATCCGATCCAAAAACATTCACCAAAGTACGCCTGACAGGTTCCATGTCTACAAGACCATAGTTTCGAAAGAATGTCCGTAATTTATATTTTGATAATCCCTCTATATCAATTTCCAGAAACTTTCCAAGTACATCGTCAAGTGGTATTTCGAGGGCTATACACGCACCTAATATAGCACCGGCTGATGAGCCTGATATCTCTTTTATATTTTTTAATTTATTTTCATGTTTTTTTAATGATCCTATAAAACTAAACAATCCCATTGACGACGGACCCAAAACAAGATATTCCATGTTGTGTCACTTAATACAACTTAGGAAATTGCTTTCGCAAAAGAGCGAACACAAGCGCGTAGACGACAGTGTGTGTGATAATCGCGACCTGAGAAGTCTTACCAGACATCACCGACCCGGGGGGGATCGTGAGAAGCATACCGGGGCTGAGAGCCATGAACAACGTCGTTGTCGCGAGAAGGTCCGTCTGTGTAAGAACCAGACCCATAGCTTTCGCGATGAGTGAGTATGTAAGGAAAAATACAAGACCGTGGAAGAGCACGGACATCTTGTCTGTACTCACATTCTTGAATGTGAGTTTGGAGCCATTCGTCTTGAGGATCATACCCGGGCTGAGCGCGAGGAATAGAATCGACGGTATCGCAACCTTTTGCGACGTGAGGAGGGGTAACATTTAATATACACTCATATAATTTTTCATGTAGTCAGTGAAATCGGTAAATGTTACACCTCGCATCATTTCTCCATCAAGTCTGTTATTATAGATGAGGCGCCTGAGGGAACTCCAAATATGGGTAAGTCGTTCTTCATACCAAATTGTTTGCTCCTGATCTTCCCATGTTGTGCGTGTCAACTCTGTATCATGTTCGTCGTAACAAAATTCGACGAAATCTGTAAAGTTTCCAGAATGGTTGATCTCCGCATCGTATAATAATGTATTAATCATACCCCACATGAATGTAAGCTCTTCTGAATATATATCCTCCCATTCAGTAATACCCTGTTCTGATTCATCATCAATTAATTCGCCATCGCTGTCAACGTCAACATCATTCCCTGTAGTCGCCTCGTATACATATTGAGTCCAAACCATTGTATTAATTTTTATTGGATTTCACACCCGTAATAGATATCGTAGATGTTTCCTTTGATGGTAAACTTTCGAGTATAACCTTTAACACAGACTCCGCCTGGGAATCGTCGCCTTCAAAGAATACGCTGAGACCGTCTTTAATTGAAACTTTATTAAGTCCAACTTTCCGAATGCTTTTCTTTACAGTGATTTTACCAGTCCTGGTGTTGATGACGTCGAGGCCGTTATCTACCATTAACTTTTTTATGTGCAACTTAAGTGCTTTTTCTGCCTGTGCCAGGACTTTAATATCCGATCGGGCTTCTTTAATCTGTTGATTCAATTCAACTAGTTTAGAGACGCTGTGTGTTAGATCGTCAGCTTGGACGCTAGACATGTATTATTATTACCATGAATACCTTTAAGTTATTTAAACGAGAGGGCGTTGCATGTTGTCCGGACTGATAGTGGAGTTGTTCCAAGTGAACGCTTCCTTAGGATTGGGGGGCTCGGCGCGAAGGGATTGGTTGGCGTTGCGAAGTGCACCACCGGTAGTTTCCGGGATACCTATCTGATCGCGAACTTCAAGGAAGTTTTGACCGGCGAGTATATCCTCGGGGGCGAACTCACCGAAGTCCTCCTGGGAAGCAACCTCGCGGGGGAGAAGCGAAGACGCAAGACCTGTACCAGCCTTCATTTCACAGTTGGACGCAGCCACTGGGGCGACAATACCCGCGGATTTCTTCTTGGGCGCAGCGGTGGGCCCAGTAATAGGAGCGAACACCTGTTCCTTAACGGCGTAGGTAGACACAGGGTTAAATTTTTGCAAAACGACAAGGGCGACAACAGCGACCGTGAGAAGGATCAATGCGCGAGTCACATTCGACTTCAACATCTTGTTGGGAAACATCTTTATATACTGCAAACAATTTTTTTTCATTGATCATCCCCAAACATGTAGTCTGCTGGATACGTATTGTCGAATTTTTCTTTTTCGGGTTCATCTGGCTTGTTGAGCCTGACCTGTACAATATTCCATGCTGGACCGAACGCTTTTTTCGCGAACCACAATTCGTGAAATTCAACAATCACAGAACATTTCATACCTGGTTGAAGAGATTCGATCTCGAGAGACTCTTTATCAAAGCTAAACACCTTCGTCTGGTCAATTAGTTCTGTTGTGAGATTTTCATCTCTCATATATGCGGCTCGAATCGTCTTTTCGGAAACCGTTTTACCAAACCAACTCTCACTAGATTCGATGGCGTTCTGGATATTAGCCTCGTGAATGGTATCAATTTTCTCTGACGCATCTACATCGATCGTAATATCGTTCATAGTATCCGCGATAGTGACATCGTCCAGTTGAATAAAGTTACGTTTGCGCTCGTCTGTGAACGCGTGCACGTGGTATAAACCGTCTTCGCCCTTGAAAATAGTGTCGTAGATCATTTTGTATATGATATACGTATCATCTCTTTAAACCAACAAATGGTATAGTCGCAGAACGTTCGAGAAGTGGTTTTGGGACCCATCCATCCCTTCGTGGTCTGAATCCATATAATGTAGATGTCATATTTACATTTTTTGGAATATTCTGAGGTTCTAATGGACGTAACGCGAATTCATTTTTCACATATTTATTATCTGTTGCGCGTTTCCATTTAAGGGTTTTCGTGTTAAAGCGTTGATTACCGCTCGATTTAGCGTAACCTTCAATAACAGTGTTACGTACCACGGGGTTTACACCGTGTACGATCTGCTTTGATAATCGTTCTATTGACGGTTCGGTCGTGTATTGTTTGTATTTTTGGGGATTTACACGAAGTGCCTTTGTTATAGAAACGTTTCGACCCGTTGTGGCCTTTGCTGTATACACTCGTTTCAGTTTAGGTTTCACTCGTTTGAATATAGTGTCTATAGAATCCGTCGATTTCAATGTCTTCACAAACGTCTGCGCGAGTCGTAGGAGACGCTGCCTATCCTTTTCTTTCTTCTCTGGACGAAGTTTGAGTGAGTACATCAAGTATATATCATCGATCAGAAACTCTTTACTCGCGATGAATATCTTCTTATTGATAATCATTTTATTAGAATTGACGTTTCGGTAAGTTATACCCCTTTTTAGTGTCCTGATAACATCGTATCCGAATTCTCTTGGTCGCATGAACGGTATATCAAGTAGCCCCCCGAGAGTGACATCCATTATTTTATCCTTTTCGGGAGAGAAGTATCGAATAGATGTATCCAATGCAAATAATTCGACATCGATGAAGATATCACCCTTTCCAACCTTGTTATTCGCTCTGGTTTTTTTCTTCTTTATGAGTGTGTATCTTCGTGTCACGATTGAACCCGATTTTTTAAACCCTATACCCAAATACTTCAACACTTTTGGATCTATAGATAATATCCGATTCTTTATTCTAGTATTCAGTCGTTGGGCGATCTGCCCCAATTTATCCCATAAAATGAGCTTAATAGCCTGGAGTTTACCGAAGTATTTAGCATCGTACGATATTCGCGGAACGAATTTCGCGTCGATATCACTGGTTACGATTCGTTTATCATATGGCATATACATATTAAACGCCTCACCCCCACTTACGATAATATCCCCCATAGATTTCATACACTCACTTATTTCCCCTATCGTGGTAAGTACGATATCACGTGTGGCGTCTGTCACGCATACATATACAAACTTCTCGAACGATTTAGAAGCGAACTGCGTTTTCATTCGATTTCTAAATTTTCCCAAATCTCTCGCTTCATTTCTCTCGAAATATTTTTTCAATTTGGTATCATTGAAAAAAAAGTTATCATCTGTGTACTTATCAATAACAGCTTTGGAATAGATCTTCCTGTCCATTAGTATATATAAACATTTTTACCTCTACTTACATGCTTAAAGATGAACAACCTAAGTAACATACAATGTCTATTGAATCTGTCCTCACCGAAATCGCCGCTTTCCGTACTGAACTTAAGTCGCTCACCAAGATTGTGAGAAAGATCAAGGCTAAACAAGACGACCCTACTGGTGAGAAGTCTGCTAACCGCGCCAAGAACAACGGTTTCAACCGCGAACAGAAGATCTCTGAGAAACTGCGTGTGTTCCTCGACCTTCCTGAAGGAAAGCTCGTCTCGCGAAGTACTGTGACTCGTTCCATTAACGAGTACGTCAAGGCTAACGGTCTCAAACACCCCGACAACGGGCGAGTTCTCGTTCTCGACGCGAAGCTTCGTGATCTTTTGGAGCCTCCTGCTGACGTCCAAGTCACTTTCCTGAACTTGCAGAAGTTCCTCAGTCCTCATTATACCAAGGTTGAAACTGTGACCAAATAAATACTTAAAAACTAACCACAATAACTATATATGAGTATTGATAGAAATACTATCGAAACCCTTGTTGGTACAAAAATATCTAATATAGATTTGTACCAAAAAGCATTTACACATAAGTCCGCATTGAAGGAAGACCCATCGTTAACGGGTTCTTTCGAGACGTTGGAATTTATAGGGGATTCTGTACTGGGATTCGTAATTACTAAATTTTTATATGATAAATATGAAGAAAGACAAGAAGGGTTTCTTACGAAGGCGCGCACGAAACTTGTTCGAGGTGAAACACTCGCTGAGATTGCATCCAAACTTGAATTATATAATTGGATTCGCATGGATGAAAAGGGTATGCGAAATCAATGGATTCATAACCCTAAAATTTTAGAAGACGTATTTGAAGCGTTGGTCGGTGCTATTTATATGGATATGGGGTTACTACACGCAAAAGAATTCATTCTTCGTATATACAACAATCCTATATACGTAAATCTCCAATCTATCATGATAGACGATAACTTTAAGGATCACCTGATGAGATATTGTCAATCAAATTCATTGGACCTACCAGTGTACTCGATCACGACGCATGACAATGGTACATTTTGTATGACTGTATATGTAGGAGGTGTATGTTTGGGTACCGGATACGCTAAAAATAAAAAACAAGCAGAGCAACACGCTGCGCGGGCGTTTTTTTATCCACCTACACAAGAAATTACAACAAAATCTAACCTAAGTCGCCGTACACATTCACGTGAGTATTGAGATGGATTGTGATAATTATACACCGAACAAACGGGTTACAAAGAACGATAAGAAAGAAAAACGGTCGATTTATTCAGCCCGACATGTTCGTTTGACGCTTAAACGTTTAGAGCAACAAGTAATTAATGGACGAGAAAGTGAAAGTACTCCTCGAGAAGGAGTATGCACCACAAAAGTCGGAAGAGTGGTTAAACCAGCGAAAAACCATGCTCACCGCAAGTGATGCTGCGACTGCGATTGGAAAAAATAAATACGAAACACCTGACGGACTTTTACTCAAAAAATGTGGACTAGGCGTACCCTTCTTCGGAAACGAAGCAACGCGTCACGGTGAGTTATACGAAGATGAAGCCCGCATTCTTTATGAACAGCGATATAATGAAGTTGTTCATGAAATTGGATTGTGTGGTCATCCAGTTGAAACGTGGTTAGGTGGTAGTCCGGATGGTGTCTCAGAATCAGGTAAATTAATTGAAATTAAGTGCCCCCCGCAACGACAGATTATACCTGGTGAAGTGCCAGAGCATTATATGCCACAGTTACAACTATGTATGGAAATTCTCGATCTCGAAGAAGCTGACTTCATTCAATATAAACCCGCCGCGACCAATTGGCCTAAACCAGAAGAATTTGATGTCGTTAATGTTAAACGTGATCGCGAATGGTGGAAAATGTATCTCCCTATCATGAAAGAATTTTGGGAAAAGGTGTTATATTTCCGTGCACATATAGATGAACTCCCGAAACCAAAGGAGAGGAAGAAACGAATAGTAAAAGAAAAGGTACATGTTTGTGTAATAGACCACGACTCAGACGATACTTATCACAGTGAATAACTATATCAACCTAAGTCATTAGCTATCTATAATTTTTTATACCAATATGAGCAAATATAATCTACACGGAAAACTTCACTCACCATACCAAGAAGACGGAGTCAAATGGATGCTCGCGATGGAAAAGCAGGCAACTGGACCAAAGGGTGGCTTCTTATGCGACGAGATGGGATTGGGTAAAACTATCCAGATTATATCTACAATTCTCAACAATCCTAAACCACATACATTGATTGTCGTACCAAAATCAATCGTCACTCAATGGAGTACAGAGATCGCGAAATTTGCACCAGGTCTCTCTGTTCTTGTATACGACGGCCCCGAACGAACAAAGAATATCCAAAATATGAATGACGCAGATGTGGTTATCTGCCCATATAGCATGCTTCATAATAAGACAACACTCTTACATCGTATAAAATGGAGTAGGGTTGTCCTTGACGAGGCACACGAAATACGTAACCGTCAGACGAGAACGTTCAAATGCGCCTTCAAACTTGAAACGCAAATACGGTGGCTCGTCACGGGTACACCAGTATTCAACTCAATGGAAGATTTTGTCTCATTGTGCGCATTTCTAGGGTTTTCTAAAAATACGGTTCAAGCGATGCATAAGGAGATCAAAGATATCTATATCATGCGAAGAACGAAGTCTGATGGTTTAATTACGATTCCATATTGTCATTTCGAAAACGTCGAACTTGATATGTATGAAAATGAATGTTCTCTATATGAACACGCATTTGTAGATGCACAGGAACGAATTCGCGATATCATGTCGTCGGCTATTAGCCTTGAATCTCGGAACATGCATATTTTGGAGTGTCTTTTACGAGTCCGGCAGGTTATGATATGGCCGCAACTTTATTATGATGGTGTCGCAAAGAAGGAGGGGTGTGAACCTACCTTATGGACCGGTAATACACGTAAGATGGATGCATTATATGAGAGTGTCGCGAAACACCCAGATGAGAAATCGATAATTTTTTGTCAATATAATGGCGAGATGCATAAAATTCAGAGTATGTTTGAGGGTAACGTGTATAGAATTGATGGATCTGTCGATAAAGATGAAAGAAACACCCGCCTTCAAAAATTTAAGAATACGCAAGGTGGGGCGGTACTCGTCATACAGATCAAATGTGGTGGTGTTGGGTTAAACGTCCAATGCGCTTCGCGCGTGTATATAATGTCACCTTCATGGAACCCTTCAACCGAACTCCAGGCGATTGGTAGATGCCACAGGACTGGACAAACCCGGGAAGTATATGTCAAGAAATTCCTATATAATGATACGCAGCGCGTGAGAAGTGTCGATCTAGCGATGGTGTCACTACAGGGACATAAATCTGTTTTATGTGCCGATGTTCTTAACGATAAGCGTATAGAGACACAAATACCCAGTAAACAAGAAAAATCGATAGATGCTATCAGAAAAATTTTCCGATGATATAGTATATAAAATGTATATGATAACGGAAGGTTCCCGCGCCGAAGTTTTCCACGGCACCGCGGCTCATACAGCCGGTGGTCTCGTGAAAAAGGATCTCGTTCAGGACAGATATGGTAATCTCAAAAGTAAAGCCGCCGTAGCTTCAGCCAAAAAACGCATGAAGGATGAAGGTAAGAAGGCGATGGTCAAGGTGTTCAAACCCGCGAAAACTGGTGATTTCAAGCTCGCCCCGAAGAAGGGTTCTAAGAAATACAAGACACTCGTGAAAAAAATGAAGTAATATAATAGAATACGATGACACTTGCTAAGTGGGATGAGGCAGTCCGCGTAGCAAAAATCAAATTAAAAATTGACCCAAATGGTTATAGCATAGTAAAAGGTAAACTGCTGAAAGAGGCTCAGATGATTTATAAGTTTTTATTGGAAAGTAAGAAATAATATTATAATACGAATTGAAACCCCTTAAGTTGTTGTGGCTCATGCACAACAAGTTGATGTAATTTCCATGTAATCCCAAATTTTCTGTTCATAAAATAGACACTACACATCTCGGCGATCCCGACACCCGAATTCCGTGCGTAAAGTTTGTCGACGATATCGTCCCTTAAATGTTGTTTTTCGTTATTGAAAATACCCGTCTTAATAACCCCCTCTCCAGACACTTCAACTTTAACCCTAAACTTCGGCTCTCTATCGGGTGAGTGTTTCATGTTTGAATTAAATAGCGGGCGGAGATCTTCAACACTCATGTGTTTTTTAAAAATACTTACACTCTGCTTCGATACAGAATTAATAATAATTTCTTCAGCCGCGAGAATACTTTCATAGAATGATTTAACATAGTTTTCATCTTCGTCGTATCCCTTCACTGAAAAGTCAATATTCCACTTAGTATTCCCCATAGCCGGCGTGAAACATGACATACCGAATGGCATGTACATTCGTGGCATCTGAATACGTAAGGACTTTCCATCACGATCGCATAATGAAATCTTACGTCCGTCGTACTCTAATACATTCAGGGATTCTGGTAATGTATTGAATTTAGACATCTAATAATATATATAGGCGAAACTTTAAGCCGAACACGCTGTACATTCTGCTTCCAGGCTATACTGAATGGGTCTAGCTTTAGCCTTACTACGTAAATAATACATACCGGTTTTGAGTCCCGATTTCCAGGCGTACATGTGCATGGATGAGAGTTTAGAAAGTGTCGGATTTTCGATGAAAAGATTCATACTTTGCGACTGATCAATATATCTTCCACGGTCCGCAGCCATATCTATGATTGTTTTCTGACTGATTTCCCATACAGTCTTATATAAACTTTTAATATCTTCGGGGATATCGGTTATATTTTGGATAGATCCACCCGATTTCACCATCAAGTCTTTCATATCCTTTGACCAAATACCAACCTTTTTCAAATCTTCGATTAAGTGTTTATTAACTACAACGAATTCACCCGCAAGAGTTCTGCGGAGATATATATTCGTAGTCCAAGGTTCGAAACACTCGTTGTTTCCTAAAATTTGTGCGGTACTCGCCGTAGGCATTGGCGCTACGAGGAGGGAATTGTATATACCTTTTTTAACACGTTCACGCATCACACTCCAGTCATACATACCCGAATGGAGGCGGGTCGACTCGTTCGTTTCCCACATGTCAAATTGTAAGATCCCGTTAGATGCGGGACTCCCTTTAAACGTTTTGTATGGGCCGTGTATGTCGGCAAGTTCACAGCTTGCTTCTAACGCAGCGTGATAAATAGTCTCAAAAATATGAGTATTGATAACTTTCGCTTCCTCACTTTCAAATGGAATTCGCATCATACAAAATACATCAGCCAATCCCTGTACACCCAATCCAATCGGACGGTGACGCATGTTAGATTTTCGCGCAGTTTCAACTGGATAAAAGTTTCTATCTATGACACGGTTTAAATTTTTTGTCGCAATTTTTGTAACGCGATGAAGTTCCGCGTAATCATATTTCCCATCCTTGACGTATTTAGGAAGGGCGATAGACGCTAAATTACATACAGCAGTCTCGTCGGGTGCGGTATACTCGATAATTTCCGTACATAAATTGGAC
>Ga0308001_10000198_pt1 | contig 29737 bp, 27 predicted proteins | sample Neamet5_FD_203167 | JGI IMG/M metagenome (GOLD analysis project Ga0308001, IMG submission 203167) | Marine microbial communities from water near the shore, Antarctic Ocean - #5 | ecosystem: Environmental > Aquatic > Marine > Unclassified | place: Southern Ocean | collected 2014-06-04
GTATTGGGTGACGCAGATAAAGTTAAATACACGCCATTAAGTGCTAAAGAAAGATTTACTGCATTAATCGCAGGTGAAATCGATATTCTTTCTAGAAACACTACTTGGACACTATCAAGAGATGCTGACATTGGTTTAACTTTTGTTGGTGTTAACTTCTACGATGGCCAAGGTTTTATGGTAAGAAAAAACTCTGGAATTAATTCAGTTAATGATTTTCAAAGTGGTATTTCTGCTTGCACGAACACAGGAACTACAACTGAATTAAATATGAGAGATTTCTTTAATTCTAAAAACATAAGTTACGAGCCAATTGCTTTTGAAAAAGCCGATGAAGTTGTTGCTGCTTATGATGCTGGAAGATGTGATACATACACTACTGATAAATCAGGTTTAGCTGCACAAAGAACGAAAATGAGCTCTCCTGATGATCACAAAGTATTACCTGAAACAATTTCTAAAGAGCCACTTGGACCAGTCGTACGCCAAGGTGATGCTGTTTGGGAAGATATTGTTAGATGGTCTCTAAACGTTATGATCGAAGCTGAAGAATATGGTATTAACTCATCAAATGCTTCTAGCCTAAAAGATTCAGAAAACCCACAAATCAAAAGATTAGTTGGTTCTGAAGGTGAATTAGGATCTGCTTTCGGCCTAGATAACGAATGGAGCTTAAGAATTATTGAGCAAGTTGGTAATTACGGTGAAATCTATGAGAAACACATAGCCAGCACTGGTATTATGCCCGACAGAGGACCAAATGAACTTTGGACTAAAGGTGGTATATTATACGTAGCACCAGCTAGATAATTATTAACATTAATTTAAAATTTAAAAGGGCTAGATTTATCTAGCCCTTTTTTTTATGATCATTGCAAATGAATAAAATCAAAATCAAATTAACTACAGTTAAAAAAAATAGTGAATTTTAAAGCCTTTTTAATAGACCTAAAAAATAAGAAGAGATTAATACCTCAAGTTCTAACACTTTTATCTATTGTATTAATAATAAGTTATTTTACTTTTAATGCGCAGGTCAATATGGAGAATAGAGGTATTGCTTTTGGATTTGGTTTCCTTACACAAGAAGCATCTTTTGACATAGGTTTTTCATTAATTGATTACGATGGCTCTCGTTCATATGCTAGAGCATTTTTAGTAGGTTTATTAAATACTCTTTTAGTTTCATTTATAGGTATTATAATCGCAACCTTAATTGGAGTTACTGTTGGAATTGGAAGACTTTCTTCCAATTATCTAGTTGCTAAATTTTCAGAAGTCTATGTCGAAATTTTTAGAAACATACCTTTATTGCTGCAATTATTTTTTTGGTATTTTGCTGCTTTAAGAGCACTACCGCTACCAGAGCAAGCTATGAATTTTAATGATATTTCGTACTTAACAGTTAAAGGTTGGTATGTGCCAAAATTTATATGGACCAATTTTTCCATATTTATTTATTCAGTTATAGCTGCGATTATTGCTATTATTTTTGTTTCTAAATACGCAAAAAAACAAAGAGAAGAATTTGGAAAATATGTCCCATCATTTTATATTGGCATAGCATTATTATTTGCACTTCCTTTTTTAAGTTTTTTAATTGGGGGTGTGGAACTTGAATTTGAAATTCCTGTTTTAAAACAAATGTCAGCTACAATTTTTAATTTTCGAGGAGGGGTTAGTATAATTCCAGAATTGATGGCACTAGCAATGGCTTTGTCTATGTATACTGCTACATTCATAGCAGAAAATGTTAGAGCTGGTATTCTAGGAGTAGGTAAAGGTCAAAAAGAAGCCGCTGCATCAATTGGCTTAACCAAAACACAAATTTTAAAACTTGTTATCTTACCTCAAGCTTTGAGAATAATTATTCCACCTACAACTAATCAATATCTAAACTTAACAAAAAATTCTTCTTTAGCTGCTGCTATTGCATATCCAGATATTGTTCTTGTATTTGCAGGAACTGCACTAATGCAGACCGGTAGGGCTATTGAGATTGTAAGTATCACCATGGGTACTTATTTACTACTTAGTTTATCGATTTCTTCTTTCATGAATTGGTACAACCAAAGCGTGGCTATAAAAGAAAAATAAAATGAATTTAATTACATTAAAACCAAACAAAGAAAATCTTCTGACCTATCTAGTTTTAGGCACTATCCTTCTAAGTATTGGATTTTTTGACATTGTTAGCAATAATTTTTTAAATTTTAATATAACTGGATTTTTACCCAGCCTAATTAGCTATCTTACCCCCTTGATGTTAGGCACTCTTGGTCTTCACCTCATAAGAATTGAATACAGTGGGAACAAAACATTAGATCGAATTAACAAAAATCTTAATTCAAGTAATATTAATGCAATTTTATCTCTAATTGTAATTTTTATTTTAATAAAATATGTACCATCTTTATTAAATTGGGCTTTTTTTGAGGCTAATTTTTTAGGTAATACAAAAGAAGACTGTACTGGCGAGGGAGCTTGCTGGGTTTTTGTCAAAGTTTGGTTTAATAGATTTATGTATGGAATGTATCCAGATGCTGAACAATGGAGAATTAACATATCTTTTTTAGTTTTATTTGGATCGATTATCTCTATTTTTATTCTTCCTAACAAATTTAAGAAATATATAATTTTATTTTTACTTTTTATTTTTCCAATAATAGCTTTAAACCTTATTTCAGGTGGAATATTTGGTTTGAAATGGATTGAAACTGGTGCGTGGGGAGGTCTATCACTAACTTTTATAGTTTCTGCCTTTGCTCTTATTTTTTGCTTTCCTATTGGTGTTTTTTTAGCGCTAGGTAGAAGGTCTGATTTACCCGCAATAAAATATTCTTCAATTGGGTTTATAGAGTTGTGGAGAGGCGTGCCCTTAATAACAGTTTTATTTATGTCGGCAGTCATGTTTCCAATGTTTTTACCAGACGGAACTTATATGGATAAATTAATGAGGGTTATTATTGCAATAACACTATTTGAAGCAGCATATATGGCCGAGGTAGTAAGAGGCGGCTTACAAGCTCTTCCAAGAGGTCAATATGATGCGGCAAAGTCTCTTGGTATGGGTTATTGGAGAATGCATTTTTTAATTATTATGCCTCAAGCATTAAAATTAGTGATCCCAGGCATTGCAAATACCTTTTTAGCATTGGTAAAAGACACCCCATTAATTTTTGTCGTAGGGTTGCTTGAATTGGCTGGTATGATAGGTTTAGCTAAAACTAATCCTGAATGGTTAGGCATGGCAACAGAAGGCTATGTTTTTGCCGCCTTTGTTTTTTGGATTATTTGTTTTTCAATGAGTAGGTATAGTCAAAATTTAGAAAAAAAACTAAGTACAGAGAGATAAAATGTCAAATATAATTGAATTGAAGAATGTAAATAAATGGTTTGATAAATTTCAAGTTTTAAAAGAAATTAATCTCGAGGTTAAACCTAAAGAAAAAATAGTTGTTTGTGGACCCTCTGGTTCAGGTAAATCTACTTTAATTAGATGTATTAATAGACTTGAAGAACATCAAGAAGGGTTAATTATAGTCGATGGCAAAGAGATTTCAGAAAATACTAAAAATATTGAGAATATCAGAGCTGAAGTTGGAATGGTTTTTCAGCAGTTTAATCTATTCCCACATTTATCAATTCTAGATAATTGTTCACTGGCTCCAATCTGGGTAAAAAAATTACCAAAAAAACAAGCCGAAGAATTAGCTATGGAGAATTTAAAAAGAGTACAAATTGTGGATCAAGCAGCAAAATTTCCTGGCCAGTTATCTGGTGGACAACAGCAAAGAGCCGCGATTGCAAGAGCTTTATGTATGGAACCTAAAATAATGTTATTTGACGAACCTACATCTGCACTAGACCCTGAAATGATTAAAGAAGTTTTAGATGTTATGGTTGATCTAGCTAAAGGTGGCATGACCATGATTGTCGTGACACACGAGATGGGTTTTGCCAAAGAAGTTGCTGATAACATGATATTTATGGATGAAGGACGCATTGTTGAGAGGGCTAAAACTAATGATTTTTTTGAAAACCCTAAATCAGATAGAACAAAACTTTTCTTAAGTCAGATATTATAACCAACTAGGTATTGGTAAATTTTTACTTTTTAAAAAATCTTTGTTATAAATTTTACTTGCGTATCGTTTTCCCGGATCACAAAGAATAGTTACAATATTATGTCCCGGACCCATTTTTTTTGCAAGTTTTATTGCTCCACATATATTAATCCCAGAAGAACCTCCAAGCTCTATACCTTGATCTAATTTAAGTTTAAATATTGTATTTAAAGCTTCCTCATCGTTAACTTGAAAAGCATCATCAACTAAAGCCTTTGCAAAATTTTTTGTAATTCTACCTGTTCCAATTCCTTCAGTTATTGAATTTCCAGAGCTTTCTAATTTGTTAAATTTAATGTGAGAATATAAAGATGAACCCATTGGATCAACCAAAGCTATTTTAATATTTTTATTCATATTTTTTAATCCGATTGACACTCCAGCAAGAGTGCCACCAGTTCCAACTGCACACACAAAGCCATGAATTTGACCAGCTGTTTGAGTCCATATTTCTTTTGCAGTTGTTTTTATGTGTGCCTCAGTATTAACTGTATTGTCAAATTGATTAGCCCAGACAACTCCATTAAGCTCAGTTTTACACAATTCGTCTGCAATTTTCTTAGACTGCTTTATATAATTATTTGGATTTGAATAAGGTACTGCTTCTACTTCAATAAGTTCAGCACCTAAATCTCTAAGAATTTGTTTTTTTTCAATAGATTGAGTTCTTGGAATAACAATTTTTAATCTTAACCCGTATGCTTTTGTTACTATAGCTAAGCCTATACCTGTATTTCCAGCGGTTCCTTCTACGACTATTCCACCTTTTTGAACTTGTTTGTTTTTTATTGCATCCTGAACAATAAATAATGCAGTTCGATCTTTAATTGACTCACCAGGATTAAAATATTCTGCCTTACCGTATATATTACAATTGGTTAATTCTGACGCTTGTTTTAATTTGATTAATGGTGTATTTCCAATTTGTTTTAAAATGTTGCTGTTATCCATATTTCTAATTATATGAAAAAAAAAATTCTTTCAATTATATTTTTGTCAATCTTTTCGAGTGAAGTAATAGCACATACTCAACATTATGAAAATTTAAATACCTTAGAGTATGAATTATTAAGAAACAACAAATCTATTGGGTTTCACAACTATAAATTTGAAAAAAAAGACAATAAATTAAATGTAAAAAGCAAGATTGAATTTAAAATAACAAAACTAGGAATAGATTTATACAGCTACTCTGGGAATACTGAGGAGCAGTTTAAAAACAGTCAATTAGTAAATTTTTCGTCAAATACAAATCAAAATAAAAAAATTAAAAATACATCAATAAAATTTGATAATGAAAAAAATAAATTAATAATTTCTGGATCAGAAAATCAATTAATTGCGCATAAAGAATTTCCCGTAGGCACATGGTGGAACCATGAAATTATCAAAGCGAAAGCACAGATTAGCGCTGTTTCTGGAAGAATTATCAAACAAAAAGTTACTTTTTTGGGAGAAGAAAAGATAAATTTATATGGAAAAAATTTCGACGCATTGCGTTTTAACTTATCATCTACGGACAAAAATTTATCTGAAAGTAAAAAACTAAATATAGATGTTTGGTATGAAAAAAAAACCAATATATGGCTGAAAGCTGCTTTTAATAAAACTGGATATTGGGAATATAGACTTAAAACTAATAATTAATTTTTTTTCATATTTTTTTTTTAGCTAGTGTCAATATGAATAATTAATTAATTTTTGACCATTTTGAGCTAAAATTTAAATATATTATTCGTTTTTAATTCTTGCAAATAATTTAATTTTAATGTTGAATTCGTTTAAATAGAAAGTTCATATGGAAGAAAACTTTAATATATATTTAGGTAGAAAACTTAGAATGAGAAGACTCTCTTTAGGTTTAACACAAACTAAAGTGGCAGAAGCTATCAACGTTACATTTCAACAAATTCAAAAATATGAGAAGGGAACAAACGGCGTGAGTTCTAATCGCTTAATGCAAATTTCACAATTTTTAAATGTTCCAATCGTTTATTTTTACGAAGGATATAAAAACTATAAAACATTTAATTCAGAAGAGGGTATATCGGGAGACTTAAATTATTCATTTTTAACTAAAATCTTCACATCACTACCGAGCAAAGAAAAAGAGAAAATTTTACAAGTTTTAAGTAACACTGAAGCTCTAAATAAAACTGGTTAGTTGGCTCCTCGGGCAGGACTCGAACCTGCGACCAATTGATTAACAGTCAACTGCTCTACCAACTGAGCTACCGAGGAATAAAAAGCAACATACTTTTTTTAAAAAAACAAAACAACTAATTTCTTGGAGGCCACGCCCAGAATTGAACTGGGATACAAGGATTTGCAGTCCTCTGCGTAACCATTCCGCCACGTGGCCAACTAGGTCAAATTTATACAAGACTTACGTAATTATCTGTTTTTTACATCATAGTGATTATTTAATCAATAATGCTAATGAGCACAAATGTGGCTCTAGCACATCAAGAATTCCAAAGAAATTTTAAGTAATTTAAACTTATTTTTCTTCGATGTTAGATAAATCCACACCAGTATCGGGATCAAGCTCAATACCTAAAGGTGTTATGCTCGTTGGCAAAGGCGTAAATGTAGACTCGGGGTTATTTTCAATTTCTCTTTGATGTAATCTATAAAACCCAAATATAATTATTGTAAAAAGAAAAATTAGAATATGAACAAAGAAACCATTAGGACCTAAAAAATGCATCAATGTTGAACACATTACAGGACCCGCCATTGCACCAAGCCCAAATATTATATTTAACCCTCCACCTGCTGCGACAAACTTTTCTTTTGGAATGTAATCATTAACAAGCGCAAGATTAAGAGAGAACAAAGGAAGAGTTACACCTGCAAATAAAATTAAAAAAACAAAAAGTTTTGATTTGTCTATAGTAGTTGAAAAATAATTAAAACTTACTGTTGACTCCATGAATAGATTTGGCAAAGAATTACCTATGCCTGAAACAAGAATTGCTGAAAGGGCAAAAATAACCGCAATTATAGACGATCCTATTATAATTTTTCTCCTATCATATTTGTCTGATAGAGATCCTATAGGCCATTGAAAAAAAGCCCCAGCGAGCATTACTCCAACTAATAATAAAGATGTTTCAAATATAGTTAATTTCATTGTAATTGCATAAACAGACAAAAGACTGAATATGGGAGCCAAAATAAAACCAGTACAAAACATGGAAACACTTCCAAATGGCGAGATTCTAAAAAGTTCTTTAATTTTAATAGAACTTGTTTTTTTAAATTTTGGAGGCTTACGTTTTGTTAGAAGTATTGGAATTAATGCTATTGAAAACAATAAAGAAATCAAAATAAAAGGCTCATATTGTCTAGGGTCACTTATGTTCAGCAAGAAATTACCTAAAGCCATACCTGCATATGTAATTAACATGTAGAGTGATAAAACTTTTCCACGTGTTTTGTTATTAGCCCTGTCATTTAACCAGCTTTCAACAATTATAAATATACCGATCATACTAAACCCAGTTAAAAACCTTGCTACGATCCAAACGTAGGGGTCCACAAAAACAATATGAATTAAAGAGCTGAGAGAAGCCATAGATGCAAAAGCTGCAAAAACTCTAATATGACCAACTTTAGTTACAAGTTTTGGAACCATAGTTGCACCAATAAAAAAACCAACAAAATAACTCGACATTATTGTTCCTGTTGCAATAAAATTAAAATTTTCAATTACAGATCTGATACCTAATAGATTCCCTTGAAATCCATGTGATATTACAATAATTCCAAATCCAGTAAACAGTGCCCAAGAGTTTATTATAATTTTGTCCATTATTTAGCCATTATGCCTTCCATATAGAAAAGCAAGCATAATTTAAATATTTTGATATAACAATCACATGAAATCATTTAAATATTTACTGTATACGTTTTTTTTAATCTTTACCCTTTCAGTTTTTTTCCCTCAATACATTCCTGGTAAAAATTTTATCGTAAATTTTGTCCAAACCTCACTTCCAGAGAATCTATATTCATTTGTAAAAGTAGTTTATCAAAACAAAAGAAGCACAAATAGATTAAATAACGACTACAACGAAAAATTTTTACCGGAAACGCAATTTACAAATTTAAATTATGAAATTATTCCAGTAAAAAATTTGTCAATTACCGGAGCTGGGTATGCTAAAAATTTAAAAGTCCAAAATGTTAAAACTTTTTATTTGGATCGTTACAAAAATAAAATAATATTAAAATCTAAGTATGGAAATAATTTTTTTTATAAAAGTATTGATGAACTAAAAAAAAAAGAATTGGAATTTGTTAAAATTGAAAGCAATTTGAATGAAAATAGAATATTAGATATATTGGTAGATAATAATTTTTTATATTTATCAAGTGTGAATATTAAAAATAATTGTGAGATATTAAATTTATACAGAGCAGATATAAATTTAAAAAATTTAAATTTCAAAAAAATTTTTAATTCAAGTGAGTGTATTAGTGAAATACAATCTGGACGAATTCAAAAAATTAATAAAGATGGTAAAAATTTAATTTACCTAAGTACAGCTGCGGCCGATCTAAACAAGGGTAACAAAAATAATAGCAAGCCTCAAAGTGACAATTCTCTATTTGGAAAAATAATTGAGATCAATGAGGACAATCTTAAATATAAAATTTTTTCAAAAGGTCATAGAAATATTTTAGGACTGCATGTAGATAAAAATATAATTTTAGCCACAGAAAACGGCCCGAGGGGAGGCGATGAAATAAACAAGATCGAAAAAAATAAAAACTATGGATGGGATATAGCTTCTTACGGAGAAAATTACAAAAAAACTGATTCAAATGAAAAAGACTATAAAAACAGTCATGAAGATTTTGGTTTCGAAGAGCCTTTAATTAGTTTTGTTCCCTCAATAGGAATAAGTGAAATTATAAAAATTGATAATAATTTTTCCAAAAAATGGCAAAATAATTATCTAGTTGCCTCACTTAACTACAAACATCTTTTAAGAGTTAAATTTAACAATAGTTTCACCAAAACAATATATGTAGAAAAAATTTTTATTGGAGAGAGGATCAGAGATTTGATATATCTTGAAGAAGATAATATAATTCTTTTTGCAATGGAGTCTTCAGGTTCCATTGGTTTTTTACAAAGCTATTAAGAATTTATAAATAAATTTATAGTTAGGTTTTTTTTACATGGAATTTAAAAAATACGATCATTCTATTCAAGAGAAAAAGATTTATAATTTTTGGGAAAAGAAAGATGCTTTCAAACCCGTACCTACAAAATCAAAAAAAAAAGTTTTTTCCATAGTTATACCTCCGCCAAATATAACCGGTAGACTACATATGGGGCACGCCTTGAACAATAGCCTGCAAGATCTGCTTGTTAGATTCTATCGTATGAAGGGTCATGAAACTTTATGGCAACCCGGTACAGACCATGCTGGAATAGCAACCCAAGCTATTGTTGAAAAAAATTTAGCAAAAGAAAATATAAGTAAAAATGATATTGGAAGAGAAAAATTTATTGAAAAAGTTTGGGAATGGAAAGAAGAATCAGGAGGATTAATTTTAGAACAATTAAAAAAACTTGGCTGTTCTTGTGACTGGTCTCGTTCTAGATTTACAATGGATGAACAGATGTCTAAAGCAGTAACAAAAGTTTTCGTGGCTCTTTTTAATAAAAAATTAATTTATAAAGATAAGAAATTAGTTAATTGGGACACCCAACTGCAGACTGCAATTTCAGATTTAGAAGTTGTGCAAAACGAAGTTCAGTCCCAGCTTTATTATATCAATTATTCTATAGCTGAATCTAAAGAAAAAATTACTATTGCTACAACAAGACCAGAAACCATGATGGGAGATACAGCGATTGCTGTTAATCCTAAGGATGAAAGATTTAAAAATCTTGTTGGAAAACTTGCAATCATTCCAATTGTTAATAGAAAAATTAAAATTATCGAAGATTACTACGCAGATCCAGAACAAGGGACTGGTGCTGTTAAGATTACTCCTGCTCACGATTTTAATGATTACGATGTTGGCAAGAGAAATAAATTGGAGATTATTAACATCTTAGAAAAAGATGGCAAAATTAACAATAATGGAATCAAATCATATGTAGGGCTTGACAGATTTGAAGCTAGAAAAAAAATTATTAATGAACTTAAAAGTTTAAATGTTTTAGAAAAAATAGAGAATGTTAAAAATAAAATACCTTATGGAGATAGATCTAATACAATAATTGAACCTCTATTAACGGAGCAGTGGTTTGTCGATGCTAAATCACTTTCAAAAAAACCAATTCAAAGTGTAAAAACAAAAAAAACAATTTTTTTCCCTGAAAATTGGACAAAAACTTTTTTTCAATGGATGAACAATATTGAACCCTGGTGCATTTCTAGGCAAATTTGGTGGGGACATAGAATACCAGTTTGGTACGGTCATGATGGAAAAATCTTTGCAGCATTGAACGAAAAAGAAGCAGAAACTTTAGCCAAAAGATATTACAAAAAAAATATTTTTAAACTAAAACAAGAAACAGATGTTCTAGATACTTGGTTTTCTTCTGCTCTCTGGCCTTTTGCAACACTTGGTTGGCCAGAAAAGTCTAGTACTTTAAAAAAATTTTACCCTACTTCAGTTTTAGTTACAGGGTTCGATATAATTTTTTTTTGGGTAGCTAGAATGTTAATGATGGGAAACCATTTCTTAAAAGACACTCCTTTTAAAAAAGTTTACGTTCATGCGCTTGTTAGAGATGAAAAGGGACAAAAAATGTCCAAATCGAAAGGCAATGTTATAGATCCACTTGAATTAATAAATGAATACGGGGCTGATCCTCTAAGATTTACTTTGATCTCTATGGCATCCCCAGGGCGAGATGTTAAGCTATCTAAAGAACGTGTTACGGGTTATAGAAATTTTATTACAAAAATATGGAGTGCGAACAATTTTTTAAAACTTAATAGTTGTAAATATAAAAAAAAAACTGACTTAAAGAAAATAAAACTCAAAATTAATCAGTGGATATATTCCGAATTTTTTAAAACAAACGATTTAATTATTAAGCACATTAAAGATTTTAGATTTGATGAAGCTAGTAGAGTTCTTTATAATTTTGTTTGGCATTCATACTGTGATTGGTACTTAGAATTTTTGAAACCTATATTTAGCTCCAAAAATAAAGTTTCCATTTCTGAGGCTAAACAATTTTCTGCGTATATGCTTTCAAACATACTTAAACTTTTACATCCTTTTATGCCTTTTTTCACAGAACATGTATGGCAAGAGAATAAGTACGACAAGGAAGAAAAATCTGATCTTATTACATCACTATGGCCCGTACCAAAAAAAATAAAATTATATAAAAAAAACTCAGAAGAAATTGACTGTGTTATAAAAATCATCAGTGCAATAAGATCAACAAAAGTACAACTTAATGTCCCACCTAAAGAATATTGTGATATTTTTTATTTTAAAGAAAGCCGAAATATTAAAAAATATATTAATAATAATATAGAAATTATTAAACAAGTAGGAAGAGTTAATAATATTTTTTTTAAACCTCTTAAAAACAATTCAATTATTCAAATTATTATACTAAAGGAAAAAATAGGTCTAAAATTTGAAACAAGCATAAATCTAAACGCACAAAAACATAAACTAATAGATAAATTAAATGATCTAGAAAAAAAGATTGTCTCATTAAATCAAAGACTTAATAATAAAAACTATGTTAAAAAAGCACCAAAGGATATTGTAACGAATGATAAGATTTTATTAAAAGATTTAAAGATTGAACAATCTAAATTAAAAAGTATTGTATTAAGTATTAATTAAAATGACTAAATTTGATAAAAAAAAATTACCTAGTAGACACACAACCTTAGGACCTAATAAAGCTCCGCACAGATCTTTTTACTACGCAATGAAATTAACGCAAAAGGATGTAGCAAAACCTTTTGTTGGTGTCGTTTCAACATGGAACGAAGCGGCTCCTTGCAATACATCATTAATGAGACAAGCACAGTCAGTAAAAAAAGGAGTTATTGAAGCTGAGGGTACGCCAAGAGAATTTTGCACTATCACTGTTACTGATGGCATTGCAATGGGGCACGAAGGAATGAAATCATCTTTGATTTCAAGAGAAGTCATTGCAGATTCTACAGAATTAACTGTTAGAGGCCATTCATATGATGCTTTAGTGGGTGTCGCAGGTTGTGATAAATCCTTACCCGGCTTAATGATGGCCATGTGTAGATTAAACGTACCAAGTGTTTTTATTTATGGTGGTTCAATTCTTCCAGGAAGATACAAAAACAAAGATGTAACGGTAGTTGATGTATTCGAGGCAGTTGGTCAACATTCAGCTGGAAAAATTTCAGAGAAAGAACTTACAGAATTAGAATTAGTCGCCTGTCCTAGTGCCGGTGCTTGTGGTGGCCAATTTACAGCAAATACTATGGCATGTGTTTCGGAAGCCATTGGTCTTGCATTGCCTTATTCTTCAGGTACGCCAGCACCATACCTGGAAAGAGATAAATATTCTTATCTAAGCGGAAAAGCTGTAATGAATTTATTAGAGAAAAAAATTAGACCTAGAGATATTGTGACACTTAAATCTCTTGAAAATGCTGCTGTGATTGTAGCAGCTACAGGTGGTTCGACAAATGCAGCGCTACATCTTCCGGCTATAGCTAGTGAGTGTGGGATTAAATTTGATTTAATGGATGTTGCTAAAATTTTTAAAAAAACTCCTTACCTAGCAGATTTAAAACCTGGAGGTAAGTATGTTGCTAAAGATATGTTTGAGGCAGGGGGCGTACCTATTATTTTAAAAACTTTGTACGAAGGTGGTTTTATTCACGGTAGTTGCATGACTGTTACCGGCAAAACCATGAAAGAGAATCTTAAGTTAGTTATGTTTAATGACAATCAAAAGGTTATTAGAAGATATAACAACCCACTTTCTCCTGATGGTGGAGTTGTTTGCCTCAAAGGCAACCTTGCTCCTGAAGGAGCTATAGTTAAAGTTGCAGGTTTAAAAAATTTAAAATTTACAGGTAAAGCAAGATGCTTTGACACAGAAGAAAAAGCTTTTGATGCTGTTCAAAAAAAAAAATACAAAGATGGTGATGTAATTGTAATACGTTACGAGGGCCCAAAAGGGGGTCCTGGTATGCGAGAAATGCTTTCAACCACAGCAGCTATCTATGGTCAAGGAAAAGGAGAGACAGTTGCGTTAATAACTGACGGTAGATTTTCTGGGGCGACAAGAGGTTTTTGTATTGGACATGTCGGGCCAGAAGCATTTGTAGGTGGACCAATAGCCTTACTTAAAAATGGAGACATAATTGATATCGATGCAAACAACGGAACTATCAATGTAAGACTTTCAACTAAAGAATTAAAAACAAGAAAGAAAAAATGGAAACCAAAAAAAATTAATTTTGGCAGTGGAACACTTTGGAAATACGCCCAGACCGTAGGACCAACTTTTAAAGGAGCGACTACTCATCCTGGTGCAAAAAAAGAAATCAAATGTTACGCAGATATTTAAATGAAGGTTAAGCCAGTTATATTGTGTGGCGGTGCAGGTGCCAGACTTTTTCCTAATTTAAAGAAATATCCTTCAAAACAATTTATAGATTTTGAAGGGTGGACACTTTTTGGAAAAACTTTAGACAGAATAAAAAACCCAATTTTTGACAACCCAATAATAAGTACGAATAAAATCTACGAAAAATTAGTTCGCCAAACATTAAAGAATAAAAAAATAAAAAAATTTAAAATAATATTAGAACCTATAAAAAAAAATACAGCACCTGCAATTATTAGCTCAACTCTAGACAATTCTATTAAAACCAATCAACCAATTTTATTTCTACCCTCAGATCATTATCTTCCTGAAAAAGACAAATTTAACAAAATCTTAAAACTAAATTTATCAAATTTAAATAACAATAATATATTTATATTTAGCGTTAAGCCTAAAAATCCAAGTTCTGACTATGGTTATTTGTTAACACAAAAAATTAACAAAAAGATAAGCAAAGTTATAAAATTTATTGAAAAACCTAATATAAGTAATGCTAAAAAAATTATTCTTAAAAAAGGTTGTTGGAATTCTGGCATCGTGCTAGCCAGAAAAGATTCTATTATTCATAACGCTAAGAAACTACAAAAAAAATTATTTGATCATTGTCTTAACGCTACAATTAAAAGCAAATCAAATAAAAATATTATTAATTTAAACAAAAAATATTTTAGTAAAATAAAAGCAATATCCTTTGACTACGCAATTCTAGAGAAAGCTAAAGAAATTAATTCTATTCAACTAAATTTGACCTGGTCTGATTTAGGCAGTTGGAAGGAAATATTTAAGATTATGAAAAGTAAAGCCACAAATGCCCATATAAAGAAAAATACTTTTTATCGCCCATGGGGTCATTATAAAAATATTTTTAGAGGAAAAAATTTTCTATTAAAGGAATTAACTATTAACAAGATGTCTTCTATTAGTCTTCAGAAGCATTACTACAGATCCGAACACTGGACAATAACCAGCGGCAAACCAAAGATTACACTTGATAAAAAAATTTTCTTTAAAAAAATAAATGAGTCTATTTTTATACCAAAAGGCTCAATTCATAGAATTGAGAACATTTATAATGAATCTGTTAAAATAGTTGAAGCTCAATTGGGGCACACATTAAAAGAAACAGATATTGTTAGATACAAAGACGCATATGGACGTGTTAAATAATCTCTAGTTCTATCGGTGTGTGATCTGATGGCTTTGTTTTGCCTCTAGGTTTTGTATTAATATTTATTGTTTTTATATTTTCCAGTAAATTGTCAGAAACTAAAAAATGATCAATTCTCATGCCATAGTTTTTGGGCCAAGATCCAGCCATATAATCCCAGAACGTATATTCTTGCTTAGTTTTTTTGAGCAGTCTAAAGATATCTTTGAAACCATAGTTTATTAACTCTCTATAATACTTCCTAATTTCAATTTTATACAATGCATCATCTAAGAATTTATTAAAATCATAAACATCTATCTCCTCAGGTATAATATTAAAATCTCCAGAAATTATTATATTTTTTTCCGTTAATAAAGTTTTTTTAACTGAGTTTAAAAATTTTCCTAACCATTTTTTTTTATATTCATATTTTTCAGTATTAATTGGATTTCCATTTGGGACATAAATATTGATAAGTTTTATTTTTTTTTTTTTAACTTGTATATCTCCAGTAATGACACGAGATTGATTTAAATCATCCTTAATAAAATTTAGATTAATATTATTTATTTTTATTTTTGACAAGAATGCGACACCGTTATAACTCTTTTGTCCAAAAACAAACGACTCATAGCCTTCTTTTTTAAATTCTTCAAATGGGAAATTTACGTTTTCTGTTTTTATTTCTTGAAGGAATAGAATTTCTGGCTTTTCTAATCGTATGTAGTCTAAAACATTAATTATTCTTGCTCTTACCGAATTGACATTCCACGAAACAATCTTCATTTATATAGAAAATGACAATCCACATCCACAGGAAGATGTTGCCTTTGGATTTTCAATTGTAAATGAACTTCCAATCAATTCTTTTTTATAATTAACAATGGACCCACTAATAATCTCTAACGAATTTTTATCAATAATTGTTTTGTTAAAAACAACATCATCTGATTGAATTTTTTCATCAAAAGAAAAATCATATTTAAATCCAGAACATCCACCACCCTGTACTGAAATCCTAAAAAAAATATCTTTTCCCTGTTCAGATATTATTTTTATTATTTGTTTATTAGCTTCTTCTGTAAAATCAATTTTATTAGTCATATTTAGTAAATAATGTATTATACAATTTTACTAATTCTTATGCAAAAAAATTTAACACTATATTACTCAAAATTAGCAGTTCCTCTTAAATCTAAGGGAAGGTTATATTATGAACCCCTAAGCACGCTTCGTACACCTTATCAAAGAGACAGAGATAGGGTGATACACTCAACCGCTTTTAGGAGACTTAAGCACAAAACACAGGTTTTTGTAAACACTACAGGAGACCATTTTAGAACAAGAATAACTCATTCTTTAGAAGTTGCTCAGATTGCAAGAACTCTTGCTAAATATTTTAACTTAAATGAAGATTTGTGTGAAACCCTAAGCTTGTCCCATGATCTTGGCCACACACCTTTTGGCCACGCTGGTGAAGATGCCCTTAATGAGTGCATGAATTCATATGGCGGCTTTGATCACAATATTCAAACTATTCGAATCGTAAATGTTTTAGAAAATAAATATTATAATTTCAAAGGTTTAAATTTATCCCTGGAAACTATTGATGGTTTAGTTAAACACAACGGTCCAGTCAAAGATGCAACCAAACTTGATAATATTTTAGGAAAAAATTTTTTTAAAAATAAAATTAATTATACTTCAAATGCGTCATTAGAAGCTCAATTAGCATCAATTTCTGATGACATAGCTTACAATAGTCACGATCTTGAAGATGGGCTAAGAGCAAACCTATATACGATAGAAGATTTAAGAAATATTCCTATTTTATGTTCTGTAATTAATAAACATAAAAAATTTATAAAAAAAAAAGGAAAGGAGTTAGTGAACCGGCAAATTATAAGAGCTATAATCAATGAGATGGTTACTGACATTATTACAAACACCAAACAAAAAATTAAAACAGAAAAAATTAATACTTTGAAAGATGTTTATGAACACAAAGATTTAATTGTAACTTTTTCTAAAAAAATGAATTTGTTCGACACGTCAATTAAATCTTTTTTAAAAGAAAGAATGTATTTTAGTGAAAAAGTATTAAACAAAACAAATAAAGGGAAAAAAGTTATTAAATTTCTATATTTGAAGATTAAAAAAAATCCTTCAAAATTTTTAAAAAAGAAAACTTATAATAAAAATAATTTTGAGAGAAATGTTTGTGATTATATAGCAGGCATGACAGACAGATATGCAATTAATTTATACAACTCCTTAAAATGAATATTTTTGAAATATATCTAAAAAAAATACAAGAATTAATTATTTATAATCATAAAATTTTAAATATTGAATCAGGTGTTAATATGAATGGTATTATTATTGAAACACCACCTCTAGAAATTAATTTTGATCTTTCATCTAATGTTGCTCTAGTACTAGCAAAAAAAACAAAACAATCACCAGTGCAATTAGCAGAAACTATAAAAAAATTAATACAAGAAAAGCTAGATGATTTCTCTATTGTTGAGGTTGCTGGTCCTGGGTTTATTAATTTTAAATTTACATCAAAGATGTACCAAAAATTAATAATTGATATTTTAAAAACTAGTGAAAAATATGGTTCAAATAATAAAAATGATAAATATAACGTTGAATTTGTCTCCGCTAACCCAACCGGCCCAATGCACGTTGGTCATTCTCGTGGTGCAGTATTTGGCGATGTGTTAGCCAATCTTTTAATTTTTAATGGAAATAAAGTTGATAAAGAATATTATATTAATGATTACGGCAATCAAATTATAAATTTTACAGAATCTGTTTTTTATAGATTGAGAGAAATAAAATTCAAAGAAAAATTTATAAAAAAAGAAAACTTATATCCTGGAGATTATGTAGTCGATATTGCTAAAAAAATATTATCTGAATTTCCAGATATTAATTTAGATAATTTTAAAAAAAATTTTACTATTTTAAGCAAGGAAGCACTAAAACATTCTATGGATCTCATTAAAAACGATCTTAAGGATCTAGGGATTTCACATGATAATTTTGTATCAGAAAAGGAATTAGTAGAGAAAAATTTAGTTGAAAAATCTATTCAATATTTGAAAGATAAAAATTTTGTAGAAGAAGGTTATTTGAGTCCACCCAAAGGGGAAGAAAACAAAAATTGGAAAAAAACAAAAAGATTGATTTTTAAATCCACATTATTTGGCGACGATACAGACCGTGCCTTGCAAAAAGATGATGGAACGTGGACTTATTTTGCTAATGATATTGCATATCACTCCCACAAAACTTCTAGACATTATGATTATTTAGTCAATGTTTTAGGTGCTGACCATACTGGATATATTAAACGTATTAGTGCGGCTACAAAAGCTTTATCCGACAACAAAACTGTTTTAATTTGCAAAGTTTGCCAGCTCGTAAAACTTTTTAAAAATGGAATACCATATAAAATGTCAAAAAGATCTGGGGATTTCATATCTGTACGAGAACTTTTGAATGAGGTTGATAAAAATTCTATTAGATTTATGATGTTGAGTAGAAGTAACGATGTTGAACTAGATTTTGATTTTGACAAAGTGTTGGAAAAAACTAGAGAAAATCCAGTATTTTATGTTCAGTATTGTTACGCAAGAATTTCATCATTGTTCAGAACTTTGAAAATTGATCCTAAAAATATTCTTAAAATAGAAGAAAAAAATTTTGAACTAAACGTACCGGAGTTAAATTTATTTAGAAAAATTTTAGATTGGCCTAAAGTTATCGAAACGGCTTCTAATAAATTTGAACCTCATCGTATTGTTTTTTATTTGTACGAGCTCGCAACTTTATTTCACTCTTATTGGAGCAAAGGTAATGAAGATTCCAAATTCAAATTTATCAAAAATGGAAAAATTAAAAACAATAATACTATTTTGATTATTAAATTAGTTTCACTAACTACTGAAAATGGTATGAAAATTTTAGGAGTTAATTTACCAGCTAAGATGTAATGATTAAAAATTTTTTTTCAGTATTAATTTTTTTATTTATTTCTTTATTTATTTCTTTTATTTTTTTAACTTACTTTTCTGAGGAAAATAAAAAAGAAATTAACATTAATAGAAAAAATGTTTATTCAAAAATTACAAATACCTTACCAAGTTTACCTTTATTGAAAAACAACACTAATGACGTAATTATATTTAACTCTGGATTCGATAATAATAATAAGATTAAGAGAAATTTTTGGAATTTATTTAAAAAAAATGATTAGAAAAGCAGTAATTGTTAGTATTTCTGGATTGGTTTTAACAAACGAAGAAATAAACATCATTAAGAAAGAAAAACCATGGGGGGTTATTCTTTTTAAGAGAAATATTTTATCTGAAAAACAATTAATAAATTTAACGAGTAGCATAAAAAAAATAATGAAAGACAAAAAATATCCAATATTGATCGACGAAGAGGGCGGTAAAGTTTCACGATTTTCTAATTTTATAGATAACTCATCGTACAATCAAAAATATTTTGGTGACATTTATAAATTAAATAAGAAAATTGGAACTGCACTTTATAAAACGTATATTACTAATTTATCAAATATCTTAACAAAAGTCGGTATAAATATAAATACTTCACCGGTTTTAGATTTAAAAAAAAAACACACACATGAGGTAATAGGGAATAGAAGTTTTTCCTCAAATCCTTTAGCAGTTAATGAATTGGGAAGATTGAGTGTTAAATTTTATAAAAAAAATAAAATAGGTACAGTTGTTAAACATATGCCAGGTCATGGGAGCGCTAATTTAGACAGCCACTTTGCTCTGCCAAAAGTTACTGATAGTTTTAAAAAATTAAAAAAAAATGATTTTAAATGTTTTAAAAACACATTAAGTTTTTTTGCAATGACAGCACACATCTTGTACGCAAAGATAGACAAAAAAAATAACGCCACACATTCAAATATAGTTTTAAAGAAAATAATAAGGAAAGAAATTGGGTTTAAAGGAATTTTAATTTCTGATGATATTTCAATGAAAGCTCTTAGCCCTGACATTATAAGAAATGCCAATCTAGCTTTAACAGCAGGATGTAATCTTGTTTTATACTGTGCTGGAAAAACACCAGAGATGAAAAAATTATTGAGTCTAATGCCTTATATTGACAAATTTACAACAAAAAAAACATCGGAATTTTATAAATTTTTAAGTTAAAATTGATTTATGGAATCAAATTTAAATAATTCTATATCGATTGAAATACCTAATTATTCCGGACCTCTTGACGTCTTGTTAAATTTAGCCAAGTCTCAAAAAGTTGACTTAACTAAAATATCAATTTCTAAACTTGCAGATCAATTTTTAGAATACATCAAAGACTCTATAGATTTAAATTTAGAACTTGCGGCTGAATTTCTGCTTATGGCTACATGGCTTGCTTATTTAAAATCTAAGTTATTATTACCAGAAGATGAAGAAGATGATTTTAAAGCACTGGAGGTTGCTGAAAAACTGAAATTACAATTAAAAAAATTAGAATTAATTAGACTGTTGTCTGACCAATTAATTAAAAAAGATAGGATTGGATTGAATGTTTTTTACAGAGGCATGAAAGGCGGGATTAAATCAATTAACACTCCAATATATAAAGTTAGTTTGTATGACTTGTTAAAAACATATGCCAATATTAAAATGCAAAAAGCTTTTCAAACTATCAGTATTCCCAAACTACCTGTTTTCACTACACAAGAAGGCATAAAACAAATTAGAAACAATTTTAAAAATATTTCTGATTGGAGAAATATCGAAGATCTAATCCCAAAAGATTTTATAATTAATAAAAAACTAAAGAGAAGTGGTTTAGCTGGTATTTTTTCAGCAAGTTTAGAACTTACGAAACAAGGTGTTACTAGCATAATGCAAAAAAAACTTTTTGATAAAATTCTTATCAAAAAAATTATTTAAATGAAAAAAAAAATTAACCAAACTAATAATATTGTAAAATTCCCTAAGACTTTAAATAAATTAGAAAAACAAGTAGAGGCAATTATTTTTGCGGCAGATGAACCCCTTGATATTGAAACTATTGAAAAAAGAGTTCAAAGTACTAATAATATTAAAAAAATTTTATTGAATTTACAATCTGATTATTCTTTAAGAGGTTTTAATTTAGTTTGTATAAAAGATATGTGGTCTTTTAGAACTTCTAAAGATTTAGTAAATTTAATGTCTCTTCAAAAATCTACTGAAAAAAAATTATCAAAAGCGACACTGGAGACTTTAGCGATTATCGTTTATCACCAACCTGTTACTAGATCTGAAATTGAAGAAATTCGTGGTGTTGCATTTGGCACTAATACTATCGAAACGTTATTAGAACTTGATTGGGTAAGGCCCGCAGGTAGAAAGGATGTTATTGGGAAACCTATTCAATACGCAACCACAGATAACTTTTTACATCATTTTAACATACAGCGACTTTCAGACCTACCTAATATAGACGAACTTAGTTCCGCAGGTCTAATTGATACCGCTACTATAGACGCTTCAATATTTGGTACTGGCAAATTTTACAAAGAACAGTCTCAAAATAAAAAAGAGGATATTTACTCAAATATAGAAAAAGCAATAGATGAAACACCTAATAAGGATTAATTTAATAGATTTATTTATCATAAATTTATGTGTATAATAAACCCATGTTTCCTGGATTTTGGCAAATAGCAATTGTAGTAGTTTTAGTGGTTCTTCTATTTGGGCGTGGAAAAATTTCATCTTTAATGGGTGACGTTGCCAAAGGAATAAAAAGTTTTAAAAAAGGTCTGTCTGACGAGGTACCAAGTGATAACACTGAGAAAACAGACGACCACGAAAATTCAAATAAAAATTAATTTTAATGCCACAAATTGGATGGTTAGAACTATTAATTATAGTTGTAATAGCCATTCTAGTAATTGGACCAAAAGATTTTCCTGTAGTTCTAAGAAAGCTAGGAACTTGGAGCAGCACAATTAAAAAATATTTTTCTGACGTGCAGTCAAACATAAATGAAATTACCAATCTTGATGAAACTGTAGATAAAAATCTTATTATGAAAAATAAAAAAAAAAATAATGACCCAAAAGAATAACACAGCGAGTTTTGTAGGACATTTATCAGAACTTAGGTCCAGACTTGTTAAATCTTTTATTTTTTTGATTCTTTTATTTGTTATAAGTTATTTCTTTTCAACTGAAATTTATCAATTTCTAGTACAACCATATGCTGACGCAGTGCTAGCTAATAACTTAAACAGAAGATTAATTTTTACAGCTTTACATGAGGCATTCTTAACTTATTTAAAAGTTGCTTTCTTTGCAGCTTTTTTTATATCTAGTCCTTTTTTTCTTATTCAATTATGGAAATTTATAGCTCCTGGTTTGTATAAAAATGAAAAACAAGCATTACTTCCTTATCTTTTAGCCACACCTATTCTTTTTATTTTAGGAGGATTTATAGTTTATTATTTAATAATGCCTTTAGCCATAAAATTTTTTTTAGGCTTTGAAACAGTCGCTGAGCCTGGTGTCATCGCCATACAATTAGAAGCAAAAGTGAATGAGTATTTATCCTTAATAATGAGACTAATTTTTGCTTTTGGTATCAGCTTTCAATTACCAGTTATTCTAAGTCTCTTGGCAAGGATAGGTATTATAGATTCAAAATACTTACGTGATAGAAGGAAATATTTTGTAGTAATAATTTTTGCTATGGCGGCAATTTTAACACCTCCAGATCCTATTACACAAATTGGTTTGGCACTTCCTTTGTTATTATTGTATGAATTATCAATATTCACTGTCAAATTTATAGAAAAAAAAAAAGATGCATAATATTAAAGAGATCAGAAAAGATTTAGAACTTTTTAAGAAAAAAATTTCCGAGAGAAATAGCTCAATTAATTTTGAGGTATTGATTACTCTCGATAGAGATAATAGAGAACTAATTCAACAAAAAGAAAAAAAAGAACAAGAAAAAAAATCTTTATCTAAATCAAAAGACCCAACAAATTTTAAAAAATCAAAAGATTTATCTAAAGAAATTGATCAAATAGCAAAAAAACAAATTTTTTTACATGGTGAGATTTTGAAAACTCTTTCCAATATACCTAATATTGCAGTTGACGAAGTGCCCGTTGGTCCCGATGAAAAATCAAATAAAATAATCAAACAAATTGGTGGCGTAAAAAAATTTGATTTTCTAATTAGGTCACATGTTGAAATTGGTGAAAAAAATAAGCAGATAGATTTTAAAACCTCTACAAAACTCTCCGGTTCCCGTTTTGTAATTTTAAATTCTCATTTTGCATTATTAGAAAGGGCATTGATTAATTTTATGCTGGATGTTCATGTCGACAAGTTTTCTTATAAGGAGATTTCACCACCATTATTGGTTAATGAAAATGTAATGTTTGGAACCGGTCAATTACCAAAATTTGAAGAAGATCAATTCGAAATTAAGCTTAGTAAAGATGAAGAAAGAAAATTTCTTATACCGACAGCTGAAGTTGTTCTTACTAATATAGTTCGTGACTCTGTTGTAGATTTAAAAAATTTACCATTAAGATATGTTGCTGCAACACCATGCTTCAGAAAAGAAGCAGGTAGTTATGGCAAAGATACTAAAGGCATGATGAGGCAGCATCAATTTTATAAAGTGGAACTAGTTAGCATAGTTGAACCGGCAAACTCTTTATTAGAATTAGATAGAATGCTGAATTGTGCGGAAGAAATTTTAAAACTTTTAGAAATTCCATATCAAGTTATTCTTTTAAGTTCTGGTGATATGGGATTTAGCGCCGAAAAGACATATGATATAGAAGCTTGGATTCCTTCAGAAAATCGATACAGGGAAATATCAAGCTGTTCATCTTGTGGTACTTTCCAAGCAAAACGAATGAATGCAAAATATAAATCCTCTGGCAGAACAGATTTTGTATCAACTTTAAACGGATCAGCGTTGGCCGTCGGGAGACTTATGATATCATTGATTGAAAATTTCCAAAATGAAGATGGAACTGTGTCCATACCACCTGTATTGAGAAAATACATGAAGAATATAGAAAAAATATAAAATTATAGAATTTTGTCCTTGTTAAAATTATCCATATATTATATTTAATCTTTCATTATGAACGGACAAGGAATAGCACAATTTATACCTCTAGTATTAATCTTTGTAATTTTTTACTTTTTTTTAATAAGACCTCAGCAAAAAAGAGCAAAAGATCACCTGGCTATGGTTGCTGGTCTCAAACGTGGTGATGAGGTTATAACATCAGGTGGTATAATTGGAATTGTTGACAGAGTTATGGAAGATGACAGGATTGAGGTTCTATTAGGTGATAATGTTAAGGTTCAAATCATCAGATCGACGATAACGAGCTTACTAAAAAAAACAGAAGTTAAATAATATTTTTTTTTGTGCTTAGTTTTACGAAAATTAAAGTTTTATCGATATACCTAATTCTAATACTAACTATTTTTCTTGCTTCTTTAAACATCAAAAATAATAATTTAATAAATAAAAAAATAAATTTAGGTTTAGACCTTCAGGGAGGTTCCTATATTCTATTAGAGATTGACACAAAACCTTTAGTTAATCAAAAACTTCAGACCAAAGTAATTCCAATAAAAAAATTGCTAAACAAAAATGAAATAAATTTTAAAGACTTCTCAGTTTCATCAAACAACATAACTTTATCAATAGAAAAAGAACAACAGGATAAATTTAAAAATATTTTTTTTAAGCGGCAAGAGAATACAGTCAATAATTTTATTTCCGAGTACAATAAGTTTGAACTAGATCTAGAATTTAATCAAAATAAGGCTTTTATAAAATTTTCTAATTTTGGACTTATAAGTTTAAACAACGCTGCTTTAAAACAATCTATAGAAATTATCAGAAGACGTATCGATGATGTAGGTACAAAAGAACCAACTATTCTTCAAAGAGGAGACAAAAGAATTTTAGTTGAACTACCAGGAATAGATAGTCCGACTAGGATCAAAGAACTCCTTGGAAAAACAGCTCAATTGACTTTTAGACTTGTCTCTAAAGATGATAGCTTTGGTTCTGAAAAACTAATTTTATCTGAAAATAACGAAGAACTTACAGTAAGTAAACGTGTTGTTGTCAGTGGAGATAATTTAGTGGATGCACAACCACAATTTGACAATCAGTCTAATCAACCACTTGTACGTTTTACTTTAGATAGACAAGGGGCCCAAAAATTTGGAAAAATTACCACAGAGAACGTTGGCCGTAGACTTGCGATTGTACTTGATAATTCTGTAATTAGCGCTCCAAATATACGTGAACCTATTACAGGTGGCTCAGGAACTATTTCAGGTGGATTTTCATTTCAAGAAGCTACGGATTTAGCTTTATTACTTAGATCAGGGGCTTTACCAGCGCCAATTAATATTGTTGAAGAAAGAACAGTTGGCCCAGATCTAGGCAGAGACTCAATAGAGGCCGGTATGTTCTCACTTATAGTAGGATTTATACTAGTTATTATATTTATGTTAATTAAATATAGAATTTTTGGCCTGGTCTCTAATATTTCACTTATGGCAAATTTAGTTATGATGGTTGGAATTTTAACACTACTTGAAGCAACATTAACTTTGCCTGGCATTGCTGGCATTATCTTAACAGTTGGTATGGCTGTTGATTCAAATGTACTGATTTACGAAAGAATTAAAGAAGAATTGAAAACAGAAAAAACAATTATTCATGCTTTTGATACAGGTTATAACAAAGCTAAGATTACTGTGATTGACGCTAATGTTACAACATTGATAGCTGCGGTAATCTTATTTATTTTTGGATCAGGGCCTGTAAAAGGATTTGCTGTAACACTCGGGATAGGTATAACAACTACACTATTTTCTGCATACTTTATTGCTAGACATCTAACTTCAGTGATTGTTCTTAACGACAAGGAAGGAAAATACTTTAAATTATAATGACAAATAAAATAAATTTTTCTAAATTCTTTAACGTTGCAAATATTTTTTCAGTATTAGTTGTACTTATTAGTATCTTATTCTTATTTTTTAAAGGATTAAACTATGGTGTCGATTTTAAAGGGGGCACTTTATTAGAAATTAGGATTGAAAATAAAAACATTCAAATACAAGAGATTAGAAGTGCATTAAACATATCCGAACTTGGAGATGTAAATGTTAAAGAATTTGGTAAAGAGGGAGATTTCTTAATTAAATTTGAAATGAATGCAAATAAAAATAAAAAATTTATAGCTGACTTAAAAAGTATTATTTCAAAAAAAATTAATACTGGAGTTAATTTTAGAAGGGTAGAAACTGTTGGACCAAAAGTAAGCAGTGAACTTCTTGAACAAGGAGTTATTGCTATAGCTTTGGCATTAGGAGCGATGTTATTTTACATCTGGGTTAGATTTGAATGGCAATTCAGTCTTGGCGCTATTACAGCACTTATTCACGATGTCATTGTCACTCTTGGTATTTTTTCTATTCTATCATTTGAGGTAAATTTATCTATAGTTGCAGCTGTTTTAACAATAGTTGGTTATTCCATGAATGATACTGTTGTAATATTTGATCGTATTAGAGAAAACTTATTAAAATATTCAAAACTTAAAACCAATGAAATTGCTGATATATCTGTAAACGAAACTTTGTCCAGAACTGTAATTACCTCTCTAACTACACTGCTAGCTTTATTTTCAATTTTTATCTTAGGCGGCGAAATCTTAAAAGGTTTTTCTTTTGCAATGATATTAGGTGTTATAATAGGAACTTATTCTTCAATATTTGTTGCAAGTCCTGTTCTTAATTATTTTAAAGTGACACAAAAAACCCTTTTAAAAGACGACGATATATAATTTTTAATAAAGATTTTGAGCGGCTACCATTGATAGTAACATTGGCAATGAAAGTAATGTATTAGTTCTTGAAAATAACATTGCAGTTCTTGCTGATTTTGCTTTTTCTTCTGGCGTACATTCTACTATGCCTAGCGCTTTTTTCTGATTAGGCCAAATAACAAACCAAACATTGTATGCCATTATTATTCCTAGCCACATGCCAATACCAATTGCAGCATTTTTTCCAAAACCACTTCCAATTCCAAGTGTCATTGCTTGGTGAACATAACCATTTAACGTAGCTACAATTAATCCTGTTACGATAGTCGCAAGTGCAGCCCATCTAAACCAAAATAAAACTGCTGGTGCTATTACTTTTGATATAGCAGGTTTTTGTTCATCTGGAATTTTTGGCATTGAGGGAATCTGTACAAAGTTTAAATACCAAAGCAATCCAACCCACATAATACCGGCAATAACATGAAGGTATCTGAATAACCAGCTATAGAATATTCTATCAAATGCGAAACCATCACCAAAAAAATGTAAGCTAAAGAATAGTAATATAGTAAGGATAATTGAAGCGTGAATAGTTTTAGATAAAGATTGAAGTAGATTTCCCATGATTCTCTTATAGCATAAAATTTATTATCTATGCAGTTTTTTTCATCGTATCTTTGAACAAAATATCCTTTAAAAATTGACCTGTATAGCTTCCTTTTGTTTCTGAGACTTTTTCTGGAGTTCCTTCAGCTATTATTTCGCCTCCCTCTACGCCACCTTCAGGCCCCATATCAATTACCCAGTCAGCTGTTTTAATTACATCTAGATTATGTTCGATTACCACAACTGTATTACCTGTATTTACAAATGCCTGTAATATTTCTAAAAGCTTTTTAATGTCATGAGCATGAAGTCCAGTAGTAGGTTCGTCTAATATGTAGAGAGTTCTTCCTGTAGATCTTTTTGATAGTTCTTTAGCTAATTTTATTCTTTGAGCTTCACCACCGGAAAGGGTTGTAGCCTGTTGTCCAATTTTTATGTAACCTAAACCTACGTGTTTTAATGTTATTAGTTTTGATCTAATTGTTTGAATATTTTCAAAAAAATCACAACCTTCTTCGACTGTCATATCCAGAACATCAGCTATATTTTTATCTTTGAATCTAACTTCTAATGTTTCTCTATTATATCTTGTACCCTTACAAGTGTCACAAGGTATAAATACATCAGGTAAAAAGTGCATTTCATAAGTAATAACACCGTCACCTTCACATGTTTCACATCGGCCACCTTTAACATTAAAAGAAAATCTTCCTATTTTATAGCCTCTTGCTTTTGCTTCTGGGAGAGAAGCAAACCAATCTCGTATAGGGCCAAAAGCTCCAGTATATGTTGCGGGGTTTGATCTCGGTGTTCTGCCTATCGCAGATTGATCAATATCAATAATTTTATCTATCAATTCTGTACCTTTGTAATTTCTAAAAGCCTTAGGTGTTTTTTTTGCTTTTGTTGTGTTTAAAATCAAATTTAAAGCATTGAAAAGCGTATGAAGTACCAAAGTTGATTTGCCACTTCCCGATACTCCGGTAACGCAAGTAAAGGCACCTAGTGGTATTTTTAGATCTACTTTTTTTAAATTATTACCTGTGGCACCGATAATTTCAAGAAACCTACCATTTTTTGCTGTTCTCCTTTTTCTTGGTAAAGCTATATATTTTTTTCCAGATAAATAATTTCCAGTTATACTTTTTGTATTTTTAACAATGTCATTATAACTTCCTTCAGCTACTATCTCGCCACCGTGCACTCCTGCTTCTGGTCCTATGTCTATAATATGATCTGCATTTTCCATAGTTTCGGTATCATGCTCCACAACAATAACTGTATTTCCAAGATCTCTAAGTTTTTTTAATGCAGTTATTAATTTTTTATTGTCTCTTTGATGTAAGCCAATAGATGGTTCATCTAGAACGTACAGAACACCAGTTAGTCCAGAGCCAATTTGTGAAGCTAAACGAATTCTTTGTGCTTCACCCCCAGATAAAGTTCCAGATTCTCTTGATAGAGTTAAGTAATTAAGCCCGACATTTAAAAGAAAATTAAGTCTTTCATTTATTTCTTTTAATATATGTGTAGCTATTTTTTTATCCCTATCATTTAAAACAGAATTTAAATTATCAAACCATTGCTTAGCATCGTCAATAGATTTTTTTGTTACATCACTAATATTAAGTTCATTTATTTTTACGCATAAAGATTCTTCTTTTAATCTTTGTCCTTTACATTTTTCACAATTAGATTCACTTTGATATTGAGCAACTTCTTCTCTTTTCCACTCACTATCAGTTTCCAAGTATCTTCTTTCAAGGTTGTTTACGACACCCTCAAAAGTTTTCTTAGTTGTATAAGATTGATAGTTATCATCGTAAGAAAATTTAATTTCTTCTTCATCTGATCCATACAATATTACATCTTGAATTTTTTTTGATAATTTTTTCCAAGAATCGGACAAAGAAAATTTATAGTGTTTTGCAATAGATGCTAAAGTTTGTGCGTAATATAACGAAGTAGATTTAGCCCATGGTTCCACAGCACCATCTTGTAGACTTTTTTTGGTATCTGGCACAACCAAATTTGGGTCAACATTTAAATTATGTCCAATACCTTCACACTCTTCGCATGCACCGTAAGGACTGTTAAATGAAAATAATCTTGGTTCTATCTCTTCTAATGTAAAACCGCTTTCAGGACATGAAAATTTTGAGGAAAAAGTAATCGTTTCAACTTTTCTGAATTTTTTAGGTAATGTTTCGTCTTCATATTCAACAACCAAAAGACCATTGGAAATACTCAATGCAGTTTCTACACTGTCGGCTAATCGATTTCCAATATTAGAATTTATTATTATTCTGTCTATAATAATTGAAATATCGTGTTTGACTTTCTTGTTTAATTCTGGAAACTCACTGA